>Ga0105048_10017545_pt1 | contig 11041 bp, 7 predicted proteins | sample MAT05_FD_78382 | JGI IMG/M metagenome (GOLD analysis project Ga0105048, IMG submission 78382) | Freshwater microbial communities from Lake Fryxell liftoff mats and glacier meltwater in Antarctica - MAT-05 | ecosystem: Environmental > Aquatic > Freshwater > Ice > Liftoff microbial mat | place...
CCGCCGGCGCTGAAGGCCTCGATCGACCGCCTGCTGGCGCACGACCCCCAGTGCATGTATCTCACCCACTACAGCCGGGTGGCCGAGGTACCTCGGCTGGCCGCCTTGCTGAAGGGGCAGCTCGACCAGATGGTGAGCCTGGCGGAAGGGCTGCGCGAATCGCCCGACCGGCACGAAGCCTTGAAGCGCGGCATGCTGGACATCTACGCCGACCGCCTGCAGGAACACGGCACGGCGCTGACACGCGCTCAGATCGCCGAACTGCTGGCGATCGACCTGGAGCTCAACGCCCAGGGCATCGCGGTCTGGCTCGACCGATAGGCCCAACCCCTACAGGAAGCCGCCATGCAGCAGACAGTTCAGTTCGGCCTGGGGGGCCGCGTGGTCATCGTCACGGGCGGGTCGCAGGGCATCGGTGAGGCTTGCGCGCGTCGGCTCGTCGGCGATGGCGCCGCGGTGGCGTTGTGGGACGTGGCCGACGCGGCCGGCGCAGCGTTGGTCGCCGAACTGGTCGCAGCCGGCGGCCGGGCCTTGTACTGCCATTGCAACGTGGCCATAAAGGGCGAGGTCGATGCCGCCCTGGCAGCCACCTTGGCCGCTTTCGGCACAGTCGACGGGCTGGTCAACAACGCCGGCATCTTCAAGGCCAGCGCCTTTCTCGACATCACCGAGGCTGACTGGGACGCCGTCATCGCCGTCAACCTCAAGGGCTCGTTCCTGGTCGGCCAGGCCGTGGCGCGCGTGATGGTGGCCAATGACGAAGGCCGTGGCCGCGGCGCCATCGTCAACATGAGTTCGGTGAACGGCACGCTCACCATCCCCAGCATCGCCAGCTACAACGCCAGCAAAGGCGCCATCAACCAGTTGACGCGGGTGATGGCGCTGTCCTTTGCCGACCGCGGTGTGCGCGTGAATGCCGTGGCACCTGGCACCATCGCCACCGAACTGGCGCTGAACGCCGTGCTTACCAGCGACGAGGCCAAGGCCAGGATCATGAGCCGCACGCCCATGAAACGCCTGGGCCAGCCGGGCGAGATTGCCGATGTCGTGGCTTTCCTGCTCAGCGACGCGTCGAGCTACATGACGGGCGAGATCGTGGTCGTCGACGGTGGGCGCATGACGCTGAACTACGTCGTCCCCGTGTAGTGCTGGAGGCGTTTTTCGTCTCCACCGGCGTCGTCGCGCTGGGCGAGATGGGCGACAAGACGCAGCTGCTGGCGTTGCTGCTGGCGGCGCGCTTTCGCAAGCCGGCGCCCATCATCGCCGGCATCTTCGTGGCCACGGTGCTCAACCACGCGGCGGCCGGCGCACTGGGGGCGTGGCTGATGCGCTTGATCGACCCGCAATGGCTGCGCTGGCTGCTGGGCGGCTCGTTCCTGGCCGTGGCAGCCTGGATGCTGGTGCCCGACCGCGCAGACGACGCGCCCGACGTGGCCCCCGGGCGCTTCGGTGTCTTCGGCATCACCGTGGTGGCGTTCTTCCTGGCCGAGATGGGCGACAAGACGCAGATCGCCACGGTGATGCTGGCGGCCCGCTTCGACGCCCTGGCCGCAGTCGTCCTGGGCACCACCCTGGGCATGATGCTCGCCAACGTGCCCGCCGTGCTGCTGGGCGACAAGGTGATGCACTGGGTGCCGATCCGGTGGGTGCATGGCGCCGCCGCCCTGATCTTCGCCGGCCTGGGCGTGGCGGTACTGGCCGGTGCGGGCAGTTGAGTCGGCTGGGTCCGCCACAATCACGGCCATGAGATATCTCCACACCATGGTCCGCGTGACCGACATCGATGCGTCGTTGCACTTCTACCGCGACGCCTTGGGCCTGGACCTGCTCTCGCGCCGCGACAGCGAAGCCGGCCGCTTCACGCTGATCTTCCTGGCTGCACCCGGCGACGCCCAGGCACAAGTCGAGCTCACCTACAACTGGCCGGACGCCGACGGCAAGGCCGAGGCCTACGCCGGTGGCCGCAACTTCGGCCACCTGGCCTATGCCGTGGACGACATCTACGCCACCTGCCAGCGCCTGGCGGACCATGGGGTACCGATCAGCCGCCCGCCCCGCGACGGCCGCATGGCCTTCGTGCGCTCGCCCGACGGCGTGTCCGTTGAACTGCTGCAGGCCGGCAGCGCGCTGATACCGGCCGAGCCCTGGGTGAGCATGCCCAACGTGGGCGTCTGGTAACGGGCGTCGGCGCGATGTACCTGGCGCCGGTAAACGCTGGCCCCTAGACGCGCAACGCCAGGGAGGCCCGCGCCAGCGCCGTGATGCGGGCCCAGTCCCGGGCGTCCACGGCGTCCTGAGGCGTCAGCCACGAGCCGCCGCAGACCTTCACGTTGCTCAGTGCCAGGAACTGCGGCGCGGTCTCTGGGGTGATGCCGCCGGTGGGGCAGAAAACCACGTCCGGGAACGGCCCCGCCAGGGCCTTCAGCAACGGGATACCACCCACCGCGGTGGCCGGGAAGAACTTCAGGAAGTCGTAGCCGTCGGCGTTGGCCGCCATCACCTCGCCGGCTGTGGCGACACCCGGCAGCAAGGGCAGGCCCAGGTTGCGGCAGGCGTGGCCGATCTGTGTGGTGTAGCCGGGGCTCACGCCAAAGCGGCAGCCGGCGTCCTTGGCGGCTTCGGCATCGGCCACCGAGCGCAGGGTGCCGGCGCCCACGATGGCATCGGGCAGCGCGCGAGCGATGGCGGTCATGCAGGCCAGCGCCACGGGCGTGCGCAGAGTCACCTCGAGCACCCGCACGCCGCCATCGAGCAGGGCACGGGCCAGCGGCACCGCGTCTTCCAGCCGGTGGATGACGATGACCGGGATCACCGGGCCGTGGCTGGCCAGCTCGAGCGGGTTCATGGGCATGGGATGCGGGAATCAGTGGAGGTCAATTCAGAGCCAGGTGATCGCGCCTTGTTCGGCGCTGAGTACATTGCGCCGCATGCCGGCAAACAACTCGCGGCCCAGGTCGTGGTCATTCACTTCGGCCTGCGCCGGGTCCAGCGTCGCATTCTCGCGCGCGGCCCAGGTGGGTGCATCGACCAGCGCCTGCAGCGTACCGGCCACGGCGTCCAGACGGATGATGTCGCCGTCGCGCACCCGCGCCAGCATGCCGCCGGCCAGCGCCTCGGGGCTGACATGGATGGCGGCCGGCACCTTGCCGCTGGCCCCGCTCATGCGGCCGTCGGTCACCAGCGCCACCTTGAAGCCCTTGCCCTGCAGCACCGCCAGCGGGGGAGTCAGCTTGTGCAGCTCCGGCATGCCGTTGGCGTGCGGCCCCTGAAAGCGCACCACGACCACCACATCGCAGTCCAGTTCGCCGGCCTTGAAGGCGCGCAGCAGGTCTTCCTGGGTCGAGAAGACCCGGGCAGGGGCTTCGATGACGTGGCGGTCGTCAGGCACCGCCGAGGTCTTGATGACCGCGCGCCCCAGGTTGCCCTGCAGCAGGCGCAGGCCGCCGGTGGCCGAGAAAGGCTGATCTGCCTGGCGCAGCACCGTGTCGTCGCCAGGGGCCGGCGCCAGCGCCCGCCACGTCAGGGCACCGGCTTGAAGTTCAGGCAACTCGGTGTAGGCCGCCATGCCGCGTGGCGCCACGGTGGCCACGTCGGCATGCATGCAGCCGCTGTTCATCAATTCGCGCAATACGAAGCCTGGTCCACCCGCAGCCTGGAAGTGGTTCACGTCGGCCGCGCCGTTCGGGTACACGCGCGCCAGCAGGGGCACCGCGGCCGACAGATCAGCGAAGTCGTTCCAGTCGATCTGGATGCCGGCCGCGCGCGCCACGGCCACCCAGTGGATCAGGTGGTTGGTGCTGCCGCAGGTGGCCAGCAGGGCGACCATGGCGTTGACGATGACGCGTTCGTCCACGAGGCGGCCGATAGGCGTGAAACGCGGGCCTTGCTGCGTGATGCCCAGCACGGTGCGCACGGCCTGGCGCGTCAGCGCCTCGCGCAGGCCGGCATGCGGGTGCACGAAGGCCGTTCCGGGCACGTGCAAGCCCATCGCCTCGAGCAGCATCTGGTTGCTGTTGGCCGTGCCGTAGAAAGTGCAGGTGCCCGGCCCGTGGTAAGCCGCGCTCTCGGAGGCCAGCAGTTCATCGCGGCCGACAAGGCCCAGTGCAGCCTGTTCGCGCACCTTGGCCTTGTCGTTGTTCGACAAGCCGCTGCTCATGGGCCCGGCCGGGACGAACACACAAGGCAGGTGACCGAAGTGCAGCGCGCCGATCAACAGCCCGGGCACGATCTTGTCGCACACGCCCAGCAGCAGCACGGCATCGAAGACATCGTGGGTCAGTGCCACGGCCGCGCCCATGGCGATGGTGTCGCGTGAGAACAGGCTCAGCTCCATGCCCGGCAGGCCCTGCGTGACACCGTCGCACATGGCCGGCACGCCGCCAGCCACCTGCACGGTAGCGCCATGCAATCGCGCTTCGTCGCGGATCAGCGCCGGGTAGCTCTCATACGGTTGGTGCGCCGACAGCATGTCGTTGTAGGCAGTGACCACGCCGATGTGCGGCCCCTTCTGCGCCACCACGCGCAGCTTGTCGCTTTGCGGCAAGGCGGCGAATGCATGCGCCACGTTGGCGCAGCCCATGCGCGCCGCGCCGGGCGGGCGCTGCGACAGCCGGGTGATACGCGCCAGATAGGCTTGGCGCATGCCCGCGCTACGTTCGCGAATGCGCTCAGTGACTTCAAGAATGGCGGGCTTCATGCGCGTTCTCCAGCTGTAACCAAGGCCATGATTATTAGGTAACCGGGTTACATCGTCAAACCCGGGGGACGACACCAAACACAGCGCCGGTTGCGCGCCTGGGCGGTGGCATGCGATGCTGGCGCAAATGCACGAACCCCTGCACGAACCCCCACACGAACCCATGCACGAACCGATCGCGGCCGAACTGATGGTGGGCGACCCGCGGGTCGCGCTGCAACGACTTCGCCAGCAATGGCACGGCAACAGCGACCGCTGGGTGTTCGGCTATGCCTCGCTGATCTGGCGCCCGGAGTTCGACGCCGCCGAGCACCGACCGGCGCTGGTGCACGGCTGGCACCGTGCCCTGCGCATGCGCTCACGCGTCAACCGCGGCACGCCGCAACAACCCGGCCTGGTGTTTGCGTTGCTTCCGGGCGGCGCCTGCCGCGGCGTGGTGTACCGGCTGCGGCCCGAACAGGCCGAAGCCGAGCTCGAACGCCTGTGGGCGCGCGAGATGCCCACAGGCGTCTACGACCCCCGGCTGCTGCCCTGCCGCACGCCACGCGGCACGGTGCAGGCGCTGGCCTTCACCCTGGGCCGGCGCCACGAGGCCTGCCTGTCCCGTCTGCCCGACGAGCAGATGCTGCACATCCTGCGCCACGCCCGCGGCCGCTATGGCAGCACGCTGGACTACCTGGTGGAGACCGCCACCGCGCTGCGCGAAAAGGGCGTGCTCGACCGCGACATCGAGCGCCTGATGGCGCTGGCTCGGCGCCACGGGCTGGCCTGACCGCGGTCAGGCCCTCAGGCGCGGTGCCATTCCGCCAGCGAACTCATGTCCCCGTCCCACCCCGACAGCGGCGCGACCAGGCGATTTGCCAGGGCGCTGACGTTGAGGCGGAACATCAGCGGGATCAGGTAGCCATCGCCACACACCAGGTCATTGAGGCGAATGAAATGCGCGGCGCGCTTGACCGGGTCCAGTTCCGACTCCGCGGCGCGGTAGATGCGGTCGAACTCGTCGCTGCGCCAGCGCATGGCATTGCGGCCCTGCCATTTGTTGGCCTTGGTCGCGATCTCCCACGACACATAGCGGTCCATGAAGCGCTCGGGGTCGGGCTGGCCCATGCCTGAGGCATACATCTGCATGTCGGCCTGGAAGCGGCCGTTGGTGTCGGGGTTGCCCAGGTCGGCAGAGAAGAACACCGCAGAAGTCACGCCCTTGAGTTCGGTGGCGATGCCGGCGCGCTGCAAGGCACCCTTGATGACACTCTGGGTCTTCTGCCGGGCCGAGTTGACGGAGGTCTGGAACAACAGCTTGAGCTTGCGGCCGTCCTTCTCGCGTATGCCATCACCGCCCTTCTTCCAACCCGCGGCCTCCAGCAGGGCGGCGGCCTTGTCGGGGTTGAATTCAGGCCGCAAGTTGTGGCTGCGAAAGCGCGCCGGGTTGTGCACGATGTTGGGCGTGGCCACGCCCGTGCGGCCGTAGATGAATTCCTGGATGCCCTGTCGGTCGACGCACAGGTTCACCGCCTGGCGCACGGCCGCTTGCTTGAACAGCGGGTGGCGCGTGCTGGCATGTGAGCGTTCGCCGTCGACCTCCGTGCCGGGGTCGGTGAAGTTCAGCATGATGAACTCCATCGTGCCGCCGGGCGACATCACCGTGCGCCCCTTGCTGCCGACCTCCATGCGCTTGAGCACCTCGTCTTCTATCTGCAGGTTCCAGCCAAAGTCGAACTCGCCGGTCTGCAGCACGGCCCGGGCCGCCGAAGTGGCGTCGCCACCGCCCTTGATCTCGATCGCATCGAAATGCGGTCGGTTCGCTTGGTGATAACGGTTGTTCAGTGTGCCGCGCAGCAAGTCGCCAGGCTTGAATTCGGCAAACACATAGGGCCCGGTGCCGACCGGCTTGAAGTTGACGGGGGCGTCGCGCGACTTGGCGCCGATGAAGGGCAGGAACAGGTGGCGCGGGATCAGCGAACTCACGCAGTAGGGCGCAGCCCAGAACGGCGTGGGCTTGTCGAACACCACGCGCACGGTGTGGCTGTCGATCTTCACGAACTGATGGCCGCGGAAGTTGCCGCTGGTGGTGGCCGCGGTGCCCGGGTCGCTGGCATAGGCGGCGTTGAACAGCACATCGTCGGCGGTGAAGGGCTGGCCGTCGTGCCAGGTGACGCCTCTCTTCAGCTTCCAGGTGACGCTGGTGCCGTCGGCCGCGACGCCACCGTTGCTGCGGCTTGGCAACTCGGCGGCCAACACCGGCTGCAGTTCGCCGTCGAAGTCCCACCGCGCCAGAGACTCGCAGAACACCCGTGCGCCGTCGGCGTCCTTCGTGCCGGTGGCAAAGTGCGGGTTCAGCTGGGTCGGGCCCTGCCACAGCAACACCCGCAACAAACCGCCACCACCGCGTCGGGTGGGTCGGTACGTGAACGCCGGCGCCCCCTGGGCACGGGCGCCTTCGCCCAACAATGTGGACGCCATCGTGGGCGCCAGCCCCAGTGCGGCCAGGCGCAGCATGAGTTCGCGGCGCGGCAGTTGTCCGGCTTTGACCTGCGCGATCCACTGGCGCAGGCGCTGGTTTGGGGTCTGGGGCATGGGCAGCTCCTAAAGGTCGACCGTGGCGCGCAGGAATCCCACGCAACGCTAGAGAGATGGGGCGGCGCCGTCACGGACCCCTTCGAGGGAGGCGATCGCTTCATGACGCCGGCCGGCGCGGCTTGCAGCAGCGGCAAGAGCACCAGCACATCGTCCCGCGTGCGGTAGCGGCCGAAAGCGACTTGGTCTTGCTGGCGCACGATGGGGAACGTGTCGAGAATGTAGCTGGCGTCGTCGGCACCCAGGCCGTAGAGATGGAAGAACAGCGCGTCCAGCGCCGCCAGCCGGGCGCGGCGATCTTCGTCGTCCCACTTGATGGGCGGCAGCACCTCGCCGGCAGTGTCCACGTAATCCAGGTCACGCGCGAAGGGCGCCAGATCATGCGCGGTGTAGCTCAGGGCCAGCACCTGGGGGATCACAAAGTCGGCCACTGTGGGCTGTGGGTGATGGCCATTCATGAGGCCGGTTTCGCGCATGCGGGCGGCGAAGGCGGCCTGAAGCGGGTCGTCGAAACGAGCAGCAGCGATGACGCAACTCTGTTCGATGATGAACCAGTTCAGGTTCTGCCCTTGGACCTTTTGGCGCAGGACGAAATCGTACGCATAGCAATTGAGGTTGGCCAAGAGCAAGGAAATCCAGCGGCCGCAGCGTCCTGATCCCTTGGCTTCTGGCAGCAGCATCGCCATGCTGTTTCCCACGCCGCAGGCAGGAACCATCGCGGCGATCATGGTGCGCATGTTGCTCGGCGCCGTGACCGACTTGTAAGCCAGGCAGTAGTCGAAGACCTGCGCCGCCGGCACGCTCTCGCGGACGACCCAATACTGAGGACTCGGGTACCGGCTGGGAGACGCCTTTTCCTCAGAGGAAAGAGATTCCTGCTGCGCGGCTCGCTTCAGATTGGCCAAATTCACGACGATGTCGGCAGCCCTGTGGTCGAAGGCCTGCACCATTTTGCCCTCGTAAAGCGGCAGCGCTTCAAGCTCGGCCTTGCGCCAACGCGCCAGCGCCGCAGGCACGTAGCCGAGTTGTTTGAGTTCAGCAGCCTTCTTGAACAGACCGGAGTCGTTCGTCATGTCAAACATGCGCGCGTAGCGCAGTGGCCACGTCTTGACATCGGCGGCCATACCAAGCGCTTCACTGATCGCGCCACGCCGCACCAGCACCGGATTCTCACGGTACATACGCATCGTAATTTCGCTGTCGCGCACGTTTCGGAAGATCGGCGCTGCGCCGGTATTGGGGTTGACCAGCGCGAATTCGTCAGCGCTCAAAGTCAGCGTGCGCGTTGGGTCTTGGAGTTCATCCAGGGAGTGCAGAAAGAACGCACATCGGCTGCGTTCAAAGATCCGGCCCTGACCGCCGAAAACCAAGGTGCAGAACTTGAAGCTCGCGTGCACGTCGGCGAAGAACACCTTCCTGTTCTCGAAGTCGAACAGTGCCCCCAGCCGCCCCGTGGTGGCGATGCTCTTGAAGAACTCGGCCGCACCCTTGTCGGCGGCGATACCGCTGGGAGTGAGCAGCGCCACCAAGCCCTTCTCGTGCACCAGCGCCTGGGCGCGCTCGACGAACAGGCTGTACAGGTTGACATCGCCTCCGCCCAGCAGCGGGTAGTCGCCGCTCCGGGCCAGCGCGCGCGCGTCGGCCTCGGCGCGCTGCACCGCCTGTACGTAGTCGGCGACCAGCGGCGCGCCCTTTTTTTGCAGTGCCGCGATCAGCGCCTTGCGGTCGGCTGCACGCGGCTGCGCGGCGATGCTTGGCTCGCGCTCGGCGAACCATTCCACCTCTTGAAGCTTGATGCGGTCCCAGGGCGGGTTGCCGATCACGGCGTCAAAGCCGGGGTCCTTGGCGCCGAAGGCGGTGGGAAACGCCGTCCACCAGTGAAAGAAGTGCTCGCGTTGCGCCAAGGCGCGCACGCTGGCCAGCAAGTCGTTCGCGGCGGACACGCCGGGGCCGGTGCCTTCCACCCGCCCGGCCGCCAGCACGGCCACCAGCTTACGTTGCGGGGAGAGCAGCTCACTCAGGGCGCTACGCAGCGTGTCGTCACCCAGCTTTCCCAGCTGGGCGGGCTTCTCCGGCGGCCAGCCGGGTTGCAGCCAGCGCAGAGCGCGCCAGAAGTCGAGCAGGGCGTGTAACGGCGCTACCTGGGCATCGGCCTCGGCAGAAAGGTGCTTGGAAAGCTGCGCCTCGGCGATATCCACGTCGGTCAGGTCGGCCACCTGCGTGAGGTTGCGCGCCGCAATTTCCAGACGATCAAGCTCGCCCTTGTGGAACAGCATGCCCAGAGAGTTCAAGCCGCGCTGCACCTCGTCCAGCCGCTCGCCGTGCAGTGAATCGCCAAGCTTCAGGTGGTGGTCCAGAAAGCTCAGCGGCGCGCCCACGGTGAAGGTGTGCAGCCACAAAGCCGTCTTGGCCAGCTCCACTGCCATCGGGTTCTTGTCGACGCCGAAGATGGACTTCTTCAGCACCATGCGGCGCACGATGTGGCGGTCGTCGAGTTGGGCGTCGGTGACGGTCCAGCCACGGGTTTTGGCCTGGGCCTTGGTGCTGCGGCGGATATGCGCCACGCGCGCCACCACCGGGCTTTGCCAGGGCCGTCCGCTCTCGGCCAAGTGGGCGGCCCAGGGCTGATCGGCCACCAGCAGCTGAGCCGCGGTCACGGCTTCCAGCACGCGGTCGGCCAGGTCGTCCACCAGGGCCACCAGAAAGTGGCCGCTGCCCATGGCCGGGTCGCAGATCTTCAGCTCGAGCACGGCCGAGGCGGGGTCCAGCTTGTCCAGCCGGTCCCAGTCGCCGGGGTTGAGCGAGTGCTTCTTGCGCCAGGCGCCGACCTGTTTGTCGAAGGCCTCGACGCGCTCGGCAGCCAGCAGACCCACTGATTCGCGCAAGATCAGCCGCACCAGGTCATCGTGCGTGTAGTAGCTGCCTGAGACCTTTCGCGCAAAGCTGCTCGGCCGCGCCACGATGCGGTCGATCTCGGGCTTGTCGTGCTCAATACCCAGCGCCGAGGTCTCGGCGGCCTGCACTTCGTGCACCAGGCTGTATTCGAGCAACCGCTCGTAGATGCCGCCCAGGTGCGACACCGCCAGATCGCGGTAGTTGATCCAGCCGCGCAGCAGGTCTTCGGTGCGGCGCGAGAGGGCGTCGATGATGGGCGCCATCACGGCGTCGGGCACCTTGGTACGTTCAAGCAAGGGGGAACGGGAACGGTCGAAGAGGCCGCCGTTGTAGGCCGGCATGCCGATGGCGTCTTCGCCGTCATTGATGACCGTGAAGGTGCCGTGCAGTTCGAGCCAGATGATGGTCACGCGCGTGGCCCAGGGCTTGCCGGCATCGACACCATCACGTACCCGCTCGCGCAGATGCCGCACGCTGTAGGCGCGATAGCGCTCGTCGCCCACCGGCAACAGGCGCCGGTCTTCGGCATAGAACAGAAACAGCAACCGGTAGAGCAGCACCAGCGCGGCTTCGCGCACTTCTTCCAGGTAGGCCGTGGTGTAACGCTGGCGTGTGGCCTGCCCGTAGCCGACACTCTCTTTCACAGCGTGCAGGTCGCCTGCCGCCAACGCTTGCGCCAGCGCGGGAAAAATGTCCTCGAAGACGCGCGCACCCAGGTCTTGCGAAACCTTCTCTTCGTAAGCGCGCGCCTCGTTCAGCGCATAGGCGTGGAAGCTGCGGCCCTCGGCGTCCCAGGGCTGGCTGAGAAAGGCGGCGCGATTGAAGAGCAGGAAGAGCAGCTTCAGGCCATGCACTTGGTCGTAGCCGTCCAGC
>Ga0105048_10017546_pt1 | contig 11041 bp, 10 predicted proteins | sample MAT05_FD_78382 | JGI IMG/M metagenome (GOLD analysis project Ga0105048, IMG submission 78382) | Freshwater microbial communities from Lake Fryxell liftoff mats and glacier meltwater in Antarctica - MAT-05 | ecosystem: Environmental > Aquatic > Freshwater > Ice > Liftoff microbial mat | place...
GGCAACTGGCCCGCGTGAGCGCCAACGGCCAACGCGGCATCGTCGGCCCCGCCGCTGGCAACACTTGGGATTCCGTTCAGCTTCAAGTGACCTACCGCCACCCCGATTCACGGGAAGCGACCTTCGACATTCACACCAGTTCGATGACGCCCGACAACTTTCCCGGCTACGTTGATCAGGAAGTTCAGTTCCGCTTCGACAACGGCCTTTGGCTGGCCCATCAGCGCAAACGCGGCGTCGAACTCACGGTGGAAGGCCGCACGCCACACGAGTTGAAGAACACGCCCAACTACCACTACAACGGCACGTTCCTCGAACCGTGGGGCGAACGATCCCAACGCGGCTACGGCATCGAAGCGATCGAACGCTTCTTCCGCGAGGTGGCGTTCGTCGAACATGGTGGGCCAACGGATTTGCGCTCCGAACGATTACATGCGATGAAGGAATTGAACTACAACGACCTGCGTGCCGAACGCAATTGCGTTGCCATCGTGCAAGCGATGGAAGCGATCCTCGCGGAGCACGCGGCAGGCCATCCCGGAGCGGTGGTGTTGGTGAATTCGGATGCGGGCAGTTTGGTACTACATTCGCCTGGTGGGGCGAATAATGTGCTTTACGCGGGACGGGTGTGACGTTACGGTTTCACCCCATTCAACTCATCGAAAAACTTGTCTAGCGCGGCGGTGTAACTCGTGTGCGGCGGATCGTTGTGGCCGCCGCCGCACACGCGAATGAATTTCTTCGGCTCATTCGCCACCGTGTGCAACTTCACTCCGAGAACGTACGGCACGATGCGATCCGCATCGCCGTGGGTTTGCAACAGCGGCCCGCGATACCTGCCGATCTTCGATTGGGAATCGAAACGGTTCACCATCATCGTTTGCATGGGCAGCCAAGGCACGAACCTTTGAGCGACATCCGGAATGGATGTGAAAGTCCGTTCGAGAATCAACGCCTTGGCCCCGTCGGTCGAAGCGAGTTCGACCGCCACACCGCCGCCAAGCGAATAGCCGCACAATACGATCTCACTCTCGGGAACATTCGCTTTCGCGGCGAGCCATTTGCGGGCCGCGCGGGCATCCCGGTAGAGGTTGGCTTCGGAAGACTTGCCATCGCTCCGGCCGTAGCCGCTGTAATCGAAGGCGAGAATGCTCACACGGAGTTGATCGCGGAACGCCAGCAGCGAAGCCTGGCACTCGGCGACATCGTTGCCGTTGCCGTGGCAGTAGAGTACCACGGCCCGTGGATTCTGCACCCCGGCGTACCAACCGTTCAACCGGCAATTCGAATCGGGATTCTCGATGAAAACGTCTTCGACGCCCACAGGAGGAGTCGGGCATTTCTTGAACGGGCCGCGTTTGGGTGGTTGGTAAACGAGCGAGTTTTCGATTGTGCGTAGCATCGCCGACTGACACCCCATCGGTGCGGTGAGTGCAAAACATGCCAGAACGAGCAATCCGAGTATCCGCAACATTTCGGCAACGAATAAATTGCGCATCGAATTCTGTCAATTGGAGTCCAACAACGCCCAGCCATACACCGCCGTGAAGAACACGAACAGCACCGTCAGCGTGTGGTAGCCCGTTCGCAACCACCAAGCGGTGAGGAATGGTTTCACGTCGAATATGGCTTGCAGAGCAAGCCGCACGCCCCAGAATATCGCACCGTACGCGCAGAACGCTTTCGCCAATCTGGAACCGCCCGCGAGTTCGTCCGCGCAGAGGATGCTCGTGATGCCGAGGAAGATGATGCTCATCACGACGTAGCCGCCGTAGGTCCAGTACATCTGGCGATGCAACGTAGGCAGCGATGCGAGGTCTTGCTTCCAATTCAATTTCAACGGCACCAGCGACGACGCTACGAGGATGGAAAGCTGGCCGATGCCCGCGAGTTGAATCCAATCGGCGAGGGTGAGGTTCATTAACGCGCTCCTCGAAAGCAGGGGGACGATGTCCCCCCGCTTTCAGATCTGCAAGACATCCAAAAACGGCAGTACGACACGTTCCACGAAAGGCGGGTGGAACAAGCCGAAGGCCGGGGCGAGTACGATGAACGTGGTCAGCACCCTGCCCCGCAGCGGCCGTGCCCATCTGGTTCGTTCGATCAGCAATCCCACACCTTGGATTACGAAATACAGCGTCGGCAAACCGTACCCGCCCCCGGCGGGCACGGAAATCACCAGATCGTGAACGAGGCCGCTGGCGAAGAAGCCGATGGCCAAGCCGAAACGCGGGCCGAAACGTTTGGCCAACGGTCGAAAGAGGAACCGGTGCGTGAGGTCGCGGAAGGCGGTGTTCCAGCGTTGGCCCCAAAACTCGGCGAGGCTGCGAGCGAGGATGGGCCAGTTCATCAATGGCTTGGCGTCGATGCCGAGGGATCGCCAGAAGCAACTGAGGATGTGAAACGAACCGAAATGCAGCAGGAAGATCAAACCGACCATGCCGACCCATCCACGGAGGAGCGGCAAATCGGAGGGAACCCCCGGCACGACCAACCAAAGGATCACGATCCCGAAGGCCAGCTTGGCGAAGGCGAAGAGCCATTCGCCGATTCCGGCCCCCTTTTCCCGGCCGAGAGTGAAGGGAGAAGAGTTCAAGAACGCATCCGCGTCCATGCCCGGCCATGCGAACAGGTAAGCCGCGCGTTGCCAAGTGGGTGCGGATTGCGATCTAGCGTTCTTCCATGTCAGCCATTTGCAAAGGGCGTAGAGTGCTCCGCATAGTAGCCACATCACGATCCAAGGTGTGCCCAAATATTGCATTGCGGTCTCCGTGAGTTTCAACCGTGCGACTCGCCCCGCGATAACCCCGAAAGCCGATTCGCCCTTGGCGCCGGGGTCACATAAGTTAATCTTCGTTCTTTCAATGCCAGCGGTGCAACCGAACCATGACCCCCGCCCCGATTCAACACCCCGGCGAACCGGCTTCGAACGCGGCCCGAAGTGCGGCGCTCCGCTACGAGCCGCGATCACTCCGCACCTTCACCCCCACGCAGGCGGTGCTTTCCCGCAGTGCCGGGATCTACCATTGGACGCCCGAAGGCCGCCGGCTCTACGACTTCACCTCCGGCGTACTCGTGGCGAACTTGGGGCACAATCCCGAACGTTGGATGGAACGCTTCTGCACCTACATGGGCTGGCCGCACCGGGAATGGGAAGGCAGCCCGAAGATGACTTACGATGCGGGGATCATCCCGGTCGCGGTACCGGAAGGTTACTTCGCGGCCGTGGCGATGACGACCTACAACGCCGTCACACCCTTGGAAGCCGAGGCGGGCAAACGGTTGATCGCCTGCGTTCAATCGCGCCCCGGCGGTGAACGATTGCAGCAAGTGATGTGGGCCGCATCGGGTTCGGAAGCCATTCAAAAAGCCCTTTGGACTTCGATGGCCCGCGACACCGCCCGCCCGATGATCCTCGCCACGCGCTTCGGCTTCCACGGCAAGAAGGGATTATCGAACGCCATTACCGGTTCCGAAACCGACGCCGAGCGCGATCCCCGGGTGAAGTTCATCGCGTTCCCGCGCGAAGAATGCCGGGATGTATCGATGCGTAACGATCCGTTCGACCCGACGCCTTACCGGCGGGAACTCGATACCCTTTGGCACCAGTTCGGTGCCAAGATCGGAACGCTGATTACCGAACCCTACCTCGGCGGCGGCGGTTCGTACCATCCGCCCAAAGCCTACCTCCAGATGCTCCAAGCCTTCTGTCGGGAAAAGGACATCGTGTTCATTCTCGATGAAGTGCAAGCGAATTTCGGCCGCACCGGCGATCTGTTCGCCTACGAAACCTACGGCCTCGAACCCGATATGGTGGTTCTCGGCAAAGGTCTCGGCAACGGCGTGCCGGTCGCGGCGACCCTCGGCCGGGCCGATCTGTTCGCGGCCCTCGAATATGGCGACGGCTCCGATACGTGGAGCGCGAACCCGTTGAACTGCGCCGCCGTGTTGGCAACGCTGGACGAATTTGAAACGCGGGACATTCTCGGCCCCGCCCGCGAAACTTCCGCAGTGATCGAAGCCGGTTTGGTCAGCTTGAAGAAGCACCCTTTCGTGGCCAATATCCGCGGCGAACACCGCGGTATGGTCTGGGGAGTCGAGTTCCAAGATCATGCCAGCCGGACCGCGGCGGAATGGGCAAGCTCGTTCGTTCTCCACGCGTACCGCAACTCCGGCGATGGCGTTCACCTGCTCGGGCCGCTTTCTAAGAAGGTCGTGCGAATCTCGCCGCCTTTGGTAATAACGGTGGAAGAAGCCCGAGAAGCGTTGGAAATCCTCGAACGCGCAGCGGAGCGGATGGCCCACTCATGATTCTCCTCGGCGATGCTGGAACAGATTGGATTCGCTTGCAAGTGGAAGGGATCGCCCTCGCCCTCAGCACGGCGAATGCCCCGGTCTACCCGTTCGAAGTGCGGGCCTTGCTCGCGATCGTGCTCGTGAGCTTTTCCTGCGGCATCGTCGGCTCACTCGTCGTCGGTAACCGCATGGCTTTCTTCAGCGATGCCATGGCGCACACAGCGTTTGCCGGTGTCGCGTTCGCCCTGCTCGCGATCGTGTTGGTCGTGGGTGTTACCACACCCCGGCAGGCGGAACCATACCTGTGGATCGTGCCGTGGGCGATGTGCGGTATCGGGGCCACCATGGGCGTGACCATTGCGTTCATCCGGGAAAAAACGAAATTGGCGAACGACACCGTCATCGGGGTGTTCTTCGCCTTGGCACTGGGACTTGCGGCGGTGTTGCTTCCCGCCCTCCGGCAACGGGTGAACCTCGATCTCGAAAGTTTCCTCTTCGGCCAACTCTTATACATCGGCGACAGCGACCTGTTCGGGCTGGGAATTCTCGCACTCCTCACCGCGACTGTTGTAGGCTGGCGTTACAATTCCTTCGTGCTCAGCAGCCTTAACCCGAGCTTGGCGAAATCGCGGGGGCTGCCGGTGCGATTGAACAACTATGTGTTCATCATTTTGCTGGCACTCGTGGTGAACCTTTCGATCAAAGCGGTGGGAATCCTGTTGATCAACGCACTCCTGATCGTGCCGGCGGCTGCGGCGGCGAATGCATCCCGGAACTTGCGGCGGATGTTTTGGTTCACTTTGATCGGCAGCGTACTGTGCGGAATACTCGGTTACCGCTGGAGTTCCCGGCTGACGATTCCCATGGGAAGTTCGGAATCCCTGCGGGTCGGTCCGGCGGGAATGGTGGTGTGCGTGTGCGTCGGGTGGTTCTTCGCGAGCATCGGCATCAAGGGGATCAGGCAGAGGTTCTTCGGGGCGACGCTCCCCGCGGGCACTTGTACCCAAGACCACGGCGAAGGACAATACACCCACACGCATTGATGAGCACCGGTAATTTTCACCAGCGTGTGGAATGCAATAGATTTACAAACCAACTGCTGAAGGCTGTCTGCTAATAGCTAATCGTGATGTGTTCAAGCTACTGAGAGAGCATTTGGCAATTAGCGTTGAGACTTTAGCAAAAGCACCACGAGATCGCTCATTTGGACGCCAACTTCATCAACAACTTCGTCATCAACTTCACCGCCATCGTGTGGGAGGCGTTGCCGTTCATCGTGCTCGGAGCGCTCATCGCCGGGATCCTCGAAGAACTTCTACCTCAGGAAGCCATCGCCAAAATACTGCCGAAGCATTTTCTACCTGCCACGATCATCGGCGGTTTGCTCGGCTTGGTTTTCCCCATGTGCGAATGCGGCATCGTGGTGGTGATGCGGCGGCTGCTCCGCAAGGGGTTGCCGCTTTCGAGTTGCGTGAGCTACATGCTGGCCGGGCCGATCTTGAATGTGATCGTCATCGCAAGCACTTGGTACGCCTTCAAGGAATTCAAAGTGGGGCCGGATCAACAATCGCTCGGGGTGCCGATGGTGCTATTGCGTTGCGGCATCGGGTTTCTCGTTGCCGTGACGACCGGGATCGTGGTGCATTACGTGCAGAAATCGAGTACGAAGTCGCTGCTCACGCCGCTGGCACTCCCCGATTTGCCGAAGGCCAAGGTCAAGCGCAAGCTTTCGTTGAATGTGCTCGACGAGGCCCCCGCCCCGCCCGAGAAGAAGAAATCGTTAGTGCAACGGATGAACAACATCTCTGCCACGGCCCTCAAAGACTTCATGGATATCACGGTGTTCCTGATCATCGGCTCGGCGCTCGCCGCTTATGTGAAATCGAACCCCGAATGGATACGCAGTGTCGAAACGCTCTCGCAACAACAACCGTATCTGGCGATCCCGGCGATGATGCTGCTCGCCGTGGCGCTCTGCCTCTGCAGCGAAGCGGATGCCTTCCTCGCCGCGAGTTTCAGCGGGATGAGCGTCTCGGCGAAGGTGGCGTTCTTGGTGCTCGGGCCGATGTTCGATTTGAAACTGCTTCTGATGTACACCCAGGTATTCCGCGTGCGGCTGATCGTGACCATCGTGATTTGTACCAGCGTGCAAGTGGCCCTGTATTCCTTCGCCGTGCATCAACTGTACAACCCATCGGCATTCGGCACGGCCCCCGAAGGAGCCACGACCGCAAGGGAGTGACTACCGTGAAATGTTTCCGAGCCGGAAGCGTCAGCGACGATTTTCGATTGCATCGCCGCTGTCGTTTCCGGCTCGGATGATTGGAGCTATCGTCGCTGACGCTTCCGGCTCGGATGAGCTGGCGGTTGGCTTGTACACGTGGCGGATGCAGCGGAAGCCGAACTTCTCGTAGAGTCGCATGGCGGGAAGGTTCGACGCGGTCACTTCGAGATTCATCCGCGTGGCCCCGGAACGGCGGAACCCGCCGATGGCCGAACAAAGCAAAGCACTTCCCAATCCCCTTCCGCGGTAGGCCGAAGCCAGCCCGATGTTCTGCAACATGCCGAAGCGGTGTTCGCCCATCAGCCCCTGCACCGTGCCGATGCATCCTTCGGGAGCGGTCAACAACCAAGTGGCTCCGGGGCAGAAACTCGGCAAGCCGCGCATCGCTCGCATCAATTCCAAGCAACCGTCGAGGGTGCGAAAGCAGGGGAACACGCGGCCGTCGAAATCCTCGGCGAACGCGCGGTGGAGCACCTTCGCATGGGCTTCCAACAAACGGTCGTGCCACGGCACCAAGCGGAAACCGGATTGCAGCGTGGTCGGGGGCAACGCCCCGCAGAGGGAGCGTTCCATCCGGTAGCGTTTGGCGAGGGGAATGCTGCAAGGCATGGGGGAATGTTACTTCGGCTTCTTGCCGAGGAACAGTACGAAAGCGATGGCGGAGGCCACGAGGATGCTTCCGACCGCAGCGGTGATGACGTATACGAGCTTTCTGCGGCCGCGTTGAAACTCCCGGTAATCCCCCCGGGGGCGTTCGGTGATCGCCGTCGGGGTGGAACGCATTTCGTCGCTGGCGTCGTTCTCCGAACCGTCGTCGCGGAAGCTCTGCCAGCGTTTCTCCACTTCGCGGATGGTATTCCGTTCCCATTCCGGATCGGGTTTCAGCGTGGCCAGCGGCTTCGCTTTCGGTGCCCATTTTTCCAAACCCTCGGCGATCGCTTGGCCGGAAGCGGGGCGATCTTCGGCTTTCTTCGCCATCATCCAATCGATCAGATCGACGAAATCCGATGGCACCGTGGGGTTCAATTGTTGCAAGGGCTTGGGAGTGGCGGTTTGGTGGAGCTTGATCTTCTCACGGGCCGAGCCCGCCGGGAAGGGTACGGTGCCGCCGAGGGCGTAGTAGAGGCTGCAACCCAAGGCGTAGATGTCCGCGGCGGGCGTGACGGTGAGGGCGTCGATCCCTTGTTCGGGGGCGAGGAAATCCATGGTGCCGAGGGTGTAGCCCTTGCCGCCGAGGATGCTGGGATCGCCGTGCGGGATTTCGCCGAGCTTCATCGCCAAGCCGAAATCGAGGAGCTTGCCCCGACCGGTGGGCAACACCATGATGTTCGCCGGTTTGACATCCCGGTGAACGATCCCGGCCCGGTGCGTGGCGTGCAACCCGGAAGCGACATCGGCGAAGGCGCGGGCCGCGCGTTCCACCGTGAGTGTACCGAGATCGGCGAGTTGTTTGGCGTTCACGCCGGGCACGTATTCCAGTGCGAGGTAATGCACGCCGTCCGCCGTGCCGGAATCGTAGGTTTGAACGAGGTGGGCGTGCGGGGGAAGCGCCCGGCCGAGTTCCATTTCGCGTTGAAAACGGATGAGCGTGCGGGGTTCCTTTTTCGCTCGCCTCGGTGCCAGAATCTTCAGCGCCACCAATCGGCCGGCGCCCGGCTTGGCCGGATCGAGTTCGCGGGCCAAGTACACGATCCCCATGCCGCCCCGCGCGATTGGGCAAAGCACGCGGTACTTGCCCACGCACAATCCGGAGGTGGCCCCGGCGAGGATTTTATCGGCTTGGAATTGCGTGAGTTCGCCGCGTTCGACGAGGTACCCGGCGAATCGATCCGCCGTGGTGGTGGCGCTCGGCGGGCCCCCGGCATAAATCCGCATCAACACTTCGCGGTCGATGAGACGGCTCGCGGCCGCCGCTTCCACAAACGTTTTGGCAGGGCTTTTCGGATCGACCGACAATGTGGCCATATTCTTCGAGTTTTCAGTGCGTGCGGGGAAACGTCGGGTTATCATACGCGGGATTCCCGGCTTTTCCTGCCGCATCGGTTCCGGAGTTCGGTCGTGTCGAAACAATTGCAAATCGAGATGGAGCGGTTACAGCGGATGATTCTGGAAATGGCCGGGTGCGTGGAAGAAGCCGTGTACGCTTCGACCTCGGCCTTAGAGAAACGGGATGCCGTCGCGGCCCGGCGCGTGTTGGAAAAGGATCACGAAATCGATCTGTTCGAGAACGCCGTGCAAGAAGAATGCTTAAAGATTCTCGCGCTGCACCAACCGGTGGCGGTCGATCTCCGCCGCATCAGCGCCGTGATGCTGATTTCCACCGATTTGGAACGTATGGGAGATTTGGCGGTGAATATCGCGGAGCGGGCCATCGCCATTTCGCAGCCCCCCTTCCCCACCATTCCGCAACGCCTGACTAGCATGACCCACCGGGCCACGCAGATGGTACACAAGGCACTCGGGGCTTTCGTCAATTCCGATGCGAACGCGGCCCGGGAAATCATCCGGCTCGATACAGAAGTGGATCGGGATAACGATGCGATCATCGCCGAGTTGATCGCCGAGATGAAGCTATCGCCGGACCGCATCGAAAGCGGGATTTCTCTCTTCTCCGCCGTGCGTCATTTGGAACGCATCGCCGATCACGCCACGAATATAGCCGAGGATGTGGTGTACTTGGTGGAAGGTTCAATGCTCCGCCACTCGGGGGGATGATCGGCGAGCGGTGGGGCGAAATCACCTGAACATTCTGCAATTTCCGCAGGTGGGTTGATTGCTGTGAAACCGCGAATGACGCGGATCGAACGCAGATTAAGAGGATCAAACATTCGGAGTTTGATCCTCTTAATCTGCTGCGTTATCTGTGAGCAGACTCTTCTGAAGCAGATCTGAACCGGAAGCGTGTGCGGCGATTCAATTGCGGATGTATTTCTGAGCCGGAAGCGTGAGCGACGATTCAATTGCGGATATATTTCTGAGCCGGAAGCGTGAGCGACGATTCAATTGCGGATGTATTTCTGAGCCGGAAGCGTGAGCGACGATTCGGTTGCGGATGTATTTCTGAGCCGGAAGCGTGAGCGACGATTCAATTGCAGTTGGGTTGACACCCGCCGCTCACTTCGGCACGGCGAAATCGGCCGAGTATAACTGCGTCGGGCTGCGGCCATCGCGGTTGCTCGTCCACATTAGCTTCGTGCAATCTGGACTGAACACCGGCAGCACATCTTGGCCGGGGGCGAACGTGATCCGAGTGGCTTTGCCGGTTTCGATGTTCATCCAATAAAGGTCGTAGTTCGGCCGTGCGGTTTCATCCGAGTGATCCGCGCCGGTGTAGATGATGTGTTTTCCGTCCTTATACCAGTAGGGCGCCCAGTACACCCACTTATCGTTGTCGGTGAGGGCTTTTTCGCCGGTACCGTCGGCGTTCACCACGTAGAGTTGCAGGCGATCTTTCTCTTTGCGGTCGCTGCGGAAGATCACCTTGGTGCCATCGGGGCTGAAGAAGGGGCCGCCGTTGTAGCAATTCTTCGCGGTCGTGATGGCCTTCGCGTTCTTGCCGTCGGCGTCCATCGTGTAAATCTGCACGTCCCCGGCGTTGCCGCTGCTGTACACGATCTTCTTGCCGTCGGCGGAAAAGCTCCCCTCGGCGGTGTACGCCTTGGCATCGGGTGTGAGACAAATTCGGTTGTCGCCGTTCAAATCGGCTTCGTAAATCTTCATGTGCGGGTCGAAATCCCATTGATATCGGCGTCGGCGACCCGCCTTGGCGTCTTCTTCACGCTGTATGATCTCCGCGACTTGCACTTTCTCCGCGTTCGGGTCGTCGTGGCTGCTGGCGAAGATGATCCGATGTTTGGAAGGATGGAAGTACGCGCAGGTCGAGCGACCCTTGCCGGGGGTCATGCGGTCGAAGCGGCCGGTGGCGAGGTCTTGCACGAAGATTTGGTAGAACGGGTTGCCGGTGCCTTTCTCCTCGGCTTGGTAAATGATCTTCTTGCCGTCGGGCGAGAAGTACCCTTCCCCGGCCCGAACGAAATCTTTGGTGAGTTGGGTGATGTTCGTGAGGTGCTTGGTTTCCTCGGCCTTCCAATCGGGATCTGCCCCGAGGGTGAACGCGAGGGTGAGCAGAATCGGGTTCATGGGGCTTCCGTGGAAAAGTGCGAACGGTGCGGTACTGGAATTATACGCGTGGGGCGGGCCGCCGTGAACCCTCTCCGAGCGGCGGGTGTCAACCCGCTGAGAAGTTCCAACTCGGCGGGTTGACACCCACCGCTCGGGAGTAGGCTTGTCGATTAACGCTGGAAACGCTAGAAAACGTGTTCTGCCGGGGTAGCTCAGTGGTTAGAGCGGTCGCTTCATAAGCGATAGGTCGCCAGTTCAAACCTGGCCCTCGGTACTCGAAAATGCCGTAGAAAATCAGCTTTATTCGGGCCGAGATCATCCTGCTGGCATTCGAAGGCC
>Ga0105048_10017547_pt1 | contig 11041 bp, 9 predicted proteins | sample MAT05_FD_78382 | JGI IMG/M metagenome (GOLD analysis project Ga0105048, IMG submission 78382) | Freshwater microbial communities from Lake Fryxell liftoff mats and glacier meltwater in Antarctica - MAT-05 | ecosystem: Environmental > Aquatic > Freshwater > Ice > Liftoff microbial mat | place...
AGCGCCGTCGCGACGACGTAGCCGAAATGCAACAAGCGGTAAGTGATGGTTTGGTGCTCACTGACCCCACCGAAATTTATAAGGCTGCTGTAGAAGGCCGCGGCGATTTGCTCATCACACGGGAAACATTCCAAAAACGCGCCGTATACAACGAAGGCACTTTGACGCTGTTCGAAGCCGATGCAGAGAACGTACCTACCGAAGCGTTCGATCTGGCCAGTAAAACTGCCTGGGAAGTTGTTTCAAAAAACGGAAGAGCAATCTTTACGGCCGAAGACGATATCCTGGAAATTGGAGACATGGCCCTTAAACTTCGTTACATCTGATTTTTTTCCTTCGCGTTGCAGAATACACGCGCCAATGAGCACCTTTGCATCCGGAAACACCGTTTGTTCATCCCGAATGCAAAGCATGTTATGAAATTACTCGAAGGAAAAATTGCACTCATCACCGGCGGCTCACGCGGCATCGGTGAGGCGCTTGTTCGCGGCTTGGCAGCCCAGGGCGCTCGCGTAGCCTTTACCTACGTTTCGGCCGGTTCGGCCGATCGTGCACAAGCCCTCGCCGCCGAACTCGGCGACAACGTACACGCCTATCAGAGCGATGCCGGCGACTACGCCCAGGCCGAGGCCCTCGTAAACGATGTGGTGAAAGATTTCGGCGGACTCAACATCCTCATCAACAACGCCGGGATCACCCGCGATACCCTCGTGCTGCGCATGACCGAACAACAGTGGGACGAGGTGATCCAAACCAACCTCAAATCAGTTTTTAACCTCACCAAACACGGACTCAAACCGATGCTACGCGGGGGAGGAGCCATCATCAACATGAGCTCGGTGGTGGGTGTGTTCGGACAAGCGGGACAAGCCAACTACGCCGCTTCCAAAGCTGGTATCATCGGTTTTTCCAAATCCATCGCCAAAGAATACGGCTCACGAGGCATCCGCTGCAATGCTGTGGCGCCCGGCTTCATCGCCACGGAAATGACCGATGCACTCGATGAAAAAACGAAGGAAGGTTACCTCAGCGCCATTCCCATGAAACGTTTCGGCACCGGTGAAGACGTGGCCAACGCCTGTATTTACCTCGCCTCCGATATGGGTGCGTACGTGAGCGGGCAGGTCATTTCGGTTTGTGGAGCTTTGAACTGTTAGGATTTTACCCAAAAAACATGAGTTATCCCGAATTTTTTTGGGACGACTCATGTTTTTTTTGAAGCCATAGGCTAACACAAACTACAGTAAATCAATATTTTGTAGATGAAAGCCCCAGCGGGGCGGTCACGTCCGTAGCAATAATTGCGACCCCATAATCGGAGCCCCAGCGGGGCGGCAATGTTAAAATGTCACCATAACCATCGAATGGAATGGCATAAATACCATCTAAAATACCGCTGTACGGATCGCTGGTTTGGCTCTTTTACATTGCCGCCCCGCTGGGGCTATTTTTCTTACTGCATTGATTTTCTGTTATTTAAGAAAAAAATGTTTTAAATCAAATGCTCTTTACCGAAAAAAATTCGGGATGACTCATGTTGTATTTCTAAGGGGACACATGTAGTAAAAAACTACACGTAAAGCTCCCCGTTCAATATTCCCCTTGAAATCACCACACGTTGAATTTCCGAAGTGCCTTCGTAGATCTGCGTGATTTTGGCATCGCGCATGAGGCGTTCAACGTGGTATTCTTTCACGAAACCATAGCCGCCGTGGATTTGAACAGCTTCCACCGTGTGTTTCATGGCTACTTCGGAGGCGAACAGTTTGGCCATGGCGGCAGCCTGGGTGAAGTCGCGGCCTTCGTCTTTCATATTAGCGGCGCGGTACACGAGCATTTTAGCGGCTTCAATGTCGGTGGCCATGTCGGCCAGTTTGAACGCGATGGCCTGGTGCTGGCTGATGGGTTTGCCGAAAGCTTCGCGTATTTTGGAATAGGCGATGGAAAGTTCGTAAGCGCCGCCAGCTATGCCTAGGGCTTGGGCAGCTATGCCAATGCGACCACCACTGAGGGTTTTCATAGCGAATTTGAAGCCGAAGCCGTCTTCACCGATGCGGTTTTCTTTGGGTACCACCACGTCGTTGTACATGATGGTGTGGGTATCGGAAGCACGGATGCCGAGTTTGTCTTCTTTGGCGCCAATGACCACCCCTTTCCATTCGGCTTCTACAATGAACACATTGATGCCGCGGTGCCCTTTTTCGGGGTAGGTTTGGGCAATCACAAGGTGAATATGGGAAGTGCCGCCGTTGGTGATCCAGTTTTTGGTACCGTTGAGGATGTAGTGGTCACCCATGTCGACAGCCGTGGTGCGCTGGCTCGTGGCGTCGGAACCTGCTTCGGGTTCGGACAGGCAGAAGGAGCCGATCCATTCGCCGGAAGCAAGTTTGGGCAGGTATTTGCGTTTTTGCTCTTCGGAGCCGTAAAGTTCGAGGCCCCAACACACGAGGGAGTTATTCACCGACATGATGACCGAGCAGGAGCTGTCAACCTTGCTGATTTCTTCCATGGCCAAAACGTAGGAGAGGGTATCCATGCCTCCACCACCATATTCGGGAGAAACCATCATGCCCATAAAGCCGAGTTCGGCCATTTTGCGGACCTGTTCGGTGGGGTATTTCATTTGGCTGTCGCGTTCGATGACGCCTGGTTTCAGTTCGGTTTGAGCAAATTGGCGCGCAGCCTCTACAACGCTGAGGTGCTCTTCGGTTAGGTTGAACATCGTGGTGTGGGTGTTTATGGTAGATTTTGGCCTACGAAAGTTCGCCGACCATTGGTTGTTTTATCGGAAATGGTGCCGCTAAACGGCTATTTTAATGCAAAAAAACAAAAAATAAGGGAGTTTTTGGGAAATGGTTGGCTCAAACCAGTTTTTTAGAACGATTATAAGTTAGGTTGTTAATTCCCAATCACCTTAACTTCCACACTTTGCAAAATTTCTTTGTCCGGATTGCCGGCGTGGTGGACGTAAGCGATGATGGAGCACTTTTTGGCTACCCAGTCGGCTGGAATCGTATAAGAGTATGTTTTGGTTACCAAAGCGCCTGCGGGCAGCGCTTCGGTAATCACATCGCCATCGGATTTGGTTACGACATCGCGCACAACGTGGCGGTGCATATAATTTAAGATTTTAACGCCTTTATCTATCTGGGCATCCACGATGCTGTCCTGTGCAATGAGGATGGTGAGCCTTTTTTCTACGTCGGCAGGTTGTGTTTCTTCTGGTGCGATGTTCACCTTGATGTTCAGCACGCGTGAGGTGCTGTCGTACGTTGTGGTTGCAAACAAACCCAAACCGAAATCTTTTTCAAATTCTTCCTGAACGGTGCCCGCCCAGTTGGGTTGGTTGAGGTAGATGGTCTGGTTTCCGGGTTTAAAGTAACGGTTGATGGCAGAAGTGGGATAACCTTCGGCTACACCAAGAAAACTAACCAAAGCATCTACGTTGGGGTTGCGGAAATCGAATTCTGAGTCGGGCAGTGGGTTGGAGAAAAAACCCGCAGAATGCAGCGAAACAATGATCAGGTTTTCTTTGCCGAAGGAGTTCTGGAGGCTTTGTAGCTCCTTTGCGCCGTCGGGACAATTGGTGCAGGCTACACCCGTCAGTTCTTCCACCAAAACTCGGCGGCTTCCGACGCTCAGCTCAGGAATCGGAAAAGGCTCCTCTTCACAAGCTGTGGCGAGCAACAAGGCACACAGGCCAAAAAGCGGCAGAAATTTTATGTTGTTGAACATTTTTTTAGTGGTTGGTGGTTAACAAATAGAGGGTTAAAAGGAGGAGTTAACGTTCAGTCTGAATCCATTAAACGCTGGTTCGTAGCGACAGATGCCGCCGGCGCAGTTGATGCCTTCCACTTGTTTGACGTACGCCATGGAAAATCGGTTGGCCCGGTAGGAATAAACAGCACCAATGGAAGGGAAGTGGATGTCATCGAACTTGGTTTTGTCGGACGAATACTCCTTACTTTCATCGTGTTTCAGTTTGTACATGTTCGAAACATAGATCAGCCAGTGTGGCGCCCAGCCAAATTCGACCACGCCATTGAGCCATGAGCCGAACTCGTCGTCTGTACGCAGGTATTGTGCTTCCACGCGGATCGATTTTTTCGCGGAGAGTTTGTAAAGAAATTCGGCGTACGGTGTCAACGCTTCCACATAATCGGCTTCGCCGCTGGCCAAAAAGCCGAGAACATCTTCCTTGTCCGTTTCATCCCTTTTGGCCTGGTAAACGAAGATGTTGTATTTCAGCATTTGAACACCGGCGAGCACCTGCCATTTCCTGTTTTTTTTAAAGGTAAATTCCGGTGCAATTTCGCGGTAAATTTCGGTGCCGTCGAGCAGGTAAATGTCCGAAATATTGATGCCTATAGACATACGTTTGTTGATGGCGTATTTGCCGTCTAGTTGAAAGGCTTGTTCGCCCAGTTCCTGCGTTGCGGGTGCAAAACGGGTGGTCAGTCGGTAGGTATTTTGCCGGGCCATGGGCGGCAGAAAGTTGATGGTGCCCTGGATGGCAATTTGGTCAGGTGAATTTCGGAAAGCGAAGTTTTCGGTGCGTTTGCCTTCAAACGTGATGCCGAAGCCTTCTTGGGCGTAAGTGAGGCTTGAATAAACCGTGTATCCGGGTTCGTTGATGAGTTTCCCGTTTCCGCCGGTAGCAGTGGGTTCGAACGGATTGTACATCACATCGTCGCTTTTTACGGCGCCTTCAGCGTACCAGGTAAAATTGCCTGCGGTCATGGTGTTGTACAACGAAGCTGCATAGGTATTGAACTGCACCCCGATGCTGTCCTGGGGTGGGTACGTTGCGATGGTATTGGCTATTTGGTTCACTGTAACTTCGCTGTAGGTGCGGGCCACAACACCGATGCCGGGCGCAAAGGAGATACTGCTTGCCGAATCGAGTTTGATGAAGCCGTCGAGGGCGCCGCCGCGCACCACCGTGCTGTATTCATCGAACTGTCTTTTCATACGCCCGGTGAAGGCTTTGATGCGCCAGTTGTCGTTGATGTTGTAGCCGATTTTTACGCCTTTTAGGGCGTTATCAATCATGAGTGCGCGTTCTTCGTAGGCGCGGTAAATGATGCCTGCACCGATCTGGTCGTAAATGTAACCACCAGTAAACTCAAACTTGTGGATGTTTTTATGCACATACCAACGGCCTATGCCTTCATCGGAGTACGAACCGATAGGGTTAAGCAGGTTGGAGTTGTTGAACATATCGAAACGCAGACCAAAATCGAAACCCCAGTTGGAATAATTGAGGTTCATCCAGGTCTCGGCGCCGAATTTCTGGTAATCGTATTGCGGTGTGTTGCTGGCACCCACACGTGGGTCGGAAATAAAGAAATTGCCGTTCGATTGAAGGTTGCCGGTTACGCGGGCGTTGGGATTGCTGTTGTTTTGGGCAAAAAGGCCCTGGGCAAAACAAAGAAGGAAGGTTAGAAGGTAAAGATGTTTCATGCGCTGCTTTAACGAAATAAGTTTCGGCAAAGGTAGCGTTTGATAAAATCTTCAATGCCCTCTATTTGCAAAAAATGGTAAAATGCGGACAAATCATCGGCCAACAGCCACCGGTATTCTTACAACATTTCCACAAACGAATCAAACAAATACCGCGCATCGTGCGGACCGGGGCTCGCTTCGGGGTGGTATTGCACGCAGAAGGCCGGTTTGTTTTTCAGGCGGATGCCCTCCACCGTATTGTCGTTGAGGTTGATGTGGGTGGCTTCCACCAGGGAGGGTGAGTCGTACACGGCTTGTTCGAGCACGCCGAAACCATGGTTTTGACTGGTGATTTCGCTGCGGCCTGTGATGAGGTTTTTCACAGGGTGGTTGATGCCACGGTGGCCGTGGTGGAGTTTGTAGGTAGGCAGGCCTACAGCGCGGGCAAGCAATTGTTGCCCGAGGCAGATGCCGAACAACGGTTTTTCTTCGGCCAGCATTTTGCGGATGTTGTCCACCGCGTAGTCCATTGGCGCAGGGTCACCTGGGCCATTGGACAGGAAGTAGCCGTCCGGATTCCAGGCTTTCACCGTTTCGAAAGGTGTTTTGGCAGGGAAAACGCGCAGGAAGCAACCGCGGTCGTCGAAGCAGCGCAAAATGTTCTTTTTTACGCCGTAGTCCATCACAGCGATGCGGTAAGGCGCATCCGGATTACCGACTTCATAGGGCTCGGAGCAGGTCACGCGGCTGGAAAGCTCGAGGCCGTCCATACTGGGCGTATTTTTCAACATGCCGAGAAGTTCATCGATGTTGTCGATTTCCGAAGAAATGACGCAGTTCATGGCGCCACGCTGGCGAATGTGTTGCACGATGGCCCTGGTATCGACGCCTTCGATGGCCACCAGATTTTGTTGTTCGAAGTAGTCCTGTATGCTTAAATCGGCATTGGCACGACTGTAGGGAATGTTGAAGTTGCGGCAGATGAAGCCGGCGATTTTGATGCCGTCGCTTTCAACTTCGGAGTTTTTAATGCCGTAGTTGCCGATGTGCACGTTGGTGGCAACAAGGATTTGCCCGAAGTAGGAAGGGTCGGTGAAAATTTCCTGATAGCCGGTCATACCGGTATTGAAACAAATTTCGCCGGTGGTTGTGCCGGTTTTGCCGACGGCTTTGCCGTGGAATACGGTACCGTCTTCGAGAAGTAGAATGGCTTTGCCCATGTGTTTGTGGAATGCGACCTGCCCTGCCGCTGGTTTTCGGGCGGCAAAGTTCGGGCTTTGAAAGGACTTTTTTAGAAACCCCGTTAAAATTATTTCCTTTGGAGCATTAGCGGACTGAAAGCGCTGCCCAATGTTAAGTTTTTTAAGTTCGTGTAAACTTAACATTAAATAATTGTTAAGTTTTAGAACTTTGCGCTCAGTTAGATTCCTGACCTAGATTATGCAGCCGGAGTGCTGCCAAACTTTAAAAACATCATGAAGAAGAAAATTGCCAAACTGCTCCAGTCGGAGCAAATCAAAACGCATGCCCGATTTAAAGCACTGACCAAAGAAGTCCAAGCCGCTGAAGCGCTGTTGGAAGCTGCAACCGTATCGAAAGAAGTTACCAAAGCTGCTTACCGGGAGCTGCTTCAGTCCGGTGATCAGGTTGCACTGATGGAAAAATTTACCGCATTCCGACAGGCGAAACTCATGCGTGCATACGAAAATGAAACTTTGGCATTGGCGCAGTTCCGTTTGTACCACTGGTTAGAGCAGCAAAACGAAAAAGCTAAAGCAGCTGCAAAAAAGAAAAAGCCTGCAGTTGAAAAAGTGGTTGCAGAGGTTGCCTAATTTTGGCCATGGCCGAACATGAGGATTTGCACCGCGGGCTCGACGAAGCTGTACGGCGCTTCAATACCCCCGATTTTATTCCCGATGATCCCATCCGCATCCCGCACCGGTTTGTAGGGTTGCAGGACCGTGAAATCATGGCTTTTTGGACGGCTACGCTTGCCTGGGGAAACCGTACCAGCATTATTCGCAGTGCGGAAAAACTGGTTGCATTGATGGACGGTTCGCCGTACGATTTTGTGCTCAACCACCAGGAACACGACCGAAAGCGCTTTTTGGAATTCAAACACCGCACGTTTCAAGCCACCGACACCTTGTATTTTCTGGAGTTTTTTCAAAATTATTACCGGATACAAGTGTCGTTGGAAAACGCCTTTGTCAGGCACCTTTTGCCCGGCGATGTACACGTGGAACGCGCTTTGACGGGTTTTCACCGCGATTTTTTCGACCATCCTTACGCTCCCGAGCGCACACGCAAACACGTGGCCACACCCGAACGGGGCAGCACCTGCAAACGTCTCAACATGTTTCTGCGTTGGATGGTACGCAACGATGCAGCCGGTGTCGATTTTGGGATATGGAAACAAATACGGCCCTCCCAATTGCTGATGCCCCTGGATGTTCACGTGGAAAGGGTGGCCCGGCAACTCGGTCTTTTAACACGAACACAAACCGATTGGCGCGCCGTGCTCGAACTCACCGAAAAATTACGCGTATTCGACCCGGAAGATCCGGTCAAATACGATTTTGCACTGTTTGGTATGGGAGTTTTAAAGTCCGAAGTAATTTGATTGACGAAAAATAATATTTCAAAAATCATATTTCGTATTTCGTCAATCAAAATACTTCGGACTTCGGACTTTAAAAAGAGCCTCCGAGGTCTTTGTTCGTCTTCACTTCGCCTGCTTCATCAACGATGGCGAGCACCACGCGTCGGTTGCGCTTGCGGTTTTCAGCTACGTCCTTGCCGTCAAAGTCTTCGTTGGGTGCCTCCGGATCGTATTCGCCGAAAACTTTGATGTACATGCGGTCGGCACGAACACCTTTATTGATGAGGTAATTGCGCGCAGCTCGTGCCCGGGTTGTGGCAAGGAGGATGTTGTTCTCGGCACTGCCTACTGCATCGGTGTAGCCGAGCAGTTTGAGCCTCATGGTAGGATGCTCGCGCAGGCTTTGGGCCACCACATCAAGTTCCGCTTTGGAAGCGGCCGAAAGGTTGGAGCGACCAAAGTCGAAATAAATGTTGCGGAGGGTGGAGCTGCGGTTTTTATCCTGAACAAATACGGCACCGTCGTTGCGGAAATAAGGACAATTGGCGCCGCACAAGATGCGTTGCTCTTCTAGATCGATGATGCTCGCAAAGGGGAAACCTTTGTCCATGAGTTGCTTCTGTACTTGTTCGGCCTGCTCCCTGTTTTGGTAAGAGCCGTAAAAATAACGGTGCATGCCCATCTGATCAACGGTGGAAACCACGCCTTCCACGCCGCGCGATTTAAAGTACGACGACGAAACGGAATCGGCATATGCAGCAACTTGAACGCGAAAATCCTGCGCGCCCAAAGGCATGATCGAAAGGATGGAAAAACAAATGCCAGTCACAACGAGTGGTCTCAACTTCATGGGTAAAGAGGATGATTGTGTGTAATTCGGTTTGGATGAAAATACAAAAGTACGTTTTTCAAGGCGCAACTGCAAACATGAAAAAGGCGTAAAAGGGAAAATACAGTGATTGAGACGCAAAAAATGTACTTTTGTAACAAAAAAACAGACTTTTTTTATCTCATGGCGCGATACATATGCTGTTTTTTCGTTTTGTCATTCTTTTCGGCCCTGCGTGGAACGGCGCAGGATATTGATCCACACGACGCAAATTTGGTTGCTTCCAAGTTGGCTTTGGTTGATGGACCATTGAACCTGTCTGCCCGTACCCTCGCCGTTGCGCAATCTTTTCTGGGCGCTCCATACGTTTCCGGAACGCTTGATGGTAACAAGACGGAACAACTTGTCGTCAACCTACGCGAACTCGACTGCTGGACTCTGGTGGAAAGCAGCCTGGCCATCGCACTGGCTTCGAAAGAAAAACAACCCTGCCTCACCGCATACGAACAATATTTGCGCCAACTCCGCTATTGGGGCGGCACGATCAACGGCTATGGCTCGCGCATCCATTATTTTACCGGCTGGACCATACAAGCCGAAAAACTCGGGTACCTCAACGACATTACCGCCCAACTCGGTGGCATAAGTTACAACAAACAGATCGGTTACATGTCGGCCCGCCCACACAAATACCCGGCGTTGCAACAGGAAAAAAACAGAAAAGACATTCAAGATGCCGAAGCCCGCATCAACCGCCATAAGTGGTACTACATTCCCGAAAACCGCATCGAAACGGTGGAAAAACATTTGCTTGAAGGTGACATCATTCTGCTCACTTCCGTTAAATCCGACCTCGACATCGCACACCAAGGATTTGCAGTACTGCGCAACGGCCGCATCCATTTGTTGCACGCCTCCTCCCTGAGCAAAAGGGTGATCGTTTCCTCCCAACCGCTTGGAGCATACGTGCGCAGCCAACCCGGGCAATCGGGCATCATGGTTTTAAGGGTAAATTAGTCGGTGATCGACCAACCTGCCTAAACCCTCGAAATCTTCGCTCCAATGGCATTCAACCTCGCATCAATGTGCTGGTAGCCGCGGTCGATCTGGTGTACGTTGTGGATGATGCTTTTGCCTTTTGCGGAGAGTGCGGCGATGAGCAGGGCCTGTCCTGCGCGGATGTCGGGAGAGGTCATTTCGATGCCGCGCAGTTGCGAACGGCGGTCGAGACCGATGACGGTGGCGCGGTGAGGGTCGCAAAGGATGATCTGGGCGCCCATGTCGATGAGTTTGTCTACAAAAAACAAACGACTTTCAAACATTTTCTGATGGATCAGGACGCTGCCCCGGGCCTGCGTAGCGGTTACAAGCATGATCGACATGAGGTCGGGCGTGAATCCGGGCCATGGTGCGTCGTAGATGGTCATGATGGAGCCATCGATGAAGGTCTGGATTTCGTAATGTTCCTGGGCGGGAATGTGCAGGTCGTCGCCAACAACATCGATTTGGATGCCGAGACGTTCGAAGTTTTGCGGTATAAGCCCGAGGTTTTGGACGCCTGCGTTTTTGATGGTGATGTCCGAAGCGGTCATGGCAGCCAGACCGATGAAGCTGCCCACTTCGATCATGTCGGGCAAACAGCGGTGGTTGGTGCCGCCCAGGTTTTCCACGCCTTCGATGTGCAGAAGGTTGGATCCTATGCCCTCGATGCGGGCGCCCATGCGTACGAGCATGTGGCAAAGTTGCTGTAAGTATGGTTCACAAGCGGCGTTGTAAAGGGTCGTTTTGCCTTTGGAAAGTACGGAGGCCATCAGCACGTTGGCGGTACCTGTGACGGAAATTTCATCCATGTGCAAATAAGTACCCTGGAGGCCTTCCGAAGGTTTTTGCACATAGTAAATGTCTTTTTCGTCGTCGTATTTGAATTCTGCACCCAGTTTTTGGAAACCTAAGAAGTGGGTATCGAGGCGTCGACGGCCGATTTTATCTCCGCCTGGTTTGGGTAGTGTGGCGCGACCGAAGCGGGCGAGCAGCGGACCGATGAGCATAACCGAGCCGCGGAGCCGTTGGGCATCGCGCAGGAAACTTTCGGAACTCAAATAACCCACGTCGATGGTGCCGGCGCAAAACCGGTAAGTGTCGGGCGCGGTTTTTTCGGCTGTGAC
>Ga0105048_10017549_pt1 | contig 11041 bp, 7 predicted proteins | sample MAT05_FD_78382 | JGI IMG/M metagenome (GOLD analysis project Ga0105048, IMG submission 78382) | Freshwater microbial communities from Lake Fryxell liftoff mats and glacier meltwater in Antarctica - MAT-05 | ecosystem: Environmental > Aquatic > Freshwater > Ice > Liftoff microbial mat | place...
CAAACGCAAAGTCTCTGAACCTCGCGTCGTCAGGGGTTGAAACCGACATTCCCGCCCGTCCGGTCACGTAATAGCGACACCGGACGCTATCCCCGCATTGTTAGTCCCCAGTTAACGATACCGGCCCGTTAGCCTTACGCGGGGACAGTTAGGCTATTTTGCCTCCACCAGTGCTCGGCCGACGATATCCAGCGCGTTCCGGGACAATCCGGCGTCCGACAGGCGGCGAAGCTGGGTCTGTGCGTGGTCGCGCCGCGCGGCGTTGAACGAGCGCCAGCTTTCGAAGGCGGTGCAAAGCCGTGCGGAAAGCGCGGGGTTGAGCGGATCGACCTTCAGGATCAGGTCGGTGAGGAAGCGGTAGCCCCAGCCGTCTTCGGCATGGAAGGCGACGGGGTTGTTCATCGCGAACGAGGCGGCCAGAGACCGGACCCGGTTCGGGTTCCGCAAGTCATAGTCCGGCCGTGTCTGGAGCTTTACCAGCCGCTCGCGCAGATCGTTGCGGACGGACATCGATTGCACGCCGAACCACTTGTCCATGACCAGGGGGGCGCTGGACCAGCGGGATTCAAAATCGGCCAGCGCCACATCGAACGCGCCGGTCTCGATGTTCGACAGGGCAGTCAGGGCCGCAAGGCTTTCCGTCATGGTGGTCGCGCCGCGGTAGGCCTGCGAGATCAGGGTTTCGTGTCGATCGCCGAGCGACGACAGTAATGACAGGGCCGACGATCTAAGCGCGCGACGGCCCGCGGCGGCGGCGGATGGGTCAAACGTCTGCGGCTCGGCCTTGTCCAGCGCGGCGAGCAACTGATCCTCCAGCGCGCGGGCGACCGAGCGTCGAAGCTCCAGCCGCACGACGTGAAGCGCTGTCGGATCAGCATCCTTCGAATCCAGTATCAGTTCGCCGACGGTCGGGATGTACAGCAACAGCGCCGCGAAGGCCGGGTCGCTGCCTGCCGCGCGCACAACGGAATCGCGCAGGGAGCGGACATAGGCCGTGGTTCTGACACCATCAGGTTCGCGAGAGCCGCCGCGGACGGAATCCAGAATTACGGCGCGTGCGATCGTCTGAAGCGCTTCCCACTGCGCGAACGGATCGTCGTCCGCGCCGGCCAGCGCAGCGCGATCCGGTTCGGAGAGGTCATCGACCAGACGCACAGGGGCAGAGAAGCCACGGTTGAGCGAAGCGCGCGGCGCCGAGCTAACGCCGGAGAAAACGAATTCCTTCGACGACTGGTCAAGCAGGAGAACATGTTCAGACGCCGCAACGCCTTCGCCGACACGTGCCTCGATCTTCGCGCCGTTGGAGTCGAACAGTGCTACTCGCAGCGGGATAGGAACGGCGGCCTTGTGCGGCTGCCCCGGCGTTGCGGGAACCGACTGGGTCAGCGACAGTTTCCAGTTCTTTGTCGCTCCGTCGTACTTTCCCTTCGCGGAGACTGCGGGCGTGCCTGCCTGGGCATACCATTGCGCAAAGGGGCCGAGGTCATGGTGCGTGGATGGCTCGAAAGCGCCGATGAAGTCTTCGATCGTGGCGGCCGTGCCGTCGAACTTGTCGAAGTAACGGTTCATGCCCGCGAAGAAACTCTCGTCTCCGATCATAAGCCGCAGCATGCGGATCAGTTCGGCGCCCTTCTCGTAGACCGTCGCCGTATAGAGGTTGTCGATGCGGGCGTAGCGATCCGGTCGCACGGGATGCGCCAACGGCCCCGCGTCTTCCGGGAATTGCCGCGTGCGCAGGCGGATTACTTCCTTGATGCGCGCTACTGCAGGCGAGCGCATCGCCTTGGTGAACTCCTGGTCGCGATAGACTGTAAGGCCTTCCTTGAGGCACAGCTGAAACCAGTCGCGGCAGGTGATGCGGTTGCCCGTCCAGTTGTGGAAGTACTCGTGGGCGACGATGCTTTCGATGGCCTCGAAGTCGGCGTCCGTTGCGGCGCTGCCATCCGCCAGCACATAGGCGGAGTTGAAGATGTTGAGGCCCTTATTCTCCATCGCGCCGAAGTTGAAATCGCGCACGGCTACAATCTGGAAGATATCGAGATCATACTCGCGGCCGAACACGTCTTCGTCCCATGACATCGCGTTCTTCAACGACAGCATGGCGTAAGCAGCGCGCGGCGCGTCGCCCTTCTCGACATAGATCGCCAGCTTCACCGGTTTGCCGGATGAAGTGGTGAAATCGTCTTCCAGCACGTCGAACTCGCCGCCGACCAGGGCGAACAGGTAGGACGGCTTGGGGTGGGGGTCGGTCCATTCGGCGAAATGCTTTCCGCCATCGAGAACGCCCGACGTCGTCGGATTGCCGTTGGAAAGCAGGTAGGGGTACTTCGCCTTGTCTGCCTCGACGCGAACATGGAATGGCGCAAGCACATCCGGGCGGTCGGGATAGAAGGTGATGCGGCGGAACCCTTCCGCTTCGCATTGGGTGCAGAAGCGACCGCTGGACATGTAAAGACCGGACAGCTCGGTGTTGGTTTCGGGCGAGATGCTGGTTTCGATCTCCAGCGTGAAGGCATCGCCGACACGCGGGATCGTGAGGCTCTCGGAATCGAGCGTGTAGTCATCGGCCGACAGCGCGTCGCCATTCAGCCGGATCGATTTCAGCGTCAGCTTCTCGCCATCCAGAACCAGCGAGGAATCGCCGTCGCCGGTGCGGCGGATATCGAGCTGCGTCAGGACGCGCGTGTCCGTCGGATGCAGCTGGAAGCGCATCCGCACCTGATCAATCCGGAACGGATAAGGCTGATAATCCGACAGGCGGACGGGAGGCGGATTTTCGGTTCGCATCGCTCAGGGCTCGATCAGACTTCCCGCCAAATATGTGCGGTTGCATCGATGCGTACAGGGTTCGGCGCCAAGATAAAGGCCGTTCACCTGGAATTGGGCCAAAAGCGAGCCGCGCGGCTTGTTATTCGGCCGCGACCTGAGCCGTGACCTCGCCCGGCGTCTCATAGATGCGGCGCAGCAGCGTGGTGGCTTTCTTGGCCAGGGTCAGCAGCTCGGCCGGCATGTCGTCGGAGTGCTGGTGGCCGAACTGGGCGAGGGCCTTGGCGACACGCATCAGGTGCGGCGCCGACTCGATCATGCGGGCCTGGAACTCGATACGTTGCGGATCGCGATCATACTCGGCGCTGGGCACGCGCCAGCCGCCCCAGTTTTTTTCGTCGGTCGTGACGATGGGGTAGGTGCCGGGTTGCGGATGGTTCGGAACATCTTCCGAATCCTTCCAGCGGTTGCGGGCGCGGTTGATCCGCCAGTTGTCGATGTCGGAGAGCTCGTCGAGCGGTGCGCCGGATTTGTCCGCCAGCAACTCGCCGGCGCTGAATTCGCGGCCGAGGCCGACGTCGTAGTGAACTTTCAGCGGCTCATCGAGGCCCTTGACCCACTGCGGCAGGACGCCTTCGACAATGGCCCACGTGCCGACAGGTTTGACGAAAACCTTCTGGTTCTTGTGAAAAGCAGCTTTCGCCATGGGATGGATCCTCCCCAAACTATCTGGGATGCCTAGCAGAGAGAGGTTAGGCGCCGGTGAATCGCGTCCGTTAATGTCTGAAACGGCAATCGGGCAGGCCGGCGCGTCGGAGGCGTCAACCTGCCCGTTCTGTGGCCGGTCAGATGTGGCTAGTGGCAGCCGCCGTCATACGGGAACAGCTGGTCTTCCGGGATGCTCCAGGTCGTCTCTTCCATGTTGCCCGACCGAACGCCTTTCGAGTCCTTCGTGAAGTACTGGTAGGTCATCGAGGAGTAGCTGATCTCCACGCTTTCCATCGGCAGGTTGCCGTAAGTCGGGTCGGTGCTCACGTTGAAGCCGCGGATCTGCGCGCCTTCGATGATCCAGCGGGATTCCACTGTCTGCGTGGAGCCGGGGCGAACCGGTGAGGTGAACGTGATCTCGATGCGGCCGAGCGGCGCGCCTTCAACTGCGGCAGCCAGCAGCTTGGACGAAGACCTGTCCGGCGACTTGGTGATGTAGATCGGGCTCACCGTGGTCGTCCGCACTTCGTCGGCAAAGCCTTCCGGGTCGGGGATCGTGAAGGTGTTGACGCCCATGTTGACGCCGGTGATCGCGATCTGCCCCTCGAAGCCGCGCTGGGTGGCGTCGCCCGGGGTCGAGGTGGTTTTCAGGAAGATGTCAGCGTTCGCAGCCCCGGCGCAGGCCACCGCAGCAACTGACAGCAGGCTCAAACGGGAAAAGGCGCGGATCATAGTCGTGTCCCTCGGGGCCGAGCGCGTCCCGGGGATCGGGTGGGCGGCATCGGCTGACTCGCGGGTTTGTGTCCCCGCTTGAGTGAGTCTTTGAACGGACGGCGCGGCTGGCGTAGGGCGGCCAAACACTTTCATTGTGGCGGCGGTGTCCGCACTGTGGCGTACCCGTTAAAACCTGCGCTTTGCGAATGCTTAAGCCGGGTTTGATAGCTCAGGTGAAGTTCAAGACATCTACGGGACCTGAATGTCGCCCGCCCCGCAAGGCAACGGAAAGATCGCGTGGATCGCCGCCTGGGCGCTGGCGGCGCTGATCCTCGTTGCCGGCTCCGGCGTGGCCGCGCTGAACCAGGATTTCGCAGAACCCGACAACGCCATGCGCCTTGTGCGCGTTCGCGACATGCTGGCCGGACAGGGCTGGTTTGACAACGTCCAGCAACGCCTCAACCCGCCCGATGGCACGCCGATGCACTGGGCGCAGTGGATTGATGCGCTGCTCGCCGCACCGATCGCGCTTCTGAAGCCGCTAGTCGGGCAATCGTCGGCTGAGATCGTTGTGGCGTTCGCCTGGCCACTCGCCCTGCTCGGCGCCTTCATGTTTCTCGTTGTGCGCAACGCGGGCGAAATCGGCGCGCGAGAAGGCCTCCGCCGCGAAGCCGAGTGGGCCGGCGCCATCATTGCTGCTCTGGCCTTTCCCGCGACCGAGAAGTTCGCGCCAGGATCATTCGACCATCACAACATCGAACTCGTGCTCGGTCTCGCTGCGGTGCTGGGCCTCATGCACATGCAGGCGAGCAGGCGAGCCGCTGTTGGCGCTGGCGCAGCGCTGGGCCTTGCGATGGCCACGGCTGCAGAAGGCGTCCCGCTGGTTGTTGCTGGTCTTGGCGTCGCCGGGCTGATGTGGCTCACGCGTCCCGCCATATTCGCAGCAGGGCTGCGCTGGTTTGGTGCGGGGCTGGCGGCCACAAGCGCCGTTATGCTCCCCGTGCTTGTTCCGCCGTCGGCGTGGATGCAGCCAGTATGCGACGCGATGGGCGCGCCGATCGCCAGTTTCGGTGTCGTCGGCGGGGGCATTGCGATTGCGCTCAGCCTGCTGCCGGCAAGGCTCAACGCCGCAATCCTGATGCGCACCGTTTCTGCTGCCGTTCTCGGCGCGGCCGGACTTGCTGCGCTCTATCTCCTCTATCCGCAGTGCGCGGGCGGTGGTTACGCTGCGCTGGGTGAAGACATGTCCACCCTCTGGATGAGCCAGATCTCCGAGGCGCGATCGCTGGTCGCGCTGGCAGGCAGCGATGTGGCGCTCACATTGGCGCTCGCGGGTGCGGCCCTTGCGGGTCTCGTCGCTGCATCCATCTTTATGTTTCGCAACTGGCGCTGGAGCGAGGGCTGGGCGCCGGTCGCCTTCCTGTTGATCAGCCTCGCCGTAATGGTCTGGCAGATCCGCGGCGCCGCCTTCGCCACGGCCTTTGCCATTCCGTTTGGCGCCTGGGCTGTCGCCGTTGCGCGTAGGGACTATCGTGCGAAGGCTTCCGCCATTCGCGCTCTGGCTTTCGCAGGAGTAGCTGCCAGCTCGGCCGCCGCCGCTTGGGCCAGCGCTGGCGATGCGCTGCAGTCGAGCATCACGCCGCGCCATGCGGTGGCAAACTATGAAGGCCGCGTCGCCGGATCGAAGGCCTGCACGACGCCGGAAGCTTATCGCACGCTGCGTGCCGCCCCGCAGGGCGTAATGCTGAACCAGTTTGCACTTGGCGCTGGCGTGCTGGTGTGGAGCGACCACAGCGTCCTCGCCGCTCCCTATCATCGCGATGTCGAAGGCACGATGACTGTGATCGCCGCCATGCGCGCCTCGCCTGAACAGGCGCGTGAGATCGTGACGGCTTCAGCGGCAGACTATGTGCTCGTCTGCCCCGCGACCCCTGAGACAGCTTTTTATGCGCGCAACGCCGCTGATGGCGTCGCACCGGATCAGACGCTTTCCGCGATGCTGGGCGCCGGCAATGCTCCCGACTGGCTTACGCAGGTCGATATTGGCGAATCGCCCCTGCGTCTCTACCGGGTCAACCGCTAGTCGAACGCCGGCGTCACGACTGGAGCGTCCCCATCCTTCTTCGCTTCCGGGCCGCGTCCGCGCAGGGCGATCTGCGGAATGAACAGCATGGCCACGATAGCGAGCGCGATGATGAGCAGGCTGACCGTGAAGATGTAGCTCATCGCCTGCGCAAGCGCGCCAGAGACGGCGCCCTGCATTTCGCTCGACAGGCTCATCGCGGCCGGATTGTCGGTCGCCATCACGGCCATGCGCTGCATGTCGCCGAGGTCGACGCCCTCGATCAGCGGATATTGTGCGTGCAGGTAGGCCGTTATCTGCGAGATCAGCAGCGCGCCGAAGATCGAGACGCCGATCATGCCGCCACACTGACGCAGGAACATGCTCGTCGATGTCGCAACACCGATCTGCTGCATCGGAGCAGCGCTTTGCGAAACCATGTTGAACAGGCTCTGCGTCGGCCCGAGGCCCACACCCAGCACGAACAGGCGCCAGATGACGTTGAACTCGTCGGACTGCGCGCCAAGCTGCGACATCAGGAAGATACCGACGAATTGCACGAGCCCGGCGGCGATCAGCACGCCTTTGTATTTGCCCGTTTGCGACACGTACCGACCCGATAGCGTCGCGGACAGGATCAGCCCCACCATGAGCGGCAACAGCAGCAGGCCGCTGTTGGTCGCCGCCATGCCAAGCCCCAGCTGCAGGTAGAGCGGCAGATAGACGATGGTCCCCATGAAGGCCATCGAGATGATGAATGAGGCCAGCGTGGTGGTTGTGAACGCTCGGATCCTGAATAGCCCGAGCGGCAGGATCGGCTCGGCCACTTTGCTTTCGATCAGCAGGAACACGCCGCCGGTGACGACCGAGAAGGCGAAGAGGCTCAGCACGTCCGTGTGCGTCCAGCCTTTTTCATTGCCCCACGTGAGCGCCAGCATCAGCGCGCCAATCGACAGCACGACAAAGACGCCGCCCAGCCAGTCGATCTTTCCGCCGCCCGTGTGGCCGAGGTTCGGCATCTTGAACCAGATCATCGCAAGCGCGATCACCGACGTGGGCAGGTTGATATAGAAGCACCAGCGCCAGCCCGCGATGTGCATGCCGCCGATATCAACCGAGCCGTGGTCCGTGAAATAGCCACCCACGATCGGGCCGATAACGCTGGCAAGGCCGAACACGGCGCCGAACATGCCGGCGTACTTGCCACGCTCGCGCGGCGGGAAAAGGTCAGCGATCGTTGCAAAGGCCGTGGTGAACAGCGCGCCGCCACCAATGCCCTGGATGCCGCGGAAGATGATCAACTGCATCATCCCGTCGCCGAACACGGGCAGGTCACCGAATTCGCCGGCGATCCCGCACAGCCACGATCCGATGACGAAGATCACGATGCCGATCAGCAGGATCAGCTTGCGGCCATAGAGATCGCCCAACTTGCCCCAGATCGGCACCATGACAGTGGAGGTGAGGAGATAGCTCGTCGTGACCCACGCATAGAGCTCAAGACCGTTCAGCTCGCTGATGATGGTGGGCATCGCCGTCGAAACGATGGTCTGGTCGAGTGCGCTGAGCAGGAAGACGATGATCAGCGCCCAGAAGGTCAGGCGCTTTTCTTCCGGCGTCGCTTCGCGGCGCGCGCCGGGCTGCCCCGGAATCGTGACGGGCGTTTGCATACTTGAATAACCCAGCTGTTTCCCACCTGACGAAACCGAGTCGCTCGAAACTCGCCAGTTTCCATGCTGATTACACGGCTACGCGGCGGGTTGCCAGTGGGCTTTTTTGTCGCTCTGCCGTCAGGGAAATTCGCCGCCACAGCGCAACCAAACCTAGGAACCGCCGGGCGGGACGGCTAGTCTCGCCTCATGACCGGAAGGGACGGAGCATGATGGCGACCTTAAGGCGGGTGGCAAACCTGCTGATTGCGCCTGCCGCCGAATGGGCAATCATCGATGGTGAGGACACAAAGCCATCGCGGTTGGCGCTGACTTATGTCGCGCCGCTCGCGCTCATTCCGGCGCTGGCGATCGTCGTGGCGCTCTCGCTTATCGGCGTGCAGGCGGGCGGCCAGCTCCATAGGGCTCCGCTACTTGGCGTGTCGATCTCGGCGGCCCTGTTTTTCGTCCTGACGATTGCCGGGGTCTACACCTTTGCAGCTGTGGTGAACTGGCTGGCGCCGCGCTTCGGCGCGCAGCGCAACTATCGCCAGGCTTTCAAGGTCTCGGCATATTCGATCACGGCTGCGATGGTTGCGGGCTTGCTGGCGATGGCGCCCGCGCTGCAGATATTTGCGCTGCTCGGGGCAACCTACAGCCTCTACCTGTTGTTTCTCGGCGCGCCGAAACTGATGCACCCGCCGGAAAAGTCCGCAATCAATTTCTCGATCGTCACGACGCTGGCGGCGGTTTTGGTGGCGCTCTTCGTTGGTCTCGCGGCCATGCTTGTGGCGGCGCCAAACGGTAATCCGTTTCCAGGTTTCCCGCGTCTGTCCTTGTTTGATGTGCCCGAAGGCAGTCCGGCAGGTCGCGCAAGTGGGCAGTCGACACCCAGCTCCCCCGGCAGGCTGGCGCCCGGAGCCGCCGGCGTCGTGACCGGTAGCGACCTGAGGGGGGCGGCCCCGCAGCAGCTGGCCGGCATCAATCGCGTGTCTGCCGGCTTCGAGCGTCAGGGCATTCAGGGCAGCCGCACAATCCGCCTCGAGGCCGAGTACCGCGGTGGGCCGAAGCACTTGTCACTCCAGATCGTCTATTCACCCTCGATTGCGCAGGCGATCGGGTTCGGGGGGCCCGCCACTTCCGAATACGAACGCGAAACTGCTGATGGCTATTCTCGCCGCGTCCGTATCGACGGCGCCATCATCGTCTCCGACTGGGATGGCGCATCCCAGACGGGCTCCTACGCCAGGCTGGCTGAAGACAGCCTCTATGTAAGAGTGTCCGGCGGAGGCGGCATTACGGCTGACGAGATGAAGACCGTTGTGGAGCTGTTCGGGCGCGAAACGCTGGCGCAATTTGCGGCCGAGAGTTAGTCAGGCGCATGACAACCGCAATCGTCCGCGCCGCGACCAGAAACGATCTCGACCGGCTCGAGGCCATGATCGCGCATGTCGATCCCGGCATGCTAACCATGCCGTCCTCGCGAGAAGCCATGGCGGCGCGCATCGAGCGCTCTCTGGCTGCTTTCGCGCGCGGCTCACTGCCACCGCAGAACGAGTGCTATTTCCTCGTGATGGAGGAGGAAGGCGAGCTGCTCGGCACCGCGAGCATCTTTACCAACCTCGGCGTCGAGCGCCCGTTCTATTCCTATCGCATCTCGCGCGACGCCAAGGTCTCGCCTGAGCTCGATGTCAAAGTCGAACTCGACCTGCTGTTCCTCGTCAACGACTATCATGGCGACTCTGAACTCGGCACGCTGTTCATCGAGCGCAAGGCGCGCGGAGGCGGCCGTGGCCGCCTGTTGTCCTTTGCGCGCCTGATGCTGATCGCTGCCGACCCCATCCGCTTCGGGCCAAAGGCGATGGCGGAAATCCGGGGCTTCACCGATCGCGAAGGTCGCTCACCGTTCTGGGATGCGGTCGGATCGAAATTCTTCCGTATGGAATACCGCATTGCAGACTCGCTCAGCGCGCGTGACCATCGCTTCATCGCCGATCTGATGCCGCGTTATCCGATCTACACGTCGTTGCTGGCTGACGAGGCGCGCAAGGTCATCGCGCGTCCGCATCCGGATGCTGAACCCGCGTATGCCATGCTGACGGCGCAGGGTTTCCGCTACAACGATGTGGTCGATATTTTTGATGCCGGCCCGACGCTTGAAGCCTTCATCGACCACATAGACACCGTGCGCGAAACCATCCGCATGCCTGCCGCAGATTTTGTGAAGGGCCCACGTCCCGCCGCGGGCCTCGCCGCCAATCCCAGCCTTGGGACATTCGCTGTGACCCAGTTCACGGCTGATGATGATCCCTCGGCGGTTCTCGCCCGCATCGGCGTTGGCGCCGCGGAGGAAGTAGCTGTCTACCGGCTGAAAGCGTCCCGTCCATGAGCCTGCCAGCGTTCACCGGCGAATGCTTCGTCAACGGCAGATGGGTAAACGGCGATGGCGCAAGCTTCGCCTCAATATCTCCGACCGATGGCGCAGAAACCTGGCGCGGTCATGAGGCCAACACCAGCGACGTTGACGCCGCCGTATCTGCCGCGCGTGCAGCGCTTCCCGCGTGGCGGCGCCGCCCGATCGAAGAACGCATCGCGATCGTCCGCGCGTTTGCGAAACTGGTTGATGCGCGCAAGGCGGAGATGGCCGCCGTCATCTCACGCGCGACAGGCAAGCCGCTGTGGGACGCTGCCACCGAAGCCGCTGCCATGGTCGGCAAGGCCGAGCTTTCGGTAAAGGCCTATCAAGAGCGCACACCGACAAAGGAAGCGCCCGCCGGCGTGTTCACCGCGCGCATCAGCCATCATCCGCATGGTGTGATGGCCGTGCTCGGCCCGTTCAACTTCCCCGGTCATCTGCCCAACGGCCACATCATGCCTGCGCTGATCGCAGGCAATACGGTGATCTTCAAACCCTCCGAACAGACGCCTGAGGTTGCTGAATTCACGCTGCGCCTGTGGGAAGAGGCGGGCATTCCGGGCGGCGTGATCAACCTGCTGCAAGGCGCACGCGGGCCAGCCGAACAGTTGGTCGCACATGACGGCGTCGATGGCGTGCTGTTCACGGGTGGCGTGCCGGCGGGCAGGGCGATCCACCGTGCGCTTGGCGGGAAACTCGAAAAGATCGTCGCCCTCGAACTTGGCG
>Ga0105048_10017552_pt1 | contig 11040 bp, 6 predicted proteins | sample MAT05_FD_78382 | JGI IMG/M metagenome (GOLD analysis project Ga0105048, IMG submission 78382) | Freshwater microbial communities from Lake Fryxell liftoff mats and glacier meltwater in Antarctica - MAT-05 | ecosystem: Environmental > Aquatic > Freshwater > Ice > Liftoff microbial mat | place...
CGCGCGGCGGCAGGTCTGGCGGAATCCGACGACGAATATGACGCCGTGGTCGCCTCGGGCGAGCAGGTGACCGCCGGTCTGCTGGCCATGACCCTGCGAAACATGGGGGTAAACGCCCGGTCTTGGCTGGGCTGGCAGGTGCCGCTGATAACCAACGACGCCCACGGGCGGGCCCGGATCGAGGACGTGCCCCCCGCCAAGCTGAACGCCGCCTTCGAGCGCGGGGAGGTGGCGGTGATCGCCGGATTCCAGGGCGTGACGGCCGACGGCCGCATCTCCACCCTCGGCCGCGGAGGGTCGGACACCAGCGCCGTGGCCATAGCCGCCGCCGTGGGCGCGGCCTGCGACATCTATACCGACGTTGACGGGGTCTACACCACGGACCCGCGCATAGAGAGCAAGGCGCGCCGCCTGGCCAAGGTCTCCTACGAAGAGATGCTGGAAATGGCGTCCCTGGGCGCCAAGGTCCTGCAGACCCGCTCGGTAGAGTTGGCCATGGCCAAGCATGTCCCGCTCCGGGTGCTTTCAAGCTTTGTCGAACCGGGGCAAGCCCCGGGCCAAGGAACCGTCGTCTGCGACGAGGAGGAGATCGTGGAAAAACGTATCGTCAGCGGGGTCGCTTACAGCCGCGACGAGGCCAAGATCACCCTCTTTGGCCTGCCCGACCATCCGGGCGTGTCCTCGGCCATCTTCAGCCGTCTGGCCGACGCCAACGTCAATGTCGACATGATCGTCCAGTCCCACGCGCGCCAGGCGGACTCCGCCAATATGGAGTTCACGGTCGGCAAGCGAGACGCCGCCCGCGCGGTCGAGATCGTGAAGGCCGCCCAGGCCGAGATCGGTTTCGAGGAGGTTGCGGTCAATGAGGATGTGGCCAAGGTCTCGGTGATCGGGGTCGGCATGCGTAGCCACGCCGGCGTCGCCAAGACGATGTTCGGCGCCCTGGCGGACAAGGGCGTCAACATCCAGGTGATCTCGACCTCTGAGATAAAGATCAGTGTGCTGATCGACGCGGCCTACACCGAACTGGCGGTGCGGGCGCTGCACGCGGCCTATGAGCTCGATCAACTCTAGAGGCGGCCTCGTTGGCCTGGGCGCGCGCCTTTCGCCCTGGCGACCCGCCTTATAGTTGATCATCGGCGGTTCTCGACCGCCGTATCTCATTCAACCCCTCCCGCGCGAGGCCCAAGCAGTCTAGAACCGGTCGCAGAACCGGGGAGAGACACTGCTGCCCACGTCGCCGACCATGGGATTCGCCGTCCGCGGACCGCGCACGCTGTTGCGGCAAATCCGCGAGGCGCTGGCCGGAGGCGGCCCCGCCCAGGGACGGCTGGACATGGTCGTGCGGATCATCGCCGTGTCGATGGTCGCCGAGGTCTGCTCGCTGTACCTGCGCCGCGCCACCGGGGACCTTGAACTGTTCGCAACCGAAGGTCTGGCGCCGGCGGCCGTCCACGTCACCCGACTGATGCCGGGCGAGGGGCTGGTCGGCGAGATCGTGCGCCAGGGCAGGCCGCTCAACCTGTCCGACGCGCCGAACCATCCTGGCTTCGCCTATCGGCCGGAAACGGGGGAAGATCCCTATCACGCGTTCCTGGGCGTCCCGCTGCTGCGCGGGGGCCGCGCGATCGGCGTCCTGGTCGTCCAGAACCGGACGGAGCGTATCTATACGGACGAGGAGGTCGAAGACCTTCAGATCATCGCCATGGTCCTGGCCGAGATGGTCTCCGGCGGCGAGCTGGTCAGTCTGGAGGAACTCAAGGACGTCGAGATCGCGCCCCACCGCCCCGAGCGGCTGAAGGGCTCGCGGTTCGCTGAGGGCTTGGCATACGGCGTCGTGGTGCTGCACGAGGCGACGGTGGCCTCGGCCCAGCTGCTGTCGGACGACATTCCCATGGAGGAAGAGCGGCTGCAGGCGGCGATCGGGGCTTTGCGGCGCCAAATCGACAGCATGATGGAGGGGCAGCACGGCATCGTCGGCGCCTCGCTTGAGGTCCTGGACACCTACAAGATGTTCGCCCACGACCGCGGGTGGAACCGGTCGCTCGAAGAGGCGGTGCGCTCGGGCCTGACCGCGGAGGCGGCTGTAGAACGGGTCCGCTCCGAGCACCGCGCCCGGCTGGGTCAGGCGCGCGACCCCTATCTGCGCGAGCGCCTTCATGATCTCGAGGACCTCAACGACCGCCTGCTGCGCCACCTGAGCGGGGACGTGGCGGTGGCGCGCACCCTGCCCGAGAACGCCATTCTGGTCGCGCGCGCCTTGGGACCCGCGGATATCCTCGAGTACGACCGCACCCGCCTCAGGGGCGTCCTTCTGGAAGAAGGGTCGAGCGCCGGCCATGCGGCCATCGTTGCCCGGGCTCTGGATATTCCCTGCGTTGGGAGGCTCGACGGTCTGCGGGACCGGGTGTCCGAAGGCGATCCGGTCATTGTCGACGCCGAAAACGGCGAGGCGTTCCTGCGCCCGCGTCCGGACGTGTTGCAGGCCTTTCAAGCGCGGATGGAGGTGCGGGCCCAGCGGCGCGCCGAGTTCGCCCGTCTGCGCGAAACCCCGGCCTTCACCCGCGACGGGGCCAAGATTACCCTGCTGATGAATGCGGGCCTGGATGTGGACATCGACATCCTCCACGAGACCGGGGCCGAGGGCATTGGCCTGTTCCGCACCGAGTTTCAGTTCATGGTCGCCGAGGAGCTGCCACGACTGGACGCCCAGACCGCGCTCTACCGGCGGGTGCTGGACGGGGCAGGGGACCTGCCGGTGACTTTCCGCACTCTGGACCTGGGGGGTGACAAGGTGCTGCCGTATCTGGAAGCCGAGCGCGAGGACAACCCCGCCCTGGGCTGGCGGGCGGTCCGGATGGGGCTGGATCGGCCGGCCCTGCTGCGGCTTCAGCTTAGGGCCCTGATCTCGGCCGCCCGGGGCCGGGAACTGCGGGTGATGTTCCCGCTGGTCGCCAGCGTGGAGGAGTTCCGCGCCGCCCGCGCCTTGGTGGACACCGAGGTGGCCTGGGCGGAGAAGCGCGGCCGGCCGTCGCCGTCCTCTCTGCGGGTCGGGGCGATGATCGAGGCGCCCTCGCTGATCTGGCACCTGGACGCCCTGCTGCCCATGACGGACTTCGTTTCGGTCGGCACCAACGACCTGATGCAGTACATGTTCGCCGCGGACCGCGGCAATCCCCGGGTCTCGGACCGCTACGACTTCCTGTCGCCGCCCGCATTGCGCGCCCTGAAGGCGATCCAGGACGCTTGTGTGGAGACCGGAACGCCCGTGTCCGTGTGCGGCGAGATGGCAGGCCGCCCGCTGGAGGCGTTTGCCCTTGTCGCGCTTGGCTATGATCGTCTATCGATGCCGCCGGCCGGGATCGGTCCGGTTAAACGGATGGTGCTGTCCTGCGATCGCGAGGCGGCCCGCAGAGGGGTGGCCAGCCTCCTGAAAGGGTCTTCAGGCTCGCTGCGGAATGAAATCGAAACCTTGGCGCGTAAACTATATGTCGCAGTTTAGTGTATTGAATTCCACACATTAGACTGATATCCACAATGCAGCTTAACAATGCCGCGACAGGTGTGGTTTGGGCGAACGTTGCGCCTCCGGTGCGGCGGATGGAAACGGGGTCGGGTATCCAACCATGCCATTGGATTTGGGCGCGGTTACGCAGGTATCCTCTATGTCCGCGGGGGCGGACTTAGAGCGCTTTTCGGGAGGGCCGCCGCCGCTGGGCGCCGAGGCCGCCACGATCGGCGCGGAACTTCGTTCGGCGCGTCAATTTAAAGGCCTCAGCCTTCAGGACATGGCGGACGCCACCCGCATCCGCCGCAGCTATCTGGCGGCCCTGGAAGAGATGAAGCTCGACCAGCTGCCCTCCCGTCCTTTCACCATCGGTTATGTGCGCGCCTACGCTCATGCGCTCGGCATGGACCCCGACGGCGCGGTCTCGCGCTTCAAGGCCGATGCGCCGGTGGCGGCGGAGCCTTTGCGGGCGCCGGTTGGCGTCAGCCGCGAGGGCGATCCTCGCCTGACACTGGCAGGCGGCGCTGCGGCGGTGGTTCTGTCGGCAGTCCTGGTCTGGAACCTGGCCCAGCACGCGGTGGCCGAGGACAAGCCGCCATCGGCGGCGGTCGCAGAAGCCGGGCCCCTGGCTCCCACAGCGGCGGCCCAGGGTACTGTGATGCTGACAGCGGCCCAGCCCGCTCCGCAAGAGTCCGATGCGCCGGCCGCCTACATCACCCCCGGTCTGACACCCTCCGCCGCTGGGGCGCCCGGCGCGGTCTCCAACGCTCCGACCATGGAAGCGGCTGCCGGGGCGATCGCTCCGATGCGGGTTTCGTTTGGTCCCCGGGCGGCCATCTACGGCGCCGCCCCGGATCATTCGGTGGTCACGCTTCAGGCCCGCAAGACGGCCTCCCTGATCGTCAGGGGCGCTGATGGCGCGGTCTATTTCGCCCGGCAACTGGCGGCGGGCGATTCCTATCGCGCGCCCCTGCTCAACGGCCTGACCGCTGACGTGTCCGATCCGGCCGCGTTCGACGTCTACGCCCGCGGCCAGTTCAAGGGCGCCTTGCAGAGCGCGCAAACTCCGCTGGCCAAGCTCGCCGGCTGACCGCCGCGCGGCGCGGCGACTGTTCGCGCCGGACACGACAAAGCCGCGGCCGAGTACTATATAGGCCGGGCGCAACATGGCTTTTCCGATGACTCCGCCGACGCCCACAGATCATCAGCACGTGCGGCCCTGGCGGGCGATCCAGCGGCGCCTCTCGCGCAAGATCCGGGTTGGCGATGTGGAGGTGGGCGGCGACGCCCCCATCACCGTCCAGTCGATGACCAACACCCTGACCTCCGACGCCGGAGCGACCATTGACCAGATCCGTCGGCTAGAGGACGCCGGCGCCGATATTGTGCGCGTGTCCTGCCCGGATGAGGACTCTACGCGCGCCTTCAGGACCATCGCCAAGGCCGCCAAGGTCCCGCTCGTGGCGGACATCCATTTTCACTACAAGCGGGGCATCGAGGCGGCCCAGGCCGGCGCGGCCTGTCTGCGGATCAATCCCGGCAATATCGGTTCCGCCGCCAGGGTTCGTGACGTGGTCCAGGCGGCGCGGGACCATGGCTGCTCCATGCGCATCGGCGTCAACGCCGGGTCACTCGAGCGCGACCTGCTCGAGAAATACGGCGAACCCTGCCCCGAGGCGATGGTCGAGAGCGCCCTGAACCACGCGCGCATCCTCCAGGACCACGACTTCCATGAGTTCAAGATCAGCGTGAAGGCTTCGGACGTCTTCCTGACGGTCGCCGCCTACCAGATGCTGTCCGAGGCCATCGACTGTCCGCTCCACCTGGGCGTGACCGAGGCGGGGTCGCTGCGGGTCGGCGGGATCAAATCCGCGATCGGGATGGGCAACCTACTGTGGGCCGGGATCGGCGACACCATCCGCGTATCCCTCGCCGCCGATCCGGTCGAGGAAATCAAGGCCGGCTTCGACATCCTGAAGTCCCTCGGCCTTCGTCACCGCGGCGTACAGATCATCGCGTGCCCCTCCTGTGCGCGGCAAGGCTTCAACGTCATCAAGACGGTAGAGGCGCTGGAGGAGCGCTTGGCGCATATCTCCACCTCGATGAGCCTGTCGATCATCGGCTGTGTGGTGAACGGGCCCGGGGAGGCGCTCTACACTGACATCGGCTTCACCGGCGGCGGCAAGGGCGCGGGGATGGTCTACGTAGCCGGCCGCGCCGATCACAAGATGGACAACGACGGCATGGTCGATCACATCGTCGAACTGGTCGAGGCCAAGGCCGCCGCGCTGGAATCCGCCGGGTCCCCGCAGGCGGCAGAATAGGTCAGGCAGCCCGGCTGCCCAGTTTCTGCTCGGCGACAAGCTGGTCGATAGAGTCCGCGTCGGTCGGCCGGGCCTGCAGATAGCCCTGCAGCAGGTTGCAGCCGGCGGCGGCCAGGTGGTCCCGTTGCAGTTCGGTCTCCACGCCTTCGGCGGTGACGCGAAGCCCCAGCGCCTGACCCAGGCGAATGATCGCCCCGACAAGCTTGTCGGCCTCGGGCCCGGTGCCAAGATTGCTGATGAAAGACTGGTCGATCTTGATCTTGCTGACGGGATACAGGTTCAGATAGCTCAGGCTCGAATAGCCGGTCCCGAAGTCGTCCAGGGCCAGGCTGAGGCCCATTTCACGTAGTTCGCGCAGCGAGGTCTGGGTGATCTCGTTGTTCTCTAGCAGCACGCCCTCGGTGATCTCCAGCTCGATCTTCGACGGATCGGCGCCGGTCTCGGCCAAAATCGAGCGCACCTGGGCGACCAGTTCGGAGCTGCGCAGCTGCACCGGAGAGATGTTCACAGCGAGGGTCAGATGCGGCCAGCGCCGGGCGTCCTGGCAGGCGCGGCGCAGCACGAAGGCGCCCAGGTCGTGGATAAGGCCGCTTTCCTCGGCCACGGGGATGAAATAGGCCGGAGAGAGCATGCCCCGCTCGGGGTGGTTCCAGCGCACAAGCACTTCCAGGCTTTCCAGCTTGCCGCCCCGGGCGGTGAACTGCGGCTGGTACTGGACCGTAAGCCCTCCGTCGGCGAGGGCCACGCGCAGATCGGCTTCGGCCTGCCGACGCAGGCGCAGGCTTTCGTCCATCCCGGCCTCATAATAGGCCAGCCGCCCCCGACCCTCGTCCTTGGCGCGATACAGGGCCAGGTCCGCCTGACGCATCGCTTCGACCTCGTCGACGTTGCTGTCTTGGATGATCGTCAGGCCGACCGAGGCTCTCAGTTCGGCCTGCCCGCCGGGCAGGGCGATCAGGCCGCTCAGCTCGGTGAGAATCCGTCCGCCGAGCGCCCTCGCGACCGCCTCATTGGGGACGGCCGGCATGACGATGGCGAACTCGTCGCCCCCCAGCCGCGCCACCGTATCGGTGGCGCGCGAGATGGAGGCCAGGCGGCGTCCGGCCTCGCGGATGAGCTCGTCTCCGGCCTGGTGGCCGAACAGGTCGTTGACCTTCTTGAAGTGATCAAGGTCGATCTCGAAGACCGCCACCAGACCGCCGTCGCGGCGGCGCTGATCGATGGCCAGGGACAGGCGATTGCCGAACAGGGCGCGGTTGGCCAGTCCGGTCAAAAGGTCGTGGAGCGCCAGGTGCTTGGCATGGGCTTCGCTGAGCACCAGGCTCTGCGCCAGGGTCATGGTCCGGCGCGACAGCCACCAGCCGACCACCAGAAGCAACAGGGTGGCGATTGTCGTAAACATGCGAAACCGGCGGGCGAGGGCCAAGCCGACCGGAGCGGACTCCCAGCTGAGCGACCCCTGGCTGGCGTCCAGAGCGATGGTGACGGTGTTGCGCGAGTAGCTGCGCTTTTCATGACCGGGAGACAGCCGCACGTTGGTCAACCCAAGGCCAGCGCCGAAGCGATCAAGGACCGCAGGCCCGAGGGGCATCAGGCGGGCGGCTGCGGCGGCTCCTGCATCGTCGGGAAGACGTTCGGCCACGGCCAACTGAGGCTCGCCCCGGACCCATATGACCCCGCGGCTGCTTTGGGCGCCCGAGCCCGTCAGAGCCCCCACCATCGGTTGAAGCGCGGCGGCCGGAGCCGTGGGCGCGCCGATCGGGGCGCCGAGCGCGTCGAAGAGCAAAACCCCAGGCCGTCCGCTGACCGCGTCCTGCGTCAGGCCCGCGGCCTGGCGGTCGGCCCGCAGGCCGAGCGCCTGTACGAGGGCCGTGGAAACCAGCCGCGCTTCTCGGTCGAGGCTTTCGTTGTCGTGAGCAATGGACAGCGCTGGGATGAACACGTTGAGGATCAGGACGCACAGCAGAAACGCGCCGATGATCGGCGCCACCAGCAACATCCCGGTGGTCTTGCGCACCTTCTTGGAGGCCATGCCCTAGTCCCTTGATCGCGGCACTGTGCGCCGTGCGCTCTTAACGGCGCCTTGATTCGTTGGGCCGGGAACAGGGGGTGCGGCCAGTCGCCGCATCGGGGGCGGCGCGGCGGCGCGTTCGACAAGGCGTCCGGCCATGGCTATTGAGCGGCGATGCGCCTGCCCCAGTCCAAGCTGAACGCCGTTCTCGACCGCTTCCGCGAGGTGGAAGCCCGCATGGGCGCGACAACGGACGGAGCGGAGATCGTGCGTCTGTCCAAGGAGCACTCTGAGCTGAAGCCGGTCGCCGACGCCGTGCTGACCTTGGCGCGTGCGCGCCAGGAGCGACCCGAGCTTGAAGAGATGGCAAAGGCGGACGACGCTGAGATGTCGGTCCTCGCGCGCGACGAGTTGCAACGGCTCGACCAGCGGCTGCCGGCGCTGGAGCGGGAGGTCGCCCTGTTGCTCGCGCCCAAGGACAAGGACGAGAACGCTTCGGCGATTCTGGAGGTGCGCGCCGGAACAGGAGGCGACGAAGCGGCCCTGTTCGCTGGCGACCTGTTCCGTATGTATCAACGCTATGCGGCCGAACAGGGCTGGCGGGTCGAGGTCGACAGCATCTCCGAGGGGGACGCGGGGGGCTATAAGGAGATCGTCGCCTCGATAACCGGCGACGGCGTGTTCGGCCGCCTCAAGTTCGAAAGCGGGGTCCATCGGGTGCAACGGGTGCCCGATACCGAGGCCGGCGGGCGGATTCATACGTCCGCGGCCACCGTAGCGGTCCTGCCTGAGGTCGAAGACGTCGAGATCGAGATCAACGACGCCGACTTGCGGATCGACACCTATCGCTCGTCCGGCGCCGGCGGCCAGCACGTCAACAAGACCGACTCGGCGGTGCGCATCACCCACCTGCCCACCGGCGTCGTCGTCACCTCGTCGGAGAAGTCCCAGCACCAGAATCGCGCCAAGGCGATGAAGAACCTGAAGGTCCGCCTCTACGACATGCAGCGTCAGGCGCTCGACAGCGCCCGCTCCGAAGACCGCAAGAGCCAGGTCGGCTCTGGCGATCGCTCCGAGCGCATCCGCACCTACAACTTCCCGCAAGGGCGGGTGACCGACCACCGCATCAACCTGACTCTCTACAACCTGCCGCGCGTGATGGAGGGCGACCTGGACGAACTGCTCAACGCCCTGATCGCTGACGATCAGGCGGCGCGGCTGTCGTCGCTTGAGGACACGTTTGGCTAGGCGGCGGGGCCCTTGCCGGCCCACCGGCTGACGAAGGCCGGCAAATAGGCCGACAGGCCGCCGTCTTTGGAGCGACCGATGGTGTCGGCCATGGCGGCGCCCCGCATTCCCATCGGCTTGGCGGGCCCGGTGGTGGAATCCACCGCAGTCTGGTGCTCGATCTCCGAGTTCAGCTCGGCCCCGGCCAGTACGATCACCGACGACAGCCAGATCCAGGTGAACAGGCCGAAAATCGCGCCCAGGGCGCCGTAGGTGGCGTTGTAGTTGGAGAAATTGGACAGGTAGAAGGAGAACAGCAGGCTGCCCGCCATCCACAGCAGAGCCGCCAAGGCTCCGCCCCAGGTCACCCAGCGCCACCGGGCCCGCGCGCGGCTGGGGCCGTACCGGTAGACGATCGACAGGGCCAGCATGGTCATCAAGGCCATGGCCGGCCACCGCAGATTGGCCAACAGAGCGGACTGTCCGTCGAGCCGCAGGAACTGCAGCACGATAGGCAGCACGATCACCGCCGAGGCCGCGATGACCATGAACAACACCGCCCCGACGGTGAAGCCAAAGGTGATCAGGTTGAGCTGCAAAAAGTTGCGCTTTTCTGTCTCATCATAGGCGATGTTGAGGCCGGAGAAGAGCGCCTTCATGCCGGCGTTGGAGCTCCAGATGGACAGCAGCAGACTGACGCTGAAGGTGAGGCTGAGGCTGGCCTGGTTCTGCCGAGCGATCCGGACCATCTGATCGCCGATCAAGGTCAGGGCGTCGGCCGGGACAAAGCCGGCCAGGATCGCTAGGTGCTGGCGAGCCGTGGCAACGTCTGCAAACATCCCATAGAGGGCGACGAAGGCCGCCATGGTCGGGAACAGAGCCATGATCGCGCTGAAGGCGACGCTGCCCGCGACCAGTTGGATGCGGTTCTCCATGAACCCGCGGAAGGTCCGCCACAGCACGTCGCGCCAGCCCATCGGCGGGATTTCCCCTGGCGAGCGCGCCTTGCGGCCGCGTCCGGGCTCAAGCGCCGCTATCGGCCCTGCCGACGGCACGGCGCCACCGTGGGCGTTGCGCGGCCACAGAGCCAGCAGGACGCCCAGGGCGACCCAGGGCGCCATGGCCACATGTTTGCGGCGCCCTGCCTTTTTTTCAGCCTTTTCCAGAGCCTTGATCCGGGCGTGCGAAGGGGCCTTGGCGCGGGGGGCCGGGCGGCGCGGGTCGAGCCGGGGCAGGGATGGGATCATTGGACGGCCGGCTCGCATCTGGAAGCTCCACCATGCAATTCCCAGGCGGCGCTGACGTTCCGCGTCTTGCTCGATCCGGCGCCATGGGGCAGGTGAGCGCCATGTCGGGCGCCTACCGCGGGACCCTCTCAGCGCTTCATCGCCACCCCGTCAAGGGGTTCACGCCCGAGGCCCTCGCGAGCGCGCTCCTGGAGCCCGGCCTGTGCTTCCCCTGCGACCGCCTCTATGCGGTGGAGGACGGCCCGTCCGGCTTCGACCCCGCCGCGCCGCGGCACATCTCCAAGATAAGATTCATCGTCTTGGCCAACATTGCCGCCGTCGCCCAGGTGCGTACGCGCTATGACGAGGCGGCGGGGGAACTTCTGGCGAAAGCCCCCGGTCGCAAGCCTTTCCGCGCCGTCCTGGCCAACGCCACCGGACGGGCCGCCTTCGCCAACTGGCTGCAGCAGGTCCTGGGCGACCAGGCGAGCGGGCCCTTGAGGGTGCTGGAGGCGCCCGGCGAGCATCGGTTCATGGATAGCCGGGCCGGCTTTGTCTCTCTGATCAACCTCGCGAGCGTTCGCGATCTCGAGGCCAAGGTCGGTCGGCCCCTTGACCCGTTGAGGTTTCGCGCAAACCTCTATGTCGACGGGTGGCCGCCCTGGGTAGAGAACGCCTGTATCGGCGGTTCGGTGGCCATCGGGGACGTTCGCGCCGCAGTGACCAAACCTACCGGCCGCTGCC
>Ga0105048_10017555_pt1 | contig 11039 bp, 4 predicted proteins | sample MAT05_FD_78382 | JGI IMG/M metagenome (GOLD analysis project Ga0105048, IMG submission 78382) | Freshwater microbial communities from Lake Fryxell liftoff mats and glacier meltwater in Antarctica - MAT-05 | ecosystem: Environmental > Aquatic > Freshwater > Ice > Liftoff microbial mat | place...
GACTGTCTCTTCGTCACTCGTCCCTATTTTCTCTTTGATTATCAGTGCTCCCAATGCCATCCGAAACGTCTTTGCTGGTGCTCCTTGTCCTTCGCTAAATTGTTCTGCATATTCACTCTCAAATGTTTCCCACGGTACTAGTTCCGCTAGTCTTACCCATCGGTTTTCTTCTGACAGTTTGCCGCCAAATGGCAAATAGAAATTCTCGAATGATAGTTGTCCTGTGGGGGATTGTCGGTACATGAAATTTTATTGGTGCAAGGGTTTTACTTGTTTTTGCTGCTTTTTCTTGCATTTTATCAGTTTTTGATCTCCTTGAAAACCCTTGCTTGTTTGCTTTTCTTGCTTTTTCAGCAAGTCCTAACTAACTCTTGATAACGCAGATGCGCTACATCTAACTCCCCGTCCGCCAAAAAAGTAAAGGCTTTTTGATGTGGCTGAATCTGCGATCGCCATTGCAGACATTCTACGAAATTAGAAAAATTAGTGTTGTTCATCTTTCCAGTTATCTCAAATGATGAACTATACACCAATCATAAGTATATTTTATAGAAGTATTATCCTACAACAAATCACCAATAAACCAAGCCCATATTTTTACAAAAAAAGCCGCTCTTAGCGGAGCTTTTACAAAAAATATGGGCTTGAATAAATCCTAAAAAGTGACAGCGCAGCCTACATCATCACTTTTTGGGATTTAGATTTTATTGCGCTGAGTTACTTAACTCTGACCTTAAACCTAACAAATCCATAGGAGTTAATTGGAGTTCCTGAACCTGTGGCATTAGGTAAACTTACCGCTGCACCAAGTTGGACTATGATCGCTCCATCAGGATTAGAACCTCCATTATTACAAGGAGAAGGAGAACCTGCTACAGATACATTCGGCGCGATGAACTGACCGATATCAGCGTCTGCGGCATTACTGAGGGCAACCTTACCTGCGCCTACAGTTGAGTTTGCGGGATCGGGTAATGCAGCACCCGTACTATCCCAACCCAACAGAATTCCGTTGCCAGTACCATACCCATTAGGCTCAAAAATAGTATTTGCGGGAATACGATCGCAGAACTGCACATTTCTCACAGGAGTTGTGCCATTGGACAGAAAATAGATCGTATATTCAATCAAATCATTAGATTGATAATCTGAAGTGACCGCGCCTCTTAAATATTGAGTATTAGCGGATGGCCACTTAGGGTCATTGTCATCGGCGGCTTGGGCACTAGTAGTATCGTCGGCAAAACCACCAATATTTATATTATTGATTGCCGTGATCCGTTTGACTAAGGTAATTTTCGGTAAGTTGCAGCTCGCACCAGAGCTAGCTCCAGGAATAGTCGTGAGCGGATATGGAATGGTCACCCCTTCTCCAGCAATAGCTCCGTTAGTTAGAGTTGGAGGTGTCCCTGTCAGCCCTGAAGTACCACCTAATACGCTAATTGCAGCACCAGGGCTAGTAATTACGACACCGCCACCGCCACCGCCGCCAGGACCATGAGGAGCAACAACTAAAGCAATACCCCCATTACCGCCATTAGCATTAACAGTAAGTCCTGCGACACTATTGCTTAGTGCTGAGACTAAGACACTACCGCCAGCACCGCCGCCGCCGCCGCCATCATTCTGTACGTCACGGGCATTAGTCCCGTTAGCGTTAATCGTGCCTGCACCGCTCACTGTGTTAGTTCTGATCATTACCATCCCTCCACCTGATGCACCGCTACTAAATATGCCAGTGCCATCAGGTGTTGCATTGTTAGTTGTGCCCGCGCCGCCGCCGCCGCCCAGCACTAAACTGCCTGTAGTAGCAGCAAAGGGCGCACCACCAAAACCTCCTGAGGGAAGATCGGAGTTCCATCCTCGACCACCAGCGCCACCAAACCCACCATTACTGCCACCACCACCGCCAGAATTTTCATCATTACTATTAGAGTTACTGTCAGTGCTACCACCACCAGCATTACCAGGAGCACCACGCCCGTAGCTACCATTCGGGTAGCCCTCATTTAGAATTCCATTATCGATTAACAGCAAAGTAACTGGATCAATTACAAATCTTGGTGTACCTGCTAGTCCTTCTGCTTTAGAGCCATTTTTAGCCAAGGTTGACAGAGTTCTATAATCGGTATTAGGGCTGACAGCGCCAGCCAGTACACGACCGCCGCCACCACGAAATCCTGCTCCGTTAGCATCTATAGTACCACCACCTAGATTGAAGTTGCCAGCTACATCATAGGTGATGATTCCACCTGTCCTTCCATTCCAACGTGTTGGTGGTACGGCTACACCGATCGTAGCAGTTGTATATTGAGGTACACGGATAATTTGATAGGTTTGTTGCCCTTGGGCTGCTGTTGCGGCTGAGCTAAAGTAAGCATTGATCAGTCCGCCGCCATTGGTTCCCTTAATAGGAACTGAGCCTGCAACTACAGGACCAGTGGCAACAACGTATTCATACCTACCAGCCGTACCACTAATAAACCCACTCGCATCATTAGTGGGTTGTATTGTTCCAGCCACCAAGGCAGGCACAATACCGCCAGTCCCATCGCCATAACCATTAGTATTGCTGGAGTCGATCACGGCATCCTGCATTTGGATGATCAGGAGTAAATCACCTGCACTAATAAGAGTCCCGCCGACTGGAGCGCCAACAGGAATAGAGGTTGCGCCTGCGGCGACATTTGCCGTACTAGGGTAATAGGTATTACCAGCTCCTGTAATGTTGCCAACCCCATCTCTGCCGGGTGTTGCACATAGGGCAGGCACTCCTTGAGCATCGGCTGGTTCTATTAGGAATGATGGTAATGATACTTTACTGGAAGTATGAGATAGAAATACTTGAAGAAATGGAATTGGTAAGAGGGAAAAGAAAAAGAATAAACAAGCTAGGGCTACAGGAAACCAGCGACGGCGGCAAGTAGAGATTAGCTTTTTTAGAGCCTTTTCTATATTTATAGTTAGATTAGATTGTGAACGCATGTTAGTAATTTTCTATTCTGACAGGGATTAAATATAAAAGGGAATGAATATTAGTTTTCCAATTGCAAGTCTTCTTCTTGTTTCTCAAAGATGATTTCGACATCTCTGTAATCTTTGAAATAGATTTCGACCCGCCGATCGCGTGCATAGTCGATAATCTGATTGTTTTGCGAGGTGCGTTGAGTTTCGCCTAGCGATCGCACTGTCATCCGTTCTGAGGCAACACCCTGTCGCATTAGATAATTGCGAACCGATCGCGATCGCCTAAAACCTAATTCGAGGTTATAAGCATCATTGGCTCTAGGATCGGTATGTCCTTGGAGAGTAATCATAATCGTGGGATATTGTTTTAACACGGCGGCGATGCCGTCAAGGATTTTAGCGGTTTTGGGGCTGATTTCGTCGCGATCGAGGGCAAAGTGAACTTGACGCGGCACTGATAAAACGATCGGATCGGGTGGCGGCTGTGGAACCTGCACAACTTGCGGTGGAGTAGTACAAGCGGGAATAGTTGATGAAGTATTTGCGATCGCAGGAACGGAGAGATCGGGATTGACGATTTGGGCATTAAAGGCTGGTTCAGATGTGCCATATTGCGGATCGGTGGCGATCGCGCTAATCACATCACCAACTTTTAGCTCACGCAGCGATGTGCCAAATTTGCCATTAGCATCGGTTTTAATCGTGGTGAGATATTCACTGAGAGCGCCATAAGGCAGATTGGGATTAGTTTTGCCAGTGACGCGATAGATGTCGATTTCCGTATCAGGATCGGCAGTACCATCGATATTGACTAGGTTCGGCGTAAACATCGGGAAAGCATTAGCCAAGAATTTTGGAGCATTGATTGCGCCATTGGCAGTATCGACTCGCCGAAAATTAGAATCGCGAGGAAGGTTAACGCCATCGCCTGTCATAAAGTTGCGATCGCCAACTTGACGCTGACTGATTAAATCAATACTCAAGCCAGTCAGCGCCGTAAAAGTATTTTTGCGAATCAAGTTGCGATCGCTTTTTGGAAAAGCAGCGATCGCGATACCCGCACCATTTTGATTACGAATTTGATTATTGGTGACTTGATGATCGTTGCCCATCAGATAAATAGCGGCATAGCGCGTACTGCGATCATTAAACAAAATGCGATTATCTTCAATTGCGATCGCGCCTGTGGGTTTAAACAAATAAACTCCACTGCCATCATTGGCACAGAGAGTGTTGCCCTTAATTCGCAGATTGGCAATTTCGCCTTCCAGATAGATTCCATGCGGCATTCCATCAAAACCATTGCTAGCAATCACATTTTCAATAATCTGCGCTCCTGTCGCCTTTACCGATGTGACGATGCCACTGCCTTCGTGAAAAGCAATCCGATTGCGGCGAATAATTGCATCGGTACTATTGAATAGATAAACCCCAAAACTCGAAGGTTGTTTTGGCATTGCGCCTGTGGGCGTGATTCCCAGCCAATTGGCTTCGAGGGTGACACCTTGGGGCGGACGATTGCTGTCATAGAAGGGCGCAAACTTAGCGGGTTGCTGTTGTTGGCTGGTGTCGGGCGGCGGCGCGATGTGGGAAATAAAAATATCTGCCGATGGTGTAACCGTGGGGACATTTTCGATCGCATTAAAGCCATAGATACTCAAACCCTTGATCGTCACGCCATCAGCAACAATCGTCAGACCGCGAAGAATCTCCACGCCATCGACAGGGGCGATCGCCACAATTGGTTTGGGAATTGCTAATTCTTGAGCAAAAGAGCTTTGAGGGTCATAGCCTGTTTGGGTCGTGCCATCAATAACTAAGTTTGGACTACTAATATCAGGTAAAGCTTTGCGTAATCTGATTGTGGTGCGATCGCTTGGCAAATTAAAACTAATTTGCGAACCTTTTTGATTAACTAATGGCTTAACCTGAGTGCGTTCGGTATCACTGAGCCGATCTAGGGTGAGACTGCCATTAGCGATCGCAATTGCCTCGCGTAAGGTCAACTCACGATCAGCTTTAATGTCGTCATCGCGATCGCTATTGACCGTAATTTGATAATCAGGATTTTTAGTTTTGGCTATCGCCAAGTTGTCAATTGGCTCTAAAGTGAGACAAATGCTCCCGATCAACCCAACCGAACCAATCAATGCGACTGTTAGGGTTTTACTGTTTGTATATTTTAGATTTACTTTTTGCATAGCCTCTAATTCTTTAGATTTGAGAGTTGATCGGGATTGATCATAGAACTGTCTTTCTCAGTGGGGCTAACTCCCATCACTTGCAGGATTGCAGCTACAGTGTCGCCAGTCTGCAATAAGTTAAAGTTTTGGTCAAGAAGACCTACAGTCTGGAAAGTATAAGTCCAAAGTCGATCGCTTTGCTCAGATGGCAAAGTAGATGGCAAATTAGCTAGAAAAGAATCAACAATCGTAGATTTGGTTAACAATGGTCTCAATCCAAGACTAGGGATTTGGATTGAGTTGCTAAACAAAAGATTGGGTTGAGAGTTAGTTTGAGACTCCGACACCAGATTTTGTGCTGTTTTTTCTGGTGATGGTGTCTGTGCTATAGGAACCTGAGGCTCAATAGGCTCTTGTTGCTGGCGTGGTGGAGTCTTTTGCAAACCAAATCCATCAAACAATTCGTTGAGCTTGACGGTGATCCCTGCATATAGCCCACCCGCCGATCTGGAACCACTAAAATCGCGATCGACATTAACGGAGCCACTGCTATAGCCTGCGGCTAGTCGTAAATTTGGGGTGAGATAGTAACCAACTTCGCCGACTAGTCCAAGTTCGCTATAACCTGCGGTCGGTTGATTGAGCAATCGAGTTTCGCCAACTAGCTCAACGTTATAGCCCAAGCGATAGGTAACTCGAAACTGTGACAAATTGGTGCTGGATATGCCAGTAAAGTCTCTTGCGATCGTTGTCGTACTATTCCGCAGAGCCAGCTTCCCATAAAATTCCCATTGCCAATCAGGAGCATAAATTCCTTCTATAGCAAAGGTGTGATCTGCATAGCCAGTGCCGCTACCAATCAGCAGGGATTCTGGAATAATGCTCGGATTTTGGCGGTATTCGTAACGCAAAAGAACGTTAAACTTGTCATCTTCAGGATTACGATAAGCAACCCCAACTTTGAGGCTGGATATCGTTCCCAATCCTGTAATCAATTGGTTAGCCGCGCTAGATTGCTGATAGTTAAACAGCATGGTGAGGGCTGGCGATAGCTTGCCCAGAGCCGAAGCTGTCAGCACGGTATTACTGCTGACACTATCACTGCGATTCTCAAATCTAGCACTTGCTTTGAAATCAGGATTATCGGTATATTCTGCACCAACGCTATAGCTGTTACCGTTTTGGAATGTCAGAGCACTAGAAGCCTGTCCAACGGCAAAAGGTTGCAAAAAGGATGTCCCAGTCGTAGTGGTGGTCGTAAAACCACCAAATATACGCTCATAGCCAAAATTTAAGCGTAGCCCAGGCAGTACTTGCCAACGCTGGTTAAGCCCCAATGCTCCTTGAGTAGATGTGGCGCTATTAGCCCCACCCACGACAGAATAACGTCCTGTAAAAGTCGTATCACTGCCGAGTTTATACTCTCCTAGCAAGTCAGCGCTAGTAATCGAGCTGCCCGCTAATGCGCCAGTATGAAACCATTGCTGACCCAATCGCGCTGTCAGTCCTTGAAAAATTGTCCAGTCTAAAGCTAAAACACTGCGATCGGGAATAACCGCATCGGAGCTTGCCGAAAGACTTACTTCATTTTGAGCAACGAGCTTCAAATTATCGGCAATTGGGATATTCAGCCGCGATCGCAATTGGGTAGAATTGCTTGACAAAAAGTTGGGTGGTTGACGATCTTGGCGATCGCGATACAGCAGATCTAGATTCAGCAAGGCTGTACCGAGATTTTGCTCTAAACCTAAGCTAATTGTCCGCAGAGCATTATTTACAGGTGTTCCGGGGATCGCCTCTTGCCTTGGAGTGAGCAGGTCAGTGAGACTAGTCAAGGGGCGGGGCGCAACACCGAGGTTGTCCTCTTGCTCATAGCGAAATTGAAGGCTAGTCGATGGGCTAACCCTAGTTGCTAATTGCGCTCCGTAGCGAGTTTGACCAGGCACAAAACTAATCGTGGCATTATTCGCAAAACCAGTTTCAGCTTTGGTGTAATAGAGCTTACCGAAAATACCTGAAGTAATCTCACTGTTTAGCTCAAAGCGCACCGCCGTACCCGTAACATTGCCTAAAATTTCCGAATCGTTTTGCGATCGCGCATATTCTGCAATCAGTTGCGTCTTTTCGCCAAAAGAGATCAGTGCATTCGCTCCATACAGGATGAAATTACGAACACCAAGATTTTCTTTGAAATAGTTTGCAGCAATCCAGCTAGGTTGGTTCAGCGTGCGGTTGAGGTAATAACGCAGTTGCCCACCGTAGAGATTACTGTCACCACCGATTTGTTCGTTTTGATAGGTAATGACAATCTGGCGACGCAAGAGTTGACCAACATCTCCTAGGGCAGTCTGCAATAATGGCTGCCGCAATAGAATCGAGCCATTGTCATAGTTGATATCGTAGTCTCTACCGCGTGATAATTCTTTACTGGAAACTACCGTACCTGCGCTAAAGAAATCAATTAACTCGACAATGACTTTTTCACTACCATTGATCAACAGGCGCTTGGATAAAAAGTAAGTTCCACTCGTGCCATTCGGGGCGATCGTATCGCGTTGAAATGATTTGCCAACGTTGCTATAAAAGCCCGTGATTTGCAGATCGCCTAAATTAAAGTTGCCTTTAAAACCTTGCAATTGCCGTGAAATCCCACTAAATTGCTGCGATCGCGACGTAAACTCTTCTGTGCTGAAGTTACCCCACATAGCATAGTCAGTACTCGCGCCCTGCACAGGTGAATTTCGTTCAAATCGCAAATACAGACTGTCATAGGACGGGGCTGAACGAGTTACGGTAGAGCTATCTCCATACACAGGATATTGCTGGTCACAGTATCTATCAGTTCCAGATAGGCTACTGTTGCCAGCGCAGTCTTGACTGAGCGTCCGACTACTGTTGTATGCACCAGTAAATAACCATTCACCAATCCGTCCAGTCCCAAACACCGCTCCGTACAGATCGACTTGAGTGCGGTTATTGAGATCGGCTGGTAAAAATTCGCGCAAGCTCCGATAAAAATCAGTGCCTCTCGCTCCGACGCGCAAATCGATTACCCCAGTCACCAAGGAAGGGCGTAAGTTAGTCGTGAACTGAGCTTGAGTGAAAGCTTCCATTTGAGCGTTCAATGCTCTGATGGTCACTGTCCCTGTTTGCAAACCTGAGCGCAACTTCGCTTCAAATTTTCCTTGCTTAGCCTCAACTTGAAACCCTGCAATTTCTGGGGATGCGTCAGTACCGAGAAACTCACCATCACTAGCCGATAAAGTGACCAAAGTATCCCAATTAGATCGTTTACCGTCGGCATCAAGCAGTTGACCATCAACAGTGATATAAGAACGCCCATCCGCAGGAACGCCCGACTCTATTGTGCTAATAACGAGTTTGGTAGGAGTACCTCGAACTTTGAGGTTTATAGAACTAGCCTCTGATGCGGTTCCAATCACTTTTGCCGTGATCTGGTTATCACCTGCTTGTAGAGGTACGCCGAACCATGTTTGGGTAACGGTTTTAGTGGTTTCATCTAATTGCGATCGCCCAATCAAATTAGGATTGATTACTTTGCCATTGACCAAAAGCTCAATTTCGGTATTAGCGGGCATCCTGATGATCAGTGTCGTCGTCGGTGCATCTAAGACAGTACTAGCTGTGGGAGAGAGGATGGTGATACGAGATGATGATTTATCCGCAGAAGCGTTAGCTGTTCGAGGAACATTGGCAACAGAGTCAGCAATATTTACAGTACTAGCAATCTTCGGTGTTTCTGACTGAGGTTCTGATGAATTTGAAGGCTGATGAGAACCTACATCAGCTTGGTTCGTTAATAATTCTTGCTGTGTAATTTTTAGATCTTTGTTGCCATCGGCAATCAATTCGGCTTTGACACTTGAATTGATCACCAAGAGCAAGATTTGGGGAAGTGCCAAAATCCCTAGTTTCATAAGGGGCATGGAAGTGTTTTTCATTACTTTGTGCCTCCCTGTTTTGCGTCACTAAGACCACGAGCTGTAGGGGTCACGGCGAAGTTGACTCGCCCCAATCCTCCAGGAGCAAGGCGCACTAAGCGGGATTGACTATTGCGCTCAATAAAATATAGATTTGGCGCAAGTGTATATCCTGGTACAGAAGTTAAGTCGATCGCCAGAGTGCGACTACCTGACAGGACACTACTGAGAGAGTACAATCCATTAGCATCAGTGACAATTCGGTTGCCATCATCCATATAAATCACCGCGTTTGGTACACCTGGCTCACCCGCCTGTTGTTCGCCATCAAAGTTTTTGTCAACAAAGACACGTCCGATTAAAGTTCCACAATCGGACAAGATACCTGGACGAATTCGTAGCAAATGCGATACTGGACCGCTACGCACAATCTGTTGGTTGTCCGCACGAACGCCTGCTATGGAGGCGCGGTTGATTCCAGTGCCACGAATCGCGTCATTGGTAACCTGTGCAGCGTAAACAAGGTTGAGATTGAGATTGTCAGAAGCCCTCGGTAGAGATGCATTAGGTCGGAAGGTTAAGCTTCGACCATTGCGGTCTACTTGTACCGTGACTGCATTTCCGCCAATCTCAGCACGTATCGAACCATCAACATATTGAAATCCTAGTGGCAGTTCATCACGGATTTCGGGATTGACAACCACTGTAGATGAGAGGTTTTTGGCAGTTAAACGATAAACCACGATATCTCCTGGTTCTGCTGCCGAGCGATCGCCAGTTTTAATGAGCTGGATAGCCTGTGCTTCGCATACACCAACATTGAGATTGAATGCTACTGCTAAGCTCAGACCGACAGTTGCTGTATTAGCGACACTAACAACACCAGTAACAGAATTAGCTCCACTCGATGCTGATATTGGGTTGCCATCTAGGGAAGTGGCTGTGTAGTTAGCTGTACTCGCATTCCGTGAAGTGATCGTAATTTTAATCCGCCGTTCTGCTAGCGACGAGGCGGCTGGCGGTCTCACAACCAGAATATATTCTTTACCAGCATCAACTTGTCCGCGATTGATATCAAGCAAAAAGTTGTACCGACCCTGATCGGTGGTGACCAAAAAGAACGGATTGGCATTGTAAATATTAGGAGATCCGCCTATGACACTATTTGCTGATGTTTGGGGCGGTGCTGTAGACGTTAGGATAACGGGTGAGCCTATATCACCTGTGGCGTTAAGTGGCTCATACAAGCCCACACTAAAGCCCGCAGAATCTACTAACAAATTGCCATTACAGCCCGTAATAGCAGCGCTAGGAGTTCCCAATATCGCTGGATTAGAAATTGTGTTAAAGGTAGTCCCATTTATTAGGTCTTCAAAGCTACTTGTTGCCGTGTTGGAGATTGGTACGCTTTGCGCGAATGTGAGTAGCGGTGTTAGTAACGAGATCCCACTCATTGTCAATGTCGCTGCTATCAATCGATAGAATGAAGACTTTGAGTTAGTTCTTTTGCTATGGTTACGCATGTAGCCTGATTTTCCTCACTAAGAAGCAATAATATATTTAGGCAATGCTAATAAAATCGTCCTAGCATTGATATTTTTTGATAGCGGCGATCTAAGCAATCTATCAGTAAGTTATTGAGCAATAGAACTTAAAACTAAAATTCGACAAAAGTAGGTAGAACTCAATTAGAGAAGAGAAAAACAAGACGCAATCTTGCATTCCTAATAATCAATCGGTTCAGCTATCTATACGGCGAACTTTGGAGTCAGCAACTTGGAAAAAATTGAAATGCAGGTAAAAGTCAGTTAGAAATTCATCCTGGTTTTTATGTATAAAACTAGCTCAAAAATGTTTCCAATCTGAGCAGTGAAATATATTTGAATTGATTTACTAGCGATCGCATATCTTGATCAAAGCTTTAGGTTTACAACGTCTAAAACTCACA
>Ga0105048_10017556_pt1 | contig 11038 bp, 5 predicted proteins | sample MAT05_FD_78382 | JGI IMG/M metagenome (GOLD analysis project Ga0105048, IMG submission 78382) | Freshwater microbial communities from Lake Fryxell liftoff mats and glacier meltwater in Antarctica - MAT-05 | ecosystem: Environmental > Aquatic > Freshwater > Ice > Liftoff microbial mat | place...
AGATCGAGAGCCCGTCGCCGGCTCAGGAGTTGGCGCGACTCGGCGGCGTGGCGATGCAAAACATCACGCCGGGCCGGATTTTGAAGATCATCGAAGTCACGGCGCGGGACGAAAACTCGGCGCAGATCGTGGAGGCGAAGATCCCGCGGACGCGCGGGGTGGAGCGGATCTCGATCGCGGCGCTGCAGCCGAAGTCCGGGCCGCCGCCGTCGTTGTTCGTGGAGTGGATGGAATGCGAAGGACCGATGGATCCGCGGTCACCGGCGACCAGGTCGCTGCTCGTTTTCGACCCGCAAAAGCCCCGGCGTGAACAGGCTCGCGAGGTCCTCTGGCGTTTCGCATCCCGCGCATGGCGCCGGCCTGTGGCCGACGCTGAATTGGCGGGCTTAATGCGGCTGGTGGATGACGCCCTGGGGCACAACGATCCATGGGAAGAGGCGCTGCGCCGCGGGGTGAGTGCGGTGCTGGCCTCCCCGAAATTCATCTTTCGCCTCGAACCGGACGCCGATCCGACCAATTCGGCGCCGCATCCGACCGATGACTTCCAGCTCGCGACGAGGCTCTCCTATTTCCTCTGGAGCACCATGCCCGACCCGGAACTGATGCAGCTCGCTTATGAAAAAAAGCTCGGCGCGAATCTCGACGCGCAGGTCGCGAGGATGCTGCGCGATCCGCGCGCGGACGCGTTGATCGATAGCTTCACCGTGCAGTGGCTGCAGCTCGGTCGGCTCGCGGGCCATAGCGCGGATGCTGGGACCTTCCCGCGCTGGCGACCGGAGTTGCGCGCCGCGATGCTGGAAGAAACGCGGCGGTTCGTGCGCGAGATCATGCGCGCGGATCGCAGTGTGCTCGACCTCCTCGATGCCGACTTCACCTGGGTGAATCGGCCGCTGGCGGAACTCTACGGCGTGAACGCGGGGAAGGAATGGACGGACGGCGAATGGCGGCGCGTCTCGCTCGCAGGATCGCCGCGCGGTGGGCTGCTCACGCAGGCGAGTGTGCTCACCGTGACGTCAAATCCCGCGCGGACCTCGCCGGTGAAGCGCGGCAAGTGGGTGCTGGAGCAACTGCTCGGTGCGCCGCCGCCACCCGCGCCGCCGGGTGTGCCGTCGCTCGATGACAAAGGCCGCAAGGAACTCACCGGCACCTTCCGGCAGAAGCTCGAGCAGCATCGCTCCGATGCGAACTGCGCCGGCTGTCATACGAAGATGGACGCGTTCGGATTTGTCCTCGAAAACTTCAACGCGATCGGCCAGTGGCGCGACCGCGACGAGACGGGCCGCGCCGTGGATGCGAGCGCGAAGCTCGGGGCAAAGCTCCGGCTGAACGGGGTGGGGGATCTGCGCAAGCTCCTGCGCGAGCAGCGCGGGGAGTTTGCGCGCTGCTTCACCGAAAAGCTGCTGATCTATGCACTCGGACGCGGGCTCGACTGGTATGACGAACCGACGATCGAGCGCATCCAACGGGCCGTGGCCGCGGAGGACTACCGCTTCTCCGCGCTGATCCGCCAAGTCGTGCGGAGCGACGCTTTCCGGATGCGGCGGGGGAGCGGTGGAAAGGAGAGCGCGCAGCGATGAGTGCGCGTATTTCCGGCGCAAAGGCGCAACGAGCGAAGAGACGCGCAACGAATGCGGGAGCAGGTGTCCGGCCCCCTTTGCGTTCGTTACGACCTTGCGTTAAGAAAGCTCACCACCCAGCCGGGCGCGTCCCGGCTTTCGCTCCATGACTCCACGCCCTCTCTCCCGCCGCACCGTCCTGCGCGGCCTCGGCACCGCGATCGCGCTGCCGTGGCTGGAGGCGATGGGTTCGCTGAACTCCTGGGCGGCCGCGGCGCCGGGCCGACGTCCGGCGCCGAATCGTATGGCTTTTCTCTACGTGCCGAACGGCAAGGACATGCCGAATTGGACGCCCGGTGCGGCCGGTCCGCTCGGCACGCTCCCGCCCATCCTCGCCGCGCTCGCCCCGGTGAAAGACGACCTGCTCGTCATCAGTGGTCTCGCCGCCGACAAAGCGCGCGCCCACGGCGACGGGGGCGGTGATCACGCGCGGGCGATGGCCTCCTTCCTCACCGGCACGCATCCGCTAAAGACCGGCGGCACCGACATCCGCGCCGGCACCTCCGTGGATCAGATCGCCGCGGCGCGCATCGGTGAACAGACGCGGCTCGCCTCGCTGGAGATCGGATGTGAAGGCGGCAGCCTCGCGGGAGATTGCGACTCCGGTTACGCCTGCGTGTATAGCTCCGCGCTTTCCTGGAAGTCGCCCACTCAGCCGCTGCCGAAGGAGATCAATCCCCGGCTCGTCTTTGAGCGCATGTTCGGGGGGCAGGGCGCCGCTGAGCGGACGCATCGCCACGCGGCGCGGAAGAGCATCCTCGATTTTATTCGGGAAGATTCAAAATCGCTCACGGCGACGGTCGGCTCCGGCGATAAACAAAAGCTCGACGAGTATTTCACCGCGATCCGCGAGGTGGAGGAGCGCATGGATCGCGCGCTGCGGCTGCCGCCCGTTCCCGCGCCGGGAGGAGCCAGGGCACCGGAGGGAATTCCCGCCAGCCAGGCCGAACACCTGCGCGTGATGTGCGATTTGATGGTGCTCGCCTTCCAGGCTGATGTGACCCGCGTTTGCACGTTCACTTTCGCCAATGAAGGCAGCAACCGCAGCTACCCGGAGATCGGCGTGAATGAAGGCCACCACGAACTCTCCCACCACGGCCGCGATCCGGAAAAAATCCGGAAGGTGCGGGAGATCAATCGCTTTCATGTCGCGCAGCTCGCGCATCTGCTCACCCGCTTAAAATCCATCTCCGAAGGCGACGGCACGCTGCTCGACCACTGCATGATCGCCTACGGGAGCGGGAACAGTGACGGCGACCGGCACAATCACGACGACCTGCCGATCCTGCTCGCCGGCCGCGGCGGAGGCACGATCCGCACCGGTCGCCACGTGCGGCTCGGCAGCGAGATGCCGGTGATGAATCTGTGGACCTCGATGCTCGAACGGATGGACGTCCGAGTCCCCTTCATCGGCGACAGCACCGGTGCGCTGGGCGCCCTCGGCTAGTCGCCGCGCTTGCCGGCCGTGGGGCGAATTCGCTAGCGTGGGGCATGGAAGAAAATCCTCCTCAAAAAAAGGGCCTGGGTCCGCTCGCCTGGATCGGTATCGGCTGCGGCGGCATCATCGTAATAGCAGTCATCGGCGTGATCGTTTTCAGTCTGATCTTCGGAGGCAAGATCAAGCAGTTCGCCGAGGACGCGCAGAAGAATCCGACCTTCGCCGCAGCCAATATGATGGTGACGGTCAGCGCGGGACAGATCGAGTTCGTCGAGAAGGATGACGAGAATAAACGCTACACGGTCCGCGAGAAGGCGAATGGCAAGCTCACGACGATCTACTGGAACGTGAAAACCAACCTTCCCGAAGTGATCACCGGGGACTTCGCGGCCATTCCTGCCGCGACCCCGGCGGAGCCTCCCGCGCCTGCTCCTCAGTAGGCGGGGCGTGGGCTGCCGGGGCCGAGTTCGTAGCGGCAGACGATTCCGCTTCAACTCGGGCGTCTGCTGCCTAATCTCTGCGGCCCAATGCGCGCGATTTTAGCACTCGAAGACGGCCGGTTTTTTCTCGGCGAATCCTTTGGCGCCACCGCCACCGTGGTGGGGGAAGCCTGCTTCAACACCTCGATGACGGGGTATCAGGAGGTGGTCACGGATCCTTCCTACCGGGGCCAGATCGTGGCCATGACGGCACCGCAGATCGGCAACTACGGGGTGAACGAACTCGACAACGAAAGTTCGCAGCCGCACGTCCGCGGATTCGTGATCGAGGAACTCAGCCCGGTGGCCAGCAACTGGCGCTCGCGCGGTTCGCTCGACGATTACCTCCGCCGCTGGAACATCCCTGGTATTCAGGGGATCGACACCCGGGCGCTGACCAAGCATTTGCGTTCCCGCGGCGCGATGCAGAGCTGCCTCACCAGCGAGGACCTCACGCCTGAGCAGGCGGTCGCGCGAGCGAAGAGTGCGCCGCCCATGGCTGGTTCGGATTTCGTCAAAGAGGTGACGCCCGCCGCGTCTTACGAGTGGGATCCGCAAGACACCCTGAGCCGTGCTTGGACGATCGTGAAAGGCGATGGCGTGCAGGTGACCGAGAATGGCGAGGCGTTCGAAAAACTCGCGCCGGTTAAGCATCATATCGTGGCCTATGATTTCGGCATGAAGACGAACATCCTGCGGAGGTTGCGGCAGGAGGGATTCAAGGTGCAGGTCGTTCCCGCGCAGACTTCGGCGGCCGACGTGCTGGCGATGAAGCCGGACGGAGTCTTTCTTTCGAACGGCCCCGGCGATCCCGCGGCGCTCACTTACGTTCACGAAAGTATCCGCGGGCTGATGGGGAAGACGCCGATCTTTGGCATCTGCCTCGGCCACCAGATGCTCGGCTACGCGCTGGGTGGAAAGACGTTCAAGCTGAAGTTCGGGCATCGAGGCGGCAATCAGCCGGTGAAAGATCTCCGGACGGGCAAGGTCACGATCACTTCACAGAACCACGGCTTCGCGGTCGATCCCGAGTCGCTGCCGGGCAACGTGGAGGTGACGCACATCAACCTCAACGACCAGACCGTCGAGGGACTGGCGCACAAGGAATTGCCCGTCTTCAGCGTGCAATATCACCCCGAAGCCGCGCCCGGCCCGAATGACGCGAGCTACTTTTTCCAGCAGTTTGCGGAGATGATCGAGCGAGGCGTCTGACGGTGGGGAGCGCACCTCGCGCGCTCTGGTCGCGGCGTCCCTGCGGCGACGGATTTTTTTTCTAATTTTGCCCACTACGTGAGCGGGGCGTATCTGCGATCCTCGCCTCGCTGGAAGTTCGCAAAGGCGGGGACGCCTTCGCCAACACGCGGGACGCGCGTGCTCCCCGGATCGAAATCCCGGCCCCGGCCGTACAGCGTTGCGGCGCGCGACCCAGCCCCCGTCCCCACGGTAGCCGGAATCGCGCGCCGCTGTATCTGCTGCAGAAAGTTTCTAGGCGACCCCGCCGAAGGACTCGACGTTTTCGCTGTGCAAGTTGCCGCTCTTGCCGAAGGTTTCGGCCACGCTCTGCACCTCCTCGGGTTGGCTGGTGCCGAGGACGTCACGGCCTTCGCCCTGATCGGCCCGGTGGCTGAACTTGACGCCGACCAGCTTGCTCACGCCGTGCTCTTCCATGGTCACGCCATAGAGCGCGTCGGCGCGGGCGATGGTGCGCTTGTGGTGGCTGATGACGATGAACTGCGACTGCCCCACGAACCGGTCGAGGATCTTGATGAAGCGGTTGATGTTCGACTCGTCGAGCGGGGCGTCCATTTCATCCAGCACGCAGAAGGGCGACGGCTTCACCATATAGATGGAGAAGAGCAGCGCGACGGCGGTCATGGTGCGCTCGCCGCCGGAGAGCAGCGTGATATTGCTGAGTTGCTTGCCGGGCGGCTTGGCGATGATCTCGATGCCGCTTTCGAGCGGGTCGCTTTCGTCGAGGAGCACGAGGTTGGCCTTCCCTCCGCCGAAGAGTTCCACGAACATCTCGGCGAAGTTCACGCGGATCTTTTCGAAGGTCTCGGCGAAGAGCGTCTTCGTCGTCTGGTTGATTTTCGTGATCGTCTCCAGCAGCTCGGCCTTCGCGTTGATCAGGTCGTTATTCTGGTTCTCGAGGAAGGTGTGGCGCTGCTCGAGTTCATCATACTCCTGGATGGCATCGATATTCACGGGACCCATCGAGTCGATGCGCGAATCGATCTCGCGGACCATCGCGTCGATGCGGTCCCAATCGAGCGCGAAGGCTTCATCCGGCGCAGGCGGGGCTTCCCAGCCCCGCGTGGCAGGGTCCTCGGGAAGGTTCGACGAGTCCGCGACTACCTCCTCGATGTTTTCACCTGCTGCTTCGCCTTCCGAACGAGGCTGGGAATCCTCGCCTTCACTACGCTTCACGTGATCGCGGACGGCCACGCGCAGGCCGTGGAGGTCGCGCTCGAAGGTCGCGAGGTCGATCTGGTAGCGCTTCTGGATGTGCTCGGTCAGTGACGTGAGCTTCATCTCGATGTGCGCCTGGCGGACCTCGAGCTTGCTGCGCTGGTCGTGCGTCTCGGTGAGTTGGTGACGCAGCACGCGCAGCGTATTGGCGAGTTCTTCGACTGCGGCCGCCATGCCGGTGCGCTCTTCTTGCAGCGCGGCGACCGTGGATTCGCCCTCGCCGATCTGACCGCGCAGGCGTTCGAGATTCGCTTCGATCTCGCCGTTCTCCGCAGTCATCGCCTCGGCCCGTTCCTGATAGCTCACGATATCCTGCTGTCGCGCGGCGATGAGATCGCCGAGTTCGGCGATACGCGCTTCCATCGGTTCGCGTTGGTTGTGGAGAGAAGAGTGGCGCTGGCGCTCCGTGGCGACCTTGACTCGGAGTTCGTTCAGATCCGCCGCGAGCTCGCCTTCGCGGGAACGGAGGACTTCGAGTTCATTCTGCGCCTCGGCGCGGCGCTGCTGGAGCGCTTCGAGTTCTGCGAGCTGGGCGCTGATCTCCGCCTCGAGGCCGCCGACGCGGTCCGCCGCCTCACGGTGACGGGCTTCGCTGCTGGCTTTTTCACCTTCGAGATTCTGCTGCCTCCGTTCGGTCTCCCGAGTCTCGCGTTCCACCATCGCGAGCTGATTGCGCAGGGTGGAGAGGTGCAGCGTGGCGTTTTGTTTTTCCTCGCGGGCTTCATCGAGGCGGGCTTGGCCAGTCTCGATCTCCGTCTGGAGATCCTGCCGGCGCTGCGTCACGCCGTCGATCACGGCCTGGATCTGCGCTTCCTCTGCTTCGAGGGCGTGGATTTGGTTCTTACGGTGGAGCACGGAGTTCGTGGCCTCGCCAGTCGCCCCGCCATTGAGGATGCCATCGCGGGTGAGGACGTCTCCGCCGAGTGTCACCACCGCGCCGCGCTGCGGGAAGATGCGGAGCGCCGTTTCGAGGTCGGGCACGAGCACGGTGTGATTGACCAGCCGCTCGATGAGCCGCTGCACTTCGGGCTGCGGCTTGATTTTTTCGATCAACCAACCGATCGCGCCCTCGGGCAGGGTGAGATGCTCGGAGGAGTGCTCGAAGTGGCGATCCAACTCGCGCAGCGCGAGTGACGCCTTACCCAGTTTTTTCCCGGTCAGCGTCTTGATGATCGCCTCCGCGATCATCGTGTCCTTCATCACGATCGCCTGCAGATTCGCGCCGAGCGCGGCTTCCACGGCGGTGACATATTCCGGGTCCACCTCGATGAACTGCGCGAGCGCGCCGAGTACGCTCGGCTTGAAGAACTCCGGATTATCGAGCCCCTTCAACACGGCTTGAGTTCCTTCGGAGAAGCCTTCACCGCCTTCGTTCAGGTGGCGGAGCACTTCCAGTTTCGATTCCTTTTCCGCCAGGGTGCGTTGGGCGTCGCGGAGTTCCGCGTCCACGCCGGTCAGGCTGACCTGGGCGTCGCGGAGCTGTTGCTCGGCTTCGCTCAGTCCGGCGGTGCGCTGCTCGAGATCGTTGGTGGCGCGGTCGATCTCGGCTTGCGTATCGCGGAGGCGGTCGGTGAATTCGGCGAAGGCGAAAGTGAGTTGGTCGAGCTCGCCGGTCAGGATGCTCAACCGGGCTTCGGCACCGTCGCGCTGCTGCATCACGCCGGAAATCTGGCCGCGCAATCCGCTGATCCGGCTTTCGATGCGCGCGGAGTCAGTGGTCACCTGCGAGATCGCACGCTCGGCTTCCTGCCGCTGGCTGGTCAGCGACGCGGTCGCGGCCTGCGTTTCCTCCAGCACGCGGAGTTCGCTGGCGAGCAGCACGGTGATCTGTTCGAGCTCGGTGTCAGTATCGCGGAGCTGCGTTTCGGCGATGCGAAATTTCTCCTCCGCCGCTGCCACGTCGCTGCGGTAGCGCTCGACGAGACCGGTGAATTCCGAGGCCCGCTCCTCGTTAAAGAGGATGCGGTTTTCGTGATTCGAGATGCGCGTGCGGAGGTCGCTGAGCGTCTGCCGCGCTTGATTCAGGCTCTGCTCCAATTCCTCCAGCGCCGCGCGCTGCACGCTCACCTGCGACTCCTGGCTCTCGATTTCCTGCTCGGTCTCGATATGGCGATCGGCGAGACGCGCCAGCTCGGCGGCGGCGGCTTCACGATGCTCCGAGACGGTATCGTATTGGCGCTTGGCGGAATGCGTCTCGAGCAGCTTCAGGTCGCCGATGAGCGACTGGTAGCGCCGCGCTTTCCCCGCCTGCCGCTGCAGTGAACCGATCTGCCGTTTCACTTCCTTGATGATGTCCGCGAGGCGCAACAGGTTTGCGTCCGTGGCTTCGAGCTTCCGGAGCGCTTCCTTCTTCTGCGACTTGTATTTCGTGATGCCCGCCGCTTCCTCGAAAATGGCGCGGCGATCCTCCGGGCGTGAGGAAAGGATCATGTCGATCTTGCCCTGCTCCATGATCGAGTAAGCCGAGCGGCCGATGCCGGTATCCATGAACATCTGATGGATGTCCTTCAGGCGGCAGGGCGTTTTGTTCAGCAGATACTCGGAGCCTCCGTCGCGGAAGACCCGGCGGGTGATCGTGACCTCGTGCCAGTCCAGCCCGAGCGCCTCTTCGCACTCGGAAAAGGTCATCGAAACCTCCGCCATGCCGACCGCAGCGCGCGAATCGGTGCCGGAGAAGATGACGTCCGCCATTTCGCCGCCGCGGAGCGCTTTGGCAGATTGCTCGCCGAGCACCCAACGCATGGCGTCGAGGACGTTCGACTTGCCGCACCCATTCGGGCCGACCACGGCGGTTACGCCGCGGTGGAAGTTCATGATCGTCTTCGGAGCGAAGGACTTGAATCCGAAGAGTTCGAGAGATTTGAGATACATAGGGACGGGATGGTTTAAATCGCGTGGGGACGCTCGGGGAGCTTTGCGGGGCTCGCTTGAGAGCGCAAGCACTATATCTTGTGGTGGCCGGAAAACGCGATCCCTACAGAGAGTGGTGTGGGATTTCTTTCGGCGGAGGGCGATTTCGCTGTAAATGAGCCCCTTTGGGCGGAAAGAGAGCCTGGCGGAGATCGTGGCCTGGGCTGGACAGTGCGGGCGGCAGCGCCTAGTTTCCGCCGCCTTTTTCCTTATCCTTTTTCCTTATGAATCCCAAATCCACCCGCGTCGTCATCGGCATGAGCGGCGGAGTCGATAGCTCCGTCGCCGCCTCCCTGCTCAAGCAGCAGGGTTACGACGTGGTGGGCGTGACGATGAAGGTGTGGCCGCAGGATTGCATCACTCGCGCCGAGGACAAGTGCTGCGGGCCGCAGGCCATCGCCGATGCGCGCGGCGTGGCCCACGCGCTGGGCATTCCGCATTACGTGGTGGATGAGTCGGTGAATTTCGAGCGCACGGTGATCGATTACTTCACCGACGAATATCGCAACGGCCGCACGCCGAACCCGTGTGTGATGTGCAATGAGAAGGTGAAGTTTGGCAACCTGTGGGGCAAGGCGAAGGCGGTCGGCGCGGACTTCATCGCCACGGGGCACTACGCGATTGTGGAGCATCATGCCGAGCGATCGGTTCTGCGACGGGGCAAGGATCCGCGCAAGGATCAGTCGTATTTTCTCTTCAGCCTGCGGCAAGCGCAGCTCTCGCGGACGCTCTTCCCGCTCGGCGAGATGGAGAAGCCGGAGATCCGTGCCATCGCGCACCAGCTCGGGTTGAAGGTCGCGGACAAGGTGGACAGCCAGGAGATCTGCTTCGTGCCCGGCAATGACTACAAGGCGTTCCTCAAGTCGCACCTCGGCGAAGGTGATTTTCATCCCGGCGGGATTTACGACAAGGCCGGCAACCGCGTCGCGGAACACGAAGGCATCGAGATGTTCACCATCGGCCAACGCAAAGGGCTGCCGGGTGGTTCACCGAGGCCGATGTATGTCATCGACATCGACCCGGCGACGAGCCGTGTGATCGTCGGCGAGGCCGAGGATTTGATCACCGAGGAATTCGAGATCGACCACACGCTGTGGCACGGCGACTCGAGCGAACCTTTCGAGGTGACGGTGAAGATCCGCTACGGCCACCCCGGCGCGACGGCGACCGTCTTCCCCGGCGAAAACGGCACCGCCCGCGTCCGCCTGCACACCCCGCAGCGCGCGGTCACACCCGGCCAAGCCGCAGTTTGCTACCGCGGCGACGAAGTGCTCGGTGGCGGCTGGATCGTGCGGCAGCGGGCCGCAGTGGCGCTATCCGCTTAGGTGCGCGTTCGTTGACGAGGTCTGACGCGACGCCCCGCGCGACGGTTCAGGCGGGCATCTGGGAGAACGACCAGCCTACTGTCTCGCGGAGCGTTTCGCCGATGGCGCGGAGCTGATCCGGGGTGGCGGCGTTGGCGAGTTGATGCGCGGTCTCGTTCGGGCCGATCAGCATGAGATCGAACTGCTCCTCCGTGACCTGCTGCTTCCGGCCGCGGTGGGTCCGCGTGGTGCGGACGAGCCGGGTGTTGAGTTTTAGTCCGCCGACTTCGGTGAAGGGGAACGTGACCCGGTCTTTCCGGCCAAATCCGGTCGGCAGCGTGACGGTCCGTGCGCCGGCGTCGATGACGAGATCCGCCAGCCCGGCGTCGAGCTGGGCCTGGCGCCGCTGCTTCCACCGCACCCCTGCGGCGAGGACCAGCACCCACACGATCGCCATGGCGAGGAACGTGGGCGGCATCGAGGCGAACATCAACAGGGCGAACATCGCGGCGAGCGACGCCGCTCCGAGAGCGATCCCTCCTACGACCCACGGCGCGAGCCACTGCATGCGCACCGCCATGCGCAACTCATCGAGCGGCTGCAGCACCAGCGGCGGGGAATTGCCGGGTCCGCGGGCGGACAGTGTGCCGCGCGCTGCCATGACCAGCCACCAGCCGATCAGGTGAAAGGGCAGGAGCGACAGGGCGAGAAAAAGATGCTCCGGCAAAAGCCCCGGTCGCAAGACCGCCTGCTCCGGCGCTGCGGGATCGGCGAAGACGGTCACCGCTTTCCCCACGGGATACTCTGCCGCGTAGCGCTGCG
>Ga0105048_10017557_pt1 | contig 11038 bp, 16 predicted proteins | sample MAT05_FD_78382 | JGI IMG/M metagenome (GOLD analysis project Ga0105048, IMG submission 78382) | Freshwater microbial communities from Lake Fryxell liftoff mats and glacier meltwater in Antarctica - MAT-05 | ecosystem: Environmental > Aquatic > Freshwater > Ice > Liftoff microbial mat | place...
CCTCAGACCGGCTTCAGGTCAGGATCCTCTCCGGTCTCGCGAAACATCCGGGGGGCCGCTTTTGTAAAACAGACTTTGGTTAGCGGATCAGGATCGCGCGAAAATCGGCGACATTGGTGCCTGTGGGTCGCGTCACGATCAGATCACCGAGGGCTGCAAAGGCCCCCCAGGCGTCATTCTGTGCCAATAGCGCCGCAGGGACGGCGCCCTCTGCCCTGAGCCGCGTCATCGAACCGCCGTCCGCAAAGGCGCCCGCGTTATCCTCCGACCCGTCAATGCCATCAGTATCGGCGGCCAGCGCGGCAAAGGGCACGCCCTGCACCGCAATCGCCAGTGCCAGCAGGAACTCCGAATTCCGCCCGCCGCGCCCCTTGCCCCGCAGAGTGACCGTCGTCTCCCCCCCGGACAGGATCACAAACGGTCTGGCGAAGGGGCGGCCCCGAACTGCCAGCTCCCGCGCGATGGCGGCATGGACGCGGGCCGCGTCACGCGCCTCACCTTCTGTCTGATCAGACAGGATCACGGCTGGCACCGCGTCACCTCTGCCAGCGCGGCCGCCGCCTCCAGCGACAGGCGGGCCGAGGCGATGACCCGCACCTATGTCCGGCAAAGACCGGATCGGTCGGATCGGGGGCCGCGCCCGCGTCGCCCGCAAGCCACTCGGCGATGCGGGGTGGAAAGTCGAACCGCCAGCCCGTCACAGCGCGCGCGCTGCCGCCCGCGTGGTCGCATCGGGCACCGTGGGGCCCGAGGCCACCTGCGCAGGGTCGTCGCCCGGCACGTCCGAAACCACCGGGCTGACCACCCGCGCGGGATGGCAGGCCGCCGCCAGCCTGCCGCCCTTGATCCCCGACACCTGCTTGCGGATCGCATCCATCATCGAGATCGGTGCACCGCAGGCCAGAAGCGCGCGGTTCAGGCCCGCCTCGTCCACGAGCGTGAGATCGCCCCCGGCGGGCAGGGCAGCAGGGCCGAGCCGCCACCGCAAACAAGGGCGGCCACCAGATCTTCTGGCCCCAGCCCTTCTACAGCCCGAAACAGCGCAGCACTCGGCGCGAGGCCTGCGGCATCGGGCACGGGATGCGCCGCCTCCATCACGCGGATCGTCTGCGTGGGGCAGCCATATCCATAGCGGGTGACCACTACCCCCTCAACGGGCGCATCCCACAGCCGCTCGCGCGCTGGGGCGAGCTGTGCGGCACCTTTGCCCGCACCGATCACCACGGTCCGCCCCTTGGGCCGCGCGGGCAGATGGGCGGCCCGCAACGCCTCGGGGTTTGCCGCCGTGACAGCGGCCTGAAACAGAACTGTCAGAAAGGCGCGATCTGAGGGCGTCACAGCATCACGTCGCAGACAAGAAGGTTTTTCGGCCCGCCTTCCATCTCGGCCACAATGCGCGTACCGTTCGCCCGGTGCGCTGCGTCCGCCAGATCGGAATCCTGCAAGGCCTCATCCCGGAAATCAAATCAGAAGACAGCATCGAACCCACGCACCAAGGGCGTTTCAACCGCGACGTTGGCAAAGCTGCGGAAGTCCTAGATCCTGTCGGTATGCCCGCGCGGGGCGGCCAGGTCCGCATAAAGGCGGTCCCTGGACGCCTGCGGGATGCCCGATCTAAACTGTAAGGCCACATTGTGACGGATCATTCGGTTTCACCTTCAAACCGCGGTTTGCGTTTCTGGCGAAAGGCGGAGAGCCCCTCGGCCAGGTCATCGGACGCGGCGGCAATCGCGCCTGCCAGCGCTTCCAGAACGCGTTCGCGCTCTTCTCCCTCGGCCGCGTTGATCAGCATCTTGGTCATTTCGGTGGCGCGGGGCGCGCGGGCCAGCAGGCACGCGGCCAGCGCCTGCGCAGCGGCCAAGCCGTGCCCCGAAGGCGCCAGCTGATCGACCAGTCCAAGGCGTTGTGCCTCCTCTGCGCCAAAGACCTCACCGAACAGCGCCATCCTTCGCACCACCTGACTGCCAAACCGGCGCACCGCGCGCTGCGTGCCCGACCAGCCCGGGATGATCCCTAAGCCGGACTCGGGCTGGCCGATGGTCACATGCGCCTCTGCAATCCGGTAGTCGGCGCAGGCGGCAAGCTCCAGCCCGCCGCCAAGGCAATGGCCGTTCAGCACCGCAATCACCGGCTGCGCCAGCCGGGCGCGCGCATCAAAGGCCGCATGCCCGTCACGCACCCAATGCCGGGCGAAATCCTGAGGGGTATAGCCCGACCAGGCCGCAATATCGCCCCCGGCGCAGAAGGATTTCGCGCCCTCACCCGTCACGATCAGCACTCTCGCCTCTGACCGTTCCACCCGGGCGCAAAGGGGCAGCAGTGCTGCGACCATCTCGGCGTCAAGCGCGTTCAGCCTATCCGCCCGGCGAAGCGTCAACGTCGCCACCGGCCCGTCGATCGCCAGATCGAGCCGCGCATCGGTCATAGCGCAAGCCCCATCGGTGCGTCCCTGAAGAGCGCGACATCCATCACCCGCCGAACGCCCGCGACGTGCAGGGGCGTTGTCGCCTGTTCCTGAAGGTCGCGCTGCAGGTCCACTCCCGGGGCGACATCGGCGAATGTCGGCCCCACCGGCAACAGCGGCATCACACAGCGTTCGGTGACATAGGTGATGAGTTGCCCCTGCATTTGCGCCCGGCTCCCTGAGTAGCAAATCTGATCGACCTTCGGTACGAACTTGGCGATCCAGCCTTCCTTGTCGATCAACAGACGGCCATCCTCAGGATGCATCTTTGCCCCGGCGTCAAGGGTGCCCGAGAATTCGGTTTTCTTCGCCCGAGCCGTGGCGTGCAGAGGATGGACATCGGGCGCAACAGCTCGGCGGAAATCGCGGGGTCACAAGGGGTGCCGGCCGTCAGCAACTGATCCGCCGCCTCGACGATGCAGTCAACGAGGTCACCCGCGGTACCCGCACGTCACCCGGTACCCGCACGTCACCCGGTACCCGCACGTCATGCGGCCGGAGCGACCCGCGCTCGGCCACTCGCTTGACCTGCGCGATCGAGATCCCGCCCGAGTTGCGGGCGGCCAGTGCCATCGGCAGCGCACCCGGCCGGCACGGCGCCTTCGTGTTCATAGCTGCGGTTGCCATTCTCATCCGCCGTGGTGGCGCGGATGATTGCAAATTCGGGTCGGATCGCCGGAAAATGCAGCCATGTGTCGCCGTCGAACTCCACCCGCCGGACCAGTTGCTCTTTTCGTGCGCTCGCGTTCATTGCGCAGCCTTCCTGCACAGGGTCTGCGAACATGTCATCCTCACCTTGGTCAGCACACCGGGCGGCTTGGCCGCCCCCCTCGCGCAGCGTGTCGAAAACGATGCCAGAGCGGGCGCTCCATACCGCCAGACCCTCGGCCGGAATGCGCCGCCAGATCAGCGGCGCTTCGGCATTGGTCGGGCCGGTGGGGTAGAAGCCGCCACCGATCCGCGCGATCATCCCCTTGTGGGCGACGTCGTCGACGCCCTTGGTTCCGAACATGTCACACGCGGCAATCGGGTGGACGGTGGTCACGCCGCGCGCCGCGCCTTTGGCAGCGAATCTTTCCCCCATCGCTTACAGGACCGCGTCCGGGCACAAGAGCCCCGAGGAGACGTCGACCGCGCCCGTCGCACCATCCCCGGTCAGCCGGACAGTCGCTGAGGCGGTTCTGAGTTTCGACATCGGCCGTCGCCCTTTGCGGCAGGCAACAAGTAACTAGTCGGTTATGAAAATACCCATTGCGCCTTGCTCTTCAAGCCAGTTCTGCCTATGCCGCGCACCCATCGCCGCGAAACCGCAGATTTCACGGATAAGACCTTTCGTAAACCCCGGCAACGCGTCCATGGCGCGGGTCCCCCAAAGGGCGGCATCGTGGGCCGCGCCGTTAAGGCAGCACTGCCGACGGGCGACTGTGCTTTTGCTCCGCCACAGAAGGAGGGCATCGAGGCGGATACCTGGGCAGCCCTGGTGCATAATACCAAGGGGCGAAAAGTGCATCTCCACCGGGATCGGGATCGACAATTCCACCAAAGCAGCATTCTGCCTCCGGTCGCGGCCCGCGTCATTGAGATGGCGCTCTGTGTGGCCAATCAGGTGGCGCCCCCAATCGTGACGGATCCCCCCTGCTGGCTTTGGTGCTGGCGACGGAAATTCCTCTGTTGCCCGCGCGCTCGATCACGTGCGGCGAGTGTTCAGGCGCTGGATCCTTGCCGAAATCGGCGAGGACCATGGCACATCGGCGGCGCAGAACGTGCTGCGCCGGATCGTGCAGGAAGGGGGTCAGCCTCACCCCTCTGTCCGCCGGCCCCGAAACCATCCGCTCGCATTTCAACGTGTTGGATTTCAGTTGTTTCTCTATCGAAAAGGCTTGGATCGAGCGGCTGCTGGCCTCCATTTCGTTCGCTGCATGGCGGGAGCGTGTCCCGCGCTCGTTTGCAATCGATGTTCACAGGCCGCAGCTTACAGGTTCCAGTCCCGGGCGCCTTCTTTCAGGGCCTGCAACAAAGCCTGAACCTTGCGCGTACGGTGCAGATCGACATGAGTGACCAGCCACAACGGTGCCTCCCATTCCGGGCGTGACGGCATGATCTCTACCAGTTGCGTATCGTCCTGCGCGCTGAAGATCGACACAAAGCCGATACCCACGCCCTCGCGCACCGCAGCTTCAAGGGCGGCGGGTTCCGGGGCGCGAAAAGTCAACGCCCGTTCCGGCACCATGGCACGCAACCACCGGTAAAACGGCGCCCGCATACTGTCATTGTCCGCCGCAACGAAACGGTGGCCGGCGAACTCTGCTTCCGACGCGGGCTTGCCATGACGCGCGATATAGGCGGGGGAGGCGTAAAGCGCCGTCCGCATGCGGGCGAAGGGTTGGACCACGTTGTCCGGCTCTTCGGGTGCAGCGCCGGCGCGGATGGCCACATGCGCTTCGCCGTAATCGAGCTTGAATACGCGGGAATCTGTAAGATAACGCAACGCAACTGCCGGGTATTGCTCCTGAAACTGCGCAAGGATCGGTACGATCAGCCGGGAAATCCCGATGATCGAGGTCACAATCAACTCGCCAGAGACTGTTTCCCCCAGCCCCTTGATCCGGCCGGATAGCTGGATGAACTGGTCTTCGGTCGCATGGGCCACGGCCATCAGATCACGCCCGGCCTCGGTCGGGGTGTAGCCGCGGGCATGGCGTTGAAAAAGACGGGTCGCGAGCCGCTTTTCAAGCGCGTCGATGTGGCGGATGACCGTGGCGTGGTGCACGCCCAGCACGTCGGCCGCGCCGGAAATGGTGCCAATACGCGCCACATGATAGGCCGTCCGGATTTCATCCCAGTTATCCATCGCAGCCTCCTGATCTGTGCACAGATCAGCGCAAGACATGCCATCGGGCAAGCGGAAACTACGGCGTCGCTTGACCTGGGACCACGGGCGGGTTCAGATTGCGGGCGATAGCCACGGGAATGAGATCGTCGTCATGCGCCGGTCTTTGACCATGGCGTTGGCGCCGTGGCGATCAGCGCGGCAAGTCTTCTGGGCACGTCCGGGCAGACCGTCGCATTGGCTGACATCAAGGGCGTGAAGGTAAAAACCGTGACGCCCTATTTCTCTCCCGGCACGGATCGGCGCACCAGCGTAATCCGGCGACCGGTTCTGCAGACGTCGCAAGGACACGTGCCGCTGACCCAAGTGTATTCCGGCGGGCGCGGGGCCATGCATGTGGCCCAGGCTTTGAATGCATTGCTTAGTCCCCAAGAGGAATAAGCGCCTATTCCGCCGCCATCGCCATGGCCTGCGGCGCGCGCAAAAAGCGCAGGGCGGCTTCGCCCGAAAGATGCACGAGGCGACCGGCGCAGATCGTGGCCTCCACCGCCCGGGTTTCGGCATTGACGATCGCCATGTCGGCGCGCAGCCCCGGCTCCAGACGACCGCGATCCGCCATGTGCAGGATCGCAGCGGCGTTTGTAGAGATCATCGCCCAGGCCTTTGGCAGGTTCAGGAAGCCGCGATCCACCAGCGTCCAGGCAGCAGCGGCCAGAGTGGGAACGTAGTAATCCGAGACCAGCGCATCGCAAAGCCCCGCCGCCACCAGATCGGTCGCCGCGATGTTGCCTGATTGGCTGCCGCCGCGCACCACGTTCGGTGCGCCCATGATCACCGGATTCATCATCGACTTGGCCGCCCCTGCCGCCTCGGCATTCAGCGGAAATTCGGCAATGCGGGCGCCGATGCGGGCGAAATACTCACGCTGTTCGCCATCGGCGTCGTCATGGCTGCCATAATGCACGCCGATCCTGTCGAACGACTCCGCCAACTGGTGCAGAGCTGCGTCCACGTTCGGGGCATGCGCCTTGGCGGCCATCACGCGGGCCATCAGCTCATCGCCCTTCTGGCCGAGTTTGGAGGCCCATAGTGCGAAGCGGTCTGCGTTCTCTGCAGACATCTCCAGCCCTTCGCCGAGGTGGTCGTTGAAGACGACATAATCCACGCCATAGCGCTTTACCGCCGCCAGCAGCCGCGGGCCGCAGTCAGGCAGATGCGTTTCGGCACGGATCTGGATGCGCAGGTCGGTCAGCGCCTGTGGGCGGTAAGCCGCGAGAGCGGCCATCAAGGCTTCGGCGGCCTCGGGGCTGCGGTGCGCGCCTTCCCAGCTCCAGCCCTGCGCGAGGTACGAGGTGGTGACGCCGTGCACCGCTGCCTCCCGGTCCGCAGAGGCGAGGCCCATTGCATGGGGGAGCCGGGCCGAGGGGCGCGGTGCAAGATGATGCTCGAACCCGTCGCCGTGCAGGTCGATGATGCCAGGCAGGATCAGGTAGCCCGAGAGATCCACCTCAGGCAGCGGGCCACGTGTGATGCGCCCTTCGGCCAGTGACACAGACCGGCGCTGCATCTCGCCATCGCGCAGGATTTCGGCGCCTGTCAGGCGGAGCGGGGGGAGCTTTGCTGCGTTCATCTGTCCATTGGCCCTGTTTCCGTTGCCGCTACGCCAGCAACGCGACAAGCGTATGACATTACCCTTCGGGCGCCACAGTCAAGGTCACTCTGTCGCCCGCGAACCACGTCTTGCCATATTCGACCGGCTGTCCGGTTGCATCGACATTGATGCTGACGGCCCGCAGGATCGGCGCGCCCTGGGGCAGCTGTAACTGCAACGCCAGCGTGGCCGAGGCGGATTTCGCCGTCAGCCGGGTGCTTGCCCGGGTGTAATCCGCCACCCCCGCCGCCTGCAGTGCCGTGGTGATCGACGAGGTTTCCCGCAGGCTCGCGACCAGACCCGGAAATCGCCCTGCCGGAAAGATCGAGCGAAAGGCCGCCATCGGCACCCCGTCTGCGAGGGATAGGCCTTCGACGACATGAACCTCTGCCCCGGGGAGCAGCGCCAGGGCCTCGGCCTCCGCCGCATCGGCGCGGCGAGTTTCGAGCCGCGAGATCTGGCGGGAGGGCGTGCGGCCCGAGGCTTCAAGGTTCTGATGGAACCGCACCCGCCGGCCGAGAGGGTAATCCGTGCTGCCACCGGCCACGAACACGCCTGAACCGCGCCGCGCATGCAGCAACCCGGCCTCGGCCAGAGACGCCAGACTATGGCGCACCGTATGGCGGTTCACGCCGAATCGCGCCGCAAGCGCCGCCTCGGTCGGCAGCTTTGCACCGGGGGCATAATGGCCAGCGGCAATCTCGGCCCGCAGGGTTTCGGCAATCGCCTGCCAGATCGGGGCCCGGGGCATGTGGGCGGGGGGCATCGGGGTTCCTGTCACCAAAAATTCACAAATCCGGCGTTGCTGCAAAAGGCAGGGCGCGGTATTGATTTGTCTAGTTGTATAGTATTCTGGACAAATCCTCAAGCTGTCGAGTGCACGATGACCGAAGTGGAAAAGCGCAAGACCTGGATGGGGCTTCTGGCCTGCGCGCCTGCGGCCCGGCTGGCCGGACTTATGCCTGATCTGCCCGCGCACGAGATGATCCGCAGCCCGGAAATCGGCACCGTGATGGTGCAGGGGCGCATGGGTGCCACCGGTGGGCCATTCAATCTGGGCGAGGTCACGGTCACGCGCTGCACCTTGCGGCTGGCGGATGGGACCATCGGGTCGGCTTATGTGCAAGGGCGCGACAAGGCGCATGCGCGGCGCGCGGCGGTGGTCGATGCGCTGCTGCAAACAGCGGCGGCGACAGGCGTCCGGGCACAGGTGATCGAGCCCCTGGCCGAGGATGACCGAGCGCGCCGTCTGGCCCGCGCTGAACGGGCAGCGGCCACGCGGGTAGAATTTTTCACGCTGGTGAGGGGGGAGGACACATGATCCTTACAGGCGGTTTTACCGATGCGGCCCGCGCCTCGGCCTCAGCCTTTCGCGCAGCTCTGACGGCGCTGTCGCGGCCCGGCACGATCACCACGGTAAGCGGGGCGGAGCCTCCGTCTGCCATCTCGGTTGCGGCGGGCGTGCTGGTGCTGACGCTGGCCGATGCCACTACGCCCGTGCATCTGGCGGGCGCCACGGACTGTGCCGATGTGCGCGACTGGATCACCTTTCACACCGGCGCGCCTCTGGTTGCAGCAAAGGAGGCAACCCTCGCCCTTGGGGCGTGGGAGGCGCTGCAGCCGGTGAGCCGCTTTGCCATCGGCACCGGCGCCTACCCTGACCGCAGCGCCACGCTGATTGTCGAGGTCCCAACGCTTGTGGCGCAGGGCGCGCGGCTGACCGGCCCTGGGATCAAGGGGGCATCGCATCTGTCCCTGCCCGAGGTCGCGGCGTTTCAGGCCAATCATGCGCTGTTCCCGCTGGGGTTCGATGTGTTCCTGACCTGCGGTGATCGGCTGGCCGGCCTGCCCCGGTCAACCCGCCTGGAGGTTGTCTGATGTATGTTGCGGTCAAGGGCGGTGAGCGCGCCATCGACAATGCCCATGCCTGGCTGGCCGAGGCGCGGCGGGGCGATGCGGGGGTGGCCGAACTGACCATCGCGCAGATTCGCGAACAGCTGGCGCTGTCGGTCAACCGGGTGATGGCGGAAGGCTCGCTTTATGACCCCGACCTTGCGGCGCTGGCGATCAAGCAGGCGCGGGGCGACATGATCGAGGCGGTCTTCCTGATCCGCGCCTATCGCACGACCCTGCCGCGCTTTGGCTCCTCCCTCCCCGTCGAGACGGGGCGGATGGCGATCAGCCGCCGGATCTCGGCCACGTTCAAGGACTTGCCGGGGGGGCAGGTGCTGGGGCCTACGTTCGATTACACTCACCGCCTGCTGGACTTTGCCCTCGCCGCCGAAGGGGAGGCGCCCGTTGCCCCGCGCGTGCAGGCGGAGCCTGAGACGGTCGCGCATGTCGCGAGCTTTCTCAACCGCGACGGGTTGATCGAGGCGACGCCCACGGGCGACGAAACCCCGCCCGATCTGACCCGCCAGCCGCTGGAGCTGCCCGCAACGCGCCCTTTGCGCCTACAGGCGCTGACGCGCGGGGATGAAGGGTTCGTGCTCGGCCTCGCCTATTCCACGCAGCGCGGCTATGGGCGCACGCATGCCTTTGTGGGCGAGCTGCGCATCGGCGCTGTGATGGTAGAGATGGAGATCCCCGAGCTCGGCTTTGCCATCGAAATCGCCGAGATCGAGGTTTCCGAATGCGAGACGGTGAACCAGTTCAAGGGATCGAAGACCGAGCCTGCACAGTTCACGCGGGGCTATGGCCTCGTGTTTGGCCAGAACGAGCGCAAGGCGATTTCCATGAGCCTCGTGGACCGCGCGCTGCGCTGGCAGGAGCTGGGCGAGGATTTCGTGGGCGCGCCCGCTCAGGATGAAGAATTCGTGCTCAGCCATGCCGACAACGTTCAGGCGACCGGCTTTCTGGAACACATCAAGCTGCCGCATTACGTGGACTTTCAGGCGGAACTGGAGATGATCCGCCGCCTGCGCGCCACCGCGGAAACCCTGCGAAAGGCGGCGGAATGACGGGGCAGGCCGCCGTCCGGCGCATCGTCTTTGTGACGCATGCCGAGGTAGAGATCGACCCCGAACGGCAAGTGACGGACTGGCCGCTGAAGCCGCGCGGCTGCGCGCGCCATGCGGCGTTTGCCGCAAACCCGGCGCTGCAGGGCGTGACGGCTGTCTTCTCCGGCGCCGAGCGAAAGGCCCGGGAGGGGGCAGCCATCCACGCATCCGACCTTGGCCTGACACCGAAAGCCATCACGGCCTTGGGTGAAAACGACCGCTCCGCCACCGGCTACCTGCCACCCGCAGAAACCGAACGGATGGCCGACGCGTTCTTCGCCAGTCCGGATGAGTCCGTCCGGGGCTGGGCAAGCGCGCGTGCCGCGCAGGCCCGCATCCTTGCCGCCGTGCGGACAATTGCCGAGATGGATCCAAGCCCCGGCGATATCCGCCTCGTCTCTCACGAGGCGGTGGGCACGCCCATGCGCTGCGCCAGCTTGAACCGCCCGATCAGCCGCGCCGAGGACCAGCCCGCGGGCGGCGGAAACCATTTCACCATCGACCTGCCGGACTGGACCGGCCATCCGGAGTGGAGAGTCATCTGATGCCCGCGACGCAAACGGCCGAAAGCGCCTACAACTTTGCCTACCTGGATGAGCAGACCAAGCGGATGATCCGCCGTGCGATCCTCAAGGGGGTGGCAGTGCCCGGCTATCAGGTGCCCTTTGCCAGCCGCGAGATGCCGATGCCCTATGGCTGGGGCACCGGCGGCGTGCAGGTGACTGCCGCCTGCCTCGTGCCCGAAGACCGGCTGAAGGTCATCGACCAGGGCGCCGATGACACCACCAACGCCGTCTCGATTCGCAAGTTCTTTGAACGCACGGCGGGCGTGGCCGTGACCACCGCCACGTCAGAGGCGACGATCATCCAGACCCGCCACCGCATCCCGGAGGAGGCGCTGACCGAGGCGCAAATCCTCGTCTATCAGGTGCCGATCCCGGAACCGATGCGTTTTCTGGAACCGCGCGAGACCGAAACGCGCAAGATGCACGAGCTGGAGGAGTACGGCCTCATGCATGTGAAGCTTTACGAAGACATCGCCCGGCATGGCGAAATTGCCACCTCCTACGCCTATCCGGTGAAGGCCGCCGGGC
>Ga0105048_10017558_pt1 | contig 11038 bp, 8 predicted proteins | sample MAT05_FD_78382 | JGI IMG/M metagenome (GOLD analysis project Ga0105048, IMG submission 78382) | Freshwater microbial communities from Lake Fryxell liftoff mats and glacier meltwater in Antarctica - MAT-05 | ecosystem: Environmental > Aquatic > Freshwater > Ice > Liftoff microbial mat | place...
CCGAAACCAACGACTCCAACTGAGGTCGAGCTTCAGCAAAAACCAACCGTTGCGCCCGAGCCATCCCCTACTCCATCCCCTACTCCATCCCCTACTCCATCCCCTACTCCATCCCCTACTCCATCCCCTACTCCATCCCCTACTCCTCTCCTGCCCAGCGAGACCAAGCCAGCCTATGACTTGATCATTACTATTCTCAAAGCGGTTGAACGGACGCATGGCTATTTGAGCAAGACATTGTTGTCGCAACACCTTTCTGGAGTCGAGAGCAAGGCCGTTCAGGGACTTCGATTGCAACGACTATCGGAATTTGGCATCCTCAAAACTTGGAAAAAATCGCATGCATCCGGTTTTTTAGACCAAACGCTGGATGTTGGCTTGCTTTGCTTGTCTGAACTGCGGGTCGGGAAAATGACGATTTCCATATCCGATACGGGCAGCGGGTGCATTGTCGGTACACAACAGATCCCTGCTTTGCTGACGCAATATGTTCATCAATGCATTCAGGCTGCGGAAAAAGCTGCGATCCCAACGGCCACTACGGCACCTAAGTTTCCGGAAAGGACCGAGCCGACGCCAACAAAGCCGATTGCGAAAACCGTGAGTACGGGGCTCCATTCGGTCGCAGTCGCAGCAACGGAAAATGCGCCACCACCTAGCGATGAACCGGTCCGACCCATTGCGCAGCAACCCAGAGCTGAGGCGAGCGATGCGAGTTCAGGTCGAGACGTAACGGCCCCGATGATTGAAGATTGGCGTTGGACGGTCCGATTGGTAGAGCACGGCTATCGTCTGGGCGAATGCGCTTTGATCCGCGGCAAGACGCCTGATTCTATTTTGGAGGATTTGACTCGGGCGCTTCAAGATGGCAAACGATTTACGATTGAGCAGTTGTTCGATCGCAGAACTCAAATCGCGGTCAAGGAACTTCGAGACCATCGCGACCCTAAGGCGAATCCGCCGTCTATTTTTCAATCGTATCCATCGCTCTGGCGGTTTATACAACGATGGCTAGAGCTCGAAGTACGTTAGCCGACTACTTCAATGCCTTGGTCAAATCGGAGATGGATCGGCCTTGGACTTGGTAGACGTATTTCAAAACTTCGGCCACCGCCGCATACTCGCTGAGTGGGATGGCTTGACCGACCTCCACCTGCTTGAACAAGGCTTGTGCTAATGGTTTTCGCTCGACAATCGGAATGCCATGTTCTAACGCAATCTTTCGAATCTTCGCGGCGACTAGGCTTGCACCCTTGGCTACCACGATCGGCGCTTTCATCGTCAGCGGGTCGTATCGGAGTGCAATCGCCAGCTCAGTCGGATTCGTCACAACCACATCCGCTTTAGGCACATCCGAATGAAGTCGTTGGGCCGCAAGTTCGCGTTGAATGCGACGCCGCCGAGATTTGATTTGCGGGTCACCTTGCATCATCTTCATTTCTTCCCGCAGCTCTTCGTCGGTCATCCGAAGGTCTTGCTCATATTTCCAGCGTTGGAACGCATAGTCAATGACCGATAAAATCAACAACGCGGCGGCCACGTTCCGACACAGGTCGATCATGGTTGTCCAAACGAATTGTCCCACAGTTTCAATACTTCCTGAGCCCAGTGCCAATATAGAATCCCATCGAGACCAAACACCCATCAAAAGAATGCCCGCCACAAGTCCGATCTTAAAGAGTCCGAAGCCAAGCTTCGAAGCGTTAACAATCGTGAATAATCGTTGAAAGCCTTGAACGGGATTGATCCGAGTGAAATCGATACCCAGTTTATCCGGTAGCCAAAGCGGTCCTACTTGAGCAAAGTGAACAACCAGCGAAGTGCAAAGCACCCCGCCCATCAATGGTATCAAGGCCAGACTCCCCTTGCCAATCAATCGAACCACCTGCAACACAGCCGTTCGCGAATCGGTTTTCCAATCGAGAGGCCTGGTAAGTTCTTCATTTATCAAGTCGATCAACATCCGAAAGACTTGTGGACCGGTAAAGTCCAGGAGCATTACCCCGGCGAGCAGCAATACTGCCGAAGTCAAGTCTGGGCTTCGAACGACGTTTCCTTCCTCGCGGGCTTTCTGTCGCCGGTGGTCGGTTGGGTCATGTTTCTTTTCGCCGCCACTATCCGCCACGCATCACCTCGAAAGAATGACTTGAAAACGAAATTTCCTTAGGCGAACGGCAGAATGAGTCATACCCTCCCCTCGCTTCGCTCGACCCTCCCGGAGGGAGGGTGAAGTCACTCTCCCCCTGGGAGAGTCGGTCTGAAAGGCCGGAGAGGGGTTGCATCGCACTGGTAATTTTCAGCCTGCCGCTCGCCTTAGAAGGGCTGGAGAACATTCCGGTCGTCATTTCAATCCATTCAACAAGCTCGTTTTGGAAGACCCAGCCGATGCTAGCCATCGACATTGTGAGTACCAAGATCATGATCGTGACGTTGATATTGAAGCCGATGGCCATGATATTGAGCTGCGGCAGAGTGCGGCCAATGAGCGCCGTTACGAAGTTGGCTAAGAGCAACGCGATTGCAGGCGGTGCAGCCGCCCGCATGCCTACGGACACACTGTGCCGTAGCAAATCCTGCAAGTGCATAAGCCAATGTTCCTCGGCAATAATGCCACCCGCTGGATAGACCGTAAAACTATCGAGGCAAGCCCCCAAAACGATGCGGTGGCCTCCCAAAGTCAAGAACAAAGCCATCGCCACCCAAGAGAACATTTGACTAACTACCGTTACCGTCTCTTGGGTCGTTGGATCGGCAGCTTGGGCAACGTCCATACTTGCGAGGGAACTGATCACTTGGCCGCCAACCTGCAAACTGGTGATAATCATCAAAACGGCAGTCCCAAAGAGAAGGCCCAACAAAAGCTCTTTGGCCAAGCCGATGACAATGCCTGCAAGATGGGGCGGCAAGGGTGTTGCATTGGCCATGACCAACGGCGTTACCGACATCGCGATCATCAAAGCGAGGAGCACTTTAACTCGGTTAGGAATCGACGACCCTTGGATCGGTGGCATCATGGCCAGCAGCGGCCCAGTACGTCCTAGAACGCACAAAAAGGTCCACATCGGACCATACAACAAGGACGCAAGAAAATCGCCGCTAGACATTGCAATTCCTTTTAGGCGATCGGCAGAATGAGTCATGCCCTCCCCTCGCTTCGCTCGACCCTCCCGGAGGGAGGGTGAAGTCACTCTCCCTCTGGGAGAGTCGGCCAGAAAGGCTGGAGAGGGGTTGTGTCACACTGGTGCTTTTCAATCTGCCGCTCGCCTTATCGCGATGTCAGGTGCGGTGGAAGCTCTCGAAGTACATTCCGAGAGTAATCCAGCATGCGATCGGTCAACCAGGGTAAGCATACAATGATGGCTAGCGTCATCGCAACCAGCTTTGGGACTGTGCTGACTGTCTGATCTTGGATTTGCGTGAGGGCTTGAATCAAACCGATGGCTAAGCCGACCAGCATTCCGACCAGGAGCAGCGGTGCCCCTACGATCAGCGACATAAGGATCGCATCGCGTACCAAATCAATGGCTTCGTTGGGTGTCATCGTATTTCCATCCTTAAAGAGTTTGGATCATCCTGAAAAAGTTCCGAAGCTGTCAAGCAGCATTTGAACCACCAGCCGCCAGCCATCGACCAAAACAAACAGCAGCAACTTGAATGGCATCGAGATCATGGCCGGTGGCAACATCATCATGCCCATCGAAACCGTTACCGATGCGATAACGATGTCCAAAATCAAGAACGGCAGGTAGATCTTGAAGCCCATCAAGAATGCCGTCTTTAGCTCGCTCAGCATGTAGGCTGGCAGCAGCACTTGCAATGGTACATCGTCGAAGTATTTCGGTTCAGGGCTACCTGGTGCATAACGACTGTAGAACAGCAGCACATCGTCATGATTTCCCGCCATGTCGATCTGTCGTGACATGAAAGAGCGAATGGGTTCGGCCCCCTTTTCCCAGGCGTCGACAGCCGTCATCTGGCTCCCTTCTTTGGTGTATGGCTCGATCGCTTCGTTGTAGACCTGAGTCCATACCGGACTCATGACAAAGATGGTAATAAACAACGAAATCGACGTAATGACCTGGCTAGGGGGCAACTGCTGCGCACCGAGTGCTTGCTTTAACAAACCAAAGACGACGATGATGCGGACGTAGCATGTGGTCATGAGCAGAATGGCGGGTGCAAGGCTCAAGATGGTTAACAAGAGCAGGATTTGCAACGAACTAGATAAACCCTTGGGGCTTAGCCAAGCGTCCGGTCCTCCCAAAACTTTGCTTGCCAATTCCTCGGTGGAAGTGCTCTCGCCGAGTGTTTGCTTGAGGTTTTCATCGACAGCGGCTTTGACGCTGGAGTTTTCGCGGTTTTTTAAGGCGCGGCTTAGAAGGCTCTCCGTTCTTTCCTGCGCAAAGGCATGCGATCCGACGTTAAGCACATCGATTGGCAAGAACACAACCAAAATGATCGCCAGGCACTGACGAAAGCCGGGCACTCGAGTTAGTTTGGGTAGTTTGACTGTTGTCATTTGATGCATGTTGAACCGAAAAAAGTTTCGACATTCTTCTGACTTAGACTCATGTAACGGATTTCCCGTTTCAACGCCATAAAGAAATTGAGCGAAGAATGCCCATTCGCGACCGGTGTGGCTTGAAATCGACTAGTGAATCAGAATAGAATGTTCGTACGATGGTGATCTGGTGGGAGAGATTTTGAGCTGCACGCAGAATTGCAACTCAGAACGCCGAAGGCGCAAAGTGGCCCTGAACCGCTCAGGCAACAAGAACCGCCAGCACAAAAATCGTCTCTGGAGAGCGATTCAGTAGCCTTAATCGGCTGCGATGGAATCCACCGAAGGGGAAAGGCATCCAGCCGAGATCTCTCAGGTAACAGGACAGAGGGGCAAACAAGGTTGAGAAATGGACCGTGGCTTGAAAGTCACCCTTTTCCCAGCTTCCGAACCCGTTTGTCCCTCGAAAGCCTTGGTCCCCACCATGAATAAGCCCTCGTCTGCGAATCTTTCCCCATTCGTCTCCCGACACATTGGTCCACGCGATCACGAAATCCAGTTCATGCTTGCGGAACTGGGCTATCCTTCGCTCGATGAGCTAACACTCGCTGTCGTGCCGGAGAACATCGCAGACAATTCTCCAATGGATCTCTTGGCTGGCATTTCCGAGGAAGAAGCACTTGCACAGCTTAAACAAATTGCGAGCAAGAACAAGGTTCTACGAAGCTTCATTGGGCAAGGCTACTATGGCACATTCACACCGAAAGTGATTCAGCGAAACGTCCTCGAAAACCCAGCTTGGTATACCGCCTACACGCCGTACCAACCCGAGATATCGCAGGGCCGCTTGGAAGTCCTCTTCTATTTTCAAACTATGGTCTGCGAGCTGACTGGCATGGATATTTCCGGCGCCTCATTGCTCGATGAGGGAACTGCCGCGGCCGAGGCGATGACCCTTTGCCAACGCTCATGCAAGTCATCCGCCAATCGTTTTTTGGTCTCCTCGCTCTGCCATCCGCAAACGATTAAACTCATTCAGACCCGTGCCGAACCGCTCGGTATCGAAGTCCTGCTCTTCGACCAACGCGAGAGCGTATCCGACTGGAGCAACGTTTTTGCAGCGATGGTTCAGTATCCCGCAACGGACGGTTCCATCGGCAATTTTCAATCGCTTATCGGTGCCGCTCACCAAGCCAACGCGATGGTGGTCATGGCCACCGATCTACTGGCACTGACGCTCTTAAAATCGCCAGGGGAGTTGGGAGCAGACGTGGTCGTGGGTAACACGCAACGCTTCGGTGTACCCTTTGGTTTTGGCGGACCACACGCTGCCTTCCTTGCGACCAAGGATGCGTTCAAGCGAACACTTCCAGGCCGCCTGGTTGGCGAGTCGATCGATTCGCACGGAAATCCAGCCTTTCGATTGGCGTTGCAAACTCGCGAACAGCACATTCGACGCGAGAAAGCCACCTCGAACATTTGCACGGCTCAAGCGCTCCTCGCCATCATGGCCACTTTGTACGCAGCCTATCATGGACCAGATGGACTCAAGGCCATCGCAAAACGCGTTCATGGATTGACCATGCGGCTACTGCGATCCATTGAGAAGCTTGGACTTTCGCTAGAAAGCCAACATGTGTTCGACACCTTGGCCGTCAACACTGGCGCCCAAACGGATCGCATTTTGAAGTCCGCGGTCGCCGCCGGATACAACTTGCGAAAAATCAGTGCAACACAAATTGGCATCGCATTGGACGAAACAACCACCGAAGCCGACCTCGTTGCGATCCTTATGGTGTTGGGTGGCTCATCACTCGAAGCTTCGGGCGTAACCAACTTGCCGGCCGAGAGTTTCCGAACAGACAGTTTTCTAACGCAGAGTGTCTTTCATCAGTATCGAAGCGAAACCGAAATGATGCGCTACCTGCGTCGCCTTTCGGAAATGGACATCGCGTTAGATCGCGCCATGATTCCGCTCGGTTCCTGCACTATGAAATTGAACGCAGCAACTGAGATGACGCCGGTAACTTGGCCGGAATTTAGCTCCATCCATCCCTTTGCGCCCGCCGACCAGTCTCTGGGCTATCGCGAAATGATCGATCAGCTTGAATCCATGCTCTGTTCGATTACGGGCTACGATGCCATTTCGCTCCAACCCAACGCAGGCTCGCAAGGAGAATACGCTGGATTGTTGGCAATCAAGCAATACCACGAATCTCGCGGTGACATGAACCGCAATATCTGCCTGATCCCCAGCAGCGCTCACGGCACAAATCCAGCCAGCGCTCAAATGGCCAATATGCAAGTCGTAGTGATCAAGTGCGACAATTCGGGCAACGTCGACTTGCCAGACCTCGATGCCAAGATTGCTACTTATCTCGGTCGGGTGGCCGCGGTGATGATCACGTATCCATCGACGCACGGAGTCTTCGAAGCAGGCGTGACCTCCGTTTGCGAAAAGATTCACGCGGCTGGCGGGCAAGTCTACATTGATGGTGCCAATTTGAACGCGCTGGTTGGTGTGGCCAAGCCAGGAAAATTTGGAGGCGATGTCTCCCATTTGAACTTGCACAAGACGTTTTGCATTCCTCACGGCGGTGGCGGCCCCGGCGTTGGACCGGTGGGGGTGGGTGCTCACCTTGCCCCGTTTCTTCCCGAGGACGGAATCAACGCGTCTCGCAAGGGACCGATCGTGAGTTCCGCACCGTTCGGCAGCGGCAGCATCTTGCCTATTTCGTGGATGTACATTCGCATGATGGGAGCGGCAGGCTTGCGACGTGCCACGCAAGTCGCAATCCTCAATGCAAACTACATTGCGCATCGACTTAAGACGAACTATCCGATTCTCTATACAGGCAACCGTGGCTTGATAGCGCACGAGTGCATCATTGATACTCGCCCGATGAACACCGATGGGCACATATCGGTGGATGACATTGCCAAGCGTTTGATCGATTTTGGATTTCATGCGCCGACGATGTCGTTTCCGGTCGGCGGTACACTCATGATTGAGCCGACCGAAAGCGAATCGCTCTACGAGATCGATCGTTTCTGCCGGGCCATGAATTTGATTTATGCAGAATACGAAAAGGTTCGTGCGGGAGTTTGGCCTGCCGATGACAACCCATTGCACAATGCTCCCCATACTCTCGACGCCATTTTGGGCGAATCCAAGCCTCGTACGTATACGCGTCAAGAAGCGGTCTGTCCCGATCCAGAGGTCGACTATCGAGTGAAGTACTGGCCGCCGGTCGGACGCGTCGACAACGTTTATGGTGACCGCAATTTGGTCTGCTCGTGTCCGCCGATGGAAAGCTACGAACAGGATCCACGTAGATCCGTCGCTCCGCCGACGGATACCCTCCCTGCAGGAGCCACACTGGATAACGTATCCGTGAACTAACGATCCACCGAGAAGAGCTCCGTAGAGACAGAAAACATACCGCCTCCGAATCCACCCATCCCACCCATTCCGCCCATTGTCATGGTGTCCCCATGTTCGATGCGTGTAAGCAGTTTTGGAATCTCGGCGTGCACCAAACGCTTTTGTTCGATGGCAAGAACGGAATATGGGATCGTAACCTGGATACCCTTGTCCGGTTCTCCGCTTCGATTTGCGACCTTAGCGCTGCTAGGTTGATCCCATGACTGAATTCTACGGATGTTCCCCTTGGCGTTCGGTTGTTGTTCCGACTTCCAAGTCTCCAAGGCCAAGAGACTTGGCATCACCTTCTCGAGATCGATTGCGACGGAAGTAGGCATTCGGTAGTACTTGGTTTCTATAGATTCGGGATCGTCGTCCGGTGAGATTCGGCGTTTCGAGTTTCGTAGTGCCAATCGATAGTTTTCCAAAAGTGTCAGAATAGCATCGAGCCTGTCTTCGATTTGATAGACAACCATGATGCCCGACGTCGCAAAGGCGATGATCCCAGTTCCATTGGCGGCCTCCCAACTGCCCGGGTTTGACTGCTGCTGAATAGCGTCTTGGAGCGAAGAGCATTCGTCAAGGTTGCGGCACAAGTCACGAACATCGTAGACAGCAATCTTGGCCCCTTTCTCCGCGACATCGGGTGTCGTGATCCAAAGTACCCCGTCGCGGAGCAGCCACGACAAACGCTGCTGTGACACTAGCAGGTCAAGGACTGTACGCAAGCTTTGGTCTTGAATCTCTAGCGTAACAGGCACGCGGTCGGAGATCTTTGCGGCTTTGAGAGCGATGCGATCGAGCCGAATGTCAGTTCGAGAAGCCTTGGCGATTTCATCAACGACAGAGAACAGCGATTTCCCTTTGAACTGAACCGATGTCGGCCGATCCAATGCAATACGAATAGGTGCGTGTTGGGGGGTGTCATCGATCAGGATACGGCGGGACGGCTTTCTTAGTGCAGCTAAAAGTCCGGCGACCCTCCGGTGTGTGCGACTGACTTGACGAACAAAGAGCACGTCACCCAAGAGGACCGCTGCACCCTCGATTTCAGCCGAATTCCATGACGTCGGATCCACTGTCGAAGTGATGGCATTCGTTAACTCGTCGGGCTTGAATTTTTGATCCAACAAGTCACCGATGTTGTACTGCACCGTATACACGGTGGATTTATCGCGGGACGCGTGCAGATAGAGTATCGCACCTGAAAGTCGCCATCCAATTCCGATTCTATCCAATCGGTCCAGCAGCAAGTAAATGGGTTGGTCCTTCAATGTATCTGTCACCGGTTCGCTCGGAAGGACTCCGATGTTTGCCAAGGACCGAACATCTAGAATGACGTTCAGTTTGGTTTGCTGTTGGACCCAGATCGCAACATCGCTGAGCGACGTTTCGTCGAATGCAATGGTAGCGATCACACTTAGTCGCTTGTCTAGCAACTCGGCTGGATCAATCGATTTTGGTTCATCGGATATCGGCACAACGGGAATGACCAAAGGGTTCGGTTGAACTTGCGATGCCGTGTCGGTAACAGTACCCTGCGAGGAAGCACGTCGCGCACCAATGCTAAGGGCCAAAAAGATTCCGAACGAGACCATCAAAAAAGTGGTTTGCAGTTTCATAGGTGTATTTTCCGCCAATAAAATCAGTGTAAGAATTTGTTGGATGGGCGAGTTGGCGTTCTCCGATGCATAGCGAGCTCGGTTTGTTGGCAAGTTGTAAAGCAAACTCTATGCCAGTGCGAACAATCAGTGTATCTGCCATCCAGCTGGGTCGATATTTGCTGGATTTTCCATGGAAAATCACGAAAAAGGATAATTTGCTTAGGAAGCTATTCGATATTGAGGGCTTGAGCAGTCAGGCATTTTGATACAAGCATTTGATACACCCTTGCAGCTCTATTCAACATCGCGGAGGAGCGGGAATTTACTCACTGTCGGATGTATCAAGATGGCAACGGCCCTCGCCGTCGCTTTGGGCGCTGGGATAAATGAAGCGTTTATGACTTCCAAATCGCAAAGGGATTTGTTACTCCGACGAATGCGGGAGGGCCTCGCTCAGCTAAAAAGATAGGCAGGCAGCTTACCGTGAGCGGCCCGACATGACTCTTGTGCGTCGACGGATAAACCAGGCTAACCCTGCCAGCGCTAGTACCCCTGGTCCAAATGCCAAGAGTCGGCGAGTTGGATCAATCCAATCCGATTGAGATACAAGATCGGGTGAGATCGTCTTCATGATGTCCGTGTTGGCATGTCGGCCGCGAACTTTCATGCGATGGACAAGCAGATCGCTCTCCACAAAACCCTTTGCTAAACCAATCTTCATAAACTCCTTTGCAGATCCTTTTGATCGTACCAAGCCCGTTCGCGAGTTTGTTCCTGTCGGGCCAAGATACTTGCCAGCGGCTTTGTCGAATGCTGCGTCTTGAGCGTACAAAATGTGGTCGAATTCTTCGAACTTGTGAACTTGCCCATCGTGAATATGAACGGTTGGGAAAAAAATTCGGTCGCGCCATCGCGTTGGGAATTCCAATGCCATCGGGTGCGGCTTGCCGGAGAGTTCTTTGAGCTGAAAGACAGCGAAACCGTAGTCGGAATATTGGGGAATCTTGTCCCACGATTCTTTGGGGATAACAAATTGCGGATCAAGCCGATCAAAATCCGCGAGCGTTGGCACAAACGAAGCCACGAATTGCCCCACGTCATGCACCTCAAGTTTTTTGACAGCTTTGGAGTCTACCCTGAGTGCCCGCGTTGGAGGTGGCGAATCGGTTGGGAAACCTGCATTGAGATCTGGGAAAAAGTGATCGTAATTCTCGAACGAAACAAATCGTACGGCCTCATCGCGAGCTGGTAGGGCAGTCGGTAGCGGCAAAATCATGGCATTGACTTGCTCGGATTTGAATTGCATTTGGTAGACTAAGAATTGAGTCCCGTTTCCGGAAAGCCTTGCAAAAAGATGGGTATTCGAAACGGACAATATGGACTTCGCAAAGCAACACATGATCCAAGCTCCTCAAGACTTTGTTGGAACGAATGGCAAACGCCTGACTAAGCACCCACGCACAAGTTATCGGGCATAATTCGTTAAACGCCGTTAAACGCCGTTAAACG
>Ga0105048_10017559_pt1 | contig 11038 bp, 7 predicted proteins | sample MAT05_FD_78382 | JGI IMG/M metagenome (GOLD analysis project Ga0105048, IMG submission 78382) | Freshwater microbial communities from Lake Fryxell liftoff mats and glacier meltwater in Antarctica - MAT-05 | ecosystem: Environmental > Aquatic > Freshwater > Ice > Liftoff microbial mat | place...
GATGACAGACGTCATGGTCCCAGCTGCGGTCCCAGGCCCCACCGCCGCTGATCCGCAAACGCCTTGTTATGAAGGGCGCGACACGCAGGATTCGAACCTGCGACCCCCGGCTTCGGAGGCCGCAGGTCGGGCCTGCGATTCCACGGAGTTGGATGCGCTGTGGGACCGTCTTGGGACCGTGGCGGAGAAGTACCTGCGGGCGCTCGAGATCCGGTCGAGGTTTGCGCACACGCATGCGCGTGAGCTCGCGGAGGAGGTGCTCGTCGAGGCACGTCGACGAGGCGGCGTGGTGGCGGGCCGTTCGGCCGCGAGGCGGTCGCGGTGAGCGACTGGGCTGCGGCTCGACCTCTTGAGGGATCGAAAAATGATCGTCGTCGTCGGGGCTGTGGGCAGCGGGGTGAGCTCGCACAGCGAGCTCTCCCAGCGTCGGTGGTGAATGGGGGCAGGCCCACCGCCGAGGGCGCTGCTGCGGCTCAGGGACGTGATCGGTGGGGCTGTCCCCATTCTCCATCGACGCGGCGCTGTCCACAGCCCTCCGGCCCTCTGGCTGGAGGCGTTGATGGGCGGCGCTGATACGCTTCCCGGCAACGCCGACGACCCCTGGAACCTCCTCGAGTACCTTCTCGGTCGCCCCAATGAAACGGCGTGCGCCGACGTTGGGCCTCGGCCCGCTCCGCTTGAGGTGGCGCTTCACAGATTTTCTGCGCGCGGAACAATCGCGGCCTCCCGGTCAACCGGCACTCAGGCTACGGCCCCGCGACGGCCGAGTGGCCAGCCAGCACCGTCGGGAGGGGGTATCCCGCATCAACGCAGACCTCCGCGAACATGGCGAGCTGCTGGGGCAGCGGCGTTGCCAGGAGCTGCTGCGCCATCGAGTCAAGCACAGCAGGCAGATGCGCGTGCCAGGCAACAAGATCCGTCAAATATTGTGCAAGTATCGGGCGCACGTCCCCCGACAGCTTGGCGATCCCACCGGTCGTATCCGCCGCAAGAATCCCCGCTGCCAGGCCGCGCCAGAGGTCTGCGTGGTCAACCGCTAGACATGTCACCTTCGCGACGCGGGCCCATTCTCGGAAGCCGAACGAATCCCCTAGCCAATACACATCTCGCAACCAACGACGATTCTGAAGTATCGCGTCGCGCAGATACTGGTCGGCAAGGCTCATTCCTAGGATCACGAGGTCGCTGCCGATCGCGAGGTGGACCGCGGTGGCGACGGCGACCGAGCCGAGATGGCGAGTGTACTCGGACTTGGTCATCACCACGTTTCCGAGCGGCAAAAGCCCGTGTGGAAAATAGATCGGCTTCCCGATTGCTCCGTTGGTTCCGCTCGGAACAAGCGCGGCGCTCATGTCCGTCCGCTCGCGAAAGGTGCGCCATTGGCTTTGGCCGCTCATGAGGGTGAATGGAGTGGCCGAGATCGCCTCGACATTGAACGACACCATGGACCCTGCGCGTGCCCCGATGATCGCCTGCTGCTCGGCGACGTCGAGATCGAGCGACGCAATCAGCACGGGATCGATCAGCTTGGCTCGCAGCGCTTGCCGGAAGGTCTCGTGGCCGATTAGCTGCGATAGCTCTTCAAGACGGTCAGGCAAGTCAGGTGCCGTTGGCTCCAGCTTTCCGTTGTCATCGGCAATCCGCTTCACCAGCTCCGGCCATGACGGCGTCGCCCTGCGCGTGAGCGCGATTGAAGCGCCGGCCCCGATCCAAAGGCAGCAGCCCCCACAGCTGGTGCCCAATCTTTCGGCGAACTCGGCGAACGCTACCATAGGCATGAGCTCTACTCGCGACGCGCTGCGGCTGCGACTGGCTGAGCGTTCATCCCGAAGATCGGTGCCTCCTCCCCAACTTGTCGAGCTGCGCTGGGGTCAAGACGCGCTCAGGCAGTGCCACCAAAGCAGCCACGAGACCGACGTGAACGCCCAGCGCCACGGGCAGGCAGCTGATGAGCGCATCGATGTCCGGCGGCGCGCGACGTTGTGCGCCGCGTCCGTCGGCCCGACGCGGAGATGAGGCCTCGGCCGCCGGGACGAATGTCAGGAAGTGGCGCCCCGTGGGCGAGTCGTCGCCGTCACGCCACGTCAGACCTTCGTCGACCGCGGCCGAGTCGGTCGGGCACCAGACGTATCGCCCGTCCTGCGCCCCGTCGCACCGCCGGACTCTAGAAGCTGCGGGGGTTCGACACGAACGCGCTCAGCGTCGCGCGAATGTGCGGGTCAAGCGGCGACGTCGCCCCGTTGCGTGCCTGCCAGGCGATGATCTCTCGACTGGCGCCGTACTCCGCGCTGAGCTTGCCCACCTCGTCGTCGATGCTCTGGGCGGATATCACGCGCCGATACGCTTCCTCGCGCGGGATCAGCAACTCGGCGGCGAACGCGTTGGCGCGGGACTCCAGCTCTTGTGAGACACGGCCACCGAGGACCTCGCCGACCGGTAGGCCGGCGTGGCGGTCCATCAGCAGGTGGCCGATCTCATGCGCGAGCGTGGCACGGCGTCCGTTCATTCGGCCCCGTCGGCCCCTACGGTTCACCAGGATCGCGGGGCCGTGCTTCGGCCCCCACACGCAGAGCGCATCCAGCAGTCGACTGTCGATTTCGACGTCCGTCACAGGGATCCTCCACTCTGCCAGGAGCGATTCGGGATCGAATCGCTCGGTCGCTGCGTGCTGGCGCTGGGCACGAAGGCGGTGCGCGATCACGTAGCCCTGGTCCCATGGCCTCAGCTCGCGCAGCTCGGAGAGATCGCGTGCAACCCTGGCGGTGAGCTCATCGATCGGCTGAGTCCAAACGTGCGGCTGCCTGCCCACCTCGGCGAGGATGCGCTCAGCGTCAGCGATGGGCAGAGTCCCTGCGGTCATGCGTGCGACGGCAAGAAGCTCATTCGGAGCGCGAAGCGCCGCCAGGCTGGCGGTGATGAGATCCGGCGCCACACGCGAGAAGAGCTGTACAACTTCTGCTTCACGAAGGCCTGTCGCCGTGGCCGCAGCCGACATTCCCTTCATGTCCTCTCGCGTATCCCAGGCCTCCAGCGCGGTGCGCGCGCGCTCGTCTCCGAGACCTCGAAGACGGGCCGCAATCGCGTTTCCAAGCTGGACGAGCGTCCGCTCTGCGTCATCGAAGCTCACGCGGGTGACAGCGCCGCGCGCAGCGATCCTCGCCATGGAGCCCTCGCGGGAGATGAACACGGGAGCGGGGAACACTCCCCCCAGACCGGCCGCGAGATCGTGTGCCTCGAGGTAGGCGAAGAGCGCCTCCTCCTCGTCGCAACGCTGAGCATCGCTCGTGGTTGCCCAACGCTTCTCCGCCCGTCGGCGGAGGTCCTCAGCTGGGTCACCGAGCCCAAGCGGGTCCATCTCTTCGAGGATCAAGCAGGGCCAGAACCGAGCAATGTGCTCGAGCAGCTCGACCCAGGTCCACTCGAGGCCACCTGGCCCGCCCCAAATGCTGCGCGAGGCAAGCCACACGCGCAGCTGGCCGCGCGTCGCGTCAGCAGCTGTCGTTCCGGCCTCCTCTGACCACGAAAGGTCGAAGCCGAACTGGGTGGGCTCTCCAAACTGCGTCATCCGCTCATCCAGTCTTCTACCCCCTTCTTACAGCCGAGGCGATCGGCGAGGGCCAGAATCTCGGCCTTCCACCTCTTGGGGAGACCAGCCAAATGCTCAGGATCCTCCGGGAATGCGTGGAACGAGACCCCCGCGCGCGTCGGCTTGGCGCGATAGACCACGCCTTCGTGAACCACGTAGAGCCGGTCGGGGGTCGGCCCCGGCGCCCTGGGATTAACGAAGGGTACGCTCTGATCGTTGATGAGAGCCTCGGCTTGCTCGTTCGACAAGTTCGCGGGGCACCTGCCAACCTTCTCCCCAGACACCTGCTCGAAGCCGGCGTGGTTCTGCTTCCAGCGGTGCTTTCTCTTCGGCTGCTCGTCGGGCTCGTACAGCCAGCGCACCACCGGGCCGCTGGTGGTCACAGCGGCCCCCGGTCACAGCTGCGCGGCAGGTTGATCGGCGCGCTGGTTTCGCCAGCGCTGACCTTCGCCACCGCGGGCCGGTGTTCGTTCGGTGTGAAATTCGAACACGAGTCGGACACAGTCTTCACCGATGGATCCCCCACCAGAGATCTACGCTCGCTTGACCCGGTCATCAAACACGATCGGGTGGTTCGTGCGCGTGCGCGGCCTCCTGCCCGAACCAGCGTCGATGCGCCGATCGAGGGCGTTGAGCTCGCAGAAGCCGACCATCAGCTCGCCTCGCGGCACAGCCGGTGCCACCGAGGCCGGCGAAGCTCCTGGGCCCCGGCGCAAGGACGTGGTCGGTGGGGCTGTCCCCATTCTCGACGGGCGGGGCGCTCTCCACAGTCCTCTCGGCCCCGCACGGTGCGTGCTCGACACGCCGACAGTTCGGCGAGGTTGCGGAGCACCAACGCAATGGGGTGGCGAACGCTGGGACATCCACGTGGCCCTGCGCACCGACGTGGACTCGCCCAGCGGCCCCGTCGGCGCGCGACTCTCAACTCGCGTTGCGGCGACAGCGCCCGATCGGCGCCTCACGAACCGCGCCTTTGCGCACCGATATCGTTCCACAACTCCAGGAGCCGTCGGGACGTCGGATGCAGCTCAGCAGCAAGAAGCGGTTCACTGACGGACACCAGGAGCGCCGCTGGGAGGGCGTTCGCGATCCACATGGCCATCTCATCGAAGAATTGCGACTCGCGACCCGCCTCCCAGTCGCGAAACTCCGCAACCAGGGTAATCACCTGCGGCCCCAGTTCCTCGGACCACAGACGTTCGAGCGCCTTCTGCAGGCGAGGCAGGACGGCTGGATGATTAATGCCCTCGCTCAGGGTGCTCAAGAACAGCTGCACGCGTCTATCAGTGACCCCAATTCGCACCACAGCGTCTAGCGCCGCCGCGCGGTCCAGCGGATGACTGATCTGCGACACGCTTTCATCAAGCAAGTCAGCCTCGAGCCCCGAGAGCACGGCAACGATGGCCCCGATATCTGGCTCGGGGATCGACGACAGCTTCAGAGAGAGCAGGCCGAGCAGAAACCCAGGAGGCGGCTCGGATGGCCGCATGAATGGAGCAACCGCAACGCAGACAGCGCGCACGATCATGTCTGCGACGAATGCGCGGCCAGCGTCAGCGGCCGTCGTCCGAGTCTCTCTTGCGAACGCCGTGGATCTGTTCCCCGCGAGCGATACTGCAAGGGATTCCTCCAGCTGCCTGAAGCCGTGGCGTCGGACGATGTCGCCCAGCCCCGAGTTACTCAGAACCTGGAGCCCCGCAACATAGCCGGACGTTGAGCGGAGCGTCAGATCGGATTCAACGCGATGGGCTATCAGCGCGATTAGGCCCGACCTTTCCCCGGCCGCTTGTTCCCTTGCGTCGATGAAGAAGGCGGCCCGCCCGAATTCCCGCTCGTTCCCGCTCACGATATGGGCCCTGGCGACGTCATCAAACTCAGAGAGCTTGCATGCGGTGGCCATAGTCCACAATCTCTCGCGCTGTTCTTCGCCAGCGAATTCGTATGCTGCACGTGCTCGAAGTCGTAGATCGCCGTCCCAGCAAATTTGCCCGAGCAGCCCCTCCGCTTCCCTAACGGCAACGTAGTCGCCGGGTTCCTCAGCCTGGTCTCCGGGGGTAGACTCACGGCCCCCGTTCATCACGTAGTCGAACAACCAGCCCGAGTCGATCGACTGGCCGAGCTCGTGCATGGTGCAGTACAGCCCCACGCGCACCGCGAGCTTCGCCTCTGCAGCGGCACTCCGGAGCCGCTCCAGCGCAAGAGCCGGCTTCAGCGAGTGCAGCGCCCGGAAGGCAGGTCGCCACGATAGCAGGTCGCGGCAATTCTCGAGCACCCGGTCAACCCGGGCAACGTCGGAATCGTCGCCCAGGCCAGCCACGGTTCGTAGAGGAAGCGTCAGCGCATCGCCCGGGGAGGAGCAGTCGAGCCGCTCGCGGGCGATCGTCAGGGCGACGTATCTCGGCGCGACTTGCCAAAGCGCCAGCGCCCCCCCCGAGGCCCTGAGCGGCCCGCTCGCAATCGGATCTGCTTCCACGAGAATGCCTGTCAAGAACTCGCGGTCGCCTGCAATCGCTAGCGCTCTCTGCGCCTGCTCGGAGCGACGCAACGGCTCCAGCGCTTGGCGGCTCGCTGCGGAGAGTTGTGCGATCGCCCCCGGGGATCCCAACATCCCCAGGGCCATCGCCGACCGCCACACGTCATAGCGGGTGCGAGCCCCAGCAAAACCGGCGAGGAGGCTCGCCTCGCATGCCCGCACGGCGCGTGGGCCGGTCTCGACCGCGGCTTCGGCGCACAAGATGGGACTAACCGCCGCAATGGCAGAATAGAAATCGCCAAGCTCCCCGTCATTGACATGACCGCCAGCGAGGATCCAAGCGTCGTCCGAGACGGTGCTCGCCAGTATGGCGAGGTGAGCCCTCCAATCGGTCGCCAGCGGCCCGGCAGCGAGATAGCCCGCCACCAGGTCGTGAGAGAATGCGACCACGCCACTCGGCGCCGGTAGCAGGAATTCAAAATGAATCAGCAGGGTGAGCAGATCCAGGGAGCCAAGCCGTTCTGCGCCAATCAGATTGGCCCGCGTGGCGCTTGCCAGAACCTCGGCAAGAACCACGCCGATCTCCGCGGCAAGAAGAGCGGTTCGTGCTCTGAGTACGCGCATTGTGAACGCGAGCTGTTTCGCGATCTCGATGATGGTGTGCGGAGGAAGCTCGCGAAGCTCTGGACGCAGCGTCCCCGCAAGCTCCTGATTGCGCTGAATACGTCCAGTGATCACGCGCTGAACGAGCTGTGCACGCGAGGACGGAACAGAGCCCGTCTCGAAAAATTCGAAGATCGCGGCTTGCACACAAAAAGGCAGAAGAAGGAAGCGGGCGTTCGCTGACGTGATGCGTCCCCAGAAGGCGGCGCCAAACCGTATCACCTCGTCTGGTCCAAGTGCTCGACGGGCGAGTTCGAGGACCTGCCCTCGATCAAAAGGCAGAAGGCGAACTACGCTGGTGATCTGTTCGATGACAACTGGGGAGCGCAGGCCAGAATCTCTGACCGAAAGAACAACAGTCACGCCACCACGCTCCAGAACCTGCCCGATCTCCGCCCCGAGCGCTGCGTACTCCGACGGTTCAGTCTCATTCAGCCCATCCAGGAGAAGCACAAAGGCCCCGGGCAACGACCTCCAGTTCCCGAATTGAACATCAAGGCTTCTATGAACAAGGGCGTCCAGGGCGCCCCTGTACTCTCCGAGTCGAACGAGGATGGGCAGAGGTGCGCCGGAATCGACGCGTCTTGTAGTCGCCAGCCTGTCGCGCACCAGCTCAAGAGATGTGGATTTGCCGCCTCCGCCAGGAGCCAAAACAACTAGCAATTGACCGGGCCCCAGCGCGACGACCAAGTCTTCAAGTGGACTCTGGCCTGAGGTGCCGCTTTCTCGCGAAACCAATCGCTCGAGCGGTCGGGCCGCCGACTGTCGACGTATTTGCGGCGGGAGAGCGGAGTCGACGGCTAACAGGCTGAGTGGCCTGGTCCCCGCCAGCGTCACTCGGTTGAGATAGGATGTCTCGGCAAATTCTGGTCGAGGGCTGTTTGCAAGGACGGTGTGCACGGAAAAGAAGCGGTCCAGCTCGGGCTGAAGCTGAGACCAGATCAGAGTGAGCTTTGTGTCCAGCTCGTGGCCTGACCAAGCCTCGATGACTTCCAGCGAGCCGATGTACGCTTCCGCCACGTCCTCTGGCTTGCCGCCAGCGGCGACCACGCGATCGCGAAGCGTGCGCAGCTTCTTCGGGTTGACAGCGCTCGCGCGTGCGGCCGCCACAACCTCCGTTCGAGGTGTTCCCCGAAGCACGGACCGAACCTGGTCCTGCACCCTGCCGGTTGTGATGATGTAATGCTCCCGCACCACGGAGTGTTCGCAGAAGGTCTTGAAGGCTACTTTCGCGAGCTCTTCGGCCACCACGGGCAGGCCCAGCGAGGCCTCCAGTCGCTTGCACTGAATGCAGACCAGGGCGCCGTCGGAAGTCCGTATGGCATCGATATCGAACCCCCCATCACCAGTTCCGCTGGGCTTTGCGGAAGGACGAAACCCCAGCGTGGGCCCGAGCCGGTGAAATACGACGTAGAGAAAATCTTCGAGCGCATCTGGCGCGAGCGCGTGGAGGGGCAGCCGAGCACCCGCATACAGCGTCGGCTTCGCGTCAGTGGCCACTTCTGTAGCCCTGGTTTGCGCTTGCCGCCGTCGCAAGCGGTGACGCTCTTCTGGCATCGACGTGGCCTGGCGCTCGGCAATGCGCCATCCGCCTCGAAGCCGTAGGCCTGGGAGTCGAGCGAGCGCGCGGCCCTGAATGTCCGGCAGGGCAGCCCCCGGCAGACCACCGGCGCGAGGGGGACCGGCTGCCGCAGCGGCGGCTCTTGTGGGACGAGGCCCTCCTCGATCGCCTTGCCAGGGCCCACGTCGCCCGCAATGAACAAGATTCGGGCGCGGCGGCTCCAGCGCCTTCGTCAGTGGTGCCAACTGATGGCATCGCTTTGATGCCGGCAGGCGCCGCGTGGTGCTCGGGCTCATCGGCGGCGCTCGCCGGGTTCCACCTGAGCGCATGCGCGCAGGCGGCAGCTGCGTCGGCGGGTCGAGCCGGGACGCGCCGCGTGATGTGCGGCGGGCAGGGCGCCAACGGCGCGACATCCGCGCCCCCGGGTTCATTCTCCTCAAGCATCGGGCCAGTACAGGCGCTTGAGTGGCACCAACGCCCTCGTCTCAGGCGCAAGCCGTTCATACGAGTCGAGCAGGAGTTCGCGGAGCCGCTCCAGGTCGACAAGCTGTAGCGGCACCGAGGCACGATCCGCTTCGTAGCGCGCCTCTTTCGTGAAGCCGCCCGTGCTCACGTAAACGCAGCGGTCCCCCTGCTTCCGTCCGCCGAGGAAGCTGCGAAGGGCGGGCGCGTCCATCTTCGCCTTGTGATGCTTCACCTCGACGAAGATCCGCGGCTCTTCCAATCCAAGGCCGTCTGGTGACGCAAAGATATCTACACCACGATCGCCGCCAGGCGGTGAGACGCGCGCTCGGTAGCCCATGGCGCGGAGAATTCCAGCGAACAGCTCCTGCAAATCGTCCCACGCAAGCGCCAGGATACGGTCTTCAATCAGGCCATCAGCCTTCGCGGCAGTATCGGCCAGGACCTGCGATTCGGCGCCATCGGCGGGCGCTGGCGCGGGAACGGGCGGAGATGGCTGTGGCGCCGCGCCCAGCGGAGCCGCTTTCGACCACACCTCTTCGCGCGCGTCGGGGCCAACCTGGAAGAGCGTGGCAATCGATCCCAGGCCATTCCGAGTCGGCGCGCTCAGCGTGTCGCGCTCCACCTGGTGAGTCCATCGAACTCTGCGTGCCCGCGGCAAAGCGTGCGGTCTTTGCTCGAGATCTGAATCGACCTCACCGAGAAAATAGCGACGCTGCTCGGGGTCGTACGTCATCACCCCGTCGCCCTTCTCAATGTCGCGCACGAAGCGTCGTACCATCCCGAGCCAAACCTTGCGCGAGCCGGGTTTGTCGTCCGGGTAGGCCGCGTTCATGGCGCCCTCGAGCTGCTGATCCGTGGTGTCGCGTGAGACGACTCCAAGCTCGCCCCAACCAATGCCGACGAAGCTCTGTGCAAGGAAGTCGGCGACATGCGCCGCGCCTTCACCTGCGCGAACGAACCAAAGCTTGGAGGGAGGCACTATCGCAGCCTAGCCGGGTTCAGACGCTGAGCTCACGCGTTCTACGCGCTCCGCAAGAACACGCGCTCGTTGTGCCAAGCCAGTGCCTCCGCGCTCGGCTGCTCCCCGACCCGCATCGGCACCGCCTTCAACGGCTCGCCGTCGTACGGGTAGTACCGCTTGCCGTTCTGCCAATCCTTTTTCAGTCGCGGCGACACCTGAATGATGTGCTCGGGCGTGACGGTGACGTAGCCGCGGTCGAACAGCGCGTGGAACTCCTTCGTGAGCAGCAAGCCGTTCTGCACGTGGTTGCTTCGAGGGCCTCGGTATGGCTGGATGTGTGCGGCATCGAGAACGGGCTCGGTGTGCTCGCCGGTGATCGCGCATTGGCCGTTGTAGGAGGTCAGCAGACGAAGCCGAAACGCGCCCTGCCCCTCGCGCAGCGCAGTCTCGGCGAGCACGAGCCGGCGCTCGTCCACAGCGAACGGCAGAAAGCTCGGCGCGAAGTCTTCCGGCACGCCGCGCTGATCGGCGACCATGGCGTCGCGCAACACGCGCGCGTTGGCTGGCTCGCGCTCGGCGCGTCCCTGCACGACGTTTGGTGGCCAGCCGACCTCCTTGCCCCACGGAATCCATCGGTTCTCCGGCCAGAACACCGCATCGCGGAGAACCATGTTGCCGAGCGGCGCGCGCTCAGTGCGCGGATCAAGCAAATCGAGCCCGCGATAGCTGCCAATGCGCGTGAGGAATCGCTCCCGATCGGGGTCGCCGTTCTTCCAGCCGAACACCTCCCACGCCGTGTCGAGGTCGAGTGTGTGCGCGGCGGCAAAGAAGCCATAGCCGGCGATCGCGTACCTTGGCTTTTTCAGGCGAAAGAACACGGGCTCGGCGAGGCCGAAGTTCTTCATCGGCCTCGTCGCGTTCGGCGACCAGAAGTTCACCTCGTCGACGCGCCCCCCTGTCGCGCGGGCGCGCAAGAACTCGAACCAAGACCAGTCGGTATTGGCGACAAACGGCTCCTGGACCGGGTAGCGCACTCGGCCACCGTATCAGCAGCCGGCGGCGATGCTTAGCGCAGGCGTCCGGCAGGGCCGCCGTTGCCGCCACGCCGAGCCCCAGAGGCTGTGGACAGTGCCGCGTCTGTGGAGACGGGGACAGGCCGCGCGTGCACCGTGCTCGCTGCCGGAGCGATCCTCAGCGCGCGCCCTGCCCCCATCACCACAGCCACTGGGACAATCGCTTCGCGATTGCCCCCACTGCCCACAGCCCCGACGGCGGCCGATTTTGATTTTTCTGCTGAGAGAGAAGCGCAGCGGCGCTATTCCTTCGAGC
>Ga0105048_10017560_pt1 | contig 11037 bp, 10 predicted proteins | sample MAT05_FD_78382 | JGI IMG/M metagenome (GOLD analysis project Ga0105048, IMG submission 78382) | Freshwater microbial communities from Lake Fryxell liftoff mats and glacier meltwater in Antarctica - MAT-05 | ecosystem: Environmental > Aquatic > Freshwater > Ice > Liftoff microbial mat | place...
CAATACTGTTCGCATAAGGCCCATTTCACGGGTTAACCCTTGCACACCTAGTCTCCGCGGTGCTCTGGGCTTCTGCTTAAAGCTACCTTGTTGATTCGCGCCGCTGCACAAGGTACGCGGCTGGCAAGCGCGCCACTTAACCAAGAGAAATCCAGTTCGACCCTGGGCACACGAAATGCAAGGGTAAACCCGCAAGATTCGCCTTATACGAACAGTATTGGGTCAGGCCCGCAGCTGCAGGCCGCTTGTGCACTCCCTTTTAGCCCGCGTCACCGAAGGCCGCTTCCTCGTCGCCATGCAGCAGAGCTCCAGCCATGTTTAGGTCGTTGACGTTCGCAGGCGTCGTGGCCGCCGTGTGCATCAGGTCCGAGTAGGTGTCCACGCCGATGTGGGCCTTCATGCCGAAGTACCAGCTGTTGCCCCTCTTGGCCTGGTGCATCTCGGGGTCACGCTCGCCGCCGGCGTTCTTCGTCGAACTCGGCGCGGCGATGAGCGCGGCGTCCACCGCCGCGCCGCGCCGCAGCATCAGGCCGCGGTGCTAGAGGATGTCGTTGACCACGCGCAGCCTGTCCACCGCCAAGTCGTGCCGCTCCACCAAATAGCAGAACCTCAGGCTGGTGGTGTCGTCAGGGGCCTTGCGACAACGGCGTTGAGCTTGGCGAACCCAAGGTACAGCAGCACGTCGCGCAGCGCACTTCCATCGCTGGGTCCGACAGGCCGAACCACTGCGACAGATAGTGAATGCGCAGCATGGTCTGGATGCCGAACGGCGGGCGGCCCGTCTTCGCCTTGGGGTAATGCGGCTCGATGAGCCCGACGGCCTGCACGTCAGCTCGACGAAGGCCGTGCACCGCCATCTCCTCGACTCAGCGGCCGCGCTGGAGGCTGTGATCAAGGTGCTGGCGCTGCAGCAGCGCACACTGCCGCTGCCCGTCAACTGCGGCATGCCAGACGCCGCGCTGGGCCTGAACCTGGTGCTGCAGCCCGGCACCAGGGCGCCGTAACTGCAGGCCGCGATCAGCAGCCCGTTCGTCTTCGGCGGCACGAACGAGGCGCTGCTGTCGACGCGGGCCTGAACAGCCCGGCGAGAGCCCCCATCCTGCCGACTCGGCGCCCGGGAACCGGGCCCCCTGTTTGTCGCCACGAATAGCGATGCCATCGCGGGCAATCGGCGCTAAATTGCAGGGCATGGATGCTCGATTCCGCGTTGCCCGCAGTCCCGCGCCATCGGCACCGGCACCGGCACCAGCACCGCCACCGTCGCCGGTGCGCATGGCGTCCATCAATACGCTGTTGTCCATCGCGCAGACCATCGTCATCGCGGTCTTTGGCTTCGTGCTTACGGGCCGGCTCGACCAGGCCATCAAGGAGCGCCAGACCGTCGTGCAGGAGCGCAAGGCCACGGTCGACAGCGTCAAGCAGATGGCAGACCTGCTGACCAAGGTCAACGACCCGAAGCTGCCCGACATCGAACGCAACCACGCAACGGCGCAGCTGTCGATGTACGGCAGCGACGCCGTGTTCCCGCTGTTCGTGATGGCCGCGTCGCGCAGCCCGACGCCTCCCACCGAGGCCATCAACGGCCTGCGCCTGCTCGCGGTGCAGCGCCGCGACGAGGTCTGCCGGGTGCTGCGGGCGTCGCGCCAGGTGCCCAAGGCGGTGAACGAGATCCGGCGCGCCGCCATTGCCGAGCTCGGCACCGAATTGCAGTGCGACACCACCGGAGACCCGCCATGACGGCCCGGCGACGCTGGTGGTGGCTGCTGTGCTGCCTGCTGTGCGGCTGCGTGCTGCCGGCCGCCGTGCGCGCGCAGGTGAAGTGCCCGCCGCTGTTCCTGCAGGAGGGCTCGCCCAACACCTACTACGCGCTGGTTTTCGTCGACCCGGCAGCGCCGCAGGAGCAGGACCGCCTGATGAGCCAGGTGACGCCGCTGCTCAACGACATTGCGCGCAAGCTCAGTGAGCGCGCCGGGGCTAAGCGGCGTCTGCGAATCGAGCTGATCGCCTGCGAACACCACATTGGCAACCGCGATTTCGGGGTCGAGGAAATGCGCAGTTTCCTCAATTTCAAGGTCGTCGCGGTGTTCTGGAAAGGCCAGGAGAACGGTAAGCCCGGCCTAGTGCAGTTGGCGGTGCCGGTGTATGTGCGCAGCGACGGCGCGGCGCGCCGTGACGTCGAGGTCGTCACCATCTATCCGGCGCAGTCCAGTCACCCGGTGGACAGCTGGATCGAGGTCTTCGGCCAGGACCCGCGGCTGTACCGCCCCTTCGTGTCGATGGGCCTCGCCACGGTGTACCAGCGCGAGAGCGACTACAAGGCGGCGTGGGTGGCGCTGTGCGACAGCCGCATTGGCCTGGCATCGCTGGCGACGAGCACGCTGCGCCCGTCGCGCGAGCAACTCGACGCCGACATCGCAGCGCAGTTGCTGGCGCTGATGAAGGACGTGGAGCAGGCCGCGCGCAGGGCCGGCATCGCGACGCTGCCGCCCTGCACCGTCACGCCGGGGGCGCCGCACTGAGGCGGCCGCGGCGAAAGGAGGACCCGATGCGACTGCAGACCATCCTTCGTCTAGCCTGTCTGGCGGCGGCAGCCCTGCTGGCAGGCTGCGGCGCCACGATGCTGCGCACGGCCTGCGACAACCCGCGAATCAGCAATTTCGGTGCGCCCTCGTCGTACATCGTGATGCTGCCGTACCGCTACGGCGGCAGTTCGACGACCAACCGCGAATCTGCCGCGCAGCTCAACCAAATCGCGCGGCTGCAGGCGTTGCAGGGCGCCGTCGACGCCCCGGCGACCCAGGTCACGCTGGTCGAGGGCAATCCGGACAGGCCGACTGACCCAGCCTGCGGCATCGAGAACGTGTACGACCGCGTTCTCGAGAACCGCTCCGGACTGTTCTGGCGCCGGCTGTTCCACAGCGCCATCTTCGTGTGGGGCGAGATCTTCGACCGCGATGACGGCATCCTGGTGCAGTCGCACCTGCGCGTGTTCTGGAACGGCGCCGCCAGCCGCGACCTGGAGGTGCTGGTCGACGTGCCGTCGCTGGCGCGTCCGCTGCGCTTTGCCGGCAGCCTGCCGTCAGACACCATCTCGTTCCCAGCACGCAAGATCAGCCGGCAGGAGCAGGCACAGCTGGCACAGGCCATCGCCTCGGGCCTGCAGCTTCGCCGCGAGCCGCGCCTGGACGCCGAGCCGGCCCAGCTGCCGGCCAAGTTCTCGGCCGTGGCCTGGAAGCGGCCCTGGCTGCAGCTGCAAGACCGCGAAATGCGTAGCGTCTGGATGCTGATCGACGAGGCCGGCCTGCGCGCGGGCCCGGTGCTGCCCGAGACCCTGTTCGCACGGGCGATGGCCAGCTACCTGAACTTCCGCGTCGACGGCGATCGTGCCTCGCGCGAGCAGGCGGTTGCGGCGCTGGCCACCTTCCGGGCTGCGCTGGCCCACCCTGACGACCCGCTGCTGCGCGTGCCGCTGGCGATGACGGCGGTGATCGAGGGCACGCTGGGTCTGGCCAGCGACACGTCGACGGCCGCCACGCCCGACCACGACGTGCTGCAGCTGCCCGCGCAGGGCGTGGACGGCGAACCCGCCCGCCAGGTGCAGGCTGCGCTGGCGGAAGCTGCCCTCCGCCTGCCCGGCAACGGGAAGGTGCTAAACCTGGCCGCGATCGCACGCATCCCGGGCTGCTGCGGCGGCAGCGACGCGTCCGAGCGCATCCAGGAGATCCAGCGCATGCTCGACCGCGCCTGGGCGCTGGAACAGGGCGACGCGAAGATCAGCAGCAATCTGGTGCAGTGGTACCGCTTCCTGGCCACGCTGCCGCCCGAGCGGCTGCCCTTCGACCTCGACGAACTCGCCGCGCGCGCGCAGCGCGCTACGGCGACCAGCAACGCCTGGAGCAACGTAGGCAGCCCCTAGGTAGTCATGCCTGGAACCTGCCTGTCGCTACAATCAGTGGCTGAGTGGAGCCGAGCGGCTTTTGCCGACTACTGCCGATGCACACCCGGATGCCGACCTTCGGGTTCGGACCGGGGCACCTTCCGAGTCGCCCTCGTGGTCGGCCACCCGGATTGAACCCTCCGCTTCGACCCACGCCGTCCTTGGCGGGACCGCGTGGCCGAGATGCGTACGCGCGCAGGGCGCCGCGCGGTGGGCCGCAAGGCGAGTCCGGGACCGATGGCACGAGTCGGCTAGGGGGTGAACCTCGGGCCTGGCAGGAGGCACGCGCCATCTCGTCGAAACAGAGGCGCGGGCCGGGCGGTTCAGCGGCCGCTCAGCCACGCGCACACCGTTCTTGCCAGTCCACCGCCTGGCGCTTCGGCCGTCGGCCCACTCGAGCCCGCATCCGGGCGCGACCAACACATCACTTGCTGAGTTCCCTGATGGAAGATCGTCAGCCCGCCGACGGCTGCCAGTGCGACCAGCACCCCGACGAACGCCATCACCACGATTCGCAGCCAGCGCTTGCGCTCGCGCATGACGTCGCCCGCCACCAGGGTCAGCAGGTGCACGCCGAGCGTGACGCCGAAGGCCGTGACCGCCGCACTTCTAAGACCTTCGCCGCCCCACACCAAGGCCAGCACGATCGCGAAGATTTCGAAGGCGTAGAGCAGCTTCAGGGCATGCGTCCACAGCCGGTTCTTGAGCGTGCCTGGCAGCGCCACCGCGACAACGCCTTGCAGCAGTAGCCCCAGCCGCGCCAGCCAGCGCGACACCGGGGCCTGCCGGCCGCGGCCCTTGCTGATGCCCTCGAGCACGCGGCCGGTGATCGTGATGGCGCGCGCGGCGTTGGCCAGCGTCGCCTCGGGGTCGGGTTCAGGATCGACTCGGCGTATCTGCCGCACGTAATCCACCAGCCCCGGTTCGCTGAGCAATGAGACCAGCACCGCGCCCAGCTTGTCGCGGGCGACCGCGTTGCCGCCCCACAGATCCTGCAGCAGCTGGTTCAGCCGCTGCGGCGGGCTGTCGCCACCGGGTACCTCGGCCAGCGCCTTGACCAGCAGGTCGGCGAGGTCGCGCTGCCCTGCGGGCACCAGGGCCTCACGCAGGATCGCGCGGTGGGCGCGCTCGATCAGTTCGTGGCGCACCAGTTGCGTCTCTTCGTCGGCCATCGGCAGCAGCGCCTGGATCAGCCGTTCGGCGCCGTCCAGCCGCCCCCAGAGGATGTCGTTGAGCCGCCACCTGCGATCGAGAAAAGCGCCGAAATTGGCGATCGCGGTGCCGGCCAGCTTGCGCCGACCCAGCGCATCGCTGGCTTCGTCGATCAACTGCGTCGCGTCGGCCGGACTGATGCGCACGACCTCGACCGTGGACGGCTCGCCGGTGCCCGTGTCGTAGTAGAGCGGGAAGCTCATCTGGTCGTACGAATCGAATCGCAGGTAGGACTCCCCGAGGTATCCGCGCAGCGCGTGGCCAGCGGGTGAGTTGATTGCCTCCAGCATCCCGGGCCCGGCCTTGGCGGCCGGCGTGTCGCCGACCGTGACACGCACGCGCCCGAGGCTTTCGTCGAGTTTCAACTGGGGTCCGCCCAGCAGCATCCAGGCGTGCAAGGCGAGCGCATTGATGGTCGGATGTCCCGCGTCTGGCGTCGCGGCGCCGCGCTTGAGGCGCATCAGTTCCAGGTCCGTGACCAGTGCCTTGTGCAGCGGCGTGGGCGCCACGGTCTCGGCGGCGTCGAACAGTGCCTTGGCGCGGAACATCACGCCTTCCTGCAGGGTGCGCGTGCTCGACGCCATCCGCAGCGCCTCCGGGTTGAGCACGACGTTGACGCGCTGGTCCCCAGCCGCACCGGAGAGTTGCAGCTTCTGGCCGGTTGGCACCTCGCCCAGCACGAGCAGCAGCACCTTGCGCAGCTCTTCGCGCAGCGTCGGGTCGGTGGCGTCCTTGATGAGGCTGGCGTCGAGTGCACGACGCGCCTGCTGCATCTGTGAGCGGACCTCGATCAGCTCGGTCTTGAGCCACTTCAGCACCTGCAGGCCGGTGGCGGTCTCGGTCGCGCCGAGGTCTTCGCGCAAGCCGGTGAACGGTTCGGGCAGGCGGGCGATGATCTGGCGGTCGGAGTCGGACAGTTCGGCCGGCTTGTGCACAGTGCCTGCGGCCGTGTCGACGCTGCCAGCGCCGCGCTTGCGCAGCAGCCGCGTGAGCTGGTCGATCCGGCGCAGCAGAAAACCCAGCCGGCGGATTCGATAGTCGAAGTCGAACTGATCGAGAAAGGCGTTGAACGTCTCGCGGCCGCCTTCACCCTGCTCATTGAAGCCGCGGTCGCGCCAGACACGCACCAGCGCCCGCAGGCCGTAATGCAGGTCGGAGCCGGAGTGGATGCCCCAGCGCCAACCCAGCCGGTCGGCCAACGAGTCGGTGACGGCGTAGACCCGCAGCCGGTGGTAAGGCAAGAAGGCCAGACCGTAATAGTCGGCCATCTCGCTGAGCTTGAGGCTGGCCCAGGGCGGGATCGGGCCGTACTTCTTCAGCAGTCCGGCAAACGGGTCAGCCTGTCGTTCGATGTCGACTTCGCCGAGGCGCACCATGCGCTCGACGCGTTCGATGCGCCGGTTGCGCGACAGCACCGACTGCAGGTCTTCGCGGATCGACTCGTAGCGCGGGATGCTGGTCAGCGCCGCCAGCGAGTTCTGAAGGGCATCGGGCGTGCGCCCGGGGTCCGGCGTTCGGTGCGGGTCGATCTGCTCGGGCGAGGGTTCGACGAAGACCAGCTTGCGCTCGATGGGAACGCTGGCAAAGCGCTGCGACAAGGCTTCGACCACGTAGGTGAACGGTTTGTTGTCGAGGTAGCCGCCGTCGCCGAAGGCGCGATGCACATGCAAGTCCTGAGCGACCTCGACGCGCGGCAGGTTGGGAAAGAAGTCCCGCCAGCGTGCGAGGCCGGGCGCCTCGCCGTCGGCCTTCAGGCGGGCCACCGTGGCCAGCGTCATCGGCTCGAAGGCGAAAGGAAACGACGAAGTGCAGCGTGCCGCGAAGGCCAGGAAGGCGGTGTTGACTGCCGCGAAGTCGTTGCCGCCGGCGCTGACGCCGTTGGGGAAACTGAAGCGGTAGTTCTGCTTGTAGCGGCGCTCGAACACCACCTTGTCGAACAGCCGCAGCGGCACCGCTGAGCCCTCGATGTCGGTCGTCGTCACGTAGAGGTCGACTTCATCGACGAGCGGCGAGCCGTCGGCGGCCGGGCCCAGCCGCGGCAGCGGCTTCATCGCTTGCATCGCCGCCAGCAACTTGGCATACATGCGGTCGCTGTTGAGCAGCGAGGCCGGCGGGCCGCTGCGGGGTGTCAGCGGCGGCTCGACACCGCGGTACGACGGGGCGTCGTTGAGCAGCAGACCGATGTCACCTTCGTTGACCCATAGTTCCTGCAGCGCCGCGAACTGCTCGCCGTTGGCCAGCGCCTTGGCCAGGAAAATACCGTTGATGCCTCCAGCCGATGTGCCCGCGACGACGTCGACGACCAGCCGCGTGCGCGTCGCGGCACTCAGGTCGAGCTGTGGCCAAGGATCCGCCGCGACCACCGGCTCGGCGGCGGCGTGGCCGTCAACTCGAGCGTTTGCTGCTGCACGGCGCGCATCGGCAATCAGCCGGGCGTATTCGCGCCGCAACTCGGGTTCTCCGGTCAGCCACGACAGCCGGCGATAGATCTCGCGCGTTGCGGTTGCGCCCGTGTTTTCCAGCAAGTGGCCGTCGCGCGGCGTCGCGCAGGCCATCTCGAACATTTCGTTGGTGACGCCATTGATGTAGATCGCTAGCGAAACGCCGCCGTACATAACGACGCCGAAGCGGATCTCGGCGCTGTAGCCGGCATCGACCGGCAGGGCGGGATGCGACTGGACCGTAACCGGATCAGGCGACTTGGGCATGAGACCTCCAGCACCCGGGAAGCGCCGAGTCGGACCGAACTTTAGGCTCCAACGCGGTCAGGCACGTCGCAATTCTTCAGATGCGGCGCGAGATCAAGCCTTCAAGCTGGAGCCGGGGCGGTCCAGTCCCCGTCGTCCCGGGTCTTCCTCGGGCAATGCCACGCAGATCGGTCCTTCCCGTGGGCTGCAGCCGCCGGCAGCCTGCCGTATCGGGGCGACCAGCCCGGGTCGCGTGCGGCCCCCGGACAGCGGCACCCCCCAAGAATGCAGCAGCCACGTGCCCTCGAAACGATTACGTCAACGGGATGGCTCATGCACACTCGATCCGTAACAAGACCAAAGGAACTAGACATGCGCTACCCCGGTCGGATCATCAAGAAGGGCGAGACGGATGCCAGCATCGTCCGCGCGCTGAAAACCCAGCTGAACAAGTCGCTGGCACTCGCCGGTGAAGACAAGTTCGTGTTGAACGAGGCCAATCCGGTGTTCGGCCTTACGGTCAAGCAGGCGGTGCAGTTGTTCCAGGCTCGCAATGTCGACGACGAGGGCCGTCCGCTGAAGGCCGACGGCGAGGTCGGCGCGATCACCTGGGCCGTGCTGTTCGGCGAAAGGACAGTGACCTCCACCGACAAGCCGGCGGACAAGTTCCTCGGCAAGGTGCTGGCCGTCGCGTTGGCTGAAGAGGCCAAGCATATCCGCGAGATTCCGCCCAACACCAACCGCGGACCTGCCGTCGAGGCTTACCTTGCCAGCGTCGGGCTGGGCAAGGGCAATCCCTGGTGCTGCGCCTTCGCCTACTGGTGCTTCGAGCAGGCGTGCCAGACGCCGCAGCGAGACAACCCCATGGTCAGGACCGGGGGCTGCCTGGCCCACTGGAACGGCGCGCCGGCCAGGGGCGCACAGCGCATCAGCAAGGCCGATGCGGTGAACAACCCGGCCCTGGTCAAACCCGGCATGATCTTCATCATGGACTTTGGCAGCGGCAAGGGGCACACCGGCTTCGTCGTGGCCCTGCGTGGTGGCCTAATCGACACGGTCGAGGGCAACACCGATGCCTCCAAGACCCGCGAAGGCGGCGGTGTCTACCTGCTCACACGCAAGTTGGTCGAGGTCAACAAGGGCTACATCGACTACAGCAGCGTCTGAGGGCTCGCCGCGCAAGTCGGGGCTGGCGTCAAGGGCGCCGCGGGCTGGCGGGCCTGTCGCGGCAGGCCCGCTGCAGGTCCTCTCCGCTCGGGCCCTGCAGGCCAGCGTAGACGCCGCAGGGCCAGGCAAAGCCCCCGAACTGCTCCAGCGACCAATGCAGGGGCTCGGTCGCGCAGACCTCCAAGTGCTTCACCTGCCAGCGGCCGGCCTGGCGGGCCAGCACCACCCACAACAGCTTGTCCAGTTCGAGGTGGCACTCCTTGGCCTTGTCCCAGTCCAGCGGTCCGCCCGTGGTCGACACCAATTCGCCGGTGAGCAGCGCCCAGTCGTCGTCCACGTTCAGCCTCTCGATCATGAACTTGACGGGCTGCCCGACCCGCTGCGCGGCGTGTGGCCGGATCGCATTCAGCAAGGCCCGACGCTCGGCAGCACCGAGCGTTGTCTGGGCCGAAATCGGCTCGCACCACGACCCCCAGCCCAGGCTCAGCCCCGGGGCCCAGACCAAGCCGTGCCACCAGTTGTTGCCGCCCCGGGTTGCCATGCCTGCGGTTGTACCCCATTGGCCTGCAGCTTGGTGGAGGCGGCGACGACGGCGCCGGTGCTCTGGGGGCGTCGAGCTGATCCTTCGTACTTGGTCGCGCCGGCGACGTTCGACACCAAAGGCTGCTTCAGGATGACCAACCCGGAGATGGCGATCGTGGCCCGCGCGGCAAGAGCGATGCAGGGAGCGATCCGGGCCGCAGCGCCATTGCCAGGCGCAGGGCAACTTGGCGCAAGGTGGCCCCGGGTGCAATTTCGGTTCAGCGCAGCCCGGTTTGCGCCGAAGCCTGGCGTTCGGCATCGAGATGGCGCACGGTCCGTATGGCGCCAGCGCGAGCGGGCGCCCCTCGCGGCGAGCCTGAAAACGCAGGCCATCGAACGCCTGCTCCTGCGCGCCGGCCCGCGAAGCCGATGTCGCAACCAGCCTGGCTCCGACGTGCTTGCGGGCCGCCGCTGTTGCATTGCAGATGACCAATGTCCAGCATCGGCACACCGCCGCCCCGGTGGCCCGCCTCCAGCAGCGGCAGTGCAAGGGCAGATCGCCCGAGAGCCTGCAACACCCCCTGGAGACGAACCATGCGCACTATCGATGCCAAGAACAAGAAGGACGCCGCGGCCATCAGCACCGAGCGCAAGGTGCTGGCAGCGGAGATCGCCGATCCGTCGTTGAACGTGATAATCGTGCGCGGCGAGTCCACCGAGAAGCGTCGAGCACGTCCCGATGCGGTCGTCCAGCAGTTCGAGCAGGTCATTGCGTTCGGGAGCGCCCATGGGGGCGATGGCGAAGTCGTCGATCACCCACGGGTCGAGCCTTGCCAGCTGAGCCAGGCGCCTTGCAAAGCTGCGGTCCTCGTACGCCACTTGCAGTTCGTCAAACAGCCCTGCCGCGCGCACGTACAACACCGAGAAGCCGCTGCGCGCAGCCTGGTGCCCCAGCCAGCCAGGTTTAACCGCTGCGGGTGGCGCCCGTGATCAGCAAATGGCGGGCGTGGCGCAGCCAGTCGCCGCCAGCCAGGCCGGTAGTCAGACCGCGGTTCTGGCCACGGCTGGCGCGCCATTTGATGTCCTTGATTCAGGCCGCGCTGACCTTGAGCCGGGCGGCCTTGAGCAGCCGGGCCACGCGCCGGTCATCGCGCCAGGCGATCTCGCGCTGCACCAGCAGCGTCAGCCGGTCGTCGAAGGGCAGTAGGGCTGCGGTGGTGGCGCTGGCCTGATCTTCTAGGGAGTGCACCATGCCATCCAGGCCCAGGGCCCAAGCTGGTTCTCTGCGGCCCCGATAAGGACCTGCCTCACATTTTCTACAGCTTCCTGGTCATGATCGGCGACGGTGCGCAGTGGTCCGGCGTTCACAGTGGGTCGCCCCAAACCAGCCACACGTAAGCACCCGCTTGTGGCCGATTGCGGGTTTTCCCGAGTGGCTGCTTCCCCGTCGTCTAACTTGAGCGACTGCAGTCCGGCAGGCAGATCAGCGAAACGGCTGGCCGCCGTCGACCC
>Ga0105048_10017563_pt1 | contig 11036 bp, 8 predicted proteins | sample MAT05_FD_78382 | JGI IMG/M metagenome (GOLD analysis project Ga0105048, IMG submission 78382) | Freshwater microbial communities from Lake Fryxell liftoff mats and glacier meltwater in Antarctica - MAT-05 | ecosystem: Environmental > Aquatic > Freshwater > Ice > Liftoff microbial mat | place...
CTTTTTGGCATACTGCTGTTCATTTTTTGACCAGTTGACGGCTGTTACCGTTTCATTGTCCTGGCTTAAGGTTACAGCTATATCATAATAATATTGTACAGAGGGGTAGCGTTCCCTTGCCCTGCCGATGCGTTCATGCACTTTGGTTGACTTCTTTGTTCCGCCTTTACGATCTATGGATTGTGCTATCTTTTGTAACTCTAGTTCAAAGCGCTGCTCAAACTGACTACGCATGCTGTTGGCCGTTTCATATTTGTCTTCGCTGGCCACTTCCAGGTAGTAATCTGTGCTGCTGTTGTTGCTTACTGCCTTGAGCCGAACGTGGCGTTTGCTTTTTGTTTCCAGTAAAACAGTGAGCCTGCCGCTGACGGCCTGGTAATCTTTCAGCCTGGCGCGGCTTACACACAGATAATGGTAGCCTTTATCCTTTATCATCTGCAGATTTTCTTCGGTGGCTATACCTGCGTCCATCACCACTACAGGATGTTGTGCATTGGTGCAGCGACTCAGCTTGTCTATCATCAGCGACAGGTTGTTACAATCGGCCATATTGCCTTCATGTATAGCGGAATATTTGATGAACCCATAAATATTTACCACCAATGCCAGTACGACCAGTTTGGCATCATTGCGCTTTTCTTTACTCCTGCCATATTTTGCGAGCTTACTACCATTGTAGTGTCCTTCAAAATAAGTATTGGTTAAATCGTACAGCACTATCTTGTCGCTGATGTCAAAGATTTCATTTGTTTTCTGCGAAAGATGTTGCTCCAACTGGTCTTTAACCGTATAAAGCCGCAATGCACTTTCATACAGTTTGTCTTTGGTGATCTTTTCTCGGTCATAGCCGGTCAGTTCACCAATAGCGGAATTTTCTTTTAACCACGAAGCCGTTTTTAACTCTGAGCCAGGATAAACTGCACGGCTCACTATCTGTGTAACTGCCAGTTTTATTTGATCTTCTGTAAATCCGCCTGCTGCCAGCACTTTACTGATTCCCAGTTCTTCCAGCGACTGATGACATATCCATTCTGCGCCTATTTCACGCACATTGCTATGCCGCAGGCTATCGGCATCAATCTTACGGGAGTCCGGGCTATGCAGCGTCAAATCCAGCCGCTTCTCTTCAATTATCCTTTTCCATAATGTTGCCACAAGTTCAGTAACTGCCGCATCTGTTGGCTCAAAGAGGGGTTGCTTTAGCTCGTACCGGTCAGTAAGTATTCTTGCTGTTTGGTTAAGTTGTTCGGGGGTATAAGTATCACTTATAAATCCAATGTTCAAAATGGTACGGTGGCAAACCCTTCCTTCCGCATTGCGGTAACTCTCCACCAATCGGTAATAAGCATCCGATTGCTGTTTATCTTTGTTATATCGCAGGCTGAACTTGAAATACATCACCTGCAAAATTCTGCTAACCTGCAATACAAACCAACACCCCCAGTGTACTACAAAACGAACATTGCCCTTATACGTGAGTTATACGGTTTTGATCCGTACCCCCCTACGTAATATTCAATGAAAAAAAATTGACAAAAACCTAAATTTTAACATTTGGAGGCGCAAAGGCTGCAATGTGGGCTAAATTTTGTAGTCCCATCAACGGCGGGGTTTCGCTGGTGATTCCGTTTTACCTTGAAATATTTGTGGCGAAAACCCACGCCGGGACAAAGTAAAAGTATTCAAGAGACAGGCCCGAGAAAAGTCGGGATCTCGTTCTTTAAGGCGCCAATCAGGGCTGCACTGCCCTTCACCACCATGCACTGAAATTCTTCAGGCGCAGCGCCTTCAACACCATGGCGGTTAATTGTGTAACAAACTTTAACTTCGTTATTCATCATAACTATAAATTCAACTTAAATATGTTTCCATCTATTAACCCAACCAGCACTACCGCCTGGCAATTATTACAACAACATTTTAACGAAACCCATGCTATCACCATCCGCGAATTGTTTGATGCCAACGAAAAAAGGTTCAGCCAGTTTTCCCTGGTCAACGGCGATGTTTTATTTGACTACTCTAAAAATAATATTTCAGCAACAACCCTTCAACTCCTGCTGCAACTGGCGGAGGAATGCGGATTAAAAGAAGCCATCTCCGCCATGTTTGCCGGGGAAGTCATCAATGCAACAGAAAGGCGGGCCGTATTACACACGGCGTTACGAAATTTTTCAGGAACACCGGTGATGGCAGACGGGAAGGATGTAATGCCCGGCATTCAACAGGTGCTGCAACAAATGAAGGGCTTTTGCGAAAAGGTACACAAGGGGGAATGGAAGGGCTACACCGGTAAAAAAATTAAATACCTCGTCAATATTGGCATCGGTGGCAGCGACCTTGGGCCGGTGATGGTAACGGAGGCGCTAAAACCTTATTGGGTGGAGGGGATGCAGGCTTATTTTGTAAGCAATATCGATGGCACCCATATCACCGAAACATTAAAAAAAGTAAACCCGGAGGAAACCCTCTTTTTAATTGCTTCCAAAACCTTTACTACCCAGGAAACCATGACCAATGCCCATACGGCCCGGGCCTGGTTTTTAAAGAAGGCGGAAGACGAGACTTTTATAGCCAAACATTTTGTGGCCCTCAGCACCAACGAAGCCGATGTGGTAAAGTTTGGTATTGCGCCGGAAAATATGTTTGTATTCTGGGATTGGGTGGGCGGCCGTTATAGTTTGTGGAGTGCGATTGGCTTATCCATTGCGCTTACCATTGGGTACGATCATTTTGAAACCCTGTTAAAGGGTGCCCATAATGGTGATACCCATTTTTCAACTGCACCCTTTGATCAAAACATCCCGGTATTAATGGCCCTGGTAGGGATATGGTACACTAATTTTTACGGCTGCGCATCTGAAGCCATCCTTCCCTACGATCAATACCTGCACCGCTTTGCCGCCTATTTTCAACAGGGCAATATGGAAAGCAATGGCAAATATGTAGACCGCCAGGGGGAGCCGGTTAGCTATGCTACCGGCCCTGTAATCTGGGGCGAACCAGGCACCAACGGGCAACATGCTTTTTACCAGTTGATCCACCAGGGAACGCAAAAAATACCCTGCGATTTTATTGCCCCGGCCATCAGCCATAACCCGGTAGGCGAGCACCACGAAATTTTATTGAGTAACTTTTTCGCCCAAACAGAAGCCCTGATGAATGGCAGCGAAAATGAAGACCCCTACCGCACTTTTACCGGCAACCGGCCTACCAATTCGTTTCTGATAAAGCAAATAACGCCATTTACCCTTGGGCAACTCATTGCCTTTTATGAGCACAAGATATTTGTACAGGGCGTCATATGGAACATCTATAGCTTCGACCAGTTTGGCGTAGAACTGGGAAAGGTGTTGGCGAAGAAAATATTACCCGAATTAAAAGTCGATGGTACTATAAGTAGTCACGATGCTTCTACCAATGGCCTGATCAATGCCTTCAAACAAATGAGATAATAGGTACTAGATATTGCCAAAGGCGCTCCATCCCGGGCGCCTTTTTATTTTCCCAACGGTCATGGCTAGTTGATAATAGGTACTGTTTTGGCAGCAACTTAATTCTTTCAATTAAAACCAATGCCAGAGAAAATATTCTCCAGTGAACAACGAGTCCTGGTTACTTCCCGTTATATACTCATCAAACTCAGAAAGACATCGCCTGAGAAGTGGATGAAACATCACACAGGAATGCAAAATAAAAATGTCTTGAGATAATGCGCGAACACTTCGTCCTGGAAGCGCCGATCAGGGCCAAATGCAATTCACCACTATGCACTCAAATCCCCCTGGGCTCCATGCCGGGAATAGGCTGTATATCCGCCGTGGCGGACTCAGTCTCATCTTCACAATCCTTTATTTTTTTTTGAACCACAAAAAAGAAAAAGCAGGGACTAGGATGGAAATAATTTTACTAACACCGGTTGGATAAAAGAGCTATTCATTAACCGCTGACATTATCGCTCCGTAGCACGGCGAGTCACGGAATGTTTGTCCACACCTTTACCATTCGTTTCGGAGACATCGCCCGGGAAGTGTAGGGTACGATACATTACATTTTGTAGTCCCATCAACGTCGGGGTTTCGCTGGTGATTCCGTTGTGCCTTAGCATAGTGTGTGGCGAAAACCCACGCCGGGACACAGTAAAAGGATGCAGGAAACAAGCACAAAAAAGATAAGCATCCCGGACTTTAAATCGCTGACCAAGGCTCCACTGCCCTTCGCTACTATGCACTGAAGTTCCTCAGGGCGGCATGCCTGGAACGGACTGTATCCGCCGCGGCGGATGCAGTCTCATCTTTACAATCCTTTGTTTCTTTTTTGGACAAGCAAAAAAGAAAAAAGCAGGGACTAGGATTGAAAAGCAAACTTCAGCCCTGCTTTGAGTACAGAGTTTAAACTGATATTGATAACAAGAGATGGAACTTATTCGCTCCGTAGTACGCCGAGTCACGGAATGTTTTTCCAAAACTTTACCATTCGCTTCGGAGACATCGCCCGGGAAGTAGAGGGGTTGCCGCTGACATTGTCGCTCCGTAGCACGTCGAGTCACAGAAACTTTCTCCACACCTTTATCATTCGTTTCAGAGACATCGCCTGGCAATTGTTGGAAGATACATCGCCTGGGAAGTAGCGTAGATAGCGAGGGCAAACAACACGGCCATGCAGGTCATAATCCTTCAATGGCACGTAACAGTTTAGATCACGCCAGACCGGAATATGTTGATGGTTCAATGAATGGTTGTAAAAAACTAAGGAGGTTCATCATGGCAAAAAAAGCAAAATCCCCCCGGAATTGGGAGGATTAGCTATTATAGTTGATGGTAAGGTTTACCATTTGTCTACTTCTTCAGTACTGCCATTGTCGGGCGGTGTGCTACTTGTTTCGGTAACGGGTTCAGGAATAGCGGGTGGTTCCGTATAGGTAACGGGCTCTTTGTCGATGCTGGGTTCACCAGCATCCAAAGCAGCTGATGGTGATGGTGCCTGACCGTCTTCTCCCTCATACGGGGTATCATGATTAAAGGCGTCAAAATCAAAATCAGGCATCAGGTCGGTTTTTACATAATCCACTGCTTCCCCAAGGCCCTTTATAAATTTATTAAAATCTTCTTTGTATAAAAATATTTTATGCCGGTCGTAACCATCAGAATCAAAACGCTTACGGCTTTCGGTAATGGTTAAATAATAATCATTTCCACGTGTCTCCCTTACATCAAAAAAGTAAGTCCTACGTTTTCCTGCTCTGATGCGTTTGCTATAAACGCTTTCCATTTTTTTGTCGTTGTTTTCGTACGCCACAGTTGAAAATTTTTAGATTAATCGGGTTTATTAATAATTCAAAATCAGGGCAAAGATATAGCTGTTTTTGAAATAGCAAAATAAACATACATTTTTGAGTACAAGGTGGATAAAACTACATTCCCGGCGCTGGCAAAGGTGTTTCCCTCAACTGTATCGCACCTTTTCAACCAGGTACCAGGCACCAATAGCCTTGCCCTCCTGTAGCAGGCACCTGCTGTTACACACATCAGGCTTCTTCCTGTTCCTGTTGCCGCGCATACATCCCGGCATAGTAACCGTTTTGTGCTACCAGGCTGCTATGCGTTCCCTGCTCCACTATTTTACCATCATCCAGTACAATCACCTTGTCAAACTGTAATAAGGAAAATATGCGGTGGGTAATAATCACTGCCGTTTTATTACTCCACCATTCGTTCAGGTTACTTAATATTTCCTTTTCCGTTTTTGCATCCACGGCGCTTAGGCAATCGTCAAAAATTACCAGGGAGGGATCTTTTAATAAGGCCCTTGCAATGGAGATGCGTTGTTTCTGGCCACCGCTGAGGGTTACGCCCCGCTCGCCGATCATTGTTTGGTAGCCCTGGCTAAATTGTTCTATTTCGGTATGAATACCTGCCTGTTGGGCAGCCTGTACAATTTTTTCATGCGTGGCTTCCTCCACGCCAAAGGCAATATTTTTCTCCACGGTTTCACTAAATAAAAACACATCCTGGGGTACGTAGCTCACCTGGGTGCGCAACCATTGCAGGTCGGTTTTATTGGCTGGCACCCCATCGTACAAAAGAATGCCTTGCTGTACATCGTACATGCGTAACAGTAACTGTGCAATGGTGGATTTGCCCGACCCGGTTCTGCCAACAATGGCTACTTTCTCCCCCTTCTTTATTTCGAGCGTAAAATCTACCAGGGCACGTATGCCGGTGTGGGGATAGGTGAAATGCACCCCGTTAAAAGTAATGTGGTTGCCTGGGAATGGCTGTAAAGGTTGGGCCGGGGGTTGTATAGCGGGCGCAATTGTTAAAAATTCGTTTACACGTTTCTGTGAGGCCGCTGCACGTTGCGTCATACTGGCCGTCCAACCGATGGCGCTCACCGGGAAGGTCAGCATCTGGATGTATAATACAAACTCTGCGATGGTACCCACGGTGGCTCCAGGCACACCGTTTACTACATCCATGCCACCTGCCATTATAGTGATGAGTGTACTGAGGCCAATTAATAAACCGATACTTGGAAAATAGATGGCTTCCATTTTAGCCAGTCCAAGTGCGTTGCGTTTATAGGCCTCGCTGTTGGCGGTAAAAAAGCCAAGCATGGATTTTTCCTGCACAAAGGATTTGATTACCCGTATGCCACTGTACGATTCCTGGGCGTTGGTGGTGAGGTCGCTCAGCAGCGCCTGGATGCGTTCGCTTTTTTTATTAATGACGGTATTAACAAAATAAATGGTGATAGCGAGCAGGGGCAAGGGCGACAAGGCAATCAGGGTAAGTTTAGGACTTGCCTGCAACATAAAAAATATGCTGAAAGCAAGCACCGCAGCAAGGTTGATAAAGTACATCAGGGCAGGACCGGTGTACATTCTTACCCGGCTGATATCTTCTGAGATGCGGCTCATGAGGTCGCCGGTACTATGGGTTTTGTAAAAATTTGTGTCCAGCAACTGGTAATGATTAAACACCTGGTTCTTCTGGCTAAATTCAATCAGGCGGCTCATTACGATAATGGTCTGCCGCATCAAAAACATAAACACCCCGCTGATTAATGCCAGCACTAACAACGTAATACCGCACCATAGTACCTGGTTACCCAGGGAAGTAACTTCCAGCCGGGCGATGATCTGCCGCACTACGATATCATAATCCTTGGTATTAATAGTAGCCGTGGAAGCCTGCCCGGGGGTAGCGGCCTTCACTACGGTATTGACTACATAGCCAGTTAATTGCGGGGCAAGTATCCGAAAATAGTTGGTTAAAATGATGAATAGAATGCCAAGTAATAAGCGGTAACGGTATTTCCAGAAAAAGGGATTGAGTGCTGCGAGATGTTTCATGCGCGGCAAAAATAGCAAAAATAAGTTGGCACGCCCGGTAGCGATGGGCCATAGGGCGTTAATAATCCCGCAAAATTACACAGTTGGTGCCGGGTGTTGATTGCCGGCCGGCACCATGCAACAGGCTGTAAAAAATATCGTTACATGCACCGCTTAAGGGTGGATACACTGCTTACACAGCAGTCGCAGTATCATGCAAGGGGGCAAAGGCCGTATTTTCATCAGCGGTATAAAATTCATCCGTTGCTGTTGGGCGAAAGCGCAAGGCCCAGGGATTATAAGGGACAATTTTATATTGATTGATTTTGCGCAAGGGCTTTAATACCGATACTACCAGGGCAAAGGGAATATTATTTTTTCTCATGGCCAGGTAATCGCGGCGGTTCGCCCTCAACCGGCGGCTGATATTACCGTTACTGATACCCCCCATCCTCATCTTTACCATTAATTCGGGGATGTAGCGGGCAGTTACTTTGTGCAGGTAAAGGTAGCGTGTCATAAACTCGTAATCGGCGGCTGAATGAAAATGAGTTTCGTAATAGCCCAACTTTGCCACCAGGCTACGGGAGATATAAAAGGAAGGATGGGCAGGCATCCAGCCAAATTTAAACTTGTTACGGTTATAATCGCCACCATTCCAAACCCGCGATACTTTTGAAAGATCATAGGGCTGTACATACACGATATCGCCATACACGGCTTGCACGGGATATTGTAGAAAAGTGGCAACGACGGTACCTACTACCTCCCGGTTGGCCAATACGTCATCGCTGTTGAGCGTACCGATGATATCCCCCGTAGCCATGCGCATGCCCCGGTTGATGGCGTCGTACATACCATTGTCTTTACCGGTTACCCATTGTGCGATATGGCGCTGGTACCGCTTTATGATAGGGAGGGTGCCGTCTGTGGAACCGCCGTCTACAATGATATGTTCAATATCATCGTGGCGCTGACTAATTACCGACTGGATACATTGCTCAAGATAAGCCGCAGCGTTTAAGGTTACTGTTACAATGGTCACTTTCATACAGGTGCTTTTTTGGTGGAAACAATTCAATTAACTTGATCATTTCTAAAGGGATTAAGTGTAGACCATTTTTCAGCGGATAAAAAAATTCTTGGAAAACACGCAGTCGAAATGCAGGCACCCATAGTAGTTACCAATGATTACTTCAACGTGATTAAGGGGGGGATGGCTTTCTAATATTGAATAATGAATCTAAATCAAATATCAGTAAATTATTCTACAATTAAGGGCTTAAAAAAAAGATATCAATTTTTTTCAACAAATGTTCACCTTATTTAGCACCACATTTAAACAGTAAATGATATACATGCCAAAAAATAGATCCGTGTCCTAACCGGGAATATTAGTAGTCGGATAATACGTTAAAAGTCCGCTTATCGAGGTGCTTTCTAAAAAGTTCAAGGTTTTCCCTTTTTTGCAGCAAAGCAAGGTGGCGTGGATGGTGCATATCGGTTCCAACAAAATCGGCCATATCATTTTCAAGAATGTATTTGGCTGCTTTTGCCACCGATTTTCCGTAGTAGCCGGTTAGTGATAACACATTTACCTGCAGGAAGAAACCCATGTCTTTCAGGTGGCCATAGCTTTCATAACTGTTATGGTAATAGAAGTAACGTTCAGGGTGGGCCATAATGGGGCGGTACCCACGGGTCATAATGGCGAAGGCGATCTCATTCAGGTTGTTACTGGAGGAAGCATAGGATTGTTCGGTAAGGATAATCTTATTATGAATGGTGAGCAGGGGTGCCTCCTCATGCAATAGTTTCAAAAAATAATCGTCCAGCATGTATTCCGCTGCAGCATTGATATCAATGGACAGGCCGGCTTCCCTGCTGGCCGTTCGAAGTGTTTCCAGGGCTGCGTTTATTGTTTGAGGGGTATTTCGGTAAATGTCTGCAATCACATGCGGCGTGGCTACCGTGTGGCGGATGCCCAGGGCGGAGATACCTTTTAGTAATTCAAGTGAAGTGGCGATGTCGGGCGAGCCATCGTCAATACCAGGTAATATATGGGAGTGGATATCTGTTTCAAAGGGCAGATAAAGCGGCGCTGTGTCAGCGGTTTTCTTTTTCTTAAAAAAATTAAACATGGGTTAGAATGGCTGCAAGATACTAAGAAGCTGTTTAAAAATGGCTTTTCCTCCAGGCAAAAATCCGGCGCACTTACCTAAAAAAAGAAAAGAAACAACCGGGAGGAAATGTTTGCCATCATCAACCAACAGGAAGGCGCACCTGTTTTGCAGTGGTATAATTTAACAGGGATAGTGCATCCTGCAATTAATCTATTTTATGAAACAGGGAATAATAATACTGGTGCAACTTTATCACCGGTTTAAGCAGGGAAGCCAGGAATGGAAAGGGAAGTCCGTTTTTTTTCATGGCAAGGTAGTCGCGGCGGTTGGCACGTAACCGGCCTTTAAGTGTATCGTTACTTTGGCCCCCCATCCTCATCTTCACCAGCAATTTGGGCAGGTAGCGGGCCGATACCCGGTGGCGGTAAAGGTACCGGGCCATGAATTCGTAATCGGCAGCGGTAAAATAATGCGATTCATAGCCGCCGAATTTTTTTATCAGTTCGTAGCGGATATAAAACGTGGGATGGGCCGGCATCCAGCCATAAGTAAAACGGAAACGGTTAAACGAAAACCCTTTCCAAAGCCGGATAATTTTTGAGGTGTTGGTTTTGTTAACATAAACGAGGTCGCCGTATACCACATCCAACCGGTACTGGTGAAAACAGTCCACAATAGCCCCAATCACATCCTCCGAAGCCAGCATATCATCACTGTTAAGGGTGCCGATGATATCGCCGGTAGCCATGGCAATGCCCTTGTTGATGGCGTCGTACATACCCTTGTCTTTTTCCGACACCCACCGCGCAATATGTTGGGGGTAGTCCTCAATAATGGCAAGGGTACCATCGGTTGAGCCGCCGTCAACAATAATGTGTTCGATATGGGGATAGCGTTGCGCTACAACAGAATTGATGCAGTCGCGAAGGTAAGCAGCCGAGTTATAGGTAACTGTAATCAGCGAAACTTTCATGACGATAATGCGAAATTGAGTGACACGCAATATAGCCATTATTGGCAAAACGGGCTACCGCAATAGGGAAACGCAGCGTCGTCCGCCCTCCTATCTGTCATTTCATAAACGTGTATTTGTGCCGATGGGTGATGTACCAGGGAATTAGCCTCCCCTGGTACATCGGGTTTAGGCTGACGTTGGGGCAGGTGGAAGCTTACAATAAAACCCCGCAGCTGGTCAATACATAGCAGTCGCCTCCTCAGCCGGCGGGGCTGCGTCACCGGGACAACGCTGCTTATTTTCAATACCGCTGTTAGCGGTACCGGAGAAAAAGAGGCGTCTTACCCGGTGACTGGTGGGAAAGGAATTGTGGCGCTTAGCTTTATTTGGATGGTAAAATTATTGGATGGTGTGGTAGAGGTTTAGTAAGCCTCGTCCTGAATACGCTGATCATGGCTCCACTGCCCTTTACCACTATGCACTGAAGTACCCCAGAGCTCCATGCCGGGAACAGGCTGTATCCGCCGCAGCGGACGCAGTCTCATCTTTACAATCCTTTGTTTCTTTTTTGGACAAACAAAAAAGAAAAAAGCAGGGACTACGATAGAAATAAAATTACTACCAC
>Ga0105048_10017564_pt1 | contig 11036 bp, 11 predicted proteins | sample MAT05_FD_78382 | JGI IMG/M metagenome (GOLD analysis project Ga0105048, IMG submission 78382) | Freshwater microbial communities from Lake Fryxell liftoff mats and glacier meltwater in Antarctica - MAT-05 | ecosystem: Environmental > Aquatic > Freshwater > Ice > Liftoff microbial mat | place...
CCTCGTCTACGCGTTCACGTTCCGCGGCGACGAGGGGCAGGAGTACGCCTTCGCCGGGGAAAAAGCCTTCATGGCACGCTCTCTCCTCGCGTCGTTGACCTTGCTCGTCGGCGCGATCCGCGACGCGGGCGGCGCGCTCGCGGGGGAGGCGCTGCTCCGCTTCGACCTCCGCTCGGACCTCGTCCGCTTCGCGAAGAGCTTCCGGGCCGCGCGTTGAAGCGCTAAAGAGCCGGCATGCGCAGGCTCGATCCCCGGGAGACGACGATCCTCGTCATCGACGTGCAGGAGAAGCTCGCGGCGGCGATGCCTCCGGGCGCGCTCGCCGACGTCACCCGCGCCGCGACGGCGCTCCTCGAAGCCGCGGCCATCTTCGGGGCTCGAGTGATCGCCACCGAGCAGTACCCGCAGGGCCTCGGCCGCACCATCGTGCCGATCGCCGAGCGCCTCGCCGCGGCAGAGGCGCCCGTGATCGAGAAGGTCGAGTTCTCCGCCTGCGACAACCGCGGCTTCGAGCGGGCCTGGGCCGCGGCGCGCAGCAAGACCGCCGTGGTGCTGGGGATGGAGGCGCACGTCTGCGTCTTCCAGACAGTTCGCGAGCTGACGGCGCGGGGCGTAACGGTGATCGTCCCGATCGACGGCGTCGCTTCCCGCCGCGACGATCACCGCGTCGCGGGCCTTGATCTCTGCCGCTCCGCCGGGGCGACGCTGTCAACGATGGAGACGATCGTCTTCGACTGGCTCCAGCGCGCAGGGACGGCAGAGTTCAAGAAAATCTCGAAGCTCGTGCGGTAATCCGGACGACCCTGGACAAAGTACCAGGGAGTGCGCCATCGAGCCCCGCGAGGAGACCTCGCGACAAGGTAGGATTTAGGAGCGCCCGCGCTGCATCCGGCCGCATCGCTACCGAAGCTGTCTGGCCTCTCTCCCGCGCATGCACGCTCTGGCCTGATCCAGAACCCTAGGGCGGCGCTCCGTGGACTGGCGCTTCCTATCCGCCCCTTCGGGAGAGACTCCCGCCTACGCTGGTCTGCGCCGACGAGAGCGGATTTTTGTGCGCACGTCACGGCGTAATCGCTCGTGCCGTTTTCTCGATCTCCATCTCGATGAGGGGTAGGAGACGAGAGGAGACGAGAGGAGAGAGGGATCTCTTGCTTCGGATCACCGTCGAGCGCGACCACCGCGCGGCGCTCGTGGGGTGTTCTCGTCCACGTGAAGCGGAGAGAGGCATCGGGCTCCGGAGGTGGCTCGCTCGCCGGCATTCGCTTCGGCTGCGGCGGCCGATCGGTGGGAGCGCGGGCGCCCGGCGCATAGGTGCCCTACGTCACCCGTACCGCGAGGGTCTTCGCCTCCGGCCCGACGAGCACGCTCAACCCGAGGCTCGATGGGAACACAGGCCGACGGCTCGCGACTGGCGCGTCGGCCTCGCCCTCCTCGGGGCCTTCCACGGCCGCGTCGAGCTCCTCGCCGGCCTCCGGATCTTCTTTTTCCTCGGTGGCCTGGCTGGTCGGGGCCAGGAAGCCCGACGAGCTGGGAACGGAGGCCTTCGGGGAGCATGCGGAGCCGAGGCTACCCGCATCCGGGAGGGCAGGGGCGATTCTCGAGCCTGCCTGCTCGCGAAGTCCGCGTGCCTCCGGAAAGGTGCGGGCATGAGCGTCCGGCTGCGAGTCGAAAACTATCGCGTGCTCAGCAAGATCGACTGGGAGCTACCGAAGGGCGTGTGCGCGCTGGTGGGGCCGAATGGATCGGGGAAGACGACGCTGCTCGACGTGCCCGTCTTGCTCCGAGACCTCATGGATCACACCTACGGAGGCGCGTTCACTCGACATGGAACCTACGAAGGTCTCCTCAACCTCAAAGCGCCCCGGAGCGAGCGGGTCACGCTTGGGGTTGATTACGGATCTATTGAATGGGACGTCGAAGTGGCGTTCGAGCAGGGGCTCGCTCGGTTCAGTGAGGGGTTTCCGGGCTGGACCGACGGCGCATGGAGCTTCCAGGAGGAGCCAACCAAGTTTCCAAACTACATGGTCGACAGCATGATGCTGGCCGAGGATATGCCCTTTCGCGACTACCGCCTCTACAGCGACTATCGCCTCCCGGACATCCGCCGGAAAGGCTCGCCCTCCTCCGCCCGCATCACGCTCGAACCCGACGGAGCCAACGTCTTGTCCGTCCTCCGGAACTGGGCGGGCAAGCAGCACCTGAAAGAGCGGTTTGCGTTCGTGATCAAGAGCCTCAAAGAAGCCTTCCCGGACACGTTCGAAGCGCGCGACTTCGAGCCCGCAGACGACGGCACCGTCAGTGCGCGGATCCTCGCGCCGGGCGGCGGGACGGCCCTCCCGGTGCTCTACGCGCCCAGCGGCTGGATCACCGCGCTCCTCCACCTCACGGCCGTCGCCTCGACCGAAGCCGGCGGGATCGTGGCCATCGACGAGCCCGAGAACGGGCTCCACCCGCACGCCATTCTGTCGAACGTGATGTTCACCCGCGGCCGCCCGCGCCGCAAGTGCCCGGCAGCGCCGGGCACGCAGCAAGCAGGCCGTCGGGTGCAACAGCGTGTTCGGCGGCTCTTCCCGTTGGTAGTCCTTTGCCGCGGATGTCCTCCGAACGCTGGGGTACGCCCTGAGCACCACCCGCGAACGAGCCTCGCGGAGATGTGGAAACGTATGGCGGTCGTCGGCTGGGATCGTAGTGGGGGGCGAGATGCTCGACCGAGCGCGCACCGTCCCGCGACGCCCTGTGGTAGGGTTCCCGTTGTGAGCCTCCTCATCGAGATCGACCGCGAAGACGACGGCAGGTGGATCGCCGAAGTGCCGGCGCTTCCTGGGGTGCTGGCGTACGGCGACACGCGCGAGGGTGCAGCGGCATCCGCCAAGGCCCTGGCGTTGCGCGTCGCCGCCGATCGCCTGGAGCACGGTGAACCTGTGCCGGACGCCGTGCTCGCTCTGTTCTCGGCGGCGGCGTAGACGATGGGCAGCGTTTGGGGCTCTACGCGGGCGAGCCGTGTCCTCGCAGCACTTTTTCGGATCGGAGGGCGGGTCAAGCGGGTCACCGGATCGCATCGTACCTTGGCGCGCGATGGTTGGCTGGACTATGTCTTCGCTTTTCACGATGGCGACGAGGTCGGCCCCCGCATGCTCGTTCGCATCGCCAAGGCAACAGGGTTGATCCCCGACGATCTGTAAGCCTTCATGGGCACGTGGCGCGAGGTGGTCCCGAGGACGGAGCGCGCATGCTGCTATGAGACAGCCGCAGCAAGGCTCGGTGCTGTCAACATTGAAACAGCCTTCTCTGCCTTGCGCGCAGAACATGTTTCTATGACTCTCTCTTCTTCCCGCCGCGCCGGTCTGCCGCGGGCGCGTAGCGCCCGTCATGCACCAGCGCCCGGTTGGGCTACATCACGTGAGCACATCGCTGATGTTGTTCGCTCCAAGGACGTTTTCGATCCACCGATCGAGGGTCCCCACGTCAGTACATGCTTGAATGCGGGCACGGTCGCTGTCCGTGAGGACCAGCTTCGCACGCGCGAGAAGGCGAAGAAGCGCATCACGCCTCCCGTTGATTTCGCCTTCGGCCTTTCCTTCGGCCTTTCCTTCGGCCTTTCCGGTCCTGCGCCCCTCTTCTTTCCCCTCTTCGTGCGCGATGACGAGTGCGCCGCGGGCGTCCTGCTCGGCCATCTTGGCGCGCTCGTACAGCTCCCACTCCTCGGGCGTGAACGCCGTCTTGCGCGCCACTTCGAGCGCCTCGCGAAATGGCCCTTCGGAGAGCGCCGGCGGCACCACGTCCAGGTTCCTGGCCTCACGGAAGAAGTAAGCCCACTTCTCGACGAGGGTCTGCGGAGCGTCCCCGCCCGCATACTTGGGCAGCTCCAGGAAGGCATACTGGACCTGCGGGAGACCCTTTTCGCCGCCATGCTGCTCCTGCATTCGCCAGCGGCTCAGCATGGGCACCTTGTACTGGCCGCTCTGGTTCTCCTCCCGCCATAGCTTGAAGTTGCAGATGGTCACGCCCACGACATCGCACAACGCCGGGTATTCGTCCGCGTTCCGCAGTTGCATGACATAGGCTTTGCTCGCGTTGTAGACCACGCGCTTCTCGAACCCCTCGACCTTGAGCACCTGCATCTCGACCACGAACCGGCGGCCGGAGGCGTCCGTGCATTTGACGTCGACGATCGAGAGCTTCAGCTCCGGCACGGCGACATGCTGCTCTTGCGAGAGGTACTGAACCTCGAGAATGCGGCGGTCGCCTTCGAGCTCGAGAAGATGGTTGAGCAGCGCGATGAGCACGTCCTTGTGGGCCTCTGCCCCGAAGATCCGTTTGAAGACAAAGTCGGTCTTGGGGTCGGCGAACGTGGGGAGCATCGCGAGCTTCTACCTCCGGCGGGCGGCGGGGGCAACCGTGTCGTCAGGCCGCGGTCGCGCTGGCCCGTGTGCCGTCATCCATTGAATACTGGTGGTTTCGTACCTTGAGCGCGCGACGACGACGTTCAGGGTGCCGCAATTCCTCCGCGACCGAGGGAGACCGCGCAAGGCGGCGTCCGACGCCCCGCGGCAACTGCGCGTGAGCTTCGCGCAAGGCGTTCGCGCCACGGGGCCGAGACATCCTCCCACGATGGGCAGCACAAAAGGAGGCTCGCCGCCCGCGCGGCGAACGAGCAGGCACTCTCGTGGGGTGCGCAACGGGCGAGCGAGCGGGATGTCGGCGTCGCTGCCAGTGCCCGCACCTCCCCCCGGCTCCTTGCCGGGGCGCGAGTCACTCCGTCTTCGTTGAGATCCTCGAGGTCGTCTTCGTACTCCTCGTGCGAGTCGAAACCGGCATCGTACGCCTCCTCCTCCGGCGTGCGGTCAGGCGTCTTGTCGGCGTCGTCTTCGGGTCTGTGATCCAGGTGTGTCTCCTTCGCGCGTGGTCACCGGACCCTACTACGAAGGTGACCGTCGGTCCGTGGGAGCTGGTCTTCGATGCCGGTCGCGTCAAGCGCCCTCGAATCGCTCAAGGCCGTGTGCGCTGCTGCGTCTGGTCCCGATGGCGTCGATGCCGACGTGCGAGCGTCAGCCCTGCCTGGAAGGCCCGGGGCGCCCGCCCGCCCGAACGGCTTGGCGGTGTGCCGCGGGCGCGAAGCGCACGTCGCGCCCCATCGCCTTGTTCGGCGGTACGGATACACAGAATCGTTGGCCGCCTGTCGTCATCCGCGAATGGTGATGAAATGGTAAGTAAGAACGTCGGAAGCGCGTCTCCCGCTTGATGACGCACAACTCAGAGCGCACTTGCGCCGGTTTCCTTTCCCAAGCGCCGATCGAACGTCAAAAGCGCCTTGCAGTCCGCGCGTCGTGTGCCCGCGAGGATCACGTAGTCGGCGAAGTCTGCGCTCCCCGCTACATACGCGTCGAGCGCCTCTTGAACCCGCTCCGCCTCGTCGATGATGACGCCACGGGTGCGTGTCAGCGCCAGTAGATGGTCGTGAATGGCGCTCCGACTCAGATCATACGTATACGCGAGCACCCATGCCGTTTCAACCAGCACGACAAGTGGCAGAAAGACCCCGTCCCCGCGAGCGTGGCGTAGAAACGCGTGCTCGGCCTTCTTTGCTTGGCCGGCGTCGTCCCGCAGAAGGAGCCTGACGACAACGTTGGTATCAAACGCGACCACGAGTCGCCCCCTTCCGGATACCGGCCTCCATGTCCTCAATGGAAGCAACGCGGGTGGGAGGAGGAGGACGCCGAGCCAGGAAATCTTCGGGCTCGTAGAGCCTTGGCGTAAGGATCAGCCGGCCCTCGTTGTCGACGCGTACGTCCACTTGGCACCCCGGTCGCAACTTAAGCTGTTCGCGCAGCACACGCGGGACCGTGAGTTGACCCTTGCTGCTCATCGTCAACGTGGACATGATCCAGATTGTAAGGCAAGTCGACTTACGCCGCCACCACAATGTTGCGCTCCGATCCGGTCGCAGGGGGCACCGACCGGACGGACGCAGGTTCGATCTGCTTCGTGGGCGCGACGGGGTGCCTACGCCGGTGCCGCCCGCCGGGCGAACGACCGGGTGCTCACCGACGGGCGGCATGATGGATCGAGTCGACTAGAAACCTCGTCGCGGCTTGCCGGTATTGCTCAACCGCCGAACGCCCTGCGGCTCAGCCGCGGGGACGCGCGTAGCGCGGCTCCGTCGGCCTGCAGCCGCTTGTTGGGCCGCTTCTGGAGAGCACGTTGGCTCCGCTCTTCGCACAGGACTGCGGACCTTCCGTCTCACGTTTCGATCCCGTGTACAGCGATGGGGAAATCGAACCGAGTCCCCATGACGAGCCCCGCGCTCGCAACCTTATCGACCACAAGGTGCCAGAACGCGGAAGGTCCATCTGCAAACAGACACTCCGTCGCAGATTGGGCCGAGTTCAGCGCCGGCTTGGCGCCTCCGTTCGACTTGGTGAGCTTGTGAACGAGGTCGGCGATGTCGGGTCGCTCGAACCAGGACTGGTCGGCGCGCCGGACACTCGGCACGAACGAGAACGGGGCGCTTGCGCCGGCGGTGCGTTGGGATTGGCCATGAATGGGCATCAGCGCGAGCGAACTCGGAGCGAGCGGATCCAGCACTGCAGCAGCATAGAGTGGATCCTTGTTGTTTGCCCGAACCGTTGCATATGCCATAGGCTTCGGAAGACCCTCGCCGACCACCAGCACTGTGTCGAGCAACCAGCGCGTCTTCGATGGCGACCCGAAGAGGATGAGATCGCCCGACCTGAGCTCCCGCACGAGGCGCCGCAGCTTACCACTCTGATGGTGCCGACAGATCGTCCAGACGAAACCCTCGCGCCAGATCCATGGGTCCGTGTTCTGGCAACCCCCCCGTGGCGTGCAGCCGCTACCTGAACCCGATCGGACGACTGTCGATGGCCATTGCACGATGCGATGGAGATACCGCGGTGGCTGATGACCTTGGCGCAGGTTCGTTACCTCCGTAGGCGGCTCATACTCGCACCAAAATCGCAGTGTGGCCGCCTGCGAAGCTACGCCGCGATCTTTGACATAAGCCCCTTCGCACTCAAGGAACTTCCTCCGATGTTGTCCCGTGTTCCAGGGGACGTCTGCCGCCCCATTGAACGGGATGGCCTCAGCGCCGGGATGCGGAAGCAACACGATCCGCCCGTTCAGCCCTTGATTTCCGGTTGCCATCTGTCCTCAACCTCTCAATCCTGCCGCGCAGGAAATGGTAGCATTTTCGCCGGGCATCAAGGACGCGTCAATCCGGCCGCCTGAGCGAGCCTTCGGACGACATCCTGCCCCGCCCGAGGCCTCCGGCTCCGCCGGCCCAACGTCTCGGCGCATGAGCTGCCGCGCGGCAAGATGTCGATTCGAGGAGCGAAGCGACGAGCCTAGATGTTGACCGCGCGGTCAGATCCATGCGCTTGTTGGGCCCCCTCTGATTCGTAACCTACTGGAATCAAAACTGATAACTGGAAGCTGCCCTGCCGATACACGCCGGAGACGGCCAGAAGCAGCGCGGGGCGCGACGAAGGAGCGCGCGGCGCTGCGCCTATCAAGTGCGAACTCCTCTTTTGACAGAGGAATCTCCGCCAACGACGGAATCTGGTCAGGTCCGGCGCGGAAGTGCCAGACCTTATGCGCGTGCGCGAAAGCGGATAGTTGTCAAGCAGTTGGGCACCAGCGCCGCACCGCTTCGGCCGTGTCGAACGGTCCAGTATTGAAGCAAATACGCGCCTGTGCGGCATGCTCATGGACCACGTTCAGCACTTTCTCGAACAGAAGAAAGTTCTTATCGATGGTGCGCAGGCCGGCACCGATCACGACGCAGTCATAGCGGTTTTGCATCAGATTGGCGCGGATCACGGCCTCCGCCGTTTCGCCAAAATCCGTAAGGCACAACTTTGCGTCGTAACCTGCGGCGTTAAGTGTAGCAATGTCCTTGTCCAGTCCGCCTTGCACTTTCTCAGCCGTCATGCCTGGATAGGCCGCGTAGGCCGGATCGGCGAAGTCAATAAGCTGTGGCTGCAGGCCGACCGATAAGACAGATTTTTTGGGAGTCATAGGTTTTCCATGGGTGGTTGCGGAACGCTTTCGAAGGTGTGAAGGGGATGGTGGACTAAGGAGACCCATTAGTCAAGAGTCAAGAGTAAAGCGTGAAGAGTGAAGAGTCAAAAAACGGAGTTCCACCGTTGCTAGCGAAGTTGTTCAATTGACCTCGGGGAACGGTCAAACAAAGCTACACACCCAGAAGTGGTCCGCGCCCTCGGCGCTCCGCCCTCCTGGGAATTCGATCTCGCGCGGCTTCGCGTGCGAAGCCTACTCTTTCGCCGTGGCTCCAATCACGTACCTCCAGGGAGCAGAGCAAGTCAGGCTAATTTCCGAATATGGGGCGATTTCGAGCTCAAAGCGGGAACTCGATTGATCCTCGCAGCACCACCCTCTCCTTCCGCCAAAGAAACGGGGATACTCGGGATACTCATCACGAGGTCGCCTTACGACATTGAAGCTCACGACCGCGCGCATCGCGACGTCAGGCCTCACGCCGTCGAGGTAATGACATGGGGATTACACAAGAATCCGAAATTATCCCGCGTCGAGCTCGCGACGTGGTGATAGCGCTCCGGCTCAAATCGAAGGCGAACGAAGTCGAGCTGCGGGGGCGCGGCGGAACGACGCGCGCCCGCAGCGCCTGGCGCGAAGAGCGACGGAGGCGAACGCAGTCGCGTAGCGGATCCGAAGGAAGGCTGATAGCGCTCAAATCGAGATCTGACGGGGGCCCAACATCGCGTTCATAAGCGTCCGCGCACCTATTCCATGATCCCCGCAGTTATGCGGCCTGCATATTCCACGATCCCCGTAGTTAGGCCGCAGGGATAGTCCATTATGCCCCGCGCCATCCCGCGCCTCTTCCCCTCATCGAACCGCCCGCCCAAGCCGAGCCGCCTCACCCCTCTCTTCTTCCACCTTATCCCACGCTATTTCGGCACCTCCACCACCACCTCACCTCCCGCCGCCTCTTCCTTCTTCCCCTCCTCCTCCTTCTTCCCCTCCACCACGCCCTTCACCTCCACCACCTCCTTCTTCCCCTCCGCCGCCTTCTTCCCCTCCGCCGCCGCCTTACTCTCCCCCTCCTTCTTCCCTTTCGCTTTCTCCTTCCCCTCCTTCCCCTTCTTCCCCTTGCTCTTCCCCCCCCCCCCACCCACCAGCGCCTCAAACTCCCCTCTCACCCCCCCATCCTTCGCAAACTCCACCACCCCCGCCGCCACAATCTCATCCACCGCCCCCAGAATCCGATTCGCCGTCCGATTCCTCTCCTCTGTCGCCCCCGGCGCCCCCGCCCTCTTCTCCTCCTGCGCCCCATCCGCGCTCGAAATCGCCGCCCGATCCTCCCCCAGCGCCACCAGATCCTTCTGCAAAATCCCCAGCCCCGCAGCCTCCGCCGGCTTCTCCGCCGCCCGATCCAGAATCAGCGTGATGGCCGCCACCACCTGCTTCACAACCTTGGCGCTCGTCTTCGCCCCAACCCCGTACGCCGCCCGCACATCCGCCGTCGCCCCGCGCCGCGACACCGCCGTCCGGATCGCCGTCACCAGCGAGTACCCCTGAGCGAGCGCCTCATTCTGACTCTTCGTCGCCGTCTTCGCGCTCGACCGAATCACCAGCGCTCCGGGCACATCCACCCCGAGCTTCAGCAGATCAGCCGTCAGCCCATCGAGCGTCCCCGCCTGCAAACGAGGCTCCAGCACCGCTTGATGCTTCTGGGCCAAGAGCAGCGCCTTCAACCCCCTCTGCGTGGAGGCGTTGAAGTCCGTCTTCGGGTGCCCGTCCTTGTTCCCGTTCGCCATGTCACCCCTGACGCGTTCGAGTCCAGTCCCGCCACAACCTCGCCTGTGGAACCTACCAGGATGTTCCCGACGGAAGCTAGAACTTTGTTTGGTTGAACATCAATTTCCAGCTTTGGCGGGCTCGTTCGCCACAGCGCACGGGAGCCGCGAAGCGCCGGACGCCACGTTCGCCACGTCGGAAATCACGTTCGCCACGTCGGAAATCACGTTCGCCATGTCGGAAATCACGTTCGCCATGTCGGAAATCACGTTCGCCACGCCGGACAGCCCATTCGCCGCCGCGGACGCTCCATTTCCCTCGGCGCACGGCGTATTTCCCTCCCCGCACACCCTTGTCGCCCCCGCGGACGCCGCTCTCGCGTCCCCGAACGCCTCGTTCATCGCGCGTGACATCTCACGCGACGGCTCAGCCCGCCGCTTCGCCACGCACAAACCCCCGATCCCCGCCTGGACAGAAGCGGTTGACCCACGCCGGGCCCGCGAGCACCCTCCGCGCGTGCCCCAGCGCAAAAACTACCTCTTCGTCTGTGTGAACAGCAGGCCTGACGGCACCCCCAAGGGCTCCTGCGCCGCGCGCGGCGCGGTCGAAATCCACGCCGCCCTCAAGATGGGCCTCGCCACACGCGGCCTCGCGAAGCTCGAAGCGCGCGCCTGTACGGCGAGCTGCGTCGACGTCTGCTGGGCCGGGCCAGTCGTGGCGGTGGAGCCAGCCGGCCACTTCTACGGGCATGTCACGTTGGCGGACGTGCCCGAGATCCTCGAGGCGCTCGCCAACGGGACGCGCGTCGAGCGCCTCGTGCTCTCGCCCGAGGACTTCGACGAGGCCACCGCGCGGCCGCCGCTCCCCGTTCTGAAGAGCTAGTTCGTGGCCGGGTTCGAGATCACGGAGACGCTGGCGGGGCGGCTCCGCCTCGTGCGGGACGGCGTCGAGCGGCCGATCGCCGTCACGATCCGCGGACGATCCGGGCCGATCGCGAGCTTTCTGAAGCAGTCGTTGCTGGCGATCGAGGGCGCCGTCGACGCGCCCGGCTTCGCCGATCATCAACCCCTCACCGGCTCGATCGACGCGGGGCGAGTCTTCACCGAGCGCCGCCTCGTCTACGCGTTCACGTTCCGCGGCGACGAGGGGCAGGAGTACGCCTTCGCCGGGGAAAAAGCCTTCATGGCACGCTCTCTCCTCGCGTCGTTGACCTTGCTCGTCGGCGCGATCCGCGA
>Ga0105048_10017565_pt1 | contig 11036 bp, 8 predicted proteins | sample MAT05_FD_78382 | JGI IMG/M metagenome (GOLD analysis project Ga0105048, IMG submission 78382) | Freshwater microbial communities from Lake Fryxell liftoff mats and glacier meltwater in Antarctica - MAT-05 | ecosystem: Environmental > Aquatic > Freshwater > Ice > Liftoff microbial mat | place...
GGGTCTGTCCGCGGCGGAGATCGTGCCCGCACCGCCACGACGCTGGGACGACACGAGCTGATCCGCGGACGAGGGATGAAGGTGACGGGCGACCAAGGCGCTCGAAGGGGCGACGAGGGCGACGTCTGCCCGCCGCAACCTGAACCGAAGGCCGTTGGAGTCGGTCAATCCAGCATCACTGCGTCTACTACAGCCGCACTGGGCGCTGCGCCGCGCGAGTTGACCAACCATTCCGTATGCGATCCATCGGCGGGGGGGTAGGGACGGCAGGCTCTCGACGGCGTTGGGCCGTTGGTTTCCTTATACCTCCCTGGGGCTGGGCGTGGCGATGATGGCGGGCGGGACGGCGCTGCTGCTCACCCGCGAGAGCGGCAGTTCGACGATCAACCACGCGACGGGGGCGCTCGCGCTCACCAGCGGGTCGCTCTTCGCGGTGTCGGGGGCGGGGATCCTTTTCTCGCCCGACGTGATGGAGCAGTCGTGGGAGGTGTACCGCCGCACCCGCGGGATCGGGGTCGACCTCGCGCTGGCCCCCGTGCCGGGCGGCGCGATGGCGGGCGTGAGCGGGATGTTCTGACTCAGGTTGGGCCCTTGACGGCGAGCGAGAGCGTGAGCTTGGCTTGTTTTCTCGAGCGCGCCCGTCGCGGGAGTGAGCGAGGACGTAAGCCGAGAAAACAAGCCGAGATCGCGCTCGCAGCCGTCGTCAAGGGCCCAACCTGAGTCTGAGGTAGGAGGTCTTGCAGCCCGCCGCCACGGGGGGGTTGCCCGCGCCCCGGTCGAAGCCGCGGTTCCAGGGGATGAAGCGGGTCTCCTCGCCGCGCAGGTGCGTCGTGACGAACACGTCGTCGGTGTCGACGGCGAAGTGCGCGAGGCCGCGGCCGAAGGAGAACAGAGGATCCTTGGGGTTGCGCGCGGTGCGGTATTGCGCGACAGCGTCGCTGGCCGTCTTGGCCCTTCAGCGGGTTCTTGAGCTCCACCGTGAAGATCGGCAGGCCGTTCAGGTAGAGCACTATGTCGATCCGCGACGCCAGTCGAAGCTCCAGCGGGCGGCGGTTCCCGCCCCGAGAGGAGCACCCACTCGATCGTGCGCTCGAAGTCCTGTTCCGACGTGTTCATGGCGGCCTCGCGAACCTGCGGATCGTACCGCCTCAGGCGGCGTGCGACGAGGGCGGCCGTGACAGGCGGCGTCTCGCACGTCGACGGCGCGCACAGTGCCTCGAACGGCGAGACCCAGATCTACGGCCCCCAGTTCAGCGCCAACCTGCGGCGGATGTTCACCGACGCGGGCCCGGTGCGGACCTTCATGCTGTGGTGCGCGGAGCAGCTCGACGCGCAGACCGCGGTGATGGGCGACGCCGCGAGCGCCAGCCGCGCCGCCACTTCGACGCACAGCGCCTCCGCGCAGGAGAAGCTCCCCGCGGTGCAGGAGGCGCGCGGCGAGCTCAAGACCTTCGGGCTCCACCTCGCGGCCAAGAAGTCCGACCGCCATGAGGACTGGAGCGGCGACCTTGAGCTCTTCCTCCCCGGCGGCCTCAGCGCGGTGGGCCGCGGCGCCCGCGCGCTCCACACCGACACCGCGGTGCCCGAGCGCGCGAAGTGGCTGAAGCGCCTCGACGCCCAGCGCGCCGCCCTCGCCCCGCTCATCGGCCAGAACGAGGACGCCGGCCACGCCACCCGCGCCGCCCTCTCCGAGCAGTCGAGCGAGAAGAAGTCCTGGCTCCGCACCTACCGCGGCGTCGCGCTCGTGCTCGAAGGTGTGCTGATGCTGCTCGGCCGCGACGCGGAGTACACCGCCGCGGTCCCGCACCTCACCGCCCCCGGCGGCCGCAAGAAGACCGACGGCGTCCCCAACGCCCCCGCGCGCCCCTCGCAGCAGCCGACGCCCGCCTGAGCGCGCCTCCCCTCTCCCCTCCTCAGCGCGGCCCGCCGCCTCGATCCCCCCAGCGCTCGCTCGCCGAACGTCATCCCCGTAGCTACCACGCCGGCCAGCGGAACTCCTGGTCGCTCCCGAGCCCGTGGTCGAGGCTCGGGTCGAAGGGGTCCATCGGGGTGTTGGCGGTCGCGGCGGTCTGCCTCCAGGTGGTGTTGTTGGCCGCGGCGGAGTGCATGACGTCGTAGCGGTCGGCGCCGCCGAGGTCGAAGAAGAGCCCCACGCTCAGGGTGCGGAGCGTCCCCGCGGCGGCGCTGCGCGGCGAGGGCATAGCGGTCATGCCGAGCGCGTAGGCCCCCATCCGGCCGGGGAGGTGGTACGCGTCGTCGCCGCCCTCGTTGATGAAGACGCCGACGGCGGGGAAGCGGGCGATCCCCATCACCTCGCCAAGGCCCTGCCGGTCGACCCGGAAGGTGTAGCTGTCGGCCTCGGTCCCGCGGTCGATGTGGAACCCCACGCCGTGGTCGTAGCCGAGGCCGATGCCTTCGCTCCCGCCGTTGGTCGGGATGCCGCCCGCGACGTAGTCGTACGTGTCGGCCCCCTGCCCATCGAGGAACACCCCGATCGCCTGGTGGGTGGCTCCGCCGATCCCGTACTTGTGCCAGAGGCGGTAGGTGTCGTCGCCCGAGCGGTCGTAGAGGAGCCCGGCGCCGAAGAAGTAGCCCCAGCCCTGGCACATCACCGCGCACTCGTAGCGGTCGGCGCCCGCGAGGTCGAAGAGGCCGCCGAGGCCGCCCGACAGGCTCACGATGCCGCGGCCGGTCGACGGGTTGAACACACGGAGCCCGAAGCCGAAGCCCTGCGCCCCCGAGAAGTTGCTCCCCTCGGCGTCGTAGGGGTTGTTGAGGGGATCGCTCCGCACCGGGAGGGGATCGGTGATGGCGAGGTAGCGGTCGTCGCCCGCGTCGTCGACCAGCCAGCCGATGCCGCGCGTCCCGCCGAAGCCCTGGCTGAGGTGGAGCGTCTCGTAGGAGTCGTCGCCGCCGCCGCGGTCGACGAGGAGGCCGTAGCCGAACGACGCCGCGCCCTGGCTGTACACGTAGCCCTGGTAGCGGTCGGCTCCGCCGTGGTCGGCGAGCACACCGACGCCGAACATCCCGTAGGCCTGGTAGTACCCGGTGCGATAGAGGTCGTCGCCCGCGGCGTCGTCGAGGATCGCGACGCCGAACCACCCCGCCGCCAGCCCGCTCCCCTGCCCGCCGTCGTTCGGGAGCCCGTCGCGGATGTCGAAGTCGTTGCGCTCGCTGGGGACGTACCGGTCGTTGCCGGCGAGGTCGAGCACGGCGGCCACGGGGTGGAAGAGGTCGCGGTTGACGGCGATGTCGTCGAAGTAGGTGTCGTCGCCGCCGCCGTCGACCAGGAGGAAGAAGTCGTCGCCGGCGCGGGTGTCGTCGCTCGCCTGGAGCGAGACCACCACCTGCCCGAGCGGGCCCGTGAGGGAGAGCGCGGCGTCGGGCGTGAGCGGTTCGGCGCGGAGCGCGAGGCGCAGCGACTCGACCGAGCGGGCCGCGAGCTGCGCGGCGCGCGCGAGGAGGTCGTAGTCGATCGCGGCGTTCATCTGGCCGGCGACGCGCCACGCGTTGGTGAACATCGCGGTGTCGCCGCTCGCGCGGGTCGCGAAGAAGGTCCGGAGGCTCGACTGCCACATGGGGAGGGTGGTGCCGCCCGCGGTGAGCGCGCGGTCGCGGAGGTCGGCCGCGGCCAGGAGCCCGACGACACATTGGGCGAGGGCGACCTGCGCGTTCGGCGAGAAGCGCCGCGCCTCCTCGGCCACCGCGTCGGAGCGCTCGCCCCACGGGGGGAGCGTCGCCGCGGGGGCGCCCGCGACGGGGGGGTGCTCGTAGAAGGCCCGGAGCGCGGCGAGGAGCGGCTGCCCCGCGGGGTCGACCGTCACGGCGCGGTCGTAACGGCTGGTCTGGTAGCCCGCGCGGTGGCCGTAGGTCGCCTGCGCCACGAGGAGCTCGCGCACGGTGGTGTCGGCGTCGCCGAGGGCGAGCGCGGCGCGGACGTCGCCCGACACCATGCACGCGAAGGCCGGCGCGAGGTCGCCCTGGTGGCGCACCTGGTCGGTCCAGTGGAGGCGGGTGGGGTCGTTGTCGAAGCGCAGGCCGAGGTCGGGCTGGGTGAGCTGCGCGGGCGTCACCCCGAAGCGCGTCAGCGCGTCGTAGAAGGGCTGCGGCGGGAGGCAGGTCAGCGGGAGCGTGCGCGGCGTCCGCACGTCGAGGTCGGCGCCGACCGTGGGAGGGACGACGCGGACGTCCGGCGCGACGTCCGCAGAGGCCTCCGCGCGGATGTCCGCGGCGGCGTCGAGCGGGCGCGTCGGCGCGGCCTCGTCGCACCCCGCCAGGAGGGCCGCCACGATGCCCTGTAAGAGCGCGCTCTTGTTCATGTTCCGTGGGCTTCCTGCGTCCCGGTGCGTGGTGTGGCGCGCGGCATGGCTACGCGAAGAGCCTCTGGAGCTCGTCCCATAGCGCGGTGGCTTCGAGGGTCGCGCGCGGGCGCTGGGGCTTGCGCGACGACTTCACGGCCCCGAGGTGGCGCGTCGCGATCTCCCGCAGCGCGTTGACGTCGTCGGGTCCCTCCGCGAGCACGACGCGGAGGCTCATGCGCGCAGGTCCTCGACGAGCTCGTGGCGCAGCGTGCGGGCGTCGCTCGCCGAGACGGCGACGGCGCGGAGCTCCCCGTCGATGAGCCGCAGGCGATGCACCGTGGGCCAGGCGTCGTCGGGGGAGCCCTCCTCGCCGAGCAGGAGGTCGATGAGCTCGATGCTGTGGGTGCTGAGCACGACCTGCGCGCCGCGGGCCGCGGTCGCGCGCAGCCGGGCGGCGAGCTCGCGCAAGTAGCGCGGGTGCTGGAAGCTCTCGGGCTCCTCGAGCAGCAGGACCCCGTCGGCCGCCTCGCCCGCCGCCGACGCGATGGAGAGGAAGCGCTTGAAGCCGTCGCCCGCGAGGAAGGCCGGGATCGGCGGCCGCCCCTCGGTGAAGGTGTGCAGCACGAAGTCGCTCTCGACCTTCAAGATCCGGAGATCAGTGAGCCCGGGCATCGAGCCGCGAAGCGCGCGGATCACGTCCTGGAGGCGCCCCGCCTGCTCGACGCGCGTGTAGGCATCCTCCAGCGAGCCGGTCGCGCGCACCGCCTCGACGTCGACGAAGCGCATCGGGCGCTGGCCAACGGCCGGAAGGCTCTGACCGTGACCATGGGCGCCGCGGTGATCGAATACGATGGAGGACCCACCCAAGGAGGCGAGACCGCCGTCGCTGTTCCGATACGTAGTCTGTGAAGTCGCTTCGAGCGCCGGTAGCGTGAGCTGCCCCTCAGATTTCACCCGGTGTTGATCGTGGGGGTCGAGTGCGGCGACGTTGAGCGTCACGGACGCGCAAAGGCCGGGCAGCCCCTCGGACTGGATGCGAGCCTCCGGCTTCGTGTGGAAGACACGGCGTAGCGCATGGAGCGTCGAGCCGCCGCGGCGGATCAGCAGTTGGAACGCCGCGCGCGCGTCGAGTCCGAGATTCGTCATGGCGATGGCTTCGAGCACCGTCGACTTGCCGCAGTTGTTCGGCCCGACGAGGACGCTCAGCGGCGACAGCGCTTCGACGCCGCCCGATCGAACCCCGCGGAACCCTTCGATCGTCACCGATCGCACGGCGGGCGGCTCGCTCTCGGTCATGGGCGGAGCCCTCGTCTCATCGCCCCAAGTCGTAGGCCAGCGGACCGTGCGGCGTCAACGGTGCGAAGCGCCGCGCAACCGACGACGCCACCGTACGGCCGACCCGCGCCGCAGCGTCGAGGCGCTTCGCCTGCGTGCCAGATCACCTCCGCGCGCCCGACAGCCGTACGCACCGCGGCCGCGGAGGCACTCGCGGCGACCGATGGAGGCGCTCGGCTCGTCTTCGGAAAGCTTCGCGGCGGCGTCGATCGGTTTCAACGGCGCGGAGCCCCCAGAGCCGACGCATGCCACCGTCGAGCGCACGATGATCCCCGAGGTGGCCGCCGACGGGCGGGGCAGCGGGCTCGTCGTGTACCAGACGTACGGCTCGCGCTGGGGACAACCTCGACGGCGACGGCTGCAGCGCGGGTTGCACGATGGAGTGACGATCGCCCGCTACGGCATCCGCGCGCCGCGCAGGGCGATGTGCGTCCCCTGGAGCTGGAAGGCCGCGGTGAAGCCGTCGGCGATGCGCGGGTCGCTCGCGCACATGCGCCCGGGGATGCGCGTCCCGTCGCCGTCGATGCAGGCCGTGATGCGCGGGGCCGAGCCGGCGGGCCCCGGCATCGTCTCGATGCGCTCGAGGCCGTCGCCGTCGAGGTCGATGTCGGGCTGCTGCGGGCCGATCTGGAAGAGGATGATCCGCTGGCCGCCCACGAGGAGTTCGAGGAAGGTGCCGCGGTCGCCGCCGCCCCCGCCGCCCCCGCCCGGGAGGAGCCCGGCGGGGTTGGGGAGCGCCGAGAGGTCGGCGGCGGGGATGGCGCCGCAGAGGACGCCGTCGCGGAGGGCGGTGACGCGCGTGGGCTCGGCGACGACGGTGCCCGAGAGGCGGCCGCGCTGGACGCGGAAGTTGAGCATCCCCGCGGGGCCCGCGGCGAGGTTGAGGCGCACGTCCTCAGGCCCCCCGGCCAGCCGCCCCATGGCGATGCGGCTCTGGAACGACGCCTGCGGGAGCTGCGTCATGGGGTCGAGCGACTGGGTCGAGACGAACTGAGGGTTGCCCGGCTGGGTGTTGTTGGTGCGCTCCATGTCGCCGTCGACGCCGATGAGCCAGCCCACGCGGGCGTCGGGCACGTTCTGCCCCGTCACGTCCGTGAGGTTGAGGAAGCCGAGCTGGATGAGCGTCTGCCCGTTGGAGAAGTTGGAGTTGATGAAGGAGTTGAGCAGCCCCCCCGCCATCCCGAGGGCGCGGCCGAAGGCGTTGTCGGGCACGCGGTCGCCCGAGAAATCGCAGCCGATCATCCCGTTGTCCTGGGCGATCTGGAGGCTGGTCACCACCACGGCCTGCTCGCGGAGGCAGTCGGGGCCGCAGCCGTCCCAGCGGGTGCGGTTGCCGTCGTCGCACTGCTCGCCCATGTCCACGCGGCTGTTGCCGCAGGAGGCCACCGTACGGCAGTCCATCCCGCAGCCCGGGGTGGAGTCGCACACCTCGCCTGCGGCCGTGTCGACGATCCGGTTGCCGCAGCGCTCGTTGGAGAGGCAGTCGGAGCGGCAGCCGTCGCCCGAGGCGTTGTTGCCGTCGTCGCAGACCTCGCCCATGTCCACCCGCATGTCGCCGCAGCGGGCTTCGAAGCGGCAGGTGGCCGAGCAGCCGTCGCCGGAGGTGTTGTTGCCGTCGTCGCAGCTCTCCCCCGGGTCGAGGAAGCGGTCGCCGCAGCGGGGCACGCGGACCACGTCGGGGGCGACGTCGATCGGGGCGGTGTCGACCGTGGTGACATCGGGCGGCGGAGGGGCGTCGGGGGCGTCCGAGGCCGCGGTGTCCAGCGGGGGGGTGGTGTCGACCGCGGCGTCGCCGCCGGTCGCGCGGATCACGTCGCTGCCGCAGCCGACGACGCCCGCGGCGAGGCCGAGCGCGGCGAGAAGGAATGCCCTGTTCTGCATGGGCCGCGACTCTATCGAAGTGACCGCCAATGTCCAGCGAAGGGCCGAAGGTCTGGGGGCGTGGGATTCCCCGCGCGGCCGCGGCGCGAAGCGGGTATAACGTTCGGAGCCGCCGCGTTATGAAGCAGATCGACAAGCTGGTCGGGCACTTGATTCGCTTCCAGGCCGAGGTGCTGGTGGCCTCGTCCAACGGCCCGGTGGTGGTGCGGGTGGGCGGCGTCGAGCGGGCGTCCAACCAGACGCTCGACCACGCGGCCATCACCGCGATGGTGCTCGAGGTCGCGCCGCCGGCCCAGCAGCAGGAGCTCCGAGCGAACCGCGCGGCCCGCTTCGTCTATGACAGCCCCCAGGGGCCCATCGGCGTGGAGGTGACCCCGTCGCCCGCGTCGTGGCGCCTGAGCCTGTCCCCCGTCACCGCCGGCCGCGCGTCGCGGGGGCTCTCGTCGCCGGGGGTGCCCAAGGCGGCCGCGCCGATCCCCTCGGCGGCGACGGTGCCCACGCCGCTGTTCCGTGAAGAGCGGATGTCGGCCCCGGCGCCCGTCCCGGCGCCCGTCACCGGGGGGGACAACACCTCCATCGACCGGCTCCTCAAGGCGATGACGCAGAAGGGGGCGAGCGACCTGCACCTCTCGACGGGGATGACGCCGATCATCCGGCTCCACGGGGAGATGCAGCCCCTGGAGGCGTCCATCCCGCCGCTCGGCGACGCGATGCTGCGGCAGGTTCTCATGCCCATCACGCCGACGCGCAACAGGGAGGAGTTCGCGCGGCGCAACGACACCGACTTCGCGTACGAGATCGTCGGCGTCTCGCGCTACCGGGTGAACCTCTTCGCCGACCGCAACGGCATCGGCGCGGTGCTCCGGCGCATCCCCTTCGAGATCGTGCCCGCGGAGAAGCTCGGGATCTCCCCCGAGGTGATGGAGCTCTGCAACCTTTCGAAGGGGCTGGTGCTGGTGACGGGGCCGACGGGCTCGGGCAAGAGCACCACGCTGGCGGCGATGGTCGACCGGGTCAACGCGACGCGCGACGACCACATCCTCACCATCGAGGACCCGATCGAGTTTGTGCACAACGAGAAGCGCTGCCTCATCAACCAGCGCGAGGTGCGGGTGCACACGGAGGGCTTCCGCCCGGCGCTGCGCGCGGCGCTGCGCGAGGACCCCGACGTGGTGCTGGTGGGCGAGATGCGCGACCTGGAGACCATCGAGATCGCGATCGAGACGGCGGAGACGGGGCACCTGGTGTTCGGCACGCTGCACACCAACACCGCGCCGAGCACGGTCGACCGGATCATCGACCAGTTTCCCGCCGACCGGCAGGCGCAGATTCGCATCATGCTGTCCGAGTCGCTCCGCGGGGTGATCTCGCAGACGCTCTGCAAGAAGGTGGGGGGCGGGCGCGTGGCCGCCTACGAGGTGCTCATCGGGACCCCGGCGGCGTCGAACCTCATCCGCGAGGCCAAGACCTTCCAGCTCTACAGCATGATGCAGTCGGGCAAGAAGGAGGGGATGGTCACCCTCGGCGAGTCGCTCACCGACCTCGTGCTGCGCGGGCTCATCGACCCGCGCGAGGCCTACTACAAAGCGATCAACAAGGCGGAGATCCGGACGCTCCTCGGCAACGTCGGGATCAGCCTGCCCGAGTGAGCTGAACTCCATGGCGCAGATCGACCGCTACATCCAGCACATGCTCCGCATCGACGCGAAGGCGCTGGTGCTCACGTCCAACGGGCCGGTGCTGGCGCGGCTGGCGTCGGGGGCCGAGCGCGCCTCGACGCAGACGGTGGAGCACGCGCTCCTGGTGTCGGCGGTGCAGGAGGCGGCGCCGCTCGGCAACCTCAACGAGATCCGGGCGTCGCGGCCGACGCGCTTCGAGTGGCCGCACGAGGCGCCGGCGGTGTTCATCGAGGTGGTGCCGACGCCGGGGCTGTGGCGCGTGACCATCACGCCGTGGGAGCCGCCGCGCGCGTCGGACTCGCCGCCGGCGGTGAGCGCCGTGACCCCGCCGCCGCCCGCCCGGCGCGCGTCGGAGGTGCCGCTGTCGGCCCCGCGGTCGTCCAACGTGCACGCCTACGCGCACCCCTTCGCGGCGACGGTGCCCCCGCCCGACGAGCCGCGCCCGACGATCCCCGGGCCGCAGCCGGTGACCTCGGCGCCGCCCGCGGCGACGGTGAGCGTCGCGCCGGAGCCGCGCGGCGACACGACGGCGATCGACCGGCTGCTGAAGTTCATGAACGCCAAGGGGGCGAGCGACCTGCACATCTCGACGGGCCGAGTGCCGATGATGCGGCTCCACGGGGAGATCATGCCCGTCTCGCCCGACCTGCCGCTGCTCACCGCCGACTCGATGCGCGTGATGCTCTTCTCCATCATGCCCTCCCACTGCCGCCAGCAGTACACGGAGAAGAACGACACGGATTTCGCCTACGAGATCGCGGGCGTGGCGCGCTTCCGCGTCAACTGCTTCGTCGACCGGCGCGGCCCCTGCGGGGTAATGCGGCGCATCCCGTCGGACATCATCCCCGCGGAGTCGCTCGGGCTCTCGAAGGCGGTGCTCGACCTCTGCGACCTGCCGAAGGGCCTGGTGCTGGTGACGGGCCCGACGGGCTCGGGCAAGAGCACCACCCTCGCCGCGATGGTCGACAAGATCAACGCCACGCGCCGCGACCACATTATCACGGTGGAGGACCCGATCGAGTTCGTCCACAAGAACAAGCGGTGCCTCGTCAACCAGCGCGAGGTGCGGGTCCACACCGACTCCTTCAAGGACGCCCTGCGCGCGGCGCTGCGCGAGGACCCGGACGTGGTGCTGGTGGGCGAGATGCGCGACCTTGAGACGGTGGCCATCGCGATCGAGACGGCGGAGACGGGGCACCTGGTGTTCGGCACGCTCCACACGCGGACGGCGCCGAGCACGGTCGACCGGATCATCGACCAGTTTCCCGCCGAGCGGCAGGAGCAGATCCGGATGATGCTGTCGGACTCGCTCCGCGGGGTGATCTCGCAGACGCTCTGCAAGAAGGTGGGGGGCGGGCGCGTGGCCGCCCACGAGGTGCTCATCGTCACGCCGGCGGTGAGCAACCTCGTCCGCGAGGGCAAGACCTTCCAGCTCTACGGGATTATGCAGACCGGGCGGCAGCACGGGATGGTGACCCTCAACGACGCCCTCTGCGAGCTCATCAAGACCCACAAGATCACCGCCGCCGAGGGGTGGTTCCGCGCCGTCTACAAGAACGAGATGCGCGGCACGATGCAGCAGGCGGGCATCCCGCTGCCGCCCGGCGTCCCCGAGAAATAGCGCGCCGGGCGGTCCAGGGAAATCCGCGCAGCAAATTGGACGCTGCGCCGCGCGGCGTCGCATAGGCGTTCTCACACGTCACCTTCGCCCTCCGCGGAGCGCACGTTACGCCCACCACACCGGGGGGCACAGGGAGCAAACCTATGGGAACGACCGCATCCGCGGATCGGCGCGATCCGTCCGCGCCCCGTCGCACGATCAAGACCACGGTAGACCTCA
>Ga0105048_10017566_pt1 | contig 11035 bp, 7 predicted proteins | sample MAT05_FD_78382 | JGI IMG/M metagenome (GOLD analysis project Ga0105048, IMG submission 78382) | Freshwater microbial communities from Lake Fryxell liftoff mats and glacier meltwater in Antarctica - MAT-05 | ecosystem: Environmental > Aquatic > Freshwater > Ice > Liftoff microbial mat | place...
CGATCGGTTTCGCCGCCGAACCCGCGTCTGCTCCGAGCCCCGATGCCGAACTGACCGCCGCCATCGCCGCCGTCGAGGCCAACCCCGACGCGCTCGCCGCGCACGACACACTCCTGCGTGTGCATCAGGCGGCGGTGCGGAAAAACTACAAAGAAGGCGAAGCTATCGCCGCTCCCGTTGAGGCGCGCTACCGGGTCTGGCTGGCGCGGAATCCCGACTCTCTCGGCGTCAACTACGGCCTCGGTTCGCTGCTTTACGGCCATGAGGATCCGCGGGCCAAGCCGTTTCTCCTCAAGGTCGTCGCGCTCGATCCCAAGCAGGCGAAGGTCTTCCAGATGCTCGCGATCGACGCCGAACGTTGGGGGGACGAGCCGGGTGCGTCCGAGTTCATGCGCCGCGCCTCCGCCGCCGACCCCGCGAGTCCCGACTATGCCTTTTACTATGCCAGCGGTTTGGGTCGCGTGGATCCGCCGAGGTGGGAATCGGCGAGTCTCGAGGTTGCCCGACGGTTTCCCACGCACGAGCGCGGCGCGCAGGCGCTCTATTGGCTGGGCGCACGGGCCGATTCCGAGGCCAAACGCCTGAAGTATTGGGAAAAACTCCGCGCCGATTTCCCGCCGGAAAAGTTCAGTTGGTCCTCCAGTGCGATGACCGGTCTTTTCGAGGCCTACCTGCGCACCGCGCCCGCACGGGCGACCGCTTTGGCACGGGACATGGAACGGGCGGGCGTCCGGGAGCCGAAGCAATGGACCGACCGTGTCGCCTTCGCCGAGAATTTTATCGCGGCCCGCGCCCTGCTCGCCGCCGGCAAATCGACCGAAGCCGTCGCGTTACTGGAGAAACTCCCCGTCGAGCGCCGGTCCGCCAATGCGCGTATGATCACCTTGCTCCGCGCCGAGATCGCCGCCGCCTCCGGCGACGTGCCGGCGGCGTATGCGGCGCTGGCCAGACGCCAAGCCGCCACGCCGGAGGACGAGACGGGCGCCGCGTTGAGCGACTATGGGGTCAAGCTCGGCAAGACCCCCGCGCAGACGGCGGCCGAGATCTGGGCGTTGCGCGACGCCGCCGCCAAACCCGCGCCGCCCTTCGACCTCGGCCTCTACACCTCGGACGCCAAGCTCTCGCTCGCCTCGTTGCGCGGCAAAGTTGTTTTCGTCACCTTCTGGTTCCCCGGCTGCGGACCTTGCCGGGCGGAGTTTCCCCACTTCGAGGACGTGATGGGCCGCTTCCGGGGCCGGGACGTGGTCTATCTCGGGATCAACGGCATCCCGAAGCAGGACGACTACGTGCTGCCCTTTATGGCCGGCACGCGCTACACGTTCACGCCCTTGCGCGGCACGGAGGCGGTGACCGGCCCGGAGGGCTACGCCGTGCGCGGCTATCCGGCCAACTTCCTCATCGATCGGGATGGCCGCGTTATCTACCGGGACTTCCGCGCGCACGACGAAGAGAGCAAGCTGGGCCTCCAACGCATGATCGAGTCGCTCCTCGACCGGCCGGCCACAGCCGGCTCCTGAGGGCCGCGCCGCGAGGCGAGGTCACCTTGCGACGTCGCGTTCCTGAAGGAATCCCCGCCGAGCCGTAAGGCGACGTTGAGGATGGCCGCGCGGAGCCCTCGGAGACGGCTCCTTGGCCGCTGGACGTTTTTCCGCCTGTGGATCGGCGATTGAACCGCCCGGCGCGTTGCTTGTTACTTTTCGCCTATGGCTGTGCCGGAACCCCCGTGCTAGCGTCCCGCTCCTATTCTCCGCGCCCTGCGTCTGGCCCCCGACTCCACTATCATGAAACTCCGTCTCCTCTTTGCCTCGCTCCTCTCGGCCCTCGCCCTGACCGCCCTCTCCGCGCAGGAGACGGTGCCCGCTTCCGCCGCCGCGTCGGCCGCCCGCGTTCAACTTAAGCCCGGCGACGTCGCCCCCGCGTTCACCGTGCTCGGGTCCAAGGGCGAGACCATCAAACTCGCCGATTTCCTGGGCAAAATCGACGTCGTCGACGTCTCCGCCACGTCGCTCGGACCCTGCCAAGCCGCGATGCCCAACCTCGACCGCGTGGCCCGCAAATACGCCGATCAGGGCGTCGTGCTCCTCGGCGTCACCTCCAGCGACACCCGCGAGGCCTATGACGGCTGGATCCAGCGCAACGCCGCCAAATACGCCTTCACCATGACCTTTGATCCCGCCGGCAAAGACGGCTGGAAGGACTCCGTTTTCAACCTCGCCTACGGCGTCACCGGGTTTCCCACGCTGTTTGTCATCGGTCGCGACGGAAAACTCGTGGAGAGCAAGACCGGCGGCGGCCCCGGCGACGATTACCGGCTGGAATACGCCCTCGCCCGCGCCGGCGCCAAGGTCGACCTCGCCGCCATCCCGCCCGAGCCGAAGGCGGATCCCGCCGCGCCGAAAGCCATCCCGATGATGGCCAAGACCGCGGCGATGCCGGCCGCCGGGGCTTCCGTCCCGATGATGGGCATGGGCATGGGCGCGCCCGCCGGAGCCGTCGGCACATTCTTCCCGACGAAGTTCGGTAGCGTCACCGAAGGTCAAACCGTCACCGACTTCACGGTCGCCGGCGCCGACGGGAAACCGGTCAAGCTCTCGGACTACCGCGGAAAGACCCTGCTCCTCCATTTCAACACCTCCAACGGCCCGCAGCCGTTCGTCGCCGGGCTCGCCGCCAACTATAAGGCCCAAGGCCTCGCCGTCCTCACCGTTTTCTCCGCCACCGAGCGTGAAGCCTTCGACGCCTGGCTCGCCAAAAATCCCGCCCCCGGCTTCGCCGTCGCGTGGGACCCCGCCGGCAAAGCCTGGGCCGAGGGCGTGACCAACACCAAGTTCGGCGTCGGGATGTTCCCCATCAGCGTCGTCATCGACTCCGCCGGCAAACTCGTCGGCGGCACCATCGGCATGGGTGCGCGCGCGGAGACGCTGGTGAAGGCGATGCTCGCGAAATCCAAGACCGTGAAACTCACCGCCGATGACGCCGCCCCCGTTCTCGCCGCCCTCATCGCCGCCGATACGGCCCGCGCCGCCTCGCCTGCGGCCGCGACCAAGGCGATGCCCGCCGCCGCAGCCGGCCCCGCACGCCCCGCGCTTCTTGGCGCCGGAGCCGTCGCCCCAGATTTCGCGATGAAGGACGTCGCCGGCAAAGACGTCCGCCTCTCCGATTTCAAGGGCAAGGTCGTCATCCTCGACTTCTGGGCCACCTGGTGCGGCCCTTGCATCGCCTCCTTCCCGCACGCCCAGAAACTCGCGGCCAAATACAAGGACCAGGACGTCGTCCTCCTCGCTTCCGGCACGAGCGACACCATCGAAAAGTTCAAGGAATGGATTCCCGCCAACCAGCCGAAATATCCCGACCTCGTCTTCACCTACGACCCGAACGCGCGCGGCACCGAGACGTTTGAAAAACGCGCTTCGGCGGTGCTCTACGGCGTGACCGGCATCCCCACGCAGTTCGTCATCGGTCGCGACGGCAAGATCGTCGCGGCGATCGTCGGCAACGGCGGCGAGACCGACACCCGCGCCGAGGGCGCGCTCGCCCTCGCCGGCGTCAAGGTCGCCGCGGAGACCGCCGCCAAGGGCAAAGCCGCCCTCACCGCCGCCGCCGAACAGGAGATCAAACGCGCCGCCGCCGCCGCCGAGACGGCGAAGAACCCGCCGGCGCCGTTCCGCGAGAGTTTCGGCAAGCTCAAGGCCGGCGAGGCCGCGGGTGATTTCACCGCCCAGGGCCCCGACGGCCAACCGGTGAAGTTCTCCGATCTGGCCAAGGGCAAGACCGTCGTCCTCAACATCTGGACGCCCGGCAACGCCGCCGGCTACCTCGAGTTCCAAGAGGCTTGGTCGCGGAAATACTCCGCCCAAGGCGTCCTCTTCGTCGCCCTCATGTCCTACAGTTCGCGCGCGGACTACGATAAATTCCTCGCCGACAACGCCGGGAAGTTCTCGTTTCCCGTCCTCTTCGACCCGGCCGGCCGTTTTGAGTCGGCGAAGTCGCCCAACGACATGACGGTCGAGGAAAAGAAGGAGCACACCGCCCGCTCCCGCGAACACTTCGGCAAGGTCATCGCGATGAATCTGTCGGGCGGCTCGATGGCGCCCGTGCCCAACAATCTCGTCCTCGACTCCGGGGGGAAAATGCTCGGCTTCTACGTCGGCGCCCCGGCGCAGACGGCTCCCGCGCTCGGCAATCTCCTCCTCCGCGCCGGCGTGAAGCTCGCACCCGAGGATACTCCGGCCCGCATCTACACCGCCGAGGAATCGAAGGAGAAACCGCCCGAGGCCAAGATCGAGATGATCAAGATCGGTGCCGCCGCGCCCGATTTCCCCGCGACCGATGCCTCCGGCAAGTCGGTGAAGCTCTCCGACTACCGGGGCAAGGTCGTCATCCTCGACTTCTGGGCCACGTGGTGCGGCCCCTGCATCGCCTCGATGCCCCACACGCAGGAAGTCGCCGTGACCTACAAGGATCAGGGCGTCGTCGTCCTCGCCTCTTGCACCAGCGATACCCGCGCCAAATTCGACGACTGGGTGAAGGCCAATCAGGCCAAGTATCCCGACCTGATCTTTTCGCACGATCCGCAGGAGCGGGGCCCCGACCGCGCCTCGCGCAAGCTCTATGGCGTCGGTGGGATTCCGCAGCAGTTCATCATCGGCCGCGACGGCAAGGTCGCCGCGCTCTGCACCGGCTATATCAAGGGCGAGGTCCTCCTCGAGGCCGCCCTCGCGCAGGCCGGCATCAAGGTCGCGCCGCAGATCCTCGCCAAGGCCAAGCTCGACCAGGCCAACCGCGACGCGATGCGGTGACGGGCCGGTCGTAGCCGGCCCGCACGGGCCGCAGTTTCTCCGTGCGCCCAGGCTCGAAACGCGTTCTCTTTGGCGTGCCTCGCCCGCCATGCCCGCCAAAGCCGCAGCCCTCGACATCCGCGATCGTGCCCTCGGGATCGACGACCCGTCCCTCCGGCCCGCCGTGATCGGCTTGGAGACCGCCGCCAACGTCACCGAGTTTTGGTCCGCTCTCCGCGAGTTCATCGGTGTCGCGCTCCCCGCCCACCACTCGGCCACGCTCTTCCTCGACGCGCAGGAAAAAATCCCCGGCGCGCTCACGCTCCACTCCCAGCCCTCCCGCCGCCCCGCCGAGTGGTGGCGCGCCCGCGCCAAGCTCACCCCGACGCACGCCTACCTCAACGATCACCCCGGTATCAAACTTTACGACCTGCGCGCCATGCTCCCCGCCGAGCCCCGCGCCCGGCGCAGCAGCGATTTCTACCGGCACGTGCTCCGGCCCGAGGGATTCGACAAACTCGTCGGCCTGACCACGTGGGAAAAGGGCGAGCGCAAGAGCATCCTCGTCCTTCGCCGCGCCTTCGCCCACGCCGATTTTACGCGTGCCGAGACGAACCTCCTGCTCGACCTCCACCCGATCTTCGACCGCAACCTGCGCCGCATCGAAAAACAGGAGGAGGAACGGGTCTGCCGCAGCACGCTCCAGCAGTTCATCAACCTCCTCCCGCAGGGCGTTCTCCTCGTAAACGCCAAGCGCGAGGTTGTCTTCGCCAACCCCGAGGCCTTCGAGACCTGCGCCGTCTGGAATCTCGGCTCCGCCGTCGCGCACCGCATGAACAGCCGCGCGGTCTTCGCGATCCCGGCCGTCTTTTTGGAGACCTACGAAGAGCTCCTCGCCGAGCACTACGCGCTCGCGCTCACCCCGGGCGCCAGCCGCGGCGGGCTGCGCCGCAAGCTTGCGCACCCTGCGGAGCCCGGCCTCCGCGCCGACCTCAGTCTCGTCACCCTCGACGACCCGCTGCTCACACGCCCGTATCTTTTCGCCCAGCTCATCAACCACGCCGCGCTCGGCGCGCCCACCGGGGCCGCGCAGGAACGCCACCTCGCCGTCCTCGCCCAGCTCACGCCGCGCGAGCGCGAGGTCGCCCTGCTCGTGCGCGAGGGCCTCGGCAACGAGGAGATCGCGACGCGCCTGCACAAGGGCGTCGGCACGATCAAAAACCAGCTCCAGTCCGTCTTCGCCAAGCTCGGCGTCAACAGCCGCGCCAAGCTCATCGCCCGGCTCGGGTGAGGGGCGCTCGGCGCATCACCGGGGATTCCCGCATCCAGCCGATCCGGTCCGTGTTACCCGTGTCATACCAGCGGCCCTTGAATCCAAGCCTCTCGGGAAACGAAGGTAGAGCCGGGACCTCTGGGCCCGGCTGAAGGGAAGTATCCGGTAAAACCGATCGGGCCCGGAGGTCCCGATGCTACCCGGGAACGTCTGATTTTACCGGCCGTTGGTGCCACGCGCGGGAGGCTCGCCGGACTCTCACGGTGCGCGATAGGTGAGGCGCAGGTGCTGAACCTTCGGCGTCGCCTCGGGGGTGAGCGTGAAGAAGACATCGATCGCGCCCGTCTCGCCGGTGAGGGTGAAGGTGCCGCGGAGGCGGTTCTCGGGGCGGACCGGACCGACATCGATGATGTGGCCGGCGCGGGCGAGGGTCCCGCGGGAGAATTTCATCCACGCCTCACGAGACCGATCGAGGAAAAAATTTTCCGCGAGAATCGCGTCGCCCAGTGTCGAATCCCACGTGTCGAGGAGGGCGACGAGGGCGCGTTGGCGGGTGACGAGGATCGGGTTGAGCGGGATCGGGCGGGCGGGGAGCGCGGCTTTTTCCACGAGGAGTGCGGCGACTTTGGTGTTGGCGGCGGCCATCGGGGAATAGGTGCGGTTGGCGAAGGAGATGATCGCGAGGCCGAGGGCGGGATAGAAGCGGAAGTTGCTGCCGTAGCCGGGAAGGCCGCCGCTGTGGCCGAGATTGACGAGGCCGGCGGAGTCCATGTTCCAGCGGAGGCCGTGCGCGTAGCCTGAGGCGCCGGGCCGCGCGTCGCCGGAGAGGGGCTTGGCTTCGACGACACCGGAGATCACTCCGGGCTGGTGCAACTCGCGGAGCGTGGCGCGGCGGACGGGGCCGCTATCGGCGTCGTCGCGGGGAGGATAGGCCGAGAGGTGGAAGGCGACGTAGCGGGAGAAATCTTCGAGGGTCGTAATGAGGCCGCCCATCGCGCCATAGGCGCCGTCGCGCAGGAGCGGCTCGGGCTGCCAGTCGTCGTTTTCCCACCGGTATCCGAGGGCAAGCTTGCCGGCGGGAACAGCGGGGAAATCCCAGACGGTGTCGTGCATCCCGAGCGGGACGAGGAGGGTGCGGGTGATGTAGGATTGGTAGGGCTCGCCGGCGACGCGGGTGATGACGGCGCCGAGGAGGGCGTAGCCGAGGTTGCTGTATTCGTAGGCGGTGCCGGGTGGGCTGGAGAACGAAACCCCGCCGCGGATAAACGCGGCAAATGCGGCCGGAGTGACGGCGAGTTGGCGGTCGCCCCACGGGTCGTCTTGGGGGAGGCCGGCGGTCATGGTGAGGAGGTGCAGCAGCGTGATCGGCGCGGAGTCTGTGGTGGGTAACGTGACGGCACGGAATTCAGGGAGGTAGCGAGTGACCGGGTCGGTGAGGGCGAGGAGGCCGGCGTCGCGGAGGCGATAGATCGCGAGGGCGGTGAAGCTTTTCGTCATCGACGCGATGCGGAACCGGGACTCGGGGGTGACGGGTGTCTTTTGCGCGACGTCGGCGAGGCCGAGAGCAGCGGAGTGGACCAAGCGGCCGTCGAGCATGATGCCATAGACGAGACCGGGGATGTTTTGCTCGGCGGCGGTGTCGGCGAAGAGTCGGTCGACCGCGGGCAGTGCCGCCGCGAGGCGAGGGTCGGGCGTCGGTGCGGAATCGGCCGCGAAGACGGCGGAGAAGGCGAGGAGCGACAGCGAAACGAAGCGGCGGATCATGAGTCGGTGCGGGCGCAGCACGGATCGGGTTGGACACGGTAGCGGGTGACGACGGGCCAATCGGCGGGGGCGAGGTCGAAGCCGACGAGCTCGTTGGGTCTGACCCAGCGCAGTTCGACGTGCTCGAGCGCGACCGGCGCGGGGCTGCCGTGGGCGAGGCGGCAGACGAAGGGAAACATCTAGATGACGACGCGCGTGTAGTCATGGAGAAACGGCTCGAGCGCGCGTGTGATGACGGCGGTGCAGCCGAGTTCCTCGCGGAGTTCGCGGAGGAGGGCGGCGGGCGGGGTCTCGCCGGGGTCTACCTTGCCCCCGGGAAACTCCCATTTGAGGGCGAGGTGTTTGTCGGCGGGACGTTGGGCGACGAGGATGCGGCCGGAGTCGTCCTCGAGCACGGCGCAGACGACGGGGATCGGTGAAGAAGAGGGAAGGACCACGCGTTAGACGAAATACACGGAAGAACACGGTGGGAAAGGGCGAAGCGGTAGGGGCGGTGAAATACCCTGCAACCCGGGGCGCGGAGCCGGGTTGTTGTCGGTATGAAAACGTTCCTCAAAGTTGTCCTGATTCTCATCGTGGCCGTGGTGCTCGTGAAGCTATTGCCGGCCCTGTTGGTCATCGGCGGGGTGGGTGTGGGCGGCTTGCTGCTCGTGGGCTTGGTGTTGGTTGCGGGGGCGGGGCTGTTGGGCGCGGTGGGGTTGTCGGCGGCGACGGCGTTGCTGGCGGTGATGCTGGTCGTCGCGCTCGTGCTTTCACCGATCTGGGTGCCGGTGCTCGCGATCGTCGGCATCATCGCGCTGGTGCGGCGGACGCCGCGCCGGACGGCGTAAGGCGCGGCGCGAGGCGGGACCGGCGGGGCGTCCCGATGCTACCCGAGAAAGGCCGATGTTTACCGGCCGTCGATATCAGCCGATGTGGGAGCGAGCTTGCTCGCGACTCCGAGCGCCAAGTGTCGCGAGCGAGCTCGCTCCCGCACATGACGGGCGGATCGGGGGTGGGGAATTTTTTGGGATGGCGCGGGCGGAAGGTCCGGGCTGAATCAGGCGATGGGAAAACCGGCGGACGATCCGCGATCATTTATCGGCGGGGTCAGCCTGGTGGGGCGCGGCGGCGGACTCGTGAAGACGCTCGGCGGGTTCAGAAAGGCGCATCACACGGTGCCGGATGCGGTCACTCCGGCGACGAGCGCGTTCCTCGCGAAGCTCTGTGCGGCGGAGTTGGCGGCGGAAGGAGAGAAATTTTTCCAGGCGGCGAAAGCGGGGCTCGGCTACAAGCGCGCCCAGATCACCCTCGAGGTGACGAGCCCGGTGGCGGTGCTGACGACGAAGGATTTTGTGTTGGAGATCGACTACGCGCTCGCTGCGGAGGCCCCGGTGAGTTTTGTCGTGACGCGCACGTTGCACAGTCTGCGCAACGCGCAGTTGGTAGAAGTGGCGGAGTTTGACGCGCTGTTTGCCGGGCAGTTTTCCGCCGTAGTTTTCGCGCTGAAAAAGGGCGTGAAGGTCGAGGCGGTGATCGATGCCGTGGAGGGGCTCGACCCCGAGGACGAGGCGGCAGGCGTGGGGCTCACGGTGGACTATCCCTCGGATTGCCAGAGCTGCACGCTGCATGCGGCCGGCGTGGACGCGGCGGTGGTGTGCGACGGGGCGACGCTCGAGATGCGGTTCGCGCGGAACGGCTCGCCGCGGGAGCTGGTCGCGGGCTTCGCGGAGCTGCGACGGGCCTTCGCGCTGACGAAGGCCCGGGTGCTGGCGGGGATGTTGTGACCGGGCCCGAAACCGGGCGACGTTGCGACTCTCTGAGGTCTCGCGCCGCCGCCCGAACCCGATTCTTATCCCGATACCGCCATGAACATCCTCTCGATCCAATCGCACGTGGCGTTCGGCCATGTGGGCAACGACGCGGCGGTGTTTCCGATGCAGCGGCTCGGGGTGGAGGTGTGGCCGATCCACACCGTGCAGTTTTCCAACCACACGGGCTACGGTTCGTGGAAGGGGCGGGTCTTCGACGGGCTGTCGATCGACGAGCTGATGGAGGGCATCGCGGACCGCGGCGTGTTGCCGCAGTGCGACGGCGTGCTCTCGGGCTACATGGGATCGCCGGATATCGGACACGCGATTCTCGGAGCCTTGACGAAAGTGCGGGCGGCAAATCCACGGGCGCTGTATTGCTGCGATCCGGTGTTCGGCGATGTGGGGCGCGGGATCTTTGTGCGCCCGGGGATTCCGGACTTCATGAAGGAGCACGCGGTGCCGGCGGCGGACATCATCACGCCGAATCATTTCGAGTTGGATCACCTGGCGGGCAAAACGAGCGACACGGTCGAGGCGGTGAAAGCCGCGATGACGGCGATGCAGGGGATCGGGCCGCGCGTGGTAGTGGTGACCTCGGTCGTGACGAAGGAAACACCGGCGGATGCGGTCGACCTGATGGTGGGCGAGGACGGCAAGTTCTGGCGCGTGCGCACGCCCCGGCTCGCGGTGAGCGTAAACGGCGCGGGCGACGCGGTCGCGGCGCTGTTCTTTGTGCACTACCTGCGTCGTCGCGCGGCGGGCGCGGCGTTGGCCGAGGCGGCGGCGTCGGTTTACGGGCTGCTCAAGCGCACGCAGGATGCGGGTTCGCGGGAGATTTTATTCGTGGCGGCGCAGGAAGAGTGCGTCGCGCCGACGCGACGATTTGAGTTGGAGGAAGTGTGACCGGCCGGATTGCTCGATGTTGGCAGGGCACAAAAAGGCGGCGCCGGTGAGGGCGCCGCCGGAGAGAACGAGAAAGATCAGGAGAACGAGAACGATTCCTCAGGCGATCATCTCGGCGACGAAGGCGCGCTCCTCGGCGAGTTCCTTGTTGGTCGCGGCGATCTTGGATTTGGCGAAGTCGTCCATGGCGTAGCCGGTGATGACCTCGTAGCTGCCGGGGGTAGTGGTGCGGACGGGCATGCCGGCCCAGACGTTGGCGTCGAAGCCGTAGCGACCTTCCGATTTCACGGCGACGGAGTGAATCGCGCCGGGCGTCACGAGGGAGCGAACGTGATCGACGAGGGCGTTGGCGGCGGAGGCGGCGGAGGAAAGGCCGCGGGCGGCGATGATGGCGGCCCCGCGCTTGCCGACGGTCTCGCAGAACGGGCCTTGAAGCCATGCGCCGTCGGTGATGACGGACGTCGCGGGCTGGCCGTTGATCGTGGCGTGCGCGAAGGCGGGAAACATCGTGGGGCTGTGGTTGC
>Ga0105048_10017567_pt1 | contig 11035 bp, 9 predicted proteins | sample MAT05_FD_78382 | JGI IMG/M metagenome (GOLD analysis project Ga0105048, IMG submission 78382) | Freshwater microbial communities from Lake Fryxell liftoff mats and glacier meltwater in Antarctica - MAT-05 | ecosystem: Environmental > Aquatic > Freshwater > Ice > Liftoff microbial mat | place...
AGCCGAGCCCCGGGGGCGACCTGTCGGGCTTCTCGCTGCCCCGCGCCACGCTGAAGTTCTCGGGCGACGCGACCTGCGACGTCCACTACTACGCCGAGCTCGAGTTCGGCCACAGCGGCCTCTGGCTCCACAACGAGACCGGCGCGGACTCGTTCACGACCGAACTCTTCTTCCTCGGCTCGAACCGCGGCAAGCGGGGCAGCATCCGGAACGAGTTCGGCGACGCGAGCGAGCTCTTTGGCCTGCTGCGCGAGGGCTGGATCGAGTACGAGACGAGCCCGTACGCCATCTTCCGCATGGGTCTCGTGAAGACGCCGACGACGCGTCAGCTCATGACGCCCCCCGAGATGCAGCAGTTCGTCGACATCTCCATGGCGTCGGCGTTCCTCGGGCAGGTGATGCCCGGGTACACCGACCGCAACCGCGACTACGGCTTCTTGCTCCACGGCGCCTTCGGCTGCGACGGCGAGTGGCAGTACATCGTCGGCGTCACGAACGGCGACGGCGTCGTGCACCGCAACGTGCTCGACGGCGACACGAGCGACAACTTCGCCTACTCGCTGCGCGTGAACTGGGACATCAAGGGACACCTCGGCTACGAGGAGGGCGCGCTCCGCTCGGCCGAGTGCGGGTGGGCGGCCTCGGTGGGCGCCTGGGCGCACTTCTACGCCGACGCGGCGCAGCACAACCCCTTCGACAAGTACGGCGACCGGCTCGCGTGGGGCGTCGACGGCGCCTTCCAGTGGGGCGGCCTCTCGGCCACGCTCTCCTACAGCGCCATCGACTGGGACCTGGCCGACCCGTTCGCCGACGACATCACCGGCTACTCCATGCTCGGCCAGATCGGCTATCTCTTCCCGGGCACCGCCTGGGAGATCGCGGCGCGGTACAGCTACTACCAGGGCGGCCCGGACGGCGACGAGATCGGCGGATCCGAGATCGGCGTCGCGGTGAACTACTACATCGACGGGCACGCCGACAAGGTGACCCTCGACGCGGCGTTCATCTCCGGCGAGGAGAACGGCCACGTGCTCGCCGACACCTACGCGGGCTACGAGCCGACGTACGACGGCGACGGCGTGCTGATCCGCTTGCAGTGGCAGCTCGCGCTTTAGGCGACCGGCTTGATCGTGAGGAGGCCGGCCCCCTGAGGCCGGCCTCCGACCTTGTGAAGCCGTCGCCTTCGCTCGGTTCCCGGCGGGCGAAGCCCCCCGGAAACCTGTTCGGCGCGCGGCCCCTGCGGGCCCGCGCTTCGCGGCTGTGAAGGAATCTTCGGTTCCTTCACAGGCTCTCCGTTGTCCGAAGGTCGGCGCGGCGGGGGCCGAGGGGGGCCAGGCTCGCGCGCGGTAGGGGCCAGGCTCGCGCGCGGTAGGGGATGGCGGCGGTCCGGGGCCGATGTACGGGGAGAGGTTCGGTCCATGCGACTCCAGGTGATGCGCGTCTCCGTCCCGATCGTCGGGGCCGTGTGCGTGGCGGCCTCGCCCTACGGGGTGGTGCGCGTCCACCTCGGGGACGAGCTCGCCCGGTTCGAGCGCGAGCTCGCCGAGGTCTTCCCCGACGCCGAGCTCGTCGGGCCGGGACCCGGCACGCGCGACGCGGCGCGCGCACTGCGCGCGTACCTCCAGGGCGGCCCCGACCCGAGCCACGTCCCGGTGGTGCTGCCCGAGGGCAGTTTCTCTGCGCGCGTGTGGCGGCAGATCCAAAAGATCCCCCGCGGCGAGGTCCGGGCCTACGCCCGCGTCGCGAAGGCGCTGAAGAAGCCGCAGGCGTCGCGCGCCGTCGGCCAAGCCTGCGGGCGCAATCCGGTGCCGCTCCTGATCCCGTGCCACCGCGTGGTCGCGAGCGACGGCGGCCTCGGCGGGTTCGCGGGCGGCCTCCGCTGGAAGCAGGCCCTGCTCGAGCTCGAGGGCGTCCACCTCGACCGCGAGGGCGACGGCGCCGCCCCCGCGCGCGCCGGGGCGCGGCGGGCGCCGGCTCGCGCGGTCCCGGCGGCCGGCTGACCGCGTGCCCCGGGCTTCGCGTGCCCCGGGCTTCGCGTGCCCCGGGCCTCGCGTGCCCCGCGCCGGTGGGTCCCGCGCCGGTGGGCGGCGATCGCGTCACCCGCGGACGAGCACCACCTTGCCGACGTTCTTGCGGTCGTGGAGGTCGTGGTGCGCCCGCGCCGCGCCGGCCGCGGTGAGCGGGTAGGTCGCCGAGATCGTCGGCGTCACCGTGCCGGCCGCCGCGCGCTCGACGAGCGTCGCGAGGCCCTGTGCGAGCAGCTCCCGCTCCTCCCACAGCCGCGCGAGGTTCAGCCCGAAGACGCCGACGTTCTGCGTCATCAGCGTGATCGGGTTCACCTTGTGCTTCGACAGGAGCGAGGTGACCGCGTGCCACAGGTTGCGCTTCTTGCCCGTCACGAGGCTCGAGAACCCGAAACACACGATGCGCCCCAGCGGCGACAGCAACCGCAGCCCCTTCTCGAACGACTCGGGGCCCAGCGGGTCGAGGATCAGGTGGACGCCGCGGCCGCGCGTGGCGGCGCGGAGCTCCGTCTCGTAATCCGACGTGCGGTAGTTCACGGCCTTGGTGACGCCCTTCGTCTCGAGGAAGCGGCACTTTTCGTCGCTGCCCGCCGTCGCATAGAGCTCGAAGCCGAGGCCGCGCGCGAGATCGAGCGCCGCGAGCCCGACGCCGCCCGCGCCGCCGTGCACGAGCACCCGCTCCCCGCGCCGCGCGTTGCCCACCTGGAAGAGCCCGAGGTAGGCCGTCAGGTAGTTCACGGGCAGGGCGGCCGCCACCAGGAACGAGACCGACGGGGGCAGGACCGCGACCGTGTACGCGGGGGTGCGCACCCGTTCGGCGTAGCCCCAGAAGCGCGTCGCCGCGACGACCCGGGCGCCGACGACGAGCGGCGGCTCGACCTTTGTGCCGACCTCCTCCACGACGCCCGCCACCTCATAGCCCGGGGCATAGGGCATCTCCTTGGGCGCGTCCGGGTACAGGCCCACGCGGGCCATCAGGTCCGCGAAGTTGACGCCGGCCGCTTCGACGCGGATGCGCACGTCCTTCGGCGCGAGGTGGCGGTCCGGGACCTCCTGCTCCTCGAACACCTCGGGCGGACCGTTGCGCGGGATGACGATGGCACGCATGGGGGGAGGATACGGCGCCGACGGGGGCGGCGCTTACGCCGCCGGGCCGACCGTGGTACGACGGGCTCCCCGGAGGGCGACCCGTGGACCGCCGCAACATGTACCTCGCGCTGCTCCTGTTCGCGGCGACCGTGCTCACCGTCTGGGCGCTCGGCCTGCTGCTGTGGCCGTTCATCGTGCCCATCGCCTGGGCCATGTGCCTCGCGACCGTCGCGGGCGGGCTCTACCGCCGCGTCGCCTCGCGCCTGGGCCGGCCGCGGCTCGCGGCGACGATCGTGACGCTCGTGGTCGCGGTGTTCGTGGTCGCCCCCCTCGTCGTCGTCGGCGGCGCGGTGGCGCAGGAGGCCGTCGCCCTCGGCCGCGAGGTCGAGAGCGGCCGCAAGCCGGCGGTGCCCGACGGGACGGCGCAACCCGCGGACCGGTGGGACACCTTCTTCGCCGAGCACCCGAGCCTCGACGAGGTCCGGGCCAACGTGGACCGCCAGCTCACGCCCTTCGACACCGACCTCCGCGGGGTGCTCGACGCGGCCGCGGGCGAGATCGGCCAGCCGTTCGCCCGCGGCGCGCTCAGCGTCGTCTACGGCGGCCTCACGATCCTGTTCGGCTTCCTCATCATGCTGGCGACGCTCTACGTGCTGCTGCGCGATGGCGACGCGATCCGCCAGATCGTCGTCGACGTGCTCCCGCTGTCGGACGCCGACACGCGGGAGATCCTGGAGACGCTGCGCTCCACCGCGTTCGCCGCCATCGTCGGCGGGCTCGCCACGGCGGCGGTGCAGGGCACCCTGGGCGGGATCGCGTTCTGGGTCACTGGCGTCTCGTCCCCGGTGCTGTGGGGTTTCGTGATGACGGTGCTCTCCCTGCTCCCGGTGGGCGGGGCCGCCTTCGTGTGGGCGCCGGTCGCGGCCTACTTCATCGCCACGGGCGCTCCCGTCCACGGGTGGTTCCTCGCGGCGTTCGGCGTGATCGTGATCGGCTCCGCCGACAACCTCCTGCGGCCCTGGCTCATCCGCAAGGCCGGCGCGGCGGGGGTCCACCCGCTGCTGCTCTTCTTCGGCGTGTTCTCCGGCATCGGCCTCTTCGGGGCGAGCGGCATCGTCTTCGGCCCGCTGCTCACGGCGATCGTGTTGTCGGTGATTCGCGTGTACCGCGACCACTTCGGCCGCGCGGCGGTCGCGCGTCGGGTCGCGGGGGCCGACGGCGCGCCGCCGGTCACGGACGCGCCGCGGGGCCCCTGACGCCCCGCGACGGGCGCGGCCGCGACACGACGGGCGGTGCCCGGCGAACGACGCGGGGCCGGCGGGGGCCGCGAGGCCCGGCGGGGGACGCGAGGCCCGGCGGGGGCCGGGCCTCGCGTCGCCGGGGCGCGGGTGGCTCGACCTACTTCGCGTTCTCGACCATTTTGCGCAGGCGGTCGGCGTCGGCCGCGGCGATCTTGCGGAACGTGTCCTGGGGCGTGCCGTCCTGCTGCTTGATGCCCTCGGCGCAGTTCTCCGCGAAGATCGCGGCGTCCTCGAGCCGCTTCTCCGCCTCCAGCAACTTCATCATGTTGCCGTAGACGTCCCAGTAGCCGAATTCGGTCCAGTCCGTGGCCATGCGGTAGTACTTCTCCGCGCGGCGCAGATCGACCGTCGGCGGGTAGTACTGGAACATCAGGCCCGTGTCGTTGAGCACCTGGGCGAAGCCGTGGCGATCGGCGTAGGGGATCCGCTCGTAGCCCGGCAGGAACTCGCCGACCAGTTCGCTCGCGGCCACGTAGCGCGCGACGCAGGCCTCGAGGAGGTCAAGGTGTTTCCTGCCCGTGGCGTCGTACGCCTCGCGCAGGAAGAACGCCGCGTCGTTCCGCGCGCTGATGCTCTTGGGCGCGAGGGCGATCAGGACGTCGAACTCCTTGCGCAGCGCGCGCGCGTCGTCGGCGCTGCGCACCATGTCGCGGCTCTTCTCCTGGATCGGCTGCAGCAGCCAGCCGACCGCCACCTCCGATCGCGGGAACGTCGGGTCGGCGCGCAGCGTCTCCTCGTAGGCCTTGCGCGCCGCGGGGAGGTCCTGCTTCTTCTCGCGGAGGAGCTCCGCCATCTCGAACCAGCCGCGCGCGGGGTTGCGCGCGCCGGCGACGTACGTCCGGAGCGCGGCCAGCGCGTCATCGACCTTGCCCGCGGCCTTCGCCTGCACGGCGAACGCGAACTGCACGGCGGCCGACTTGGGCCGCTCCTTCGCGAGGCGGGCGACGATCGCCGCGTACTTGTCGCTCTGGTTCGAGAAGAGCGACGAGAGGCCGCGCAGGGGCGCGTCGTCGCTGGGGTCGGCGTCGAGCGCCTTCAGGTAGGCGGCCTCGGCGGCGGCCTCCCGGGCGGGCTCCGCGCCGAGGAGGTACTGGTTCGCATAGGCGAGGTTGATCCACGCGTCGGCGCGGGTCGGGTCGGCCTTCGCGGCGGCCTCGAAGGAGGCGGCCGCGGCCTTGAAGCCCGCGACGACGGCGGGGGTCATGCCGCCCTGCACGCCCTCCTTCGCCTGGTCGTAGGCGAGGGTGCCCTTCCAGAAGTGCGCGTTCGCGTTGCCCGCGTCGCGCGCGAGGACCGCGTCGAGCGTGGCGTTCGCACGGTCGTACTCGCCGCCGAAGAAGAAGTAGCGCGCGAGGCCGACGGCGGCGTCGGCGTCGTCCGCTTTCGCGCGGAGGATCTTCTGGAACTGCTCCTGTGCGTCCGCGCGGTAGCGGTGGTCGACGCTGGCGCGTGCGAGGAAGAGGTAGCCGTAGGCGAGCCGGGCCTCGCGGTCGTCGGGGGTCGTGCGCAGGACGGCGCCGAGCGACGAGGTGGCGAGGTCGTACCGGTCCACCAGGCGGCCCTCGGCGGCCGCGCGGGCGAGGCCGACGGCGGCGTCGCGGCTCGTGGGGGCGGCCTTCAGGGCGTCGGCGAACGCCTCGGCCGCCGGGATCCAGCGCCGCTCCTTCACGAGGCGCTTGCCGTCGGCGAGCGCGTCGGCTCGGGCGGGCGCCGCCGTCGCGACGAACGCGAGCAGGGCGGCGAGCGTGACGGTGGCGATACGGTGGGCGCGCATGGGCAACGACTCCGGGACAGGTCGGGGCGCGTCGGGGGAAGGGGACGGGTCCGCTCCCCCCGGGGGGGCGCGGGGCCCATCCTGACGCAACCCGTAGCGGGGACAAGGGTTGGGGCGCCCGAGGGGCCCGTCGGGGCCCGGGACGCGCGGGGGCACGGCGCACGTCCCGTGCCGCACGGGGGCGCGGCGCCGATCGACCCTAGAATCGCGCTCGCATGGGCCTCCGACTCCACCTCGACAAGGCACTCGCCCCGGCGCTCGCGTCCGCGGGCCTCACGTCGGCGGACGCGCTGTTCCGGCTGGGCGGGCCGGCCGACGCCACGAGCCTCGTCACGGTCGTGGACCTGCCGGTGGACGGTACCGTCGGGCGGTTCCACCTCAAGCGGTACCGGTATGACGGGTGGGCGACGGCGAAGGGCCTGCTCGGCCGCGGGACGCTCTGGGGGACCGCGCCGGAGGTGACGGAGTTCAAGGGCCTCGTGTTCCTGCGCGCGCACGGTGTGCCCGCGGTGCGGCCGGTGGCCGCGGCGTCGCGCACGGAGAAGGGGCGGCTCGTCGCGCACGCGCTGCTGACCGAACACGTGCCCGACAGCGTGGACCTCGCGCGACGGCTCGCGACGCCCGGCGACCCGGTGCGCGACGACCCGGCGGTACGGCGGCGCGTGGCCCAGTTGATCGGCCGGCACGCGCACCGCATGCACAGCGAGGGCTTCGTGCACCGCGACCTGTTCGCGCGCAACGTGCTCGTGCGCGTGGACGAGGACGGGCCGTCGGTGTGGTTCTGCGACTGTCGGCGCGGCGGCCCGCCGTCGTTCCGCTGGAAGCCGGACGACGACCTCGCCACGCTCGACCTCGACCTGAACGGCCTCCTGCCGCGGACCGACCGGATGCGGATCCTGCGCGCGTACGCGGGCGGCCACGGCCTCTCCGCGTGGGCGAAGCGCCTGATCGCGCGCCGCGCGGCCCTTGCGCGCGCCCGGGATCGGCGCGCGCGCGCTTGAGCGTTCGTCGACGTCTCGCGGCCGGTACGGACGGGCGCGCGTCCGGCGGCTCGTGCGGCGCGGCGGCTCGGGCTACGCGGCTCGTCGAGGGAGCGGGGTCCCGATCGACGTTGCGTGCCGCCGCCGATCGTTCCCTCGACTTCGGTTCCGTCGGCTCCCCTTGCGCGGGCCCGCGACCTCGAGCCTGACGCCGCCGGGGCACGTCGCGCGCCTCGTGGCGCCTGGGGCCTCGGGGGGCGTCGGCGCGGCCCGGCGATCGAAGGGCTCCCGCGCGCGGAGGGCGGCCGCCGGGCGCGTCCCCCCGGCGGGGTAGGTTCCGGCGCATGAGCTTCTCCTTGCGGTCCCTCTCGGCGCGTCGGTACCGGATCGAGGGCGACCTCCCGTCCGTCGAGAGCGTCGACTTCGCCCGGCGACTGACCGACCGGCGGTTCGAGCCCCTCTCCCCGCACGAGGAGCGCACCTTCGGCTGGGTCACCGTCGATAACTGCCTCGACGCCCGCTTCGAGGCGGGCTCCACGGTTCGCGGCCCCTGCACCGTGTTCGCGCTGCGCGTCGACAAGCGGCGCATCAACAGCCGCCTGCTCCGCGCGATGATGGACCTCGAGTTCCGGGGCCGGAAGAAGGACGCCGAGCGCGACCAGGAGGGGCAGGGCGCGTCGGGAGCCCCGGCGAAGCGTCCCCCGGGCCGCGTTTCGCGCGACGAGCGGGCCGAGATCCGCAAGGCGCTGACGGCCGAGTTGCTCCGCAACACGAACCCGACGATGGAGGTCCACCCGGTCCTCGTCTACCCGCGGGACCGAGTCGTGTTGTTCGGGGCGCTCAGCAAGCCGGCGAACGAGCTGTTCCGCGCCGCCTTCTCCGACACGTTCGACGTCACGCTGTCGGCGCTCACGCCGTTCCATCGCGCGCTCGAGCTCCTCGAGGGGCGCGGCGGCAACGAGGCGCTCGCCGCCGTCCGCCGCACCGACTTCAGCCGCGCGCCGAGCGCGTTCGACGGGGCGCTGCCCGCGTCGGTCGCCGCCCGTACGACCCGTTCCGAGGAGGCGCTCCGATGATCCGCCCGAAGGACCGCCCCGTGGACGAGCGCGGGGGGATGGACTTCCTCGGGCCCGAGTTCCTCACGTGGCTCTGGTGGCGGACGAGCACCTCGCCGGAGTTCGTGGACGCCACGGGCGACGCGTTCTTCGTCCACGTGGACGAGTTCCTCGAGTTGCGCGGCGAGCGCGGCGCGGCGCGCAAGACGTCGCTCCGCGCGGGCATGCCGGGCGCGAGCGCCGAGGGCAAGGTGGCCCTGCGCAACGGCAAGGTCGTCACCGCGGCCCGCGTGCTCTTCGCGCGGGGCGAGGAGGAGACGGCCATGACGATCCGAGCGGAGGACCTCGACCTCTCGGGGCTCCGGCCGCCGAAGCCCGAGGGCGAGCAGGCCGAGGAGCGCCTCGCGGCCTCCCTTGCCGGCGTCCGCCGCGCCTACGCCGACCTCGATGCGTGCCTGGGCGCCTTCCTCGCGGTGCGATGCTCCGACCGCTGGGAGGCCGAGGCCGAGCAGGTCCGCGCCTTCGGCGCCGCGCCGTCCGAGGAAGAGCGCTCGCTCGCGACGTGAGCTGAGCTCGGCTTCGCGAGTTCGGGTTGGGGGCGGGGCCGGAGTCGGGACGCGAGGCCCGCGCGCGCGTCCGTGCCGGCCGGGCGCTCGGGTATCGTCGGGGGCTCGCCCCGGAGGGCCCCGATGCGCCGGTGGACGTCGTCGCTCGCCGTGGTCGCCAGCATGGCCACGGCGTCGTCGTTCGCGGGCGCGTGCGCGCCGTCCCAGCGTCGGCTGGGTGCGACCGCGCTCGCGGAGGCCCGCCGCAGCGAGCCGCCCGTCGCGTCGATGCTCCCGGTCGGCGCGCCGCGCCCGTTGCCGCCCACGCGCTTCCTGGCCGGCGTCGAGGATCTCGCGGTCCTCGCGATGGGGCTTCCGCTTCCCGAGGTCGAGGGCCCCGACCGGTGCACGGCGTCGCCGTCGCATCTGCCGCGCGCGGAGGCGGCCGCGCGGGCGGCGGAGCGCGCCACCGGTCGGCGCGACGTCGCGACCACGTTCGCGTTCGGGATGGCGTTCCCGACGTCGGCCACGCCGTCGCGGTGGGTCGAGACGGTCCTCGACGCGGTGGCCGAGGAGGCGGCGCTCGGGGCCGACGAGGTGGTCGAGGTCGCGCCTCGCGTCGAGGGCGTGCGGCGAGAGCGGACGATGCGGATCGCGATGCTGCGGATGGGGCGGGGGCCGTTCCGCTATGACTTCCGCTGGACGATCCGGGTCGCGAGCGAGGCGCTTCCGGACGGCCGTTTCGTCGTCCGCTACGACTTGGACGAGGCGGCGCCCCGGCAGCGCGTCTCGTACTTTCGCGGCGTCGCGCTGGTGGAGCCGACGCCAGCGGGCGCCTTCGTGCGTGAGGTGATCGTGGCGGGGAGCCCCGTGGCGCCGCCGTTCTTCCTCCAGCGTGCCGTCCACGACGCGGCGGAGTCGATCCTGGCGAAGCGGTGGGTCCGCCTGGTCGAGCACTCCAGCGTCCGGTAGCGGTTCCGCCCTCCCGTGTCTGACCCTGGATGGCGGAACACTCCCCGGTCGGTGCGCGATCGGGGGGCCCGTGGGCTACTTTGCCTCGTCGGCCTCGACCCAGCCGTTGCCGTTGCGATCGAGTCGGCGCCACTCGTCGTCCGTGCCCGGGAACTCGGCCCGCGACAACTTGCCGTCGTGGTCGCGATCGAGCGCCGTGAAGAGCGTGCCGAGGCCGCCGCCACCCGGCGCCGCCGCCGGCCCCGTCGGGGCCATGGGCGCCTCGCCCGGCGTCGTGGGCGCGCCCGGAGGCGGCGTCCCCTCCGGCTTCTTGTCGCCCTTCCCGCCCGGCCGGGCCGCGGGGACCTCGTCGGTCGTGACGAAGCCGTCGCCGTTCTTGTCCATCGCCCGGAAGCCCTCGTCGCCGCCCGGGAACTCGGCGCGCGAGACCTTGCCGTCGCCATCCTTGTCGAAGCGCTGGAACATCCGCTTGCCGCGGCCGCCCTCGCCGTTCATCCCGTCCTTGAGCGCCGCCTCCATCTCGTCGGCCGTCACGCCCCCGTCCTGGTTCCGGTCGAGGAGCTCGAAGCGCTCCGCGGGGCCGGGAAACTCGTCCTTCGTGACCTTGCCGTCGGCGTTCTTGTCGGCGTCCTTGAAGCGCTGCCTCAACTCGTCGGGGTTCGGCAGGCCCGGCGTCCCCGGCTCGCCCGGCGTCCCCGGCTTGCCGTCGCCCGGCTTGCCCGGGCTGCGCAGGTCATCCATCGTGATCGCGCCGTCCTTGTTGCGGTCGATCGTCTCGAAGGGGAGCTTGCCCTTGTACTCCTCCTTCGTGACCTTCCCGTCCTTGTCCGCGTCCCACGTGGTGAGCTGGAGCTTGAACTTCTCCATGCGCTCCGCCAGGTTGCCGCCCCGCGTGCTCGCGGGGGCCTCGTCTCTCGCCTTCGGCAGCGGCGTGGGCTTGTAGTCGGTCGGCATGCCGAGCTCGTCGAACGTCACGACGCCGTCCTTGTTGCCGTCCACGAGGTCGAAGACCGCCGGGTCGCCGGTGTACTCGTCCTTCGTCACCTTGCCGTCCTGGTTGGCGTCGTAGGTGTCGAAGAAGCGTGCGTAGCGCGGGGCCTCGCCGGTCGGGGCGGCCGGCGCCGTCGCGGGCGGCTCCTCGGCGCGCGCGGCGGGCGCCCACGCGAGCAGCGCGCACGCCGCGAGGGTCGCGGCGCGCAGCGCGCGAACCGGGGACACGGGAGACGTCGGGTGAGTCGAGGTCATGGGGAGGCTCCGGACGGTCGCGGACGGACGGCGGGGACGGGGACGGGGAA
>Ga0105048_10017571_pt1 | contig 11034 bp, 15 predicted proteins | sample MAT05_FD_78382 | JGI IMG/M metagenome (GOLD analysis project Ga0105048, IMG submission 78382) | Freshwater microbial communities from Lake Fryxell liftoff mats and glacier meltwater in Antarctica - MAT-05 | ecosystem: Environmental > Aquatic > Freshwater > Ice > Liftoff microbial mat | place...
GGCATCTCGCTCATCATCTTCGCCGGCATCATCGCGAACCTGCCGCTCGCGATCTATCAGCTCATCCAAAAGACGCAGGACGATCCGGACAACTTCGGGCCGATGACGCTCGCGGTGCTCTTCGCGATGGCGATCGCCGTGATCGCCTTCGTCATCGTGATGGAGCGCGGCCAGAGGCGCGTGCAGGTGCAGTACGCCAAACGCGTCGTCGGTCGGCGCATGTTCGGCGGCAACGCGAACTACCTGCCGCTGCGCATCAACTCCGCCGGCGTCATCCCGCCGATTTTTGCTTCGTCGATCCTGATGTTCCCGAACCAGATCGCCGGCATGACGCAAAACGAGTGGCTGCAGCAGCTCTCGGGCGCGCTGCGCTACGACGGCTGGCTGTACATCACGGTGTACGTCGGGCTCATCATCTTCTTCTGCTACTTCTACACGGCGATCCAGTTCAACCCGACCGACGTCGCCGACAGCCTGAAGAAGCAGAACGCGTCGATCCCCGGCATCCGCCCCGGCAAGCGGACCGCGGAGTACATCGACTTCGTGCTCAGCCGCCTGACGTTCGTCGGCGCCTGGTACATCTCGGCGGTCTGCATCTTGCCGCAGTTCCTACAGAGCAAGTTCGACGTGCCGTTCTACTACGGTGGTACGTCGCTGCTCATCGTCGTCGGCGTCGCGCTCGACACGGCGCAGCAGATCGAGAGCCACTTGGTGACGCGATCGTACGAAGGCTTCGCGGGGCCCAAGGGGCCGCGCATCCGCGGCCGCAAAGGGTAGCCATCTTCAGGATTGGGCATGAGCGAGCGCAAGGCATTGATCCTCATCGGCGCGCCGGGGTCGGGCAAAGGCACGCAGGCGAAGCGGCTGCAGGAGCAGCTCGGCCTCGCGCACATCAGCACCGGCGATCTGTTGCGTGCTGCAGTGGCGGCGGGCACCGATCTCGGCAAGCGCGCGAAGAGCTTCATGGACGAGGGCGGGCTCGTGCCCGACGCGCTCGTCATCGATGTGCTGCGAGAGGCGCTCGATCAGCCGGCGGCCAGCAAGGGCTTCATCCTCGATGGCTTCCCGCGCACGGTGCCGCAGGCCGAGGCGCTCGATGCCGCGGTCGCGATCGACAAGGTCATCGACATCCAGGTCCCGTTCGCGCTCATCGAAGAGCGCATCACGGGGCGGCGCATGTCGACCAGCGGCCACGTCTATCACGTGAAGTACAGCCCGCCTGTGGTCGAGGGCATCTGCGACGTGACGGGCGAGCCGCTGTACCAGCGCAGCGACGATATGCCGGACAAGGTGCAGGCGCGGCTCGGCAAGTTCGAGACGGAGACTCGGCCGGTGATCGCGCGGTATCAGAGCCGTGGGATCGTCGTCGCGGTGGATGGCGTGGGGGACCCGGAAGAGGTCTTCGCGCGGATCCTCGCGGTGCTGTGACGGTCAGCTCACAGCGGTTTCTCACCTGGACTTCCGGGGCCCACGCCCCTACTATCCGCGCCTCTTCGGAGGTCCCACCCCTCGTGCCCACTTCATCTGGCACCACGGCCGGACTGCTCGGCGCCCTTGTCATCGCCGAGCTTCCTTCTCGACTCTTCCGCCTCAGGCTCGACGACGACACCACCATCATCGCTGGCCTTGGCACCGAAGCCAAACGACTCGGCATCCCCATCAACGTCGGCATGCGCGTCACCCTGCGACGCGCTTCGCTCGACCCCGCCCGAGGCACCATCCTCGGTCCTCAGAGCTCCCACCCGCTCGATCCCACATCGAGCTCCCGCAAGCCCGCCCCGTAATCCGCGAGACGAAAGCACGTCATGAAAGTCCGAGCCAGCGTCAAGAAGATCTGTGAGAAGTGCAAGGTGATCCGCCGCAAAGGCATCATTCGGATCATCTGCGAGAACCCCAAGCACAAGCAGAGGCAGGGTTAGTCGATGGCACGCATCGCAGGTATCGACCTTCCGCGTAACAAGCGGATCGAAGTGGCGCTCACGTACATCTACGGCGTGGGCAAGGTGACCGCGTCGAAGATCCTCGAGAAGTCGGGCGTCGGTCCGTCGGTCCGCACCGACGATCTGACCGACGAGCAGGTGAGCGCGATCCGTCACGTCATCGAGACGGCGTACAAGGTCGAAGGCGACCTCCGACGCGACGTGCAGATGAGCATCAAGCGACTGATGGATCTCGGCTGCTATCGCGGCCTCCGTCATCGCCGTGGTCTGCCGGTCCGCGGCCAGCGGACCCACACCAACGCGCGCACGCGCAAGGGCCCCAAGCGCGCGACCATCACGCAGAAGAAGCGAGTTTAGACCATGGCGACCACAGCTCCGCAGAAGTCCCAGAAGAAGCGGGTCAAGAAGAACATCTCGACCGCGATCGTCCACATCCGGTCGACGTTCAACAACACGGTCGTCAGCGTGACCGACGTCAACGGCAACGTGATCTCGTGGGCGTCGGCCGGCGTGCGCGGCTTCAAGGGCTCGCGCAAGTCGACGCCGTTCGCCGCTCAGCTCGCGGCCGACGACGCCGCGCGCAAGGCCGCCGACCACGGCGTGCACACGTGCTCGATTCGCATCAGCGGCCCTGGTGCCGGTCGCGAGTCGGCGCTGCGCGGGATCCAGTCCGCTGGTCTGCGCGTCACCTCGATCAAAGACGTCACCCCGATTCCCCATAACGGATGTCGCCCACCGAAGCGTCGGAGGGTGTGAGAAGCCATGGCTCGCTATACCGGACCTGTGTGTCGTCTCTGCCGTCGTGAAGACGTGCAGTTGTTCCTCAAGGGTGATCGCTGCTTCTCGCAGAAGTGCGCGTACGAGCGCCGCCCGTATCCCGCTGGCCAGCACGGCCAAGGTCGCAAGAAGCGACCCTCGGACTACGGCCAGCAGTTGCGCGAGAAGCAGAAGGTCAAGCGCATGTACGGCCTGCTCGAGAAGCAGTTCCGTGGCTACTACTACCGGGCCGCACGCATGAAGGGCGTCACCGGCGAGAACCTGCTGTCGCTGCTCGAGCGTCGTCTCGACAACGTCGTGCTGCGCTGTGGCTTCGGCAGCAGCCACGCCGAGGCGCGCCAGCTCGCTCGTCACGGACACTTTCTCGTCAACGGCAAAAAGGTCAACATCCCGAGCTACCTCGTGAAGGCCGGCGATCAGATCGAGGTTCGCGAGGGCAGCAAGAGCGTGCAGAAGATCGTCGACGCGATCGGCAAGGTCGACCGCACGTCACGCGCCGCGTGGATCGAGCTCGACAAGGACGCGATGAAGGGAAAAATCACCGCGATGCCTTCTCGCTCGGACATCGCCGCGGACATCGACGAGCAGCTCATCGTCGAGCTCTACAGCAAGTGAGGCCATAGCCATGCAGGACACCAACACCATTGCCCGCAACTGGCGCGACCTCATCCGACCGAAGAAGCTCGAGGTCGAGACCGAGAGCCTCACCGAGAACTACGGCAAGTTCACGTGCGAGCCGCTCGAGCGCGGCTACGGCATCACGCTCGGCAACAGCCTGCGTCGCGTCCTGCTCTCGTCGCTGCAAGGCGCCGCGATCACGACGGTGCGCATCGAAGGCGCGTTGCACGAGTTCACGACGATCGAGGGCGTCGTGGAGGACGTCACCGACGTCATCCTCAACATCAAGGCGCTGCGTCTCCACATGGACGACTCGACGCCGCGCACGCTGACGGTCGACAAGCAGGGCATCGGTGAGGTCAGCGCCGCCGATATCGTGTGTCCGACCGGCGTGACGGTGCTCGAGGGTGCGCAGCACCTCGCGACGCTGAGCAAGGGCGGCCACCTGCGGCTCGAGCTCACCTGCGAGATGGGTCGCGGCTACGCGACGGCGGATCAGAACAAGCGCGAAGGCACGCCGGTCGGCGTGATCCCGATCGACAGCCTGTTCTCGCCGATCCAAAAAGTGAACTACCGCGTCACCAATGCGCGTGTCGGTCAGCGTACCGACTACGATCGTCTGGTGCTCGAGGTGTGGACCGACGGCTCGGTGCGCCCGGATGATGCGGTCGCCTTCGCGGCGAAGATCCTCAAGGAGCAGCTGTCGATCTTCATCAACCGCGAGGAGATCGAAGAGGCAGCGACCGCGGAGCCGACCGAAGAGGACAAGCTCAACTAGTACCTGTGGCGCTCGGTCGACGAGCTCGAGCTCTCGGTGCGCTCGGCGAACTGCCTGCAGAACGCGAACATCCACTACATCGGCGACTTGGTGCAGAAGACCGAGGCCGAGATGCTGAAGACGAAGAACTTCGGCCGCAAGTCGCTCAAGGAGATCAAAGAGATCCTGGCGCAGATGGGCCTTTCGCTCGGCATGAAGATCCCCAACTGGCAGGGACCGCCGCCGGTCCGCGACCACCAAGAGTAGAGAACAGACCATGCGCCACCGCGACGCAGGCCGAAAGCTCGGCCGCAACAGCACCCACCGCGCCGCCATGTATCGCAACATGGTGACCTCGCTGCTCGATCACGGGCGCATCAAGACCACCGAGCCCAAGGCCAAGGAGCTGCGCCGATTCGTCGAACGGACGATCACGCGCGGCATCTCGGTCCACGCGCTGGTCGCGAAGCCCGTCGACGAGCGCACGCCCACCGAGCAGGCGCAGGTCGTCCATGCCTATCGCATGGCGGCCCGGCTCGTCCGCACCAGCGAGACGCTCAGGAAGCTCTTCACCGAGGTCGCACCGCGGTTCAAGGATCGGCACGGCGGGTACACGCGCATCGTGAAGATCGCGCCCCGCCCCGGTGACGGCGCTCCGATGGCAATCATCGAGCTGGTTTGATTCCCCCCGAGACCGGCTCGGGCGCTGACTCGCGCCTCCTGATCGGCCACTGTCGCGGATGGTTCCGCGAGTTTTTTGCGGTCGCGCGCAGGCTGGTCGAAGCTTGTGCGCGATGCTCGTCGTAGCCGCCTCGCAGGCACTCGTGATCGTGGAGCTCGGGCTCGTGCTGGCAGCCCTGGCGGGCGCGCTGGCGTGGCTGGGCAAGCGGGCGAAGGCGGTGGATCCGGGCGTGATGCGCACGATCCGGCTGTCACCGCAGCACATGGTCTATGTGGTCGCGATCGAGGATCGGCGGCTGCTGCTCGGGGCCGGGTCCGGCGCGGCGCCGCAGCTCATCTGCGATCTGACCGAGAAGCCGAGGCCGGCGGCGCGCGAGCCCGGGACGTGGGCCGAGCCGTCGCGACCCGCGGCGGCGACGGGCACGCGAGGGCGCGGTGGTGGTTGGGAGCACGGTGGCTGAGTCGAGCTGGCCGTGGGCCGCGATCTTGCTGGTCGCAGTGCTCCCGGTCGTACTGACGGCCGCGACCGCGTTCGCGAAGTCTTCGGTGTTGCTCGGAGCGGTACGCGTCGGGCTCGGGGCCGAAGCGCTGTTGTCGGTGCCCGTGATCTTCGCGTTGTCGGTGGTGCTGACCGCGGTCGTGATGGCGCCGGTCGCCGGTGACGTGATCGGCGAGGTCGAGCGCACAGGTGGGATCGACGGGCTCGCGTCTGCGCCACCTTCGGCGTGGTGGGAGGCGGTCGAGCCGTGGCGTGCATTCCTCGTACGGCATGCCGATGCCGCGGAGCTCGAGATGTTCGCCCAGGTGCAGGGGCGTAGCACCGGCGATCCGCTGGTGGTCGTGCCGGCGTTCCTCATCACCGAGCTGCGCGAGGCACTCGCGATGGCCGTCGTCATCCTCGTGCCGCTGGTCGTGGTCGATCTGCTCGTCGCGCAGGCGACGACGTTGCTCGGCATGACCCAGCTGCAGGTCCAGGTCGTGTCGGTGCCGTGCAAGCTGCTGCTGTTCCTCGCGATCGACGGCTGGAACGTCGTCGTGGGCGGGCTGCTCGCGGGGTACCGATGAACCAGTCGCTGCCGCTGGTGCACGACGCGTTCGCGGTGGTGATCGCGATCGCGGTGCCGATGCTCGCCGCCGCGCTCGCGGGTGTGCTCGTGGCCGGCGTGCTCGGGCGACTCACGGGTGTCGGCGATGCGTCGGGCGCCGCGGTCGTGCGTGCGGCTGCAATGTTGGTCGCGATCGGGATCCTCGGCGCTGCGTGGGCGGACGAGGTCCGCGGGTTCGCGGCGCGATCGTGGTCGACGCTGGCGACCGCGGGTGAGCGGGCGCCCTGACGATGGTGCTGCCCGTCGCGCTCGTCCAGCTACTCGCGCTCGCGTGGGTGCGGTGGTTTGCACTGCTGCTCGTGCAGCCGATCCTGCGGCTCGGCGTCGGGATGCGATGGTGGTCGGTCGCGGCCGTCCTCGCCGGTGTGCTCGCGGTGGGTGATGCAACGCGGATAGCGGCGATGTCCCTGCTCGCACCGACCGATCTCGTGTTCGCACTCGCGACCGAGGCCCTCATCGGCCTCGTGCTCGGCATGTGCCTGTCGCTCGGTGCTCATGCGGTGCTCGGCGCAGGCACCGTCGGCGCTGTGCTGCTGCGGCTACCCCCGGGGCCGTGGCTCGCGCTCGTCGCTTCGCTCGTGCTCGTCGCTGCGCTCGAGCTCGGGCTGCACCATGCCGCGCTGCGCTCCGGTGCAGCGGTGCAACAGATGCTGGCGATCGGTGACGCCGCATCGTGGCGGACCTCGCTCACTTCGATCGAGGTCGCGCTGCCGTCGTGGCTCGCCGGCATGACGGTGCTCGCGCTCGCGCTCGCGACACCCGCGTTGCTCGTCGCCGCGGCCGCGGAGCTCGCGTTCGCGGCGGTCGCCCGCGGTCCTGGTGTCGCGCCGGCCCTCGCGCAGGCCGGCCTGGTGACCGCGCGACTCGCTGCCGTGCTCGTCGCGCTCGGTGCGTCGTGGGCGATCGATCTGCCGCGCTGGGCGGCGCCGGCGTTGCCGACGCTCGGTGCCGGTCTGGATCGCCTCGCCGCACCTTAGTCGCGGGGCCGTCGTCGCCGTGCGATGCTCGGCTCGATGCGTCGTCTCTTCGTAGCCGTGGTCATCGCGCACGCGATCGGCTGTGGCGAGGATCGACCCGGTCCGACGCTCGACGATCTGCGCCAGCCGACGGGCTTGTTGGTGTCGCCGGAAGGCCGCTGGGCGTACGTCAGCAACGGCAACTGGGATCGCGGCGAGACCGGCGGCAGCGTGATTGCGCTCGATCTGCGTGGCCTCGATCGTGCGACCACGACGACGCCGGCAGCCGGCGAGCCGACGCGCGCCGAGCCGTGCCGCGCTAAGGACGGTCGGCTCTCGTGCAGCGCATCGCACATGGTCGTGCCGAATGCCGGCCGCGGTGTCGGCAACGCGGTCGGCAACCTCGTGCTCGACCGACCGAGCGGACAGGCCGGCGTCTCGCGACTCATCACGGTGCAGCGTGCACCCTCGGCAATCGTGTGGTTCGACGTGACGATCGACGGCGACGGGCCCGAGCTCGATTGCGGCGCGACGTTCGACGGCGCTTGCGACGAGGTGCACACGATCACCCAGGCGCTCGAGCGGCCCGAGGTCGCACTGCCCGAAGATCCGTCGCGCATCGAGATCGACGACCAGGGCTTTCGCTTCGCCTACGTGCCCCACCTGCTCGGCGGTGCGATCTCGTTGCTCGCGCTCGACGGCGAGGTCGGTCCCGAGCTCGTCGACGTCGCGACCGACTTCTACCGCACCGATCCGTTCGAAGCGACGGAGTACGCGGGGGGATTCGGTGTCGCGTCGCGGCCGTGCGATCTCGCGAACCCGCCTGTCGGAAGCCGCGAGTGCACGCGGCCGGTGCTGTACACGAGCCAGCGGTTCTTTCCGTCGGTGCGGCGCTTCGCGGTCGCGCCCGGGCTCGACGTGATCTCGCCCGGCGACGAGTCGTCGCTCGCGGTCGTGAACCCGGAGTCCGTCGTGTCGCAGCCGTACATGGCGGACCTCGCGTTCGAGGATCCGACCGGCGGCGTCGATCTGCTCGTCGTGCAGACGACACCGCCTGCGTTGTTGCGCGTCGACACCACCGTCGAAGAAGATGGTGACTCCGGCGATCACGTCATCGCGACGCTGCCGCTGTGCGAGGAGCCGAACATGCTCGCCGTGCACCGCCAAGACGGCGCCGAGCCGCTCGCACTCGTGACCTGCTTCGCCGACGGCGCGCTCGCAGTCATCGGCCTGTCGAGCTTCCGGCTGATCCAGACCGTGACCCTCGGCGCCGGTGCGAACGAGCTGCAGGTCGATGCCGCGACCCAGCGCGCGTACGTCGTCAACACCCAGGACGACTCGATCTCGGTCGTCGCGCTCGATCGGACGAACGCGGCGTTTCTCACCGAGATCGCACGCATCGAGTGACGCGGCATGGGCCGCCGGTCGCGGGTGGCAGGACCGGTCTGGGACCAGCTCGGCGTGTTGCTCAAGCCGACGCGCGGCCCTGTCGAAGCGGGGGAGCCATGCTGCGTTCATTCGTCTCGCTCGTCGTCGTGCTCGCCGCCGTAGGCGCCTGCGAGCCCTTCGACTACGTCGAGGGCGTCGCGCACTGGCGAAGCAACGACGGCATCTACGGCGTGCAGTACGTCACACCTCCGTGGGAGGTCGATGTCGACGATGGCTCGCAGCTCCGGCTGCAGATCGCGGCCGAGCTGTTCGGCGTGTCGGTCGAGGGCTCGCCGCCCACGCACGTGTTCACGCTCGGCCCGGTCGATCCAGAGCAGGCACTCGCCGATCTCTTGCCGGACGGCCTCGCGCAGCTCGACACCGATGCGGTGCTCGACACGACGGGATTCGACAGCGGCGGATCGAGCGACGATGGTTCGACCAGCGAAGGTGGCGACAGCGATGAGCTCGATCGGTGGATGGATATCGATCTCGGCAGCCCGCAGCAGGTTGCGCTCGTCGAGCTCGATCAGCTCATGACCCGTGAAGACGCGGTGCTGAGCCGCGAGCTCGGCGAAGCCGAAGGCGAGGGCGCCCCGTGGTCGTACGAGGTCGTGATCGAGCCGGGCCTGTTCATCCGCGGCTACTACTACGACGACGGCGACCGCACGATTCGAGCGATGTTCGCGTCGCTCTTCACACTGACCGATGGCGACGTGTCGACGATGGCGGAGACGATCGTCGTGGGTGAGGTCCGATGACTGGCGCGAGCGTATCGCTGCTCGTGCTCGCGCTGTACGGGCCGCCGAAGCTGCCGCCGATGGGCGGACGTTCGGTGCCTGCGCCCATCGAGCCTGCACCCATCGAGCCTGCGCCGGCCGAAGACGCGGCCGCCGACGAAGCGCCGGCCGAGGCGCCGGCCTCACCGCAAGCCGATACGAAGGTGCCGACGCCACCGCCGACGCCACCGCCGACGCCGAGTCCCGGTCCCGAGGTCCTCGCGAATGGACCCTCGAGCCCGACGCTCGCGACGCCGAAGCTCCCCGCAGGACCCGCGTCGCCGACGCGCCCGGCAGCGCCGATGATCAAGCCGACCGCACGCGTCGACGCTGCGCCGCTGCGCCTCGTCTCCGCCGACGAGGTGACGCGGTGGGATCGCGAAGATGCAGCGCCGCGTCCGACGACGGTGTCGATGCCGTCGGCGCCACCGAAGTCGACCGACGCAACCGTCGTGCGCACGGCGACGCCCGAGCCGGACGAGACACGCCCGCGCTTCCGCCGTCCGCCGCATCCGCCGGATCGCTCCGCGACCGTGGTGCTCGGCTATCGCTACTTCCGCATCAAAGACGGCCTCGGTCGCCCGCAGGACTGGCACGTCGCATCGATCGAGGTGACGCCGCTGCGTCGCTACGTGCGCGTCAACCTCGTCACCGAGCTGGGTGTCGAAGGTGGCGAGGCAGCGCGCTCGGGTGATCGCGCCGATCTGTTCATCATGGAACGACTCGGCCTCGGCATGCAGTATCCGCATGTCGTCACGCCGTTCGTCGAGTTCCAAGGCGGTGTCGGTGCTGCGCGCGTCGAGCTGTTCGGCCGCAACGACATCGCGCTGCTCTACGGCCTCGGCCTCGACGTCGGCGCGCAGTGGGCCGTCGGTCGGTGGTTGTTCGTGCACGCGGCGGTCGGATGGATCCGACCGACGTTCGTGTGGCAGGGCCGCACGTCGTCGTACGACCGCGTCGCCTTCAAGCTCGGCCTCGGGTTCTGAATTGGTTCACGGGCAAGGACGGCCCGTCCTTCCCCTGCGTCGGGCAGAGCCCGCCTTAGCCCTCCCCATCCTCCGACGCTGCGCGTCGTGCTCCTATAGCCCCGCGACTGCGGTAGGCACCGCGAGGTACGCCGTCGCTCCGTCGCCGAGCTGGCCCGCGTCGTCCTCGCCCCAGCACACGACGTCGCCGGTCTGCCGCCGGATGCACGTGTGCATGCCGCCGCCCGTGACGTCGCGCGCGCCGTCGATGCCCATCACGCCGACCGGCACGCGCGCTTCGTCGCTCGGGTTGCCGCCGAGCTGTCCGTGATCGTTGCGACCCCAGCACGCGACGGTGCCACTGCTACGCGTCACGCAGTTGTGATGCGAGCCGCTCGCGAGCGACGCCGCGTCCTTGAGATCGCGGACCGGCACGCGCGTCGACCACGTGCTCTCGACGCCCGCGCCGAGCTGTCCGTGATCGTTGTTGCCCCAACACATCGTCTGACCGGTGCGCCGCCGCGCGCAGCTGTGGAGCTCGCCGACAGTGACCTGCGCCGCATCGTCGATCTTCGCGACCATCACCGGCACCGGCTGCGGTGTCGACAGCGTTGCCGCCGGCGCACCGTTTCCGAGCTGCCCGGTCGCGTTGCTGCCCCAGCACATCACCTTGCCCGAGCTCCGTGTCGCGCACGAGTGGTTGCCGCCCGCCGCGATTCCGTTCGCATCGCGCAGGCTCGGCAATTCGGTCGGTCCGACCGGCTTGCCCGGCGACAGCACGCCGGTCTGGCCGAGCTCGCTGTCGCCCCAGCACGACACCCGACCGCCCTGCCGCAGCGCGCACGTGTGCGCACGACCAGCAGCGATGCCGATCGCATCTGTGATGCCGGGCACGAGCGCAGGCATGCGGCGATCGTTGTTCTTGCCGTCGCCGAGCTGTCCGCGATCGCCTTCGCCCCAGCACGCGACCTTGCCGTTGGTGTGCACCGCACATGCGTGTTGCCAGCCCGCCGCGATCGCGACGACC
>Ga0105048_10017573_pt1 | contig 11033 bp, 5 predicted proteins | sample MAT05_FD_78382 | JGI IMG/M metagenome (GOLD analysis project Ga0105048, IMG submission 78382) | Freshwater microbial communities from Lake Fryxell liftoff mats and glacier meltwater in Antarctica - MAT-05 | ecosystem: Environmental > Aquatic > Freshwater > Ice > Liftoff microbial mat | place...
CCCCTACAACGTCCGCCAGGACTTCTACTGCGAATTCACGCCGCCCAAAGGCAGCCTGCTTAGCCGCGAACGGATCGAAAAAATGATCGATCCAACCATCAAGCACATTCCCTTCCCGCGTCTCAATAAGGAGCCTGTATGATACCGCCAGCCACCTCTTGGCACCTCGCCCTCGACTTAGGGCAGCGCCAGGACTTTACTGCCCTCACCACCCTAAGCTGCGAGTGGACCATTGAGGGCCGTGACCCCGTCTCCTGGGAATGGAACCTCATCCCCAGACTCATCCTCCGGGATATCGAGCGCTTCCCGCTGGGGACCAGCTACTCGAGCTATACGGACACCGTCGAAGCACGGCTCACCCATATCAGCGGTCTCATCCCGGCATACACCACGCAGAAGGTGACGCTCGTCGTCGATGCCGGCGGTCCTGGCGCGCCCGTGATCGACGAACTCCGGCGGGCCGGCCTGGGTCTGACCCTCAAACCGCTCATCATTACGGGCGGGCACGAGCCCGGAGTTACCCCCAGTGGCTGGTACACCGTGCCTCGCAAAGTCTTACTGACAAACCTGATCCTGCTGATCGATAACGGCAAGCTCGTTACGCCCCAAGAGCTCGTGGATTGGCCCATTCTTCTCGAAGAACTGCTCGGTCTCAACGCCGGTACGTCCCAGCCCAACAAATCGGCCGGTCATGATGACATGGTTATTTCACTCGCCATCGCCGCCTGGCAATCGACCCGTCAGCATCCGGAAATTCTACCGGCCCGCAAGCCGGCCAGGACTCGCTGGAGGGCAACAACCTTACTTAAATGACCAATTTGGTATAAACTGCTGATAACCCAACATTTCGAGGCCAAAATGTTTAGAATCCTCGCCCTCTGCATACTCGCTGCGCTCACCAGCGCCGCGCAATGCACGCTGACGCTCCAACCCAACCTGCCCACCGGCGCCCTCAATGCCGCTTACCCCGGCACGGTCGTTCACGGTGGCGCCGGACCCTGGACATATACCTTTACCAGCGGAGCTCTGCCCAATGGCCTCAACCTCACCGCCAACGGTGGCGCCGCCATCTTCACCGGTACCGCCACCGCTGCCGGTACGTTTGACTTCAGCCTCCGCGTGAATGACTCGGCCAACTGCTCCGGCGCCGCGTCGCTTCGCATCGTCATCGGCGGCGACCTCTCTGTCCAGCCCGCCCTCCTCCCCAATGGCGCCAATGCCCGCCCCTACACCCAGTTCTTGGGCCTCAACGCCGGTACCGTCCCGCTCAATGTTCTCAGTGCCGGCCTCGTCGCCGGCAGCCTCCCCACCGGCCTCTCCATCTCCAACACCGGCGGATCTTGGGCCCTCACCGGCACCCCGTCCGGCGCGGGCACATTTGACTTCACCGTCCAGGTCGCCGGCGGCGCCGGCTTCTCCGCCACCCGGCGCTACGTCGTCACCATCACCGGTGTCGCCGTCCTTGTCCCGTCCCCTTCTGCCTTCCGCTTGATCGCCCGTCTCGGCGAACCCGCCCTGCCCGCCCAACGCCTCGACGTCGCCGCCGCCGATGGCGGTAACTACCGCTACCGCGTCTCTGCCGTCAACCCCGGCTTCCGCATCGATGGCGCCGCCGGCGAGTTCGTCACTCCCTTCAGCCTCAACCCCAACATCCAGCCCATCAACAACAATCCCGCCGCCTACTCCGGCTACATCGAACTCGTCGACGTCGACGGCGTCGTCCCGCCCCTCCGTATCCCCGTCGACCTTACCGTCAATCCCCCGCCCTCCATCCTCGCCGGCGCCACCGCCATCACCGTCTCCATGCGGCAGAATGATCCCCCCGTCACCCGCAATATCCAGATCACCTCCTCCGATCTCCCGCTCACCTATAACGTCGAAACGCTCACTCCCATCGGCGGCAATTGGCTCACCCTCACGCCCGTCCTCGGCGAGACCCCGGCCAACCTCAACGTCATTTTCAACCCGGTCGGCCTCGCCCCGGGCGCCTATTCCGGCACCGTCCGCGTCAACGCCGTTCGCAACGGCGTCACCGCTATCGGCAGCCCCAGGTTGATCGCCGTCAGCCTCAATGTCGATGCCCCCGTTCCCACGTTCGGCTTCTCCGCCGTGCCCACGGCCTTCTCCTTCACCGGCCAGGTCGGCAGCGGCCCGCTAACCGCCCAGCCCCTCCGCATCGCTAACGCCGGCGGCCCCCTCTCCTGGTCGGCCATCGGCAATGTCAGTTGGATTAGTGTCAATCAGATCACCGGCGCCACGCCCTCCGATGTCCTGGTCACCGTCTTCCCCGGCGGACTCCCCCCGGGCACCCATACCGGCGCCATCAACATCACCAGCGGCGCCACCAACATCGTCGTTCCGGTCACCGTCACCCTTGCCGCCGCTCCTCCGCCCACCGGCGACCCGGTTATCCGGCTCTCCATCGAAAACCTCGTCGCCAACCTCACCACTTCCAACCCAAATACCGTCTGGAATGTCGGTGTCGACGGCCTCGGCCGCAACTTCGAAGTCCAGTTCAACCCCACCGTCGACTGGCTCACCACCTCGCCCGGCTTCGGTACCACCCCCACCGGCTTCAACATCCTCGCCGATCTCCGCAGGCTCCAGCCCGGCACTCACCAGGGCGCCGTCATCGTCGTGACCACCAACCCCAACGGCCTCAAAACCAGCTCCGTCGTCAACGTCACCGTCTACCTCTCCGGCGCCGGGACGCCATCCGCTCCCGGAGCCCTCATCCCCAGCCGTTCCACCCTGTTCTTCGATTGGCGTCAGGGCGCTGGAGTCCCTCCTTCCCAGTTGCTCCAGCTCACCAGTTCGAACCTTCCCGTCAACTGGAACGCCACCTCTACCGTCACCTGGATCAACCTCTCCCAAAGCGCGGGCACGACTCCCAATGAGATCGAAGTCAGCGTCAGTCCTCAACTCCTCGGCGCCGGTAACTACCGCGGCGAAATCCGCTTCCGGCGCGGTACTGACGAGGTCGCGATCATCACTGTTCTGCTCGCCGTCGGCGGCGCCGGCGCCATTCGCGCCAACCCCTCAGCCCTTGTCTTCCTGGTCGAAACCGGCCGCGAGGTCGCGCCCCAAATCTTCGACCTCGGCCGCTTTGACTCTATCGTAGCCGCCAACTACACCCTCCGCTCCGCGCCCGACTGGCTCTCCATCACACCGCCCTTTGGCAATACGCCAGCCCGCCTCGAAGCCGCCATCCGCCGCGACCGGCTGCCCCAGGCAACCACCACTGTGCTCCGCCTCGAAGGCGAAGTCGCCATCGAAAGCGAAGCCGGCGGTGTTCGCATCCCCGTCCTGCTCACCATTGTTCCCCCGCAAGGCTCCCCGGCCGGCCGCGATGCACCCTGGATCCTGTCCGTAACCAACGCGGCAAGCACCCAGCCCGGCCCTGTCGCCCCGGGCGAACATGTCACCCTCTACGGGGGCTTTGAAGGACGCGAAGTCCGCGTCTACTTCGACGCCAACCTCGCCCCGCTGCTGGCGAAGGAGGCCAACCAACTCACCGTCGCCGTGCCATTCGCGATCGCCGGCCGCGCCTCCACTCGCGTCCGCGTCGAAGTCGACTCCCTCACCAGCCGCGACCTCGAACTCCGCGTCGTCGACACCGCCCCCGGCATCTACACCGAGAATGCCTCCGGCCGCGGCTTCGCCGTCACCACCAGCGAGCCGACCCTGGAGATGACCGGTCTCGGCCAAACCGACCCGCCCGGCGCCGACGGTGCAAAGGTCTCTGACGGCGAAGAATTCAAACCCGTCGCCCCCGTCACGATAAACGTCGGCGGCCTCCTAGCCGAGGTCGTCGGCTGCTCCACGCCGGCAGGTCAGGTACAAGGCGCCATCCGCTGCCACTTCCGGGTACCCCCCGGAATGGAGTCCGGCGACTATCCCCTGGTAGTAACCGTAGGCGGCGTACCGACTCAACCGGGAGTCCAATACCGCGTCCGCCGGCCCTAGCACCTCGCATCCAACCGCGAACCAGCCCGGCGCCGCGGACGGCAACCCCCAGCCCAACGCAGTTAGGGCAGGTCCAACGCGCCATCCCTAACTGCTCGGCGGCAACCAGCAACGCATCCAACCGCAACCCTGACCGGCGCCGCGGACGGCAATGGACAGCTCAACGCGGATAGTTCAAGAACAACGCGCCATACTCTACCACCTCCGGGTACCCCCGGAATGGAGTCGGGCGAAGTAACCGTAGGCGGAGTTCCCACTCAACCGGGAGTCCAATACCGGGTCCGCCAGCCCTGACTGCTCGCGGCCAACCAGCAACGCATCCAACCGCGACCCTGCCCGGCGCCGCGAACCGCAAGGGCCAGCCGAGATCGTCGGCTGCTCAAGCCCGATAGGTTAAGTACAAGCCGTCATCCGCTGCCGCTTCCGGGTACCCCCGGAATGGAGTCGGGCGCCAACCAGCACAGCCCGGCGCCGCGGACGGCAAAGGCCAGCCGAGATCGTCGGCTGCTCAAGCCCGATAGGTCAAGTACAAGCCGCCATCCGCCGCCGCTTCCGGGTACCCCCGGTATAGTCCGGCGAAGTAACCGTAGGCGGAGTTCCCACTCAACCGGGAGTCCAATACCGGGTCCGCCAGCCCTGACTGCTCGGGGCCAACCAGCAACGCATACAACCGCCGCCCAGCCCGGCGCCGCGGACCGCAAGGGCCAGCCGAGCTGCCGCCAGCTAAGACCCTGCACAACCAGAAACTAAGTATCTCTTTCGCTCGCTTTGCGGCCGTACGGGTCATTACGCGGTTGTAATACGCCCGGATCTCCGTTATCCTGACAGTAATTCTGTTGGGGCGGATGGCTGCGTGCCATCCGCAAAACCTTATAAACCAGGGGTTGTTTCATGCCCGCCCAACAGAATCATGTCCGTATTTGGCTAGCACTTTTCGCTTGTGCCGCCCTCGCCCAGGACGCCGCTCGCCTGACCGGCTCCATCGTCGATTCCTCCGGCGCCGCTGTGCCCGGAGCCTCTATCGAACTCTTCCTTTCCGGGGCCACGACGCCCGTCAGCCGCGCCCAGGCCAGCGATCAGGGTCTGTTCGCTGTCCCCGGTCTACGCGCTGGGTCTTACGACATCGCCATTACCGCCGCCGGCTTTCAGCGCCAAACCGTTCGCGGCATTCGCCTCGAGACCGGCCGCGAATTGAGCCTTTCCCCGCTCCGATTGGAGATCGGCGCCGTCGCTGAAACCGTTGAAATCGTCGTCAGCCCGGCCTCCGTCCAAACCAGCAATGCCGAGGTCTCCACCACCGTCACCAGCGAACAGATCGGGCGTCTGCCCCTCTTTAATCGCAGCCCTTTGGGCCTCATTACGACCCAGGCCGGCGTCACCAGCGGACGCGGCCCCACCACCGTCAATGGCATGCGGGTCTCATTCACAAACGTGACCCTCGACGGCGTCAACATCCAGGACAACGCCGTCCGTACCAATAACATCGACTTCCTGCCCAATCTGCTCCTCCTCGATCAAGTGGCCGAGATGACCATTTCGACCTCCAATGTGGTCTCCGCGGTCGGCGGCGGCGCCGCTCAGGTCAGCTTCACCACACCGTCGGGCACAAACCTGTTTCACGGCTCGGCTCTCTGGTACAACCGTAACAACGCCTACGCCGCCAACTCCTGGTTCAACAATCGCGACCGAATTGCCCGCCCGTTCCTGAATCAGAATCAGCTCGGCGCTTCCCTCGGCGGCAAGATCATCGCGAACAAGCTCTTCTTTTACTCGAACTATGAGGCATTCCGGCTCCGCCAGCAGACCGCCCTGAACCGGACGATTCTCACCGCCACCGCCCGCCAGGGCGAGTTCATCTACCGGGGCGCCGGCGGCGCCCCCCAGCAGGTCAACCTGCTCCGGCTTAAAAGCGTCTCCATTGACCCGACGATCCGAGCGACCCTCGACCGCGTTCCAGCGCCGGAGAACATCAATAACTTCCGCGCCGGCGACTCCAGCGACGCGCTGCTCCGGAACACCGCCGGCTACTCCTTTACGGCCCGCAATAACCGGACCCGGAACAACGCCCTCGGTAAGCTGGACTACATCCACTCCGAACGGAACCACTTAAGCTTCACCTACGCCTGGAACAGCGATCAACTGGACCGCACCGACGCCAACAACCACAACGATTACTCCATAATCCCGAAAATGCAGAACGACAACCGGACCAACTTTACCTCGGGTACCTGGCGCTGGAATCCTAAGCCGGCGCTCACCAACGAACTGCGCGCGGGCTTCAATTACGCCCCGGGTAACTTTATCAGCTCCGAAAAGTTGGGTTCCTACCTCGTCACGGGCTACTCCTTCAGCAATCCGGTGAACCAGATCGGCCTGCCCGAGTCACGGATGACGCGGACCTTCAATTACCAGGACAACGCCAACTGGCTGCTCGGCCGGCACAACGTCAGCTTCGGATTTCAGGGCCAGACCGTGAATTTGATCTCGGCCTTCGACAATGGCATCCGGCCGAATTGGACCATCGGATTCCCCACAGGAAGTCCGTTTTCTTTAGCAGCGGCCGACCTGCCGGGTATCGGCACGGCCGACCTCGCCGCCGCCAACCTCCTGCTGGCCAGCCTGGGCGGCTTCACCGCCACCGGCACGCGACTATTCAACGCCTCCGATCCCAAGAGCGGCTTCGTCCCGGATGTGCTGCGCAGAGCCGACTACCGCTACCACAACTGGTCGTGGTACCTGCAGGATCAGTGGAAGCTGACCCGTAAGCTGACCCTCATCGCCGGGCTTCGCTACGAGTACTGGACCCGGCTGGAAGAGCGCAACGGGCTTGCCCTGCTGCCCGTCATCGAGCCCGGAAAGAATGTAATCGACACTCTGCTGTCCAATTCCACGCTGGACTTCGCCGGGTCCGCCGCGGGCCGGCCCTGGTACAACCGCGATCTGAATAACTTCGCGCCGAATTTCGGCTTCGCCTACGATCCATTCGGCAACGGTAAGACCGCCATCCGCGGAGGTTACTCCGTGAACTTCGTGAATGACCAGTTCATCGGCGGCCTGGATAACAACGTGATTGGCGCCAACAAGGGCTTGCAGCAGCAGCTAACGCTCCGGAATCAGAATGCCCGAGTCGGTTCCGGTCTGCCAACGATTCCGACGCCGACGCTAAAGGTTCCCCGGCAGTTCTCGGAGAATTGGGCCCTCGATCGCGCCAGCGCGTTTGGCATGCCGGACCCCAATCTGCGGACGCCCTACGTTCAGCAGTTCAACTTCGGCGTCCAGCATGAAATCAAAGGCGCCGTCATGGAGGTCCGCTACGTCGGCAACCGCCAAACCAAACTCATGCGCGCCTTGGACTTCAACCAGATCATCATCAAAGAGAATGGCTTCCTGGATGACTTCCGCCGGGCGCAGGGCAACGCGAACCTGTCCCAGGCCGCCGGCCGCGGCTTCGACCCACGCTATAACGCCGCCGTCCCTGGAAGCCAGACGCTGACCGTCTTTCCGAACCTCGGCGGCGGCGGCTTCCTCACCGACCCGGTCGTCACGCCCCTGATTCGTCAGGGACGCGTGGCCGACCTCGCCCAAGTCTATGTCGATAACACGCTCGAAGGGACGGTCCGTTTCTACCGGAATAACAACTCCCTGGGCACCAATTTGATGACTAACATCTCCAACGGAACTTACCATTCGTTGCAGATGGATATTCGCAAGAGGCTGCCGAGAAACGTGTTTTTCCAGAGTAATTACGTCTGGTCGAAGATCCTCAGCGATTCGAGCGCCGACGTTCAGAGCCGTTTTGAAGCATTCCACGACTTCGCCAACGGGGCCCTGGAGCGCTCCCGCACGGTCTTCGATCTGCGTCATGCCGCCAAGGCCAATTTCGCTTATCAGTTGCCGTTCCGCGGCGGGCGCTACCGTCGCTTCACCGAAGGCTGGGGCGTCAGCGGCGATACGATCTGGCAGAGCGGAAATCCGCTGAGCATCCTATCGGCGCGAGGCACGATCAATCGCGGAGGAAGAGCCGCTCAGAATGGAGCCGACACGGCACTGAACATGGATCAACTGGATCAGCTTCTCGGCGTGCGCATGACGGCGCAGGGCCCGATGTACATTGCGGCCTCCGCGCTTGGGCCGGACGGCCGCGCCGTCGTCTCCGATGGCCAGACGCCGTTCAACGGTCAGGTCTTCTTTCATCCGCAAGCCGGAACGATTGGCGGACTGCAACGCCGGATGTTCTCCGGACCGGCGACGCTCGACTTCAACGCCAGCGTACAGAAAGTGACCCGCGTCACGGAACGCCATTCGCTTGAAATCCGTGTCGAGGCGTTCAACGTAATGAAACACCCGACGTGGTATCTGGAGGATCAAAACATTGAGTCGACCAACTTCATGAAGATCACCCAGAACTTCAACGGACGAAGGCTCTTGCAGTTTGGGGTGTACTATCGCTTTTAGACCCTGTGAAACTTTGGCTGTTCTACCTGCTTGCCCTGGCCGCTATCGTGGGCGCCTGGCTGGCGCCCCGCATCGGCCAGAATCCGGCCTATCACCTCTTCGCCGATCAGCGGACGCTGATCGGCGTTCCTCACTTTTGGAACGTCGCTTCCAACGCCCCGTTTCTGCTTGTGGGAGCGTATGGCGTTGCGGCCTGGATGCGCGCCAGGTGGGAGCGTCATCACGACCGCTGGCCGTGGCTGGTAGTGGCGATTTCCGGATTTCTGATTGGCCTCGGCAGCGGCTACTACCACTACAGCCCGGATAACCAGACGCTCTTCTGGGACCGGTTGCCGATGACACTTGGCTTCATGGCTGTCTTTTCCGCGGTCATCGCGGAGCGCGTCAACGCCCGGGCAGGCTGGCTGCTGTTGGGTCCGTTCCTGGTGTGGGGCGTGGCAAGCGTCGAGTTCTGGCGGCGCACTGAACTGGCGGGGGCCGGCGACTTGCGGATGTACGCGCTGGTCCAGTTCTACCCGATGCTCGCCATCCCCCTGATGCTATGGCTGTTCCCGCCGCGTTACACGGCGTCGCACCGGATCTGGCAGATGATCCTGTGGTACCTCGCGGCGAAGATCCTGGAGGCGCTGGATGTTCCGATCCACCGGGCGCTGGGAATGCAGATGAGCGGCCACGCATTGAAGCACCTTGCGGCGGCGATGGCGCTCTGGATGCCGCTGCGGATGCTGGCGGAACGGAGCCCTACTGCGGCGGCGGAGTGAAGGCGGGATTGTACTTCCCTTCCTCGGCGAAGCCGCCGAGTTCCGGGCGCATCGGCGAATGGCGGGGGTAGCTGTCGAAGATGGCGCCGGTCCCGAGAACGCGCGGATCGCCCTCTGCCTTCAAAATCGATTCCAATTGGCCCCGGAGGCCCAGGAGCCATTTCCGATAGGCTGGGGCGGCCGCGAGGTTGCGGAGGCAGGCCGGATCCGTGGTGATGTCGAAGAGCTCTTCAGCCGGGCGTTTGCCGAAGGAAAGCTCGTGGAAATGGTCCTTGCGGGCGGCGACGAGCGTCTTGCTGGGACCATTGTCGATGTCGGCAAAGAACGGCGGATCGCCGGCGGGCCACAGGTCCGGCGCGAAGTTCCGGATGTAGAGAAAACGCTGGGTGCGAAGGACACGGCACGGGTAGCCGAGGTTGTCGCGGCGCGCGTGGGAATGGCGTTCGCGGCCGGCGGTGATGGCGATGCGGGCCGGATCGACCTGACCGGATTTCCTGGCCTTAAGTACCGGCAGCAGGCTGCGGCCGGACATGTCCCGGTGCGGCGGAAGCCCGGCGGCTTCGAGAAATGTGGGGGCAAAGTCCCGGAAGCTGATGAGGTCGTCAATGGCGCGGCTGGCTGGAATGGCTTTCGGCCAGGAAATCGCCAAGGGAAGATGGATGCCGTATTCGTAGAGATTGGCCTTGGCTCGCGGGAAGGACATGCCGTTATCGGCGCAGACGACGATGAGCGTATTGGCGAGTTCGCCGGACTTTTCGATGCTGGATAGGATGCGCCCGAGTTGGCGGTCGAAGTACTCGATTTCTTCGTAGTAATCGAGCAGGTCGGAGCGGACTTCGGGGGTATCGGGCAGAAAGCCCGGCACCTTAACCTGGGCCGGGTCTTTGCTGGCGGCGGCACCGGAACCGGGGCGGTATCCGCGATGCGGTTCGTGGCTGCCGAACCAAAAGTAGAAGGGCTTTTCTTTTGGCCGCTGCTTGAGGAAATCGTCAAAATTGGCCGCGTAGTCGTCGGCATGGACGTCGAGCGCGCCTTTGGCGACTTTGTGTTGGTCGAAGGCGGGACCGGCGGGGTTATGCGGCCAGCCAGTGTCCTTGAAATTCGCCGGCCCGGCGCCTTTGCCGGTAAGTCCGGTGTAATAGCCGGCTTGGCGGAGTAAATCCGGAAAAACGGTGAACTTTCGCGGGAAGTAACTGGCGTGAGTTCCGGCTTCTTCGAGCTGCCAGATGGAACGGCCGGTGAGGATTGAGGCGCGGGAGGGAGCGCAGCCGGGACACGTGGAGAAGCTGTTGCGGCAGTAGACGCCGGTTTTGGCGACACGGTCAAAATTGGGCGTTTTGACGATCGGGTCGCCGGCGAAGCCGGTGTGGAGCCAGGACTGGTCGTCCGCGATGGCGAAGAGGATATTGGGGCGGGCAGAGGCCTGCGCGGCGAGCCCGGCAGAAGCGGCGAGAAACTGGCGGCGATTCATCAAGAAGCCAATATACAGGAGTTGGCGGCGGTCCTGGAGTGTGGGTGGTCGAGCCCGCGCACTGGGCGGCTACCATTGCGGCTTCTGCCGTAGCCGATGATACATCCGTTGCCATCGCTTTACCCGCCGGGGATCCGCTAGATGAGCCGACGGATGAGTAAGTGCGCGCTGATAGGATCGGAACGCCGAGGACCACTGTGAGAGGATCGGCACGCGGGAGACAAGCGCGATATATTGCGCCCATTAGACCCCTAGGATGAATGTGCGCTTCCACAGCATCCATTTAGATTCAATGGCTTAGTCTAAAAGCTGGACAACGCCAAAAAGTCCTGGTATAAATTCTGGGATGGAATCGACGGAATTCACAAGCGAAGCACTCA
>Ga0105048_10017574_pt1 | contig 11033 bp, 12 predicted proteins | sample MAT05_FD_78382 | JGI IMG/M metagenome (GOLD analysis project Ga0105048, IMG submission 78382) | Freshwater microbial communities from Lake Fryxell liftoff mats and glacier meltwater in Antarctica - MAT-05 | ecosystem: Environmental > Aquatic > Freshwater > Ice > Liftoff microbial mat | place...
ATGCGTCGTCGTATATTTCGGTTCACTCGAAAGGCCCTCCGATGGATGCGAGCGTCTTGCAGGACACCCGCGTTATCGGCGGCTTTTCGAGCTTGATCTCTCAAACGGGCCTCGGGCCATCCATAAACGGCGCTTGGTTCAGGACTAGATAGATAGCGCGCCCGACGGGCCCGCCACTCGGTACATCCGTGCATGACGGGACCAGCCCTCACGCGTGTCCTCTGGGTCGCGACGCTGGCGAGCTGCGGGGCCGCATCCACAGATTCGCTCCGCATCGGGCCCGGGGACGCCAGCGACGTGCTGCGGACCGACGCCGGCGCCATCGACGGCGGAGACCCCGCGCCCGTCATCGCGTGCTCAACGTCGGTGAGATACCATCTGCGCGGTGCGTGGCCGAAGCGGAAGAGGGCTGCGCCTTTCACGTTGGGCACCTGTGCGAGACCGACCTCGATTGCCACTCGTGTCCCAATCCCGGCGACCCGGACCGCGACACTTCCTGCCGGAACGTCGGCGTCGAGGGCCTGGCTCACCTCAAGTCTTGCGGCTGGAACTGAGGCCTGTGACCGGTTCAGTTACACTGGTGACGGGTGAATTGGGTTTGAAGTCCGGCGTGGGTCCGCTATGACAGCGTCATGACCACGATGCGAATGCTGTTCGCGACCGCCATCGCCGCCGCGTTTTGTATGTCTTGTAGCGGCGGCCAGGACGCGGCGGACGCGAGCGCCAACGCCGACGCGAGCAACCCCCAGCAGGACGCGGCGGCGTTGCTGGATGCCGCGTCGAACAACGTCGACGCCAGCGACAACCCCGACGCGAGCGCGGCGGACGCCACTCTGGCCGTGGCCATGCCGCCCGTGCTGACCTCGGCGCGGCTCGTCGTGCACGGGACCATGGCTTTGACCTGGTCGCTCCCGGTTGGCGGCTGCAGCACCATCACCGTCAACCGCAAGAAAGACGCGGGCGCGTACAGCGTCGCGACGATGTTGACGGGCGTGGCGACCGAGACCAACGACATGCCCGGCCACGCTGTCGGAACCTACTGCTACACGCTGGTGTGCACGCTCGCGGGCGTCGACTCCGCGCCGTCGAACGAACGATGCGTCACTCAGTAACGGTCCTGGCCCTCGTGGCCGGCGCCTGTGGAGGCGTAGATCCGATCGAGCCTCCCGCCCCGTCGCCGTTCGCGATCGCGTATCCGTCCACAGGTCAGACGAAGACCTTCGATCTACGCGTTCAAGACGTGGACTGGGAGGTCGGGCTGGGCGCGATCTACCAGGCCTGGACCTACAACGGCACGATCCCGGGGCCCACCTTCGAGGTCACCGCGGGCGACAAGATCGTCATCCACATCCAGAACGACACCACGCACCGCGCGTCGATCCACACGCACATCTCCGAGTTCGAACAGGCGCAGGACGGCGCGAGCGAGACGTCGATCGCCCTGCCCGGCCAGACGGTCACGGTCGAGTGGAACGCGCGCTACGCGGGCGTGTTTCCGTACCATGATCACGCCGACGAGGGTGAAGGCGTCGCGCGCGGGCTCTTCGGCGCGCTGGTCGTTCATGCGCCCGACGAGGCGCCCGCGAACGAGCACGTGGTGGTGCTGGGCGATCTCGAGACGAAGAACTTCAAGCAGCTGCCGGGGGTCGCAGATCCCATCACGGGGCAGATCTCCATGGTGGGTGAGTTTCGCGGCGCCCACCAGTACATGCACACCATCAACGGCAAGGCCTATCCCGAGGCGATCGCGCCGTTCACGGGCCGGGTCGGCGACCTGAGCCGCTGGCGCGTCGTCAGCATCGGGATCGAACAGCATACCTGGCACATCCACGGGCACCGCTGGCTCGACACCGACGGCCTCCTCACCGACAACATCCAGCTCGCGCCCGGCATGTACCGCACCTTCGAGTTCACCGAGGACAAGGCGGGCGAGTGGCTGGTGCACTGTCACTTCCCCAATCACGTGGCCGGCGGGATGATGGCGAAGTACATCGTGTCGCCCTGACGGCCGATCGGCGGTGAAGCTCCCCACGAGCGCGGAACAAGGGTGAGCATCTCCGAGGAGTCATCGTCCGAGGTCGACGTCGCCGATGCTCGTCAACGGGAGAGCGGTGATGCGCTCGCCCAGCGGAAAAGTCGTCGCCCCGGCGTGAACGACCCACAGATGGTCGAGGCGTAGATCGGCGAGCGCGCTGCGCATGGAGGGGGTCACTCTGGGCGCGTCACCCAGCTTGAGCTCGAAGCCAAGCCTGCGGCCGCCGCGCATGACGAGCAGATCGAGCTCCGCGCCGGTGTGCGTCCTCCAGAACCAGCACTGATCGCGCTCGACGCCGAGCACGCGGACGATCTCGCCGAGCGCAAAGCCCTCCCACGACGCGCCGACCTTCGGATGGCGCTCGAGCTCCGCGGGCGTGCCGATGCCAAGCAGCGCGTGAAGGATGCCCGAATCGAACACGTATAGCTTGGGCGCCTTCACCTGACGCTTGGCGAGGTTCTCGTGAAATGGGCGGAGCTGCCACAGCACGAGCGCCGAGCTGAGCGCATCCGCGTAGCGACGCACCGTCGCGTCCGACACGGCGAAGGCTCGCGCGAGCTCCGAGAAATTCAGGAGCTGCCCGTGAAGGTGGGCCAGCATCGCCCAGAACCGGCGCAGCGTCTCGGATGGAACACCGATGCCGAGCCCCGGAGCGTCCCGCTCGACGAAGGTGCGCACGAAGTCGCTTCGCCATGCGAGGCTGGCGGCCTCGCTGCGCGCGGTGAAGGACCGCGGGAGCCCGCCCCGAACCCAGAGCCGACGAGCCCGCGACGGGCCCACCTCGGCCAGACCGAAGCCGCGAAGCTCGTGGTACGCGATCCGGCCCGCCAGCGACTCGGAGGACTGCCTCAGGAGCTCTGGCGACGCGCTCCCGAGGAGCAGGAACCGCGCCGGGAGGGGCCGGCGATCTGCGAGCACCCGGAGCAGCGGGAACAGATCGGGCCTGCGCTGAACCTCGTCGATCACCACGAGCCCCCGGAGCGGCCGCAGCGCCAGCGACGGCTCGTCGAGGCGAGCGAGATCGACCGGATCCTCGAGATCGAACGTCGTGACCCTCGACCGGCTACGGGTGAGCATCCTGGCGAGAGTCGTCTTCCCGACCTGACGCGGGCCCAGTATCCCCACGACCGGATTGCGCGCCAGCAGTCCCTCGAGGTGCTGCAACTCCCCCGATCGCTCGATCATCGTCGGACGGGTACCATGAAATATCGACCTTTGGTGTCGAATTTTCATGGTAACGAAGACGGCGCCGCGTCGCATCGTGCGCCCCCGGAGCCTACCCTGACCGCGTCTGGGGCTCACGTCGAACGGCCGCGTTCGCTCGCGGTCGGCCACCCCTGCATCCAGGCCTGTGCGCGATACCGATCCCACGAGTCCGGGAGCACGGTCACCACCGGTCCATCGAGGTGCCCGCGCGCGGCCAGCCGCACGGCTGCGACCACGTTCGTGCCCGAGGAACCGCCGACGAGGAGGCCCTCCTCGCGTACGAGCCGTCTGACCATCGCGAAGCTCTCCGCGTCGCTCACGCGCTCCGCGCCATCGAGCACGTCGCGGTGCAGATTCTCGGGCACCTCACTCCCGCCGATCCCCTCGACCGCGTAGGCGCCATCCGTCCCGAGCGTACCGGTCTCCACCCAGTCAGCGAACGACGAGCCGACCGGATCTGCGAGCACGATGCGGACGCGCGGACACGCCGCCTTCAGTCGGCGACCGACACCCGTGATGGTGCCACCGGTGCCCGCGCCCGCGACGAAGGCGCCGACGTGACCGTGGGTCTGCTCGAGGATCTCTCTGGCCGTCGTGTCGACATGCACGCGGATGTTGGCGGGGTTGCGGAACTGATCGGTGAGAAACCAGCCGTTCTCGTCGGCCATCCGCTTCGCGACGTTGCGGAAGTTGTGCGGGCTCGAGGGCGGCGCGTTGGCTGTGATGACGACCTCGGCGCCGAGCGACGCGAGGGCGGTGCGCTTGTCGATCGACATCTTCTCCGGCATCACGCACACGAGCGCGTAACCTCGGGCCGCCGCGACCAGCGCGAGCCCCACGCCCGTGTTGCCCGCGGTGGCCTCGATCAGCGTCATGCCGCGACGGAGCACGCCGCGTTGCTCGGCGTCGTCCACGATGGCCAGGGCGATGCGGTCCTTGATCGAGCCGCCGGGGTTCAGGTGCTCGCACTTCACGAGCACCGGGACGGGGAGTCCCTCGGCGATGCGATCGAGCGACACCAGTGGCGTGCGCCCGATGTGCTCGAGGATGTTACGACGTTCGTTCATCGCGTCCTGCCTCTTCGACACCCGTTCGCCCGCGCAGCGTCTCGCTCATGCGGACGGCCACCACGACGCCCGACGCGAAGGTGAGCGCCGCGACGAGCCACATCGCCGCAGGCAAGCCGAGCGCGTCGGCTGTGATGCCCGCGAGCAGGGCCCCGACCGCGTAGCCGAGATCGCGCCACAGTCGATACACGCCGACCGATGAGGCGCGCCAGGACGGATGCGCCACATCACCGATCGCCGCGAGCAGCGTCGGGTACACCATCGCAGTGCCGACGCCGAGCAGCACGGCCCCGGTCGCGAATCCTGCGAAGCCGCTCGCCTGGACGACGACGACGATGCCTACCGCCTGGATCCACATCCCCGACGCGATGAGCCACTTCCTCCCGACGCGATCGGACCACGCTCCGGTGAAGAGCTGCGCGACGCCCCAGGTCGCGGGATACATCGCTGCGAGCGTACCGACCTCTCCGAGGTTCATGTGCGCCGCCGTGAAGAACAGCGGGAAGAGGCCCCACGCCATGCCGTCGTTCAGGTTGTTCACCAGCCCAGCCTGGCTGATGCTCGAGAGGTTCTTGTCGAGCAGCGTCGTCTTCCAGAAGATCTCCCGCTGGGTGAGCGAGTCTCCGCTGTGGAGCTTCGACTCGAGATCGGCGTGGTGCTTGGTCTCTCGCACGAACAGCGATGACAGCACGAGCCCGATCGCGACGAAGCCGACTCCGAGATAAAACGGCTGTGGGCGCAGGCCATGGTGGGCCGCGATGAACCCCGAGGCGAGCGCGCTCGCTGCGACGGCAAAATAGCCGGCGAACTCATTGAGCCCCATCGCCAGCCCGCGCTTCGAAGGGCCCGCGAGGTCGATCTTCATGATGACCGTCGTCGACCAGGTCAGCCCCTGGCTGACGCCGAGGAGCGCGTTCGCGAAGAGCACCCACGCCCAGCTCGGAGCCCACATCAACAGAAAGGGCACCGGCGCGGCGATGATCCACCCACCCACGAGCACGTGTTTCCTGCCCAAGCGATCCGAGAGCCGTCCGGCGAGATAGTTGGTCAACGCCTTGGTCACGCCGAAGACGACGATGAACGACAGCACCGCGGTCTTCGCAGCGAGCTGGAACTCCTGCTCCGCGATGGCGGGGAGGATGGTGCGCTCCATGCCGATCATCGCGCCGACGAAGGCGTTGACGACGACGAGCAGCGAGAACTGCGCGAGGTTCTCGCGGAGCCCCAGGCGGACCTCCGTCATGGCGTGGGCCTGTCACGCCCCTGGTTGACGCGGAGGATCTGGTCCATCGCGGCAGGCTTCGGCAGCACTTCGCACAGCGCCTCGATGAACTCGTCGCGGGACCTCGACAGCAGAAGACTCCAACGCTTCTCGAACGCGATCGTGCTCGAAGGCTTGCCGCTCATGCCCGCGCCGCAGGCAGAGCCCGCGAAGTGTGCCGGATAGACCTCGACGTCATCGGGCAAAGTCAGGAGCTTCGCGTGGATGCTGTCGTGGAGCTGGCCAGCGTTCTCACTCTGGGCCAGCACCGGTCCCGCGGAGACATGATCCGCGTGGATGTGCGTGTCGATGACGTGGGTGATCGTCATGCTCTTCGAGCGGGCGAGCTCCACGTAAGCGTCGAGGTCGCGCTCGTGCGCGTCCACCACGGCGCACTTGGTGTCGAAGGCGTGATACGGCTTGAAGATCATGAAGTCGACGCTCCTTGCTCGACCGGATGCCCGGCGGCCTTCCAGTCCGGGAACCCGTCCTCGAGGCGCCGCGCGCGGCGACCGCTCGCGCGCAGCAGCTCCACCGCACGATCGGCGTAAACGCAGTAAGGCCCGCGACAGTAGGCGACGTACTCTTTGCTCTTGGGCAGGCGCGAGAGTCGCTGCTCCAGCTCGTCGATGGGCATCGAGAGCGCGCCGACGATGTGGCCAGCGGCGTACTCGACGGCGGGTCGGGTGTCGAGGATGACCACCTTCCCCGATCCGGCGCGCTCGAGGAGCGCGTCCATGCTGACGGGCTCGGGATCGGACCTGGCGCCGAAGTGGTCGCGCACCAGGCGCTCGATGTCGGCCAGCCGGCGTTCGCCCACTGTCCGCAAGGCCTTCGAGAGCGCAAACACCGAATCGTCGGCCAGCCGATAGTGCACGAACAGCCCCTGCTTGCGGCTCGCCACCAATCCCGCGTCCCGGAGCGACTGAAGGTGCTGCGATGCGTTGGCCATCGACATGCCCGTCTCGTTGGCCAGCGACTCCACCGTGCGCTCGCTCTGCGCCAACAGCTCGATCAGCTCGAGCCGGTGCGGGCTGCCGAGCGTCTTTCCGACTCGAGCGAGCTGTCCATAGAGGCTGTCCTTGAAGGCGCGGTGCGCAGCGTCCGTCGGCATATTCAAGTACTCAGTTTATTAATGGAATATGTCAAGCGCCCCGTCGGGCGACGTCAACGACGACGGTGTTGGTGGAATGAGGATGTCTGCACGTCGCTCGTATTCAATCTGGATACAAAGTTGACGCGGCGGCGCTCACGCCAGCGCTTGTTCTGTCGCCGTGCGCAGGTCGCGCTCGTATTCTGCCGGCATGCTGTCGATCCAGAACACGTCCACTCTCGTCCTTACCTCCGCGCTGCTGTTCGGTTGCGGAGGCGCGGGAGAGTCCGGCAGCCCCGAGCACGATCAGATCGCCACGGGGGTCGGGGCGCTGATGGCCGACTCGAGCGGCGGGCAGCGGGTGACGTTCGCCGACGCCGTCTTCGCGCTGCGCGGGACGTTGGGGACCGGGCTCTCGCTCGATTCGCCCGGCGTCGTCACCGGTCAGCGCGGAGAGATGAAGCTGAAATACGAGTTCACGTGCAAGGACGCGAGCGATGCGGTCGTAGCGACCTGCCCTACGGCGGCCTCGGCGGATGTGAAGGTGGAGTGGAAGGGAAAGATCGACGATACGCGCTACAAGCTGGAGATCGATCGCAAGGGCGACTGGAAGATCGTCGGGCTCACCAGCGAGGTCGCGACCGCCGATGGCCACACCTCGTACAGCGTCAAGTCCGACTTCAAGGATAAATCGGAAGACCTCCGCTATAAGTATGACTTCGACTTCGACACGAAATATCGCGCCGTGCAGATCCGGCTCAGCGACGGCGCCCTCGTCGGCGGCACGGCTGACTTCGACCTCGACGCCAAGCAGAAGTCGGAAGACGGCATGACTGTCCTCAAGACCCACACCAAGATGCGGACGATCGTCGAGTTCACGCCCGAAGGTGAGGCGCTCATCTCCCTCGAATCCAAGTTCAAGTACAAGCTCGACCTCGGGAACGGCGAGGTCACGTTCGAGGAGAAGATCGAATAGCGCGCACCGCGCGTCGATCCACACGCACATAGGCCGAGTTCATTGGAGCTCGAAGTAGAACGTCGCGCCGCGATCGGGCTCGCTCTCGGCCCAGATCCGCCCGCCATGCCGATCCATGATGCGCTGGACGGCGGCGAGGCCGACCCCGGTGCCCTCGAAGTCGGCGGCCTTGTGGAGGCGCTCGAACGGCGCGAAGAGACGGTGCGCCTCCTTCATGTCGAAGCCTGCGCCGTTGTCTTTGACGAAGAAGGCCTCACGGCCTTCGACCGCCATCTTCCCGATCTCGATCTTGGCGCTCGCGACGCGCGATGAATACTTCCATGCGTTACCGATGAGGTTCTCCATCGCCGCGCGCATGAGGCGCGGGTCGGCGGTGCAACGCAGGCCCGGGGCCACCGCGACGGTCGCGTCGCGCCCCGGTGAGCCGAGCTTGAGGTTCGAGACGACGTCCTCGGACATCTGCGTGAGGTCGATCTCGGCGCGCGCGAGGGGGGCGCTGCCGACCTGCGCCAGCGCCAGGAGATCGCCGACGAGCTCGGTCATGTACGTCACGGACCGCTGGATCCGATCGAGGTTCTCGGCGACGCGCGGCGGGAGCTCGCCCTTCCCTTGTCGAATGACCGTGCAGCTCAGCGAGATGACCGACAGCGGCGCGCGCAGGTCGTGGCTGCCTATCATCCCGCTCACATGGGCTGCAAGGGCCCGGGCCTCCTCGAGCGGGGCCGTCTGATCTCGGATAGTACGCACCGACCTTCTCCCGGCCCTTCGGGCTCGTCCTGACGCCCGCCGGGGTGCTCTACATGCAGACCGATCGCAACGCCGCCTTGGTGCCCTCGGGCACGCTCTGGCAGCTCATCGGCACCTCCTCGGTGACGGTGGTCGCGACCAACCTCGGCCGACCCCGCGGTCTCGCAGGCGAAGCGAGATACAGTGCGGAATGCCTGCCCTCTTCTTTCGCCGAACTTTCGTCACTTTCACGACCGCGCTGATGTTTACTTCCTGCAGCAAGACCTCGGACTCCACCGCGGCCCCCGAGCAGCCCGGCGACACTGCCTGCGTCGTGGTCGAGCAAGGCGTCCAGAGCTGCCTGTCATACAGCGGCGCGGTCAACGCGAGCTCCAAGCCCAAGACCAACCAAGACTGCAACGACCACGATGGGAAGTTTGCGCCCCGCTGCCCCACCGACAACTTGCTCGGCTTCTGCGAACGCGCCGAGGACCGCGAGCTGGTTTGGACGCTCTACGCCATGACACGAAGGCACTACTACCTCCCCGCGGAGAGGACAGCGGAGCGCAGCGCGGCGGCCGCCCGGCTTGCCAAGGAGTGCAGCGCGTACGGACGGTGGGTCCCTCATATCGAGTGACTTCCTCCTGAAGGGTCGAAGAGCGTCGGCGAGATCCTCCCGCGCTCCGCTCGTCTGACGTTCGAGCATGATCTACAATCGCGAGTGTCCGTAGCAGAGTCTGCTGGCGCCTTGCGTGGGTTGTACTTCATTCCGAGCTATCTCGCGTTCGGAATCCCGAGCGATCGCCACATCGCACCCTTCGCTCGCGGCTGTTTGGCGGCCCTTTGTGTCGCTCCCGGGGAAGCCGGGCTGCTCGAAACAGGATCCGGAGTCCGTTCCCGTTCTCGAGCGACGGCGCGGCGACGACCTCTGGATGGGTGAGGTAGGTCATCTCGAGCGACGACCCGTTCGTCCGCAGATCAAACGTGTAGGACTGCTCGGAATCAAAGTCGGCGAGATCGTATTCGAGATGGGCGTTCGACGAGGACACGGCCTCGGATCTAGGACGTCGAATCCGACATCTTCCCTGAAGACGGTTGGAAACTCGAGCCGGTGAGATCTTGGCCCCACGAAGGGTGAGGTGGAGGTCGTGGTGACGCTGCCGAGCGCTGGTGCGCTACGAGGCGGGCGGCGAGGACGCGCTGGTAGCGCGGCTGCGCGGGCTGATGCTCGAGCGCCAGGAAGCGTCGATGATCGAGCTCGCTCTGATCGGCGGGCCGAAGCGCGCGCGGGCGCTGCTCGAGAAGGCCAAGCCGACGTTTTGCCGGCACAAGATCTTCCTCTATCACCTCGGCGAGGAGGGGAAGCTGTGGGCCAGCAGCAAGCCGATGGGGCGATCGCTGTTCAAGCTGCTCGATGGGTGGCGAAGCTTGCCCCAGGCCGAGGGCAGCCCGATCGTCGGCGCGGTGCCGGTGTTCGTCCCGGCCGTCGAGCCGGAGGTGCAGTTCAGCGGGGCGCAGGTGTTCGTGATCGCGGCGACCTTGCTGGCGGCGCTGGTGTACACCGAGACCGGGGCGGTGGAGGCGCTGCTCGCGCTAGGCGTGCCGCTCGCGTTTCTGGTGGTGCGACTGGTGATGGCGGTGAGGCGGCGGGAGGCGGTGCACGAGCGGGCGACGGACATCGGGTTGTGGGTGATGGGGGGGCCGCTGGTGGTGGCGTATCTGGTGTATCAGCGCGACGCGGCGTTCGAGGTGAAGTTCTTCGTGGGGATCGTGGTGATGGTGCCGCTGTGTCTGGTGGGGATGCTGGTGAGGGCGTCGATCGCGCGGTGGGGGGGGCGTAGGCCGAGCGTCAGCAGCGACAGCGCGGCGCCCACGAGCGCGATGCGCTGGGCGTCGGGGGCGTAGCGGCGCGTGAGCAGTCGTAGCGGAAGCATTGCGCGAGGAGCGTGTCGATCGGACCGCCGAGGTCGGGGCCCGCTTCCTTCAGCGCGAAGCGCAGACGCCACGACAACGGCGCGCAACGGCGCGTCGGAGTCACAACGATGTCGGTGCTCCAATGATCCGCAACCCGTGCGCACGTGCCGCGGCCGCCAGCTCCGGATCGTGTGTGGCCATGACAGGCGTCGCTCCCGTAATATCCTTCCAGGCGAGCGCGGTGGCGAGGTGGAGGGCGTCGAGTGTTCCAAGGGGACCGGCGAGCTGGCCCGCCCGCGACAGGATCACCCGATCGATCTCGACTCGCGCGAACATCTCGAGCAGTTCGTGGAGCAGGGCTCGAGCTCCATCAGCTTCGGCCTGCGACAGGAGGCGCCTGCGGGGATGCGTCGCGCGTCGGGTGGCACGGTCGATCGTCCGCATCCCCTCGACCTCCACCAACGCGCTGGTGACCGGTGCCTCGAGCTCGTCCCATTCGACGAGCTGCCGGGGTTCGCCGAGGATCACTCGCAGGAGGACCGATGCGTCCACATAAACGTTCTTCATCGTTTTCGTCTGTCCTCGAGGAGCAATGCCACGCTGTCCGTCTTTCCCGTCCCCGGGCGAGGAAGGCGAACGGACCCCCAGGCGCGGCTCGCGGGTCTGATCGTGAGCGCTGGGCTGTGCTCTCGATGCGGGATCAGCTCGGCGACAGCACGACCGTGGCTCGTGATGACCACGACCTCACCCGCCTC
>Ga0105048_10017575_pt1 | contig 11033 bp, 9 predicted proteins | sample MAT05_FD_78382 | JGI IMG/M metagenome (GOLD analysis project Ga0105048, IMG submission 78382) | Freshwater microbial communities from Lake Fryxell liftoff mats and glacier meltwater in Antarctica - MAT-05 | ecosystem: Environmental > Aquatic > Freshwater > Ice > Liftoff microbial mat | place...
CGGTCGCGCAAGCGCGGCAGTAACAGCCGGACGGCATCCGGCACGTTGGCTGAGTTGCGGGAGATCTCGCGATGATAGGCCTCCGCCGCATCCAGCAAAAGCAACGTGTGGCCGGTAGGGGCCGTGTCGAGAATCACGAATCCGTTCTCTCCCCCGGCGACCTCCTCGGCGAAGGCGCGAAACACCGCAAACTCCTCCGTGCAGGGCGAACGGAGATTCTCTTCGAGCAGCGCCAACCCCTTCGCATCCAAGTCACCGGCGGAGCGAGCGATCACTTCCTGCGCGTACTTCCGTGTCTCTTCCTGAGGATTAATCCGGCTAAGCGTCAGGCCCGGGACGTTGTCCTGCACGGCCGCCGCGATGTGCGCCGCCGGATCGGTAGTGCTGAGATGTACCCGGTGCCCCCGGCCAGCCAGTCCGACCGCCACCGCAGCCGCAATGGTCGTCTTGCCCACGCCGCCCTTGCCCATCGTAAGGATCACCCCATGGCCGGACAATTCAAGCGCATCGATCAACGAGCCAAGCGAAAGCAATGACAACCGGTCAAACGATTGGCTAGAAACGGCTGGAGGAGCGGCAAATACCGGACGGGTGACGCGGCGTAGATTTTCCGCGCCAATCGGCGCAAACGAGAGCGTGGATACCTCCAAACAGGCCAGTTGACGGAGCGCCGTCGGCATCTTATCCAGCGCCTTCCGGCCCCGCGCTTCCAGCGCCACCGCGATCTCATCCTCCAGCGAACTGGCGCGAAACATTGCGTTCAGGGCCAGGGTAATGTTGGCAATGCCGGCCTCGCTCAATTCCCGGCGAGTTCGCTCGGCCTCGGCTAACGCCGCCGTATCCGGGCGGCTGACGAGAATTACCGTCGTCACCGCCGGGTCGAGTAAGTTCGCCACGCTGGCGGCGTACATCGACTGTTGGGCCTGCAAGCCAGCCAGCGGCCCCAGGCAGGAAGTGCCCGGGGAGTTAGTGGCGATGAACTCACTCCAGGCGGCCGGAAGCTTCAGCAGCCGCAAGGTATGGCCCGTCGGGGCGGTGTCGAAGATCACGTGATCGAAACGCGCCGACGCCGCTGGATCGGCGAGTAACCTCGTGAATTCGTCAAAGGCGGCGATCTCCACCGTACAAGCCCCGGAAAGCTGCTCTTCCATGCTCGTCAAAGCGGCTGGCGGCAGGATTCCTCGATAAGGACCAACGATGCGCTCACGGTAAGCACGCGCCGCGGCCTCCGGGTCAATGTTCAGAGCCTCCAAATTGGCGACGTTTCGAATCGGAACCGCCTGGTCGGATTCACCTAAATCGGTCTCGAGGACTTCGTCGAGGTTCGAAGCTGGATCCGTACTAACCAGCAGCACTTTCTTACCTCGATCAGCGAGCGCAACGGCCGTGGCACAAGCAAGGGTCGTCTTGCCGACGCCCCCTTTCCCCGTGAACAATAACACCCGGGTCGGATGTTTACTAACTAATTCAGCCCCGCTCACGAGCAACAACCGGAACCAGCCGCCTGATTACTCAGCAACGGCAGCTCCAACCCAGGCTTTGCCGCGGCTACGCCGGCCCAGCGGGCGAGCGTGTACCGCATCGGGTATTTCCCCTGACTCACCGCCTCGCCATTGACGAGGATCATCGGCAAACAGCCGGTCCCGTCTGTGGTCAACGCCGCCCTGACGATTGCGTTTTCCGCAAAGGCTCCCGGTTCTTGCGAGAGATTATGGCGGCGAACCACCACCCCCTGCGTCGCCAGCCATTCCAGGTCGGCGGCAAAGCGCGGCAGAAACGGGTCCGGCGCCGGGCCACAGACGCCGGTGGAACAACACATCGCCGGATCGAAAACATCGACGATCGTCTGTCCGGTAACCGGCTTCCGAGCCCGCACGAACATACTGGCAAACTTACCGTCAATGGCCGGGCCGATCGTCTCCGGATCCAGACCGCTGCATTGCAGAAAGGCCTTGGCGTCAGCCGCTCGATAAATGCGGGTCGCCTCAAAATCGATGCCCTGGAACCCGGCCTTGGCAAGCTTCAACGCGTACTCTCCCTCTTCCAGCGCCCCGGCGACGCAACCAATCCAAAGTTCGACGTTCCGCCGTACCTCGACCGGTACTTCACCACGCACAACGACGTCAGAAACCGCCAAGCGACCACCCGGCTTGAGGACGCGGTACGCTTCCTCAAACACCCGATCTTTGTCCGCCGATAGGTTAATCACACAGTTCGAAATGATGACATCCACCGACGCATCCGGCAAAGGAATCTGCTCGATGTCCCCCTTCAAAAACTCGACGTTCGTCGCCCCGGCTCTCTGTTGATTCTCACGGGCCAGCGCGAGCATATCGTCCGTCATGTCGAGGCCGTAAGCCCTACCCAACGGACCAACCCGCTTGGCCGACAACAAGACATCGATCCCTCCGCCTGAACCCAGATCGAGCACCGTCTCGCCCGGCTTCAGATCGGCGAGGGCGGTCGGGTTGCCACACCCCAGCGAAGCCAGCACCGCCTCCTCCGGCAGAGCCGAGGATTGATCGGCGCTGTACAGATCCTTCGTAATCGGGTCGACATCGCCGAAGGCACCGGATGCGCTGCAGCATCCGCCTCCGCCAGAGCTGACTCTTCGGGCCGCCTCGCCGTACTTCTGCTGGATCGTCTCTTTCATCGGAACAGTGGATTCATTCATGAGCTCGGACCTCGACTATTTCGATCTTAGCAGAAATATAGAACAATGGAAGGCTTTTTGGGGGCGTGTCACAATCGACAAGGAGCAGCGATGAACGAATCAACACGAATCCAGGCAGCTTTGGGGGTCAATCGCCGATTTCTTCTCGCGGGGCTTCCTCTGCTGGCCAGCGCGCAGACCCCGTCCGCCGTACCGCCACTTCGCGGGCTCAGCCGAACCAATCTCCTCGAATATCACGACCAAGGGAAGATCCGAATCGCCCGGAGCCCCCGGCAGTGGGAGAGCCGCCGTCGGGAGGCGCTCGACGGGATGCACCAAATCACCGGTCCACTGCCGTCCCAGGAAAAGCGCTGTCCGTTAGACGGGAAGATTCAGAACGAGACCGACATGGGCACTTACCTCCGCCGGGCGATTGAATACTCCGCCGAGCCAAACTCTCGCACCACCGCTTTCCTCTGTATCCCGAAGACCGCCCTGGCGGGCCGTAAGGCCTCGGGAGTACTCTGCCTCCACCCCACCGACAACGTCGACGGGTACAAAGTCGTCGTCGGGCTCGGGGGCCGGCCGAATCGGCAATACGCCTCTGAGCTGGCCGAGCGCGGCTTCATCACGATCTCGCCCAGTTACGTCCAGTTGGCCGACTATCAGCCGAACCTGCAGCAACTCGGCTATGCCAGCGGCACGATGAAAGCTATTTGGGATAACCTGCGGGCGCTCGATCTCCTCGACGCCATGCCCGAGGTTCGTAAAGAGGGATATGCGGCGATCGGCCATTCCCTCGGCGGGCATAACGCCATTTACACGGCGGTACACGACGAACGAATCCGTGTCGTGGTGTCGAGTTGCGGCTTCGATTCATTCCTGGATTATTACGGCGGCAACATCAAGGGCTGGGTGCAAGATCGTTACATGATGCGGATGGCGCAGTACTTGAATTCGCCCCAGAGCGTGCCGTTTGATTTCTACGAACTGGTCGCCGCCCTGGCTCCCCGCGCCGTTTTTGTGAACGCCCCGTTAAGGGATGCCAACTTTCGCTACGCGAGCGTGGACCGCATCCGGGACGCGGCGTTGCCGATTTTCCGGCTGTACGGGACTGAGAACCGGCTTCGCATAGAACACCCGGATTGTGAACACGATTTCCCCGATCCGGTGCGCTTCGCCGCCTACGACTGGATCTCCCGGCATCTCAAGGCCACCTAATAAAGGTTGAATCTCCGTTCCATCAAAGTGGACCACGCCGGACTAGCGAGCACAGCACGAAAAAAGGGGCGCTGCCGAAGCAGCGCCCCCTCGTTAAGTCACCGCAACTTCTAGAAAATCAGGCGAATTCCGAAACGGATTTCGCGCGGATTCTGGTAAGCAATCGCCAGGTTGTAGATGGGCCGCGAAGCTGACCCGGGTAGGAGACCAGAAGTCGGAGGAGCTGACATTCAGCTTCTTCGTGGCAGCCCAATCGAGCCGGGAAACCGTGAAATGCTCAATCGTCTCCGTCGAGTTTCGGCGCGCACCCGTGGGAGCGGCGTAAGCAATGTTCCGCTCGCGGCGGGTGAACGTCGCCTGAATGCCCTGGAAGAAAAAGAGGCGATTCTCGATGAGCGCCCCACCCTGATTGAAGCCTGGATACACGGTCCGGTACTTATCTTCTTTAGGCGCGAAGAAATCGGCCGCCGAGGCGCTGGCCGGAGAAGCCTGCCAGAAGCCACGAGGCCGAGAATTCAACAGGTTGCTCGTGAATTGAGTATTGATTTCCCCGTGGAACGTATTGCTTCCGCCCTCGGAACGGACGTTGATCACTCCACCCAAAGCACCGCCAAACTCGGCTTCATAGCCACCGGTCTCGATCTGGATTTCGCCGATGAACTCACATGGAATCGCATTCGCGGAGCGAAGCTGGCCCTGGTTCAAATCTGTGGCGTCTACTCCATCAAGGACGAAAACGTTTTCGAGCGCGCTGGCTCCGTTCACTTGAATTGACCCTGAACCGGCGCTGCCCGACTTCGTTTCGACACGGACGGTCGTTATGTTGTCGCGTCTAAGCGCTTCCCCATCGCGGTTCGGTCGACCGTCAAACGCCCGTACAAGGTGCTCGACCCCATCCGCGGCCCCCCTGCTCGCCGACTATGACGCGGACAACATGATCGGCATTCGGCACGTCGAACAAGCGGCGAAGCTGGCGCGAGCCCGGCGTGGCCTCGAGACCGCCAGCTCCTCATCACCGGCTAGGTGAAACCTCGGCCGTTTGACGGTGACTATTGATAGTGGTGCCCAGACGATTCAGATGGCCAATTTTGTCTTTGAAAAACGCGGCTACAGTAATGTAATCTTCGCCCGTGGCGACGCGTTGCATCTTCCGTTCGCCGAGGAGACCGTTGATTCCGTTTCCACCTTATGCGGCCTTGCACCATTTTGCGGATCCGGTGCGTATGCTCCGGGAGGCGGTTCGCATGGTGAAGCCCGGCGGGATCGTCGCGATTACGTGTGAACGCACTGGTAACGAGTTCGACCGGCCACATCCCGCGATCGTTGAGGCTCTCGAACACGGCGTGAACGAACGGATCTCGCTCGACGCGTCGTTTCAAATGGACGACGACTCGCTAAAGGTCATCTTGCGAACGTGAAATTCCAGCTCGCCTAAAAATCGCGCGGGATCGCGGGCTCAGCCGTTTACCATAGCACCTCCCTTTCGTGGTAGCCTCAGCCTACCGGGCGTTACGTTTGGATTACATTGCCGTCATTATGCAATCCAACGGTCTCCCACCTACCTGGCGAGCATAGTCGCTTGCGTAGGAGTGCGTCTGGGCTTCTTCACAAGGGAAGCCTTTAGTCCAAGTCAATTGTGTAGGGAAAGGGTCTTTATGATTTCAAACTTTAGTCGCACGCGCGGCCAATGCATGAGTTTTGCTGCGCGAACTTTTCTCGGCCTCTCACTGCTTATCGGTTCCATGGCAACCGGCTTAGCACAGGAGAATACCGGTCTTATTACTGGCATCGTCACCGATGCAACGGGTGCCGGCGTTCCGGGAGCTACCGTCTCTGCCGTAAGCGCCATCCTGCCAAAAGGCGTGGACGTCGCAACCAACGCAGAGGGCAAGTACCTATTCCCGAGACTTCCGATCGGCATCTACACCATCACAGTTAGCAAGACTGGCTTCGCTAAGCTAGTCCAACGGAATATCGACCTTAAGCTTGGAGCGCAACTCGACTTCAACCCCAGGTTGGCTGTTGGAACTGTTTCCGAGGTCGTGGAAGTGAGCGACTCCGCGGTATCACTCGACGTGACCTCTTCGAAGACCTCTACGAATATCAGCGCGGCTGCGTTCGACGCACTCCCCAAAGGCCGTAATTTTCACTCGCTTCTCGGAATGGCGCCCGGTGTTCGCAGCGAAAACAAGAACGGCAATGCCGGCGTGGGCGGCTTCCAGATCGATGGCGCCTCTGGCTCAGAGAACGCCTTCCTAGTTGACGGTGTCGACGTCTCGGACATCCGCCGCGGTTCTCTCCGCGTACAGAACTCGATTCCTTTCGAATTTATCCAGGAAATCCAGATCAAGTCTGGCGGTTTCGAAGCTGAATTCGGCGGCGCAACTGGTGGTGTCATAAACGTTTCCACCAAGGGCGGCTCCAACAGCCTCCATGGTGTGGGCTTCTACCAGTTCACTAACGACGAATTAAACCCCCGTCCTCGCGGCTGGTACCAACGCTCTCCATTGAACGCCAACGCCTCTGACTTTTTCGCTCGCCCGAAAGACAATGAATCCTTCCGCTACCCCGGCCTGACACTGAGCGGCCCGATCGTGAAAAACAGCCTGTTCTTTACCGCGGGGTACTCCCCGGAACTGTTCCACACGACCCGCACGGTAAAGTATGCCAGCGGCACGCGGGATTTTGAACGGACGGATAAGACTCATTATGGCTTTACGCGCGTCGACTATAATCCGTTCGCTAAGCTTCAGGTGAACTCTTCCTGGACCTGGTCCCCTTTCAAACAGACTGGGGTGCTCCCAAATCCCGATGCCCGCGTAGCGGCTCCGAGCAACGACCTTTCGATCCAGGGCGGATACCAACCGTCGCAGACGGTGACTGTCGGTGGCACCTATTCCATCACTAGCCGATGGCTGGCGACCGCGCGGTGGGGCTATAAGTATCAGAATGACAAAGCGGGCAACTACGGACTCTCCGGGCAACCGTTTCTCCAGTATCAAACCGCGTCCTCGCAGTCCAAGACACCGGTGCCTGCGGCCTTCGCGGGCTCAAACGGCTATCGGAACGTAACGACCACGCTTGGCGTCGTGAAAGATATCACCACCCGTCAGAACCTCTATCTTGACTCGAGCTACATTGCTAGCGTTGCTGGCCAGCAGCACATTTTCAAATTTGGCTACAGCCGCGCTCGTGTCTCCAACGATGTCAGCACTAACTTCACCAACGGATCGTTTCAGGTTTTCTGGGGCGACTCCTTTTCCCGCGGTTCGACCCAGGGCGTCACCGGTGCTTACGGCTACTACATCTGGCAGGATGGCGTCCGCAACCTCGGCGACGTTAACAGCTACAACCAGGGTTTCTACCTGCAGGATCAGTGGCGCGTCCATCGGAATGTCACGCTCAACATCGGCGTCCGTTTCGAGAACGAGTTCCTGCCTCCTTACAAGAAGGAAGTAAATGGCAAGAAGGTTGCCGACCCCGTTCGTTTCGGTTGGGGCAGCAAGATCGCTCCTCGCATCGGCGGGGCTTGGGACGTTAGGGGGGACGGCAAATGGAAGCTCGCCGGAAGCTTCGGCATCTTCTACGACGTCTTGAAGTACGAACTAGCCCGCGGATCGTTTGGATCCGACTATTGGGTTTCCCATGCCTACCGGCTAGATAACCCGGATGTCCGTGCCCTTGGCTTTGCCAACCCTGGCGCCGGCGGCACGAAAATCACCCAGTACGACAATCGCACTCTCCCCATCAATGCGGCTGGCGATATAGAAGGGATAGATCCGTCTATCAAGCCGTACACGTCCCGCGAATTCAGCGGTACGCTGTCCCGCGCGATCAATGACCGCTTGGTCTTCACCACCCGTTACGTGCGGAAGGACCTGCTGAAAGCTATCGAAGACATCGGCGTTCTCGACAAGGATGAGGATGAACAGTACGTAATCGGTAACCCCGGTTTTGGACTCACTCGTCTTGATCCACTCAAGATCTACGACGGCAAAACGCCCAACGGATCGTTCCTCGTCCCCAAAGCGGTTCGGCAGTATGACGCGGTCGAGTTCCGGCTAGACGGTCGCTACTTTAACAAGATCAACGGCATGGCAAGCTACACATGGAGCCGGCTCTACGGCAACTACTCTGGCGCTGCCAATTCGGACGAATCCGGACGCTCAGATCCGGGTGTCAGCCGCGCGTTCGATCTTCCCTATTACTACTTCGACAATACGGGTAGCCAGAAGAACGTCCTCGGCCGCCTCGCCACGGATCGTCCGCACACCGTAAAGCTGTACGCCAGCTTTGACCAGAAGATGGGCAAACTCGGCACCGGCACCTTCGGTTTCACCCAGAATGCTTGGAGCGGTACCCCCGACTCCACCTCGATCATCTACTTGTCGGCCCCTACCTTCCCTTATGGCCGTGGCGACCTGGGGCGGACCCCCGCTTACGTCCAATCCGACTTGAGCTACAATCATGGCTTCAAAATCAACGAGAAGTTCACTGCTCGTTTTGAGGTCAACATCGTCAACTTGTTTAACCAGGCGGCCGTCATCAGCCGGACCACCCAGTTCAATCGTGCAGGCGCGGTCAGCATCCCGGTAGCGCAGTTCTTCCGCGGCTATGATCCGAAGCAGTACATTACTGTCGGCGGTTCGGTCCCGTATAACCCGATCTACGGGCTCCCCGGCGGTGACTACAGGGCCGGAGGTGCCGGTGCCTACCAAGCCCCCCGGAATATCCGGCTCGGCCTTCGCTTAGTTTTCTAAACTTACGAAAACCTCAACCAAACAAAGAGGGCGGTCCTTAGGGATCGCCCTCTTTTTGTCCTTCAAGCCACCATTCCCTGAATCACTTCCCCGCCGACCTGTCTCAACTGCTCATCCCTGCCCGCATGCAAGTACAACAACTTCGCGTCGTCCAAATCCAACCGATGCAGCATCGTGACGTGAATATCCCGTCGCCGATACACCACCTTTACGGCCCACACCTCCAGCCATCTACATCGACATCGCATTGTGATCCCTAACCCCGGCTCCCTCGCCGTATCCCATTGTTTAGGCTCCGCCCAAACTCTCCCGCCCAAACTACCAACGTATCTTCGAGCATCCCCCGCTGCTTCAAATCCTTCAGCAACCCGCTCACTGGCCGATCAATCGCTCGCAGCGGGAGCCATTCGCCTTACCAATGTAGCCGGGCGAATCCCAACCCCTCGCAATCAACTATTCAAAACGAACGCCGCTCTCCACTAAACGCCGCGCTAGCAAACACCGCCTCCCTTAGGAATCGGCATCTTTATTCGCCCCCCTCATCGCTGCCGACTCCTTGTTCGATAAGTCCACCACGCTCGGCCGTTTACCGGATCAACGTGGCGGACAACTGCTTGGTGATCGAGCCCGACCGAAAGCGGGTATGGTTGGGATATCCCAATCCATGTTGGCTTCACGGTAGCCCTTGCGAAGGATGGGCTTGCCGTCCTGGGCCACGAGTGCGGAGCGGTTGGACAGGCCGGATTAATGAGGCAGGCCACCAAAGCATCCAACTGTGGGGCTTGACCGGTATCTAGTAAGGGCACAACGAAGCCCGCTAGAATCAGCTTCCAAATCATGATCCTTTCATCTTCATCTGAGCGAGGGCTTAGACTCTCCGCGTTCCGGCGAAAAGATGAAATGGTGGGCGCGCAGGGGCTCGAACCCCGGACCTCCTGCGTGTGAAGCAGGCGCTCTAACCAACTGAGCTACGCGCCCAAACCACTTTAATTTACCACAATCGCATCATTCTTGCCGCGCCGCCAGCATCAAAGACAGCCCCAGCGCACACAAAATCCCGCCCGCCACCGGACTTAAACTCGACCACTCCGCCCCCCCGTGCGCCGGATACGACAGACCCTGCAAAGCTAACGTTCCCATCCCCACAATCATCAAAATCAAGCCCAAACCAAAACTGGATCGCATAACTTCTCCGTAGCTGAATCCCTTCATGCAGCCTCCGGCATCGCCAATCCTCTCAGCCCCATCGCCATCCGCAAGCCCTGTTTAATCCGCATTAAACGCACCCGCACCGATATCGGGCTAATCCCCAACCGCGGCGCAATCTCATTGCTCGACCACCCTTCCAGGTAGTGCTGCTGTAACAACTCACGATCTACCGGCGAACACATCGCCAAAATCTCCACCACCGCGCTTCTGTCGTATTCTGGCTGAATCACCGCCGAATTCTCATTCAGCTCCTCGGTCGTCTTCTTCCGCCGATAGTCCACGCGCACCAAGTTCTTCGCAATCGTGTTCACCCAAACCCCCACCGCCCCTTGGCTCTTCAACTGAGCCCGGCACTCCCAACCCCTCGCCCATGCCGCCTGGGCGATCTCCTCCGCTAAGTCGCTCCGCACCCCGGTCGACAACAGAAACCGAATCGTACGCGGATAGCCTTTGCTGTAAGCCGCCTCGTACTGCTTCTCCGTCAGGACGTCAACAGAAAGTTCAGATGTGTTCAGGGTGGTCATGCCCTACTTAATGCAAAACAAGGACCAAACGATAAACCCTTTGTTTCTTTTAAACCTAACCCGTTCTCCCGGCACAACTTGCCTAACTCCTAAACACCCTGTACGTTTTTTATACGCTCCCCGTTTTCTCCCGCGCCTCTTCTCTCACCGCTCGCAACAACGCATCCATCTCCGCCGCCGCCCGCCGAATATTCCCGGCGAACCGCCGCTGTGTCGCCGGATCCGTCTCGTCCTCCAACATCTCCGCGTACCCCGCAATCGCACTCAACGGATTTCGTAAATCATGCACCATCCGCCCCACCAACGCGTCCATCTCCAACTCCGTCACAGCCCTCTCCCCGTCACCAGCGCAATCACTCCCAACAACTTCTCAAAGTCCACAGGCTTCGTCTCAAACGCCGCGCAACCCGCCTCCAGCGCCCGCTCCTGCTCGTTCCCCAACGCATGGGCCGTTAACGCGATCACCGGAATTTTCGCCGTTCGCGCGCTCTGCCGCAATAGCCGCGTCGCCTCCCACCCATTCAACACCGGCAAACTCATGTCCATCAAAATTACGTCCGGCTGCTGCTGCGCCGCCGTGATGATCGCCTGCTGCCCGTCCTCGGCCAACAACACGATGAACCCCCGCTTCATCAACCGCCGGGACAACATATCCCGATTCAATTC
>Ga0105048_10017576_pt1 | contig 11033 bp, 8 predicted proteins | sample MAT05_FD_78382 | JGI IMG/M metagenome (GOLD analysis project Ga0105048, IMG submission 78382) | Freshwater microbial communities from Lake Fryxell liftoff mats and glacier meltwater in Antarctica - MAT-05 | ecosystem: Environmental > Aquatic > Freshwater > Ice > Liftoff microbial mat | place...
CGGACTTTTTGCCGAAGTATTCGGGCAAGTCGCGCAGGTCTTTAGGGCCGAGTGAGACGGGCAGGCCGGTCGATGTGGCGAGCGATTCGAGATCGCCACGACACAACCCCGGTAGCAATATGCGATCGATCCCCGGCGGCACCGTCAGTTTTTTTGCGACCCATTCCGCGGTCAGAAGTGCGGCTACGGTGATCGGCAAGACGGCCACGTGCGGCTCGAAACCGACCTGCGGCGCGAGTTCGCCGAGCGTGCGGCGCAACGCCGGCTCGGCGAGTTTCCCCGTGACGAACAAAATCTGTGACAGTGGCTTGTCACTCATAGCGTCACAGGTATCGCCGGGTGGAAGTGCGCATCTTTTAATACTACCGCGAATTCGCTCCAGTTCGTGGGCGAAATGACATTAGTCTTCGGCGACAACGGCACTTCCGCGACGAGGCAAGAGAGGAACGTGAGCTTCGCGAAGATCTCCGCATGAACGAAATCGCCATCGGACTGCAACGGGAACCGATCGAGCAACGGGCGACGAATGAGCTTGAACGCGCAGTTCACATCGGTGAGCGGCACGCCCATGAGCAGCCACGCCCACCACGAGCGAAAATGGTTGCGGAACCCGAGCCAGCCGGAGATGCGTTCGGGTGCGGAGCCGAGCACGATACGGCAAAACAGCCGGTACGCACCACCCGCGAACTTCCAGATGCCGGGTTGCGGTCGCCCCGTACGAATGCCGCTGACAGCATCGACGAGCTTGTCGCCTTCGATCATCTCGACCTTCGTTTCGACCTGTTTCAGAAGCAATTTCAGGTCGGCAGGCGTGTACGGATAATCGAGAGATGTGTAGAAGAACAGCGGTCGCGTGGCGGTCGGGAGTGCCGTTCGCAAACAGGCACCGAACCCTTGCGGCAATGGGTGACGATGGACTGTCAGTAGCGGGTGCGCGGTTCGCAGCGAATCGAGAACCATCGCCGTCCCGTCGGTGCTGCCATCGTCTACGATGATCCAGTCGATCTCGCGCCCAAGGTCTGCCGTGCCGGTCATCCAGTCGGTTACGACGGCATGCAAAGTCGTGCCGCGATTTTGCACGGGTATCACGACGGTGATGCCATCGAGCGCGGCCGGTTCAGGCAAAGGTTGCGTCATGGGACTGCGAAGCCAGGATTACGCGAAGTCGAAGTGCTGTTTAGCTTATTCGGACTCGCCACGTCTCTCAACTCAATCTTACGCCGCTTCGCTTCGCTGGATATTTTGTGCGTCGTAGAGGCGTTGATATAGCGCGCAACTTGCGATGAGGATGGCGTGGGTGCCGATGGCGACGATCTGCCCGGCTTCCATGACGACGATGCGATCCGCCATTTCCAGCGTCGATAGGCGGTGCGTGATCAAGAACGTCGTTCGCCCCTTTACGAAATCTTTCAGCGCGAGGTGGATTTTGCCTTCGCTCTCGGGGTCGATCTGGCTCGTGAATTCGTCGAGAATGAGGATGCGCGGGTCGCGAAGAATCGCCCGTGCGAGGGCGATGCGTTGTTCCTGCCCGCCCGATGGCTTCCAGCCATCGCCGACTATCGTTTGGTAGCCTTTGGGCAGTGGCGCGATGAATTCGTGCGCGAACGCCTTCCTCGCGGCGGCTTCGACTTCCTCCGCCGTCGCACCGAGTTTGCCGTACGCGATGTTGTTGAATACGGTATCGTCGAAAAGCACCGTTTGCTGCGTGACAACGCCGACTTGTTTCCGCAAGCTTCGTAGGTTTGCCTTGCGCAGGTTGATGCCGTCGACCAGAACGAACCCGTGGTCGGGGTCGTAAAATCGCGGCAACAAGCCGAGGAGCGTCGTCTTCCCGCAGCCGTTCGGCCCGACGAGCGCAATCGTCTCGCCGGCCTTAACGTTCAGGCAAATCGTGGCGAGCGTCGGCAACTCGGTACCAGCCGTATACGAGAACGTGACATTGCGAAACTCGATCGATTGACTGTGTTTCGGCAGCACGGTACCATCGGCATTCGTCGTGATCGTGGGAACCTTGTCGAAAAGTTCGAAGATGCGATCTGCCGCGACGGCACCGGCCTGAATTTTCGTGTACACACTCGACAGCTTCCGCACGGGGTCCGCAACCGCCACGAGGAATACGTAGAGTTGCAACAGTGTCGGGAACGTCAGTAGATCGTCGCTGCTCATATTCAAGCCGAAGATGCGCCGTTGCTTTTCGATGACGAGATACGCGCCGGCAGTGAGCGCGAGGCCGATTGCCGCGACGCCGAGGAGTTCGACCATCGGCCCCGCGAAGGCGTCGATGTTCGTCACTTGTTGCGCTTTACGGGCGTATTCATCGGTCGTTTTGCGGAAGCGACGGCGCTCGTAGGGTTCCATCGTGAAGGCTTTCACGACACGAATACCGTCGAATGTCTCGCGAATGATTTGGTAAATATCCGACATGCGCTCGAGCAACTTGCGCGCCGCACGCCGCATCATCCGGCTGAGTTTCGTGAGAGTAACCAGCGCGAGCGGAACGAGGATCAGGAACACGAGTGTTAGCTGCCAGCTAATGAGGCACGCGGCGACCACGCAGCCAATCGCTTTCAGCGGTTCGACGACGAGCCGCCCGTACAAGGTCTTCATTCCTTGGCCGAGTTGCTCCATGTCGTTCGTGAAACGGGCCATCAGTTCGGTGGTACCCGACTCGGCCAGTTGCCGCGTATCTTGGTGGATGGCGGCACGGAAAAACTTGTTGCGAATGTCGAACAACGTGCGATTCACGACACTGCCGACGAGCGATTCTTGGAGGAAATCGAAGATGCCCTTGAGCAGTACGCCGACGATAACCGCGACCATGATGCACACGAACGTCTCGAATCGTCCGGTCGGCAGGAAACGGATCACCTTCGATTTCAGATCGCGAAACTGAGACTCGCGTTTATTCGCATCGCGCAACTGCCCCTGCAATTCGGACAGGTCGTTCGTTTTTCGCCGTACCACGTTCTCGCGGTCGGCCGCATTCGGGTTTTTCTCGAGCATCGCAAGCTCTTCCTGAAGCTTGTCGAGTGCGAGTAGTTTCTCCGGGTCGTTTGCGCGTTTGTGGTAGTGCTCGATCGACTCGTCGACCCATTCGTAGAGGTTTTTGTTGCTGCTCAAAATTTCGAGAACTGGTAGAATGGCAGAAAGATTCAGGCTCCAGAACAGTGCCACCATCATCGCGCAAACGACCGAAGCCATTAGCCGATAACGGTAGGCCCACGAGAATTTCAGCGTACGGATAAAACTGCGCATGGTACGGCCGCTCCGTCGGCCCGGTCCAAGATCGGATATCGTGTGGGGTATACCCGATTTCGCCGAAGCGCAGCAAGATCGGTTCTCAAAGCGATTCCCAACATGAACACCGATCTTCTCCGCAAATGGCTGAACCTGCCTCCGGGCGTGTGGCCGCCCGAAGATCGCACGATCTTGGCGCTCGCGAACGGCCCCGTCACTGCCGCGCACATCGAAGAACGCGCACTCGCGCAGATGGAGAAACTTCGGCCATACCAACTCGTCGACCCCGATCTGGTGACGGAAGGAATGAATCGCCTCGCGCAGGCGTTGATCGCACTCACCGACGAAGCCAATCGCATACTCGCACCCGTCGCAGCACTGCCACAAATCGATCGCGAAATTTCATTTGAAGTCGATGCACCCTCGATGCCGACGATTGCGCCGCTCGTGCTACCGGTGATTTACGAAGCGGAAATCGTTCGCAGACCGAGACGCATACCAAAGGGCGAACGCAAGCCGACGACGGTCGAACTCGTCGAAACGGACACGCTCGAACCGACCGTCGAGATCCCCGAACCGCACCTCATTCCGGCGGGTGTGGTCTACGTTCCCACGGATCGCCGGAAAGCGTACGCCGAACTGGTCGCGTTGCGGAAAGTCATACAAGCGTGGGAGAAACTGCAACCGCAGTTTGCCTCGCCATCGGAGAATCTACAAACGTCGGCAATGGTGCTGGGCTTTTTCGAATCGGTGGCGGAGTGTCGCCACACGATAGCGGTGCATGGCAACACGGAATGGTTCGAAGATCACGGCGGGCTGGTGCTGACGATCGTGCGGAACCCGATGGCGCTGAGTGTTTTTCGGATGTTCGTGCGATCCCAGCGTCGCGAACTCGCCGCCGATTGGGCGAACGCCGCCGCCGATCTGCGCGGGCGTTACCTCGGAATGCGCCAGACACTCCAAGCCACAAAGCCACGGCACAAATTCGGCACGATGCTGCGCGAGACACAAATCTGGATGCGCGAGAACCCCGAATGGCTGTTGACGACGGTCGTACTTTTCACGTTCGCGATCGGGTTGGCCCGCACGATCGTGCGATAAACCGCTATCGCACACACTCGCGATTTGGGGTAAATAATCCGTGTGAAATGGAATTCTGGCCGGAGGGATGCGGTTGACTCGCGCACATTACCTTGCGATTCTTGCGGCATTTGCCGTCTATTGCCTGCTGGCGTGCGTCGTCCCGCCAATGGACGACGAGCTTTATGGCTGGTGCTGGGCGGTCACTCCGCAATTGAGTTACTACGACCACCCGCCGATGACCGCGTATCTGATCTGGCTGACGACCGCCGTATTCGGCGAGACGCTGTTTGCCGTACGCTTGCCGGCGTGCCTCGGCAGTGCCTTTGTGTTCGGGGCGATTCTGTGCCTGACGCAGCCGAAACGGGTGGCGTGGTGGTTGCTGTTTACGCCGATGTTCACGTTCGGGGCGGTGCTGATTACCCCCGACACCCCGCTACTCGTCTTCTGGACGGCGTACGTGCTGTGGTTGGTAAAAACGCACGAACGACTAAGTGCGGGACGGATTCCCACGCATTACTGGCTGATCGGCGGGATCCTCTTCGGTTGCGGGGTGCTGGGCAAGTACACGATGGGCCTCGCGGTCCCTGCGGGTTTTCTGACGTTCGCACTCGCCGGGCAGTGGCGCAAGTGGATCGTCGGGTACGTTGTGCACGGTATCATCGCGTTTACCGTGGCGTCGCCGATTCTCATCTACAACATCCCTCGCGATTTCGTTCCGCTACAGTTTCAGTGGAACCACTCGATGGGCCAAAACGAACTCAGTTTCAAGCGGTTCGGCGAGTTCATGGGCATTCAAATGCTGCTATTCGGCACGATGCCGCTCGTGTTGTTTCCGTGGGTACTCGTGCATTCACGTAAATTCCTCGCGAACCCGCGATTGCGCGTGTGCTTGTGTATGTACGGCTTCCCGTTCGCGTTTTTCTTGTACAAAGCCGCACGCGGTCCACTCGAAGGCAACTGGGCGCTCGCGTGTTTCGTCGCATTCTGGCCGCTCGCCGCAGTTTGGTACGAATCCGTGAAGGATCGCCGCTTCTGGCAGATTGCCGCCCCCGCATCGTTCGCGTTACCGTGGGCCGTCGTCGCGATTCTCGCCGTACATCTCGCCTACCCGCTACCTTTCGTGCCGAGCGCGGCGGACCGGGTCACGCGGCAAACGGTGAAGTACGAAATCACGAAACAGATACGCGATTTCTTGGCAAATCAGCCTGAAAAACTGCCGTTGTACGTCGATACCTATCAGTGGACGGCGCTGCTGCGGTTCCAGGGGATCGATGCCCGGCAGATCGCGAGACTCGACCTCCGTCAGATCGCGCGCGTAACGCGCGAGAGCCACTTCACGCAGATTCCGGAGGCCATCACCGACTCCGAAGTCGCGTGGGTACTTTGGGAAGGCACGCCGCCCGCACACCTGACGGCAGGCTTCGCCGAACCGACGCGACTGGAGATTTTCCCACTGATGATTGGCAACGACATCGTGACCGCGTTCTGGCTCTGGCGATACGAGAAGATCGCAGCGAAGAGGTAGTCAGGGGTATCTATGCCTTGGCGACCCTTTGCGAATCTGAGTTACGTTAGATCGCCTGCGATTTCTTAACTGTGCGCAAGTTCGTTTCTGGCTGTCGAACGGCACGCTGGGATAGATTGCGCAGGCGCATGTAACAAGTTTGGTCGCAGAAATTTGCGGCATCGGTGGACCATTCTGGGGACCACGGCAAAAGGGTTGGGCCGCCGCTCCGCCAGGTCACCAGTCACCTGGGAGTACCTCGCCGCCGGACCGGGTACCGGCCGAGCGCCAGGTGGTCGGATCGACGGCGTCTCGAACGAATCGAACGCTCCCGTCGGCCAGCCCGACGTTCACCCCGCCTGAATGCCGACTGCGGGCTGCCTTCCAGCCACCGAAGAACCCCGAACAGTCGGCCGACCGAGAATTCGGCGGGGCGTAATGAGTGTACTGGGTGAACGGCCCCGAACCATCGGCCCACCGGGATCCGCGGTCCGAGTATCCAAGGGCCGAACCGCACGCCGCGTCGGACAGTGGGGCGGCACCGAGCCAGCCGTAGTACTCCCGAATGTCGTACGGCTGTGGCGTAGTGGCCGGGGTCGCCGGCGTGCCAAGGCCAAGAAGTTGTTCGGCCGTCATCGCCGTGTTACTCGACCCGTCGGTGATGTCGGTGAGCCGGACCGCCGATCCGATGAAGAACACCCCGTCGGTGTTGGAGTAAGCACCGCTGTTGGCCCCGGTTCCAGCGTTCAGCACGTAGTTCGACGGACCCCAGTCGGGCAGCACCGACTGGCGCACATCGCTCGGGCACAGGAACGTCGGGATGGAGATTCGCACCCACGGCACGTGCTGCGGTCGGACGACCACCCCGGCCGTCGTGTTGTACAGGCTGCTGTTCAGGTCGAGGTTGTTGAAGATTGCTGTCTGCTCGAGGTAGGGCGAGACGAGGGCCAGAGCCGACCAGCGATAAAAACTGCCGCTGGGCAGGTCGGGCCGGTTCAGGAAGGACGCGGGCAACCGCTGGTTGGCATCGTGATAGCCGTGGAGGGCAAGCCCGAGTTGTTTGAGATTGTTCTGACACTTCATGCGTGCTGCGGCCTCACGGACCTTCTGCACTGCAGGCAGGAGTAGCCCGATCAGGACGGCAATGATGGCGATCACAACGAGCAATTCGATGAGCGTGAACGCCCGGCGGGTGTGCGGCATGTCGGCGGCCTCCGTGTGACGAATTTATTTTTCATATTATTCATGGACTGCGGGTCCGGCAAGTGAAAACCGCGAGTTCAGGCGAGCTACCCATGAACCAGCGCTACTGCAGACGACTGGGGGCATCGCAATCGGCCTCAGCCTGGCTTGTTGCTTCATGAGACGGAACGGTTACACTGAGATTGTCCCACGATGTTCATCGTGGACTTCGCACCGCAACTATTACAGGGGATTGCACGCATGACACCTGCCAGGAAACCGAACCGTCGTGGGTTCCTCAAAACCGGGGCGGTCGCGGGCGGCGCGCTCACCCTGACTGCGCAAAGTTACGCCAAAGTGGCGGGCGCGAATGGCAAAATCAACGTCGGGTTCGTCGGCGTTGGCGGACGTTGCCAGCAGCACCTCGACATTCTGTTGCTGATGAAAAAGCTCGGCAAAAACGCCGAGCCATACGCGGTCTGCGACGTGTGGGATGGCGATCAAACCAAGGGCGCGGGCAAGGGCCAGGGGTTGTTCCCGTCGGCGAAGCGTTGCGGGATTCCCGAAGGCGACAAGACTCGCGTCGCCCGCGACTACCGCGCCTTGCTCGACAACAAAGACATCGACGTGATCGCCGTTGCGTCGCCGGACCACTGGCACGCGAAACAAGCGTGCGACGCGATGGAAGCCGGCAAGCACGTCTATTGCGAAAAGCCGATGACGCGGACGATCGACGAGGCGCAAGCCGTCGTCGATACGTGGAAGAAGACCGGCATGGTCATGAGCGTCGGCGTGCAAAGCATGGCCGACCCGACCTGGTTGAAGGCGAACGAACTCATCCGCAACGGTCGCATCGGCCACGTCGTCCAGGCGCAAACGCGATATTACCGCAACTCGAACGTCGGCCAGTGGCGATATTATTCGCTGACGAAATCGATGAACCCGAAGACGATCGACTGGGATACGTTCCTCGGGCACAAGTCCGAATTCCTCGGCCGACCGATCGGCCCGAAGCCCGAGGAAGTACCGTTCGATCGTTCGGTTTACGCGCAATGGCGTTGCTACTGGCCGTTCGGAGGCGGCATGTTCACCGACCTCTTCGTGCATCAAGTTACGCACCTCATCACGGCGATGGGCGTGCGTTACCCGCGTCGCGTCGTCGGTGGCGGCGGCATCTACTTCGAGTACGACACCCGCGATGTGCCCGATGTGGCGATGGTGTGTGCGGACTACAACGAAGGCTGCCAGATGTTCGTCACCGCGTCGATGGTGAACGACTACCCGATCGACGAGTGCATCCGCGGCAAGACCGGCACGATCAAGTTCATCCCGAAGAGCGGCGACCTGATGGCCGGCTTCGAGATCATCGAACAGAAGACCGGCCAGGCGCGCGGCCCCGGCGATGCGGGCAAGGACAAAGGCGAGTTCGTCGAAGGCGGATTCGTGGTGCCAGCAGGCACGGAAAAGGAAAACGTCAACGTGCATCTCACGTACGCACTCTGGGAGAACTTCCTGAAGCACGTCGAAGCGAAGAACCAGGGTACGCTCAGCACGCCGGAACTCGGCGCAGCGGCTTTCAGCACCGTGAACATGGGCGTGCTCAGCTATCGTTCGGACAAGGCACTGTACTGGGATGCCGAACAGCGCAAGCCGATCGACGGCAACGGCAGTTGGGCGGCCAACTGGGAGAAGCGCAGCAAGGAACGCGGCAAGCCGAACAACATCATCGGCTGGCAAGCGGGCGACAAAGGCAACACCTTCGATTTCGACGCCGACGCAAAGGCCAAGGAAGCGAAAGAGTTCATGAAACTCGCGGGGCCGTGGATCAACGGCAAAGACCCCGCCGGGGAGTAACGCGATTCCGAACTGAAAAATGCTGCGGCGAAGACACCCTCTTCGCCGCTTTTTCGTTTGCGACATGATAGAATTCACCGTGAAGGGGGTAGGATGAGCGCGATACCGAAACGCAAAATGACGGCGGCCGAGTACCTCGAGATCGAGCGGACCGCCGAGTTCCGGAGCGAGTTTTTCGATGGCGAGATGTTCGCGATGGCGGGTGCGAGTTACCAGCACAACATCGTCAAGGATAGCCTCGTCTTCGAGTTGCGGCTGCGCTTGTTGGGTAGTTCGTGTCGAACCTCTTCGAGCGACCAGCGGGTACGGATTGATGCGTCCGGTTTGTACGTATATCCGGACATCGTCATCGTCTGCGGCGAACCCGAATTCGCGCCGCAAGACCCACTCTCGCTCGTCAATCCGCGAATCATCATCGAAGTGCTTTCGGAATCGACGCAGCATTACGATCGCACGACGAAGTTTCGCCATTACATGAAACTGCCTTCTTTGCAAGAGTACATCCTCGTTTCGCAAGATGAACCGCTTATCTCGCGCTACGTGCGACAAGCGGATGGCATCTGGGGGTTGCGAATGTTTCACTCGCTCGAAGTGACGTTTTCACTCGCAACGATTCACGCCGAAATCCCGATGGCGGACCTGTATCGCGATGTGACATTCCCGCTGCCCGAATCGCGTGAGATTTCATGACGGGTCTGGATGTCCTCCATCGACAAGATTTTGCATTGCTACGTAACAAGCGAATCGGCCTCGTCACGCACCCGGCGGCGCTTTCGAGCGAACGGTGGGACGCCGCGGAGTTGTTTGCGAAGCATACGAACCTCGTCGCGCTGTTCGGACCCGAACATGGCTTCACCGGGGAAGCGCAAGACCTGATCCCCGTGACGGGAAACGACGTTTATTCGCTGTACGGCGAGACATTCGAGAGTCTGAAGCCGACGCGCGCGATGTTGAAGAATCTCGATGTTCTCGTCATTGATATGCAAGATGTCGGTAGCCGATACTACACGTTTCAGGCGACGATGAAATATTGCATGGAAGCTGCCGCTGACATCGGGCTGGCAGTCGTCGTGCTCGACCGCGGGAACCCGATCGGGCGGGCGCTCGAAGGGCCGACGATCCAACCGGGTTTTGCGAGTTTCGTCGGCCCGCATCCGATTGCCACGCGGCACGGAATGACGATGGGCGAACTCGCTACGCTGTACCGCGCCGAATGCGTGCCGCAACTGGAACTTCACGTGATCGAATGCGTGGACGACAGGGAACGAGACTGGATCGTTCCCCCGTCGCCGAACATGCCATCGCGAACGACGGCGCGAGTTTACCCCGGAATGTGCCTCGTTGAAGGGACCAACCTCAGCGAGGGCCGTGGCACCACGCGACCGTTCGAATACGTCGGCTTCCCTGGCGTGAATCCGCAACAAATTGCCGAACGCCTGCGCAAGAACGATCTTCCCGGCGTCGATTTTTTGCCGGTCGCGTTTCGGCCGACGTTCCAGAAGCATGCGGGGCAAAGTTGTGGCGGCGTGTTCGTCTCGCCCACCAGCGATTCGTTCCGTCCCGTTCGCACCGGGCTTGCGGTGCTCATCGCCTTTCGCAACATTCTCGGCGAACGTTTCCAATGGCGAACCGAACGCTACGAATTCGTCGATACGATCCCCGCAATCGACTTGTTGTTCGGCAGCGACCGCGAACGCACGATGATCGACGCTGGTGCACATTGGCAAGAAATCGCGAAGTTGTGGGAACCCGAAGAAGCCGCGTTCCGCGAACGTCGAAGACCCGTTTTGCTTTATCCGGAGTAGCGAACTGTACCGATTATCCAGGTGATGTGAAGTTGGGGTTGGCAGTGTATTCGGGTCATCGCGCGCTGCTCACAAGCGGGCGCGGATTTTGTACACGGTGATGCGCTATGGCGTCGCCTACCAGAAGCGGAGCGAGGAAGCATTCACGACGGAACACCGCGAACGACAGGAGAAGAACCGCCGCCGACCTGAGTTGACGCCATCAGACCATGCGACGGTCGAGACAGAACTTTACATCTTGCCAAGCCCCACTGCCGGCAGGTCTCACTTTCCTCAAAAACCTTGTACGTCCTGAGGTTCGTGGGGAGTCGCGCGGTCAATCGACCTGGAACACCTGGCCGTCATCCCGCAGGATGAGCACGCCGACG
>Ga0105048_10017580_pt1 | contig 11030 bp, 9 predicted proteins | sample MAT05_FD_78382 | JGI IMG/M metagenome (GOLD analysis project Ga0105048, IMG submission 78382) | Freshwater microbial communities from Lake Fryxell liftoff mats and glacier meltwater in Antarctica - MAT-05 | ecosystem: Environmental > Aquatic > Freshwater > Ice > Liftoff microbial mat | place...
CGAGGCGTACCCTTATGTACGTTGAGCTTCCGAGCGAGCGTCAAGGAAGCCCAACCATCAAAAGAACAAATGGCTTTAGAAGAGGACTAAACATAAAGTAAACATTCAATAATACGAGGTTTTACACTTTTGACTGAGCCCTTTTTATTTATTCACAAATTCTGTTTAAATGTGTCATCAAATAATCTGCTATCAATATTTGTCATAATTAATCAGCTTAGCAGCGACTCTGCCTTGTAACTGTTTTGGTAGCTGGTGTATAAAGTTTGAACTACTTTCAGGAAGGATGAAACAATAATGACGACTCTGGATTTCGTACTTGTAGGATTCGCAGCACTTGCCGGTGGCGCTGTTAATGCAATGGCTGGAGGCGGCACCCTGATTACATTCCCCATGCTCACCGCAGTTGGCATTCCGGCTGTTGCTGCAAACGTAACCAACACTGTAGCGCTCTGTCCAGGCTACCTGGGTGCCTCCTTTGCCCAACTGAAAGATTTAAAGGGCCAGAAACGGCTACTCTGGTTTTTGATTCCAATCAGTGCATTTGGCGGTGCTGCCGGTGCATATCTGCTTCTGAATACGGGAGAAAAACTGTTCAGCACACTTGTTCCGTATCTAATCCTGTTTGCTTCCGGCCTACTGGCCTCTCAAGATATAGTTAAAAACTGGGTGCTTAAACATACCGGTTCATCGGTACACGAGAGCATGCACCATGGCTGGAAACTATTTATGGTTTTACCAGCTGCCATTTACGCCGGTTATTTTGGAGCCGGAGCAGGAGTAATAATTCTCGCAGTTCTCGGACTTGTCTTCGATGAAAATATGACCCGATTGAATGCGTTGAAGCAGACAATTGCATTTAGCTCCAATGTCGCTGCTGCCATCTTTTTTCTGTTTTCCGACAAAGTGGTCTGGTCCGTGGTACTGGTTATGGCCATAGGTGCGATGATAGGTGGTTCTCTGGGCGGACGCCTGGCTGGTAAAATCAAACCAGCCCAACTCCGGTTGGTTGTCGTCATAATCGGCACACTTATTGGATTATTTTACCTTTACAAACAGTTTTCGCAATGAAATACGCTGTTAGGTAACCAGGGGTGTACTGATTATTTAGACATTATGAAACATCTCATTTTTTTACTGCCCAAAACAGAATGAGGGACCGGATATAAATCCGACCCCTCATTTATTTTTAATTAGTTACCTTATCCCTTAAATTACTGAAGAAAAAAAATCCCCGGCGGTCCAGGAGTGAAGCCCGCCGGGTACTTCCACAAACTGCGGTGCAAGGGAAGATAAATCGTATTTCGTAAAGATAAAATTGTTTACCCTGTGCAATCAGCAGTTACAAAGGTCAAAACTGCAAAATCGCGAGGGCCGTAAAAGGACAAGTGTGTCGACACTTGGACACACTTGACAGCACGCTAAGTCAAACCCCCACCCCTGGTAAGCTGACTATACGGCAAGAAATTTTTCAATGATCAATTGACTTAATAGCTAATATATATTTTATGTCATATCATTTGTTTTTGTACGGACATAATACAAAAACATGGACAGGCTGTCAAGTTATTTGATAAGATTTCACATTAAATTTTTTGACTCGGGCTAAAACATGACAAGAACGCTTTATGCGCAACTGGCAAACAAACTTGCCGAGGACATAACCACAGGCTATTACCCGGTTGGAACACTATTGCCGACGGAACAGGAGCTCTGTGAAAAATTTGGTGCCAGCCGTTGCACTGTCAGATCAGCGATCAAGCAGCTAAAAGATATCGGTATGCTTGCAAGCCGTAAAAAGGTCGGTACACGAGTTGTAAGCAATTCCACCACTGGAAGCTATCGTCAAAGCCTGGCGACTGTTGATGACCTCCTGCAGTTTAATGCCGCCCATATCCGACTGGTCCGCAATATAGACAATTTTGTGGCAGACTGTAATTTCAGCAAAGAAATGGGATGCCAACCCGGTACGCGCTGGCTGCATATTACCGGTTCAAGAGCCAGAAATACGGCAGAACGAAAACCTGTTGCCTGGTCAGAAGTCTTCATAGACCCGGACTATTCAGATATTGCCAAAACTGTGCGCGAATCACCGGAGGCACTGGTCAGCCAACTGATTGAAAAACGTTATGGACGAAGAATCGCAGAGATAAGACAGGAAATTCAAGCGGTTTTAACAACACCTGAAGTAGCTAATGAACTTCAAATAAAAGCAGGTGCACCCGCTTTCAGGATATTGCGACGGTATTACGATCAGAACGGTGAACTATTTGAAATGTCTATCACGATCCACCCGGCTGAGCAGTTTACCTTTTCAATCAAGCTGACCCGGGATCTGGAGTAGACCTCCTGACTGGATAATTTATCCTAAAAACGGCTGTTGAACCGCCGAATACGCCGATGAACGCCGATAAAAACAGGAGTTGTTTGAATAATCAGATTCACCATTATGGTTAAGCTGACATTTTTACTAAGCCTCTGATTTCTCGGCGTGTATCGGCGTTCATCGGCGGTTAACTGTTTTTTAAGGTTTATAGTTTTTTTTGTTAATTTAAACAAAGCCACTTTCAAAATGAAAGCGGCCTTTGTTTTTTCTCTGGTTGCCACTCATCATCTGTTTAGTTTAGACTCTTGACAACCACCTCATACACATCCAGAGGAAGGTTTTCCAAAGCCTTGATTCTTTCCAGCTCCTTGCACATCAATATTTTCCTGTTTTCATCAAAACGATGCCAGAGCGTCAACGGTGACAACAGACGGGCCGAGACTTGAGGATTTACAGGTATCAGCCGGATTAACTGGTCTGTCAGGAAGCGGTAGCCCGAACCGTCGGCTGCGTGAAACCGAACCTGGTTAACCTGACTGAACGTGCCGACAAGTGATCTAAAGCGGTTCGGGTTAGTAAATTCAAAATCAGGATGTGACAGCAGTGATGTAATTTCACTGAGCACACCAGGGAGCTTTGATACGGCCTGTAGTGCAAACCACTTATCCATCACCTGCCGGTCCCCCTGCCAGAGGTCGTAGAACGAGCCAAGCGCATCTAAACGTTCAGGACAATCACAGGAGGTCAGCAACGTCATTGCACCGATGCTATCGGTCATATTGGCAGCATTCCGGTATTGTTCCATACAGAGGTCAATTATGGGCTGTTCCTTTAGGCTCATCAGATACGAGAGGCAGATATTTCCCAGCCTACGCTCTCCGCTTCTGCCATCATCAGCTGAATAAGGTCGGTCATTTCTACAGGACAAACGAAGTTCCAACAGCTCAGTTCTGAACATGGACGCCACAGTGCGGATAACAAATTGCCTTGCTTCAAAGATGGACTGAGGGTCAACAACCTCCATAAACTCTGCCAGATACTTTTCCGAAGGAAGTTCCAGCATCTCTGCCAACAGCCCCCTGTCCTGCATGCCACTTGTCAGTATTGAACAGAATGCCTGTAAAAACCGGGCATCCAGAACCAACGCCCTGCCCGCCTGGCAATTTGCCACCAGTCCGAGAATAACCCGTGTAGCCATTTTCTGGCAGGCCTCCCATCGGCAGAAAGGGTCTGCTTCATGGCTCGCCAGCAACACAAGTTCTTCATGACTGTAATCATATTCAAGAATGACCGGAGCGGAATATCCGCGCAACAGCACCGGAACTGGCTCTTCAGACAATCCGCTGAATTTGAACGTCTGTTCTGCATCCGTCACCTGCAGCACCCTGCTTTCCTGTACGGCATTTTTTTCCGCCTCCATCATGACCGGAAGCCCATTCCCGTTTTTATCCAGCAGCCCGATTGCTACAGGGATCAGAAAAGGCTTTTTATCAGGTTGGCCTGGTGTAGCAGAGCAAGACTGGCTGAATGTCATTGAATAGATGCCGGTCGCCTGATCATAGGCGGAACAGACTTTCAGCCGTGGGGTACCTGCCTGGCTGTACCAGAGTGAAAACTGATCGAGATTTATTCCGGAGGCCTCCGACATGGCTTGCACAAAATCATCCACAGTCACCGCCTGACCGTCAAAACGGCTGAAATATAGATCGGTGCCCTTGCGGAATAATTCTTTCCCCAACAGAGTGTGCAGCATCCTGACCAGCTCCCCCCCCTTGTTATAGACTGTCAATGTATAAAAGTTGTTGATCTCCATGTATGAATCCGGCCGCACAGGATGGGCCATCGGCCCGCCGTCCTCGGCAAACTGGGAAGTGCGCAGGTCACGCACATCGCTGATCCGCTTTACGCCGCGCGACTGCATGTCGGCTGAAAACTCCTGATCGCGGAAAATGGTGAAGCCTTCCTTGAGAGACAGCTGGAACCAATCGCGGCAAGTCACCCTGTTGCCACTCCAGTTATGGAAATATTCGTGACCGATCACCTCTTCAATGGCCTGATAATTGTCATCGGTAGCAGTTTCCGGGCTGGCCAGCACATAACGGGAATTAAAAATATTCAGCCCCTTATTCTCCATGGCCCCCATGTTAAAATCATCTACCGCTACTATCATGAAGCAATCCAGGTCATACTCCCTGCCATAGACTTCTTCATCCCAACGCATGGCTTTCTTGAGAGAACGCATCGCGTGTTCGCATTTACCTATATTGTGCTGGTGGATATAAATGGAAAGCGCCACCTGTCTGCCGGAGCAGGTTGTGAATGTATCGCATATGCTGGCCAGGTCCCCAGCCACCATGGCAAACAGGTAACTCGGCTTTCTGAATGGATCGTGCCATCTGGCCAGATGTCTGCCATCCTGGATATCGTACAGGTCAACCAGATTACCGTTGGACAACAGTACCGGATAAAGCTGTTTGTCGGCAATGATGGTGGTGGTGAATACGGTTAGCACATCGGGACGATCCGGATAATATGTTATCGAGCGAAAGCCTTCCGCTTCACACTGGGTGCAAAACATGCCGCTGGAGCGATACAGCCCCTCCAGAAAGGTATTCTCCTGTGGCTTCAACTTAGTCCTGATTTCAAGCTGGAAGACTGCCGGCGGATCATGAATAATCAGCTGTTCCGTAGTAATGGAATATAGCTCAGGTAAAAGCTCCAGACCATCCAGCTTAATTCCCAGCAGCACAAAACGATGACCATTCAGAACAAGGGGCCGGGTTGAATCCGCTGTAGCAGACTTGAAGCACATTGTCGAAGTAACAGCTGTTGTCTCTTCACCAAGCTCAAACTGAAGATCAACTTTTTCGATCAGATAGTCAGGTGTTTTGTAATCAAGGCGGTAGATAGTTTTATGATCGTTATTCATGAGTTCCATTCCCGTAATCCATATTAGTGATGTACAATCTGACCATCAAAGTCAGCACTTATTCTTACACAACTCAGCATGCAATAGCATCATAAAACCAGTCTTGTACGTATTTTGAATTCAATCAAATCATCCTGGAACTTAACACTTTACTATATCCATTTTTTTGGATATAGTTTGACTATGAAAACTACTGCAGAAATTTTCAAATCGCTGGAAGATCAGAACCGCCTACGCATCCTTGCCCTGCTACTGGAGGTAAAAGAGCTATGCGTCTGTGATATAATCGCAACACTTCAAATACCGCAATCAACTGTTTCCAGACAACTATCGATCCTGAAAAAAGCCGGCTGGCTCTCCGACAGAAAGGAAGCCCTTTGGGTATATTATTCCATCAGCTGCCGACCTCCGCCCCTTCTGCAGTCTTTGCTTCCGATTATCCACCATTTTTTGCGGGACAGCGAAATTGCACGATCTGACTTAGCCACACTCACAAAACATACTCATGAAAAGTGCTGTTAACATGCAAGACACTATATCCATTATTTTAAATACAAGGAACGGCCATGCTAAAAATTCTTTTTCTCTGTACGCACAACTCCTGCCGCTCACAAATGGCTGAAGCACTGGCAAATCACTATCTCAAAAACCGGGTGCTGGCGTTCTCGGCCGGAACCGAATCCACCAGTATCAACCCACTTGCAGAACTGGTTCTAAAAGAACTGGGGATTGACACTTCACCACTAAGATCAAAGACAATGGACGAATTCAAAGACCATAACTTTGATCATGTTATTACACTATGCGGAGATGCCAACGACAAATGTCCGTTATTTTTCGGAGGAGTGGAACGTCACCACCATGGCTTTGAAGACCCGTCCCGCCTCCCTGGCAGTGATATTGATGTACTGCCAGAATTTCGCCGAGTAAGAGACGAGATAAAACAATGGCTTCTATCCACTTATTCTGCTTAAAAATTCAAATTGCTAATTTGGTGCTTGCTCAATGAAAATTCAAAAAATTATACCTGTAAAACAGTCTCTAAATATAAGACAAATCAAAAATACGGAAGACTGTTGCAGTGCCGGTAGTTTACCCACAACAGCCTGCTGTACGCCTGGCACTACCACCACAGAAAAAGCCCCCTGCTGCGGCCCAGCCACTGAAATAACCGGCGGTGTAATCAGCGACAAAGTGCCGGGTTTCATCAAATGGCTTGATACACCTGCCGGCAGGGTGCCGCAGATATCTACAAAGCTGACCGTTCAAGACCACTTTGGGGCCTGCAAAGCGCGCTGGGCAATCGGCAGAATGAGCTATATCGTTCCACCTGGACTTTATGCGATTGGAACTCCATTTGCCGACTCTCCAGTTTTGGTAACAGCAAACTACAAGATGAGTTACGATCTGGTGCGCCAGGAAATGGCCGGCAGAAACCTCTGGTTACTGGTTTTGGAAACATTTGGTGTCAACGTATGGTGCGCTGCGGGAAAAAGCTCTTTTGGAACAGATGAGCTGGTCAGCAGAATTAACCGCACAGATCTTCACAACGTCGTCAATCACAGGCAATTGATTTTGCCGATACTTGGTGCTCCTGGCGTTTCTGCACATCAGACAGCAAAACGGACTGGATTCACGGTAAAATATGGCACGATCAGAGCTTCTGACCTGCCTGAGTACCTTGACAACGGTATGCATACAACTTCTTCTATGCGTGAAATTACTTTCAACACCTATGAAAGAGCGATATTGGTTCCGGTGGAAATTGTTCTGACAATGAAATCAATAGCAACTTTCGGATTTATTATTTTTATCGCAGCCTATCTGGCCAACAGCTCCACAGATGCACTAATGGCATTTCTAGCCTATCTAGGTGCGGTTTTAACTGGTGTAGCTGTCGTTCCCTGCCTGCTGCCCTGGATACCAGGTAGAAGCTTCGCAATCAAAGGAATGCTGGCCGGTTTAGCCTGGAGTAGCTGTCTATTTTACCTGGGAGGTGGCAGTAGTTGGAATATTACAACCACTACCGCAGCACTGCTGGCTTTGCCGGCAATTAGTGCCTTTTACGCCATGAATTTTACCGGCTGTACCACCTACACATCCCGCTCAGGTGTTAAAAAAGAGATGCGACTGGGTATACCGGCAATCGGCTCCGCCCTGGCTGCAGCATTTATTCTACTGATAATTGGCAGATTCACATAACAGGAAGGTTACAATGAAGAATCTAAGATACCTGAAAGATGTAGCAACACTAAAACTGGACCAGTCTATATGCATTGGCTGTGGAAGGTGCGTTGAGGTTTGCCCGCATCAAGTGTTTACTGTGGAGAGTAAAAAAGCCTTATTCAATGATTTCCAGGCCTGCATGGAATGCGGCGCCTGCGCCAAAAACTGTCCCGTTGACGCAATTACAGTAGATGCAGGAGTCGGTTGCGCTTCTGGCATGATAAACGAATGGCTAAGAGAGAGAAAATTACCAGGAGGAGGAGGGTGCTGTTAATTGAGCGACTGATATATCTTCACACTCGATAATAAAATAAAAAGGCGGAGCACCATACGTTGTTTAGGAATTAAGAACAGACAGATCAAAGAATTAACTGGGGGGAGAAAGTGGCGGAGAGAGAGGGATTCGAACCCTCGATACCGGTTTCCCAGTATACTCGCTTAGCAGGCGAGCGCCTTCGGCCTCTCGGCCATCTCTCCGCATCAATCTATCCTGTAAAATAAGGAATGTTGTTATTATCACGCCAAAAACTAAAAATCAAGTCAAATACAGATTTGTTGTTTATAAACAGAGTATTTCTTTTCAAACAGAAATTACAGACATCTGAGCCTCTTGCAAAATGTCATGAGGAGACAGTTACGCAAGATGCAAGCAAGCGAGGAAGCGATGCGTACCCTTATGTTCGTTGAGCTTCCGAGCGAGTGGCAACGAAGCAGAACTGACCCGCAGTAGTTTTGCAAGAGGCTCATCAAAAAAACAAATGCCCACAAAAAAACTGTGGGCATAATGACAATTGACAAAATAAAATCTACTTGGAACGTTTAAGATCCATCAGAATCAGCTTTGCAACAGCCTTGAGAGTTTCAAAAACACCTTCTCCGGTTGTTGCACAGGCAGCAAACTCAGGAACATTGGTCGGATTCAACTCGACGCGCATATCTGCTATGCTCATGATATTTGGTAGATCCTGTTTATTATACTGAACAACATACGGAAGCTTATCTAGATCGTAACCCTGCTCTTTCAGGTTAAAGCGAAGATTGTCAAGCGACTCAACATTGGCATCAGAACGCTCTTCCTGAGAATCGGCAACAAAAACGACTCCATCCACACCTTTAAGAATCAGCTTCCTGGAGGCATCATAAAAAACCTGGCCGGGAACAGTATAAAGGTGGAAACGGGTTCTGAAACCGTGTATTTCTCCCAGAGCAAGAGGCAAAAAGTCAAAAAACAGAGTACGCTCGGTCTCCGTGGCAAGACTGATCATCTTACCCTTAGCTTCAGGCGCCGTCTTTTGGTAAACATACTGCAGATTTGTTGTTTTCCCGCACAAACCAGGGCCATAGTAGACAATCTTGCAGTTTATTTCACGTGAAGCATAGTTTATGAAAGACATCTTGGATTACTCCATGATTGTTAGCTAAATAGATTATCTATATCGTCATCGGTAATTTCAGCAAACGGGAAGTCCGTGCCGCCTTTTTTCTCTTTATCCTCAGCCTTCCTGAGCAGCTTGTCGAAAATAGCTGAAAGCTCCTCAGACGACTTTTTAACTCTCAATCTAACCAGACCAAGCGAGGAGCGGTTATCAAATAACACTACAAGAATAACTCGACCACTTACGATCGAGATATGCAGGTTATCCTTTTCACCCTCATGAAACAGGATCGAGAATTCCTTCTCACCTATCAGCTTTGCCAAACCGCCAGTAGCAGCGATATTGCCTGCTGTCAGTGACGCCAGGGAAGTCGTATCAAAACGATCTGTCTCACCAACACCGGAAATAAGCTGGCCGTTTTTATCGACCAGAAAAATAACCTTTGCATTGGCTTCTCTCCAAAGACGATCAATAACCCGGTTGAGTTCCTGAAACTCTTCCTCATACATGACCATGTTCGAATTGGACATGCTCTCTCCTTGCCTAACGGCTGACGACTGCCTGGGAAAATGTTAAAAATCAGATAGTGGAATTCTATATCAGATTTAATATACTGTTTCAAGCTTATTAAATACATTAATTTAACTGGATAATTTCCCGTCAAAACTTCCACTCCCCAAACAAACTCATAGTACTTAATTCAATTATTTCAATGTTGTTTATTCTTGAGCTAAAATTTCCTTTCAGGTACGATAAATAAAGTTAAATTCAACATAATTGGAGAATTATGCAATCTGAATTTTCACCAAAATGGATAGCCTGGGAAACAACTCAAAAATGTAATTTACATTGCGTACATTGCAGATGTTCATCCGACATGACTTCTTCACAGGGAGACTTCACCACGGAAGAAGGCAAAAAACTGCTAAAAGAAATTGCTGACTACTCCAAACCGGTCGTTGTGCTGTCTGGAGGAGAACCGCTCCTAAGACCAGACATCTTTGAACTTGCTAACTACGGCACATCACTTGGCCTGCGCATGTGTATGGCAACAAATGGATCACTGGTAAACGATGATGTCTGCGCCAAAATGAAACAGGCCGACATAAAAATGGTCTCCCTTTCCCTGGATGGCAGTTGCGCAGAAATTCACGACAACTTCAGACAGTCACCAGGTGCTTTTGATGCTGTCGTCCGTGCAGCTGAAACATTTAAACGAAACGGCCAGAAATTTCTGATCAACTCATCCTTTACCAAACGAAACCAGCAGGATATTGCCGAAACATTTAAACTGGCAAAAAAACTCGGCGCAACCGCTTGGTACATGTTCATGATTGTCCCAACCGGACGCGGTGAAGAGATTATGAGCGAACTGATCTCCAAGGAAGACTATGAAGAAATTCTGGACTGGCACTACCAACAGGACAAACTGGGCGAAGAAATCTTGATCCGCCCGACCTGTGCGCCACACTACTACCGGATAGTACTTCAGAAGGCAAAAACTGAAGGTGAAAAATTCCAGCAACGTTCACTTACTTTTGCAACAGGTTCCGGCAAAGGATGTATAGCAGCCCAAAGCATCTGCCTTATTGACTGCTTTGGCAATGTAAAACCATGCTCGTATTTCCACAGAACCGCCGGCAACGTCAAGCAGACTCCATTCCGAGAAATATGGGAGAACTCAGAACTCTTCAGAGATCTGCGTGACTTCAAATCATACAAAGGCAAATGCGGACAATGCGAATACATCAATGTCTGTGGTGGATGTCGGGCGCGAGCAGATGCCATATACGGTGATTACATGGAAGAAGAGCCGTTCTGCAACTATGTGCCGATCAAGGCGCAAAAAAGCTCCTGACACTTTAAAATCAATAAAATATGAAATCTGAACATTTTATTTATTGACAAGAGTAGGAGAAGCGGGGTATAAAAAAAATCCTTTTGCCCAGATAGCTCAGTCGGTAGAGCAGAGGATTGAAAATCCTCGTGTCGGCGGTTCGATTCCGTCTCTGGGCACCACTTATTGCGTTTGTAGCTCAGCTGGATAGAGCAACGGACTACGAATCCGTAGGTCGGGAGTTCGAATCTCTCCAAGCGCGCCAACAAAATCAAGGACTTAGCCGATAATGGTTAAGTCCTTTTTTGTTCGTGGTGTAGTAGATGGTGTAATAAA
>Ga0105048_10017581_pt1 | contig 11030 bp, 5 predicted proteins | sample MAT05_FD_78382 | JGI IMG/M metagenome (GOLD analysis project Ga0105048, IMG submission 78382) | Freshwater microbial communities from Lake Fryxell liftoff mats and glacier meltwater in Antarctica - MAT-05 | ecosystem: Environmental > Aquatic > Freshwater > Ice > Liftoff microbial mat | place...
TAACAATGAAAAGAAAATCTATTCTGCCCCAAGGAAGATTTCAATCGTATGCCATGACGCTGCTGTTGATGTTATTCCTTACTACTGTTTCTTTTGCCCAACAGCAAGTTACAGGAAAAGTATCCTCCGCTGAAGGCGAGGCGTTGGTTGGTGTAAACGTTACTGTCAAAGGTACTACCAGAGGTACTACCACCGATGGCAGTGGAACGTACAAGCTGGATGCTGCCAGCAGTGCTACGCTTGTCTTTAGCTACATTGGCTTCTTAACCAAAGAAGTAACTGTCGGAAATCAATCAACCATTAACATGTCCTTGGAAGTAAGCGATCGCTCACTCTCAGAAGTTGTGGTGGTGGGTTATGGTAGTCAGGTGAAAAAAGAAGTAACAGGTGCCGTACAAACCATCAGTGCCAAAGACATCAAGGATATTCCTGTGTCACAAATTGCTCAAAAACTACAGGGGCAATTGGCTGGGGTGCAAATTAATCAGACCACTGGACGGCCAGGGCAAGGCATGAACGTCCGTATCCGTGGGCAACTTTCGGTAACGGGTGGTAGTGATCCTCTTTATGTTGTCGACGGGTTTCCTATTACGGGAAATATTGGCGCTTTGAATCCCGATGAAATCGAAGAAATTACGGTCCTTAAAGACGCCGCCTCTACTTCGTTGTATGGTTCAAGGGCTGCCAATGGTGTCGTACTTATCACCACCAAAAGAGGGAAAAGTGGCCAAACCAATGTGAGCTTCAATGTTTTTACGGGTTCGCAAGTGGTACCCAAGAAAGGTCGTTTTGCGATGATGGATGCGGTAGAATTTGCCCAATTCAAAAAAGAATATTACGAAGATGCCAAACAGGCTGTTCCTATTGAATTTCAAAATCCATCGCAGTATGAGGGAAAGAACAACGATTGGTATGATGCCTTGCTTCGCCGCGCACCCGTTCAAAGCTATAACTTGACGGTTACTTCCAACAAAGACAAATCGAGCACGTCGTTAGTAGCAGGGGTGTTCAACCAACAAGGCGTGGTACTCAACACCAAATACCAACGCTACTCGCTTCGCCTCAACAGTGAATACAAAGTATCTGATAAGGTGACACTTGGTGTAAATATAGCCCCTAACTATGTATTTGACAATACGCCCCGTACCGACGGTGACCGTGGAACAGGTATTTTGTTCAATGCGATTCACACTTGGCCTGTGATGCCTATTTACGACGATAAAGGAGATTTAACGCTCTTCAACCGTTTCCCTTCAAGCACAGGAAATATCTTTGCTTATCCCAACTGGTTGCGGGCGGCGCAAGAATTGGTCAATGAAACAAGACAAACAAACCTTCTCACAAACGCCTATATTGCTTACAGCCCCATTAAGGGTTTAACCTTCAAGTCGTCAATGAACGTGGAGTTGATGAACCAAAAATTCTTCTTCTTTAATCCCTCTACCGCTACCAGTGCCATCAATACAGCAGTGCCAGTTACGGCAGTATCTATTCGCGAATACACGGATGATATAGGATGGTTGAACGAGAACTTGGCTACTTATACCAAGTCATTCAACAACCATAACTTTGAGCTATTGGCAGGTTATACCAACCAAAGCTACCGAAGAGAAAGCAGTCGTATTCAAGCAGATACTTACGCAGACGACCGCCTTCCAACTATCCAAGGGGCAATCAACGTCGCAAGAGGAGGAACCAATACGGGTGTGCAAGAGTGGCGGCTTTCTTCGTTGCTTTCTCGTTTGACTTACAATTATAAAAGTAAATACTTGTTTACAGCTTCTATTCGTCGTGATGGTTCTTCGCGCTTTGGTTCTAACAACCGCTGGGGTACTTTCCCTTCATTATCAGCAGGATGGGTACTGTCAGACGAGGGCTTTATGAAGCAATTTAATAAAATCTCTTTTGCTAAATTGAGAGCCAGTATAGGGGTAACAGGAAACAACAATATTGGTAACTACACCCAGTATGCGCTTATCAACAATACCGTCAATGCTGTGTTTGGTAGTAACGTAGCACCAGGAGCAGCGGTAACCTCGCTTGCCAACCCTAACCTCGGTTGGGAAACAACCCGCCAAATAGATATTGGCCTTGACCTAGGTTTCCTCAATGACCGTTTTCAGTTCACTTACGACTATTACACCAAAAACACCACCAACTTGCTGTTTGCAGTCCAAATCCCCCAAGAATCAGGATTCACTAACTTCAACGACAACATCGGAGAAATTAAATTTTGGGGACATGAGTTTTCGCTCAATTCACGCATTCTTGACCGTGGCAAGTTGAAATGGAGCATGAATGCCAACATTTCTTTTAACCGTAACAAAGTAGTTGCTCTTGCCAATGGCATTGACCGTGTATATGGCCTTCACCACATTACACAAGTAGGCCAACCTTTTGGACAATTTTACGGACACTTGGCCAATGGCGTTTATCAAAATGCAGAAGACCTAAAGAACTCGCCCATCGTGCCAGGCCGTTCTTTTGTGGGTACCATCAAGCTCGTTGATGTAAATGGCGATGGGGTATTGACCAACGGCGGCGATAGAGACGATCGTACCATTTTAGGAAATCCCTTTCCTAAATTTACTTATGGCATTACCCAAAATTTCCAGTTTGGTAATTTTGACCTAAACATTGTAGGATCAGGCTCTCACGGCAATCAGCTTTGGGTGAGGCACTTGTATAGTTCAGCCAACCTCGATGGCGTGTTTAATCTTCATAAAGAAGTACAATACCGCTGGCGATCAGAAGCTAATCCCGGAAAAGGTTTCTATGGTACAACAGTGGGTGGAGGTACCGTAACGGGTATTGAGCGCGACTGGCAAAATAGCCGCTTCGTAGCCGATGCTTCTTTCTTTACCATCAAGAATATTACACTGGGTTATACCATCAACAAGCGTAATAAACTCTTCCGTTCGGCACGAGTGTATGCGTCTATTCAGCAAGCAATTGTCTTTACCAAGTACTGGGGTGGCTCTAACCCTGAGACAAGTGCGCAAACAAACGGTCAAGGCGACGGTGGTAACCTCAGCCCGGGCGTGGATTTGTTCAATTACCCTGTTCCACGTACTTCAACCATTGGTGTAAACTTTAATTTCTAACATAAGTGATTTTATAGATTTTGTTGATTTTAATGGATTTTATGGGTCTTGTTGGTTTTGTAGTTTTTTATAATCCATTCAAATCCATCCTAAATCCACTCTAAAGCAATTCTAAATCTCACTTTAAAACATTAATATAAAATGAAAAAAGCAATCATATTTTCCATCGTTCTCAGTTTGGGTGCGCTCAGCTGTAAAGATGACTTCCTAACTGTTGTCCCCGAAACGGCCTTGAGTTCGGCTACATTTTTCAAAACAGAAGCTGACTTTATTCAAGCTGCCAATGCTATTTATGTCCCTTTGCGAGCATTGCATAATGGCAATTCGCATATACTTTCTGAACAGCACTCCGATAATGCCCGCTATGTGCGTAACATCCTGTTTGGGGCGACCGAAAACCAATCGAACTTAGCGGACTTCAACGTGCCAACGGACAATGGTGTTACAACAAATGGTAACGTTCTGACGGCTTATCGTCAAAACTTCCTCATCATTGCCCGTGCCAATCAAGTGTTGGCACTTATTGATGATGCCACTATTCCAGATGCTACTAAAAGGAATGTTAAAGGACAGGCGTTATTTTTGAGGGCATTGGCATATTTAGAATTGGCCAGGTTTTTCAATCGTGCCCCACTTCAACTAAAGCCCGTTGCCAATCGTTCTGAGGCTGCTCAGCCGCTTGGTACTGGTGAGCAACTTTACGCCCAAATCATCAAAGATGCTACGGAGGCTATTGGCTTACTACCTGTTAAGTCGGTGCAAGAAGCTGGTAGAGCCACCTCTGGTTCGGCCCGCGCGTTGTTGGCCAATGTCTTTATGATTCAGAAAAAATGGGCAGAGGCAGAAACACAACTTCGCGCTGTGGTGACGAGCAATGAGTATAGCTTAATGGCTAATTATGCCGATGCGTTTTCGACCAGTACGGGCAACAAAAATACCAGAGAGTCGGTTTTTGAAGTACAGTATTTGGAAGGTGCACAAGGGCTTAACGGTACGTTTTTGTATGGTATGCTTCCTTATCCCATGGCTGCCAATGAACTTGTGACCATTACGGGAACCACCAACCCTCAGCCTATTTCTGGCGAAGGAAACAATATCCCAACGCCCGACATGGTAGAGGCTTATGAAACGGGCGACAAGCGCAAAGATGCCTCCATCGGAACGATTACTATTTCGGGAGCTTTGCATGTTAACAAAACGTTTCCTTATAACAAAAAATTTGCTAAACCACACGCTTTACACAACAACCACGGCATGAATTGGCCTATTTATCGTTATTCAGAAGTATTATTGTTCTTGGCTGAAGCATTGATAGAACAAAATAAAACGGCAGACGCTGTACCATTTATCAATCAAGTGCGTACCCGTGCTGGATTGGCCAATACAGCAGCTGCTACCCAAACCGCCCTGCGCGATGCCGTTTATCAAGAAAGACGGGTCGAATTGGCATTTGAGTCAAAACGCTTGCATGACCTTGTTCGTACAGGACGGTTTGACGCAGTCATCAAAGCGTATGGTGATCGTGTCAAAGCCAACAAGACCAGGTATTATTTCCCCGATGCAGGTTTTCTACCAGCCGATGCTTTCAGTAACATAAGCCCTTATTATGGTCTTCCGGCTGCCGAGGCAGATTTGAGTCCTAATTTTTAGCGCTAATAGAAACTTTCCAAATCTATTTTCATGCGGGAATAGATTTGGAAAGTTTTTCACAATCCATCTTAACTTAATTACAACTGTTTTACAGTAAATTGCAGATAAAAAGACGTTTTAAAGAAAAGAATATTCATTTTTAAACACAATCTAATGTCTTAACCTTATGTATCCCAAACACCATCCTATTCCCAAATTATTGGCGGTATTGGCTTTTTTTGTGCTAACTGTCTCTTTTACTATTCTAAATCGTACCGAACCTGCTACCAACGGAAGAGACGACCCTAAAACAGAGAAACTAAGGCTTCAACTAGGCTTCAAAGCTGAACACCTTTACAGCCCTTCTGATAACAAACAAGGCTCTTGGGTAGCGATGGCTTTTGATGATAAAGGGCGAATGATTACTTCTGACCAATACGGTTCGTTGTTTCGTTTGCAAATTCCCGCAATCGGTTCTGGAACAACCCCTACGGTAGAAAAACTCACCATTGGTACCGGTGCCAACATAGATACTGTTGGGATGGGCTACGCCAATGGTTTGTTGTATGCCTTCAACAGTCTGTATGTGATGATTAATAATGGCAAAAACAACAAAACTTTTCCGCGTCGAAGTGGTTTGTATCGCCTGCAGGATACAAATAATGATGACCAATACGATAAAATTACGCTGCTGAAAGAGCTGGTAGGAGAAGGAGAACACGGCCCGCACAGCATTATTTTATCGCCGGATAAGAAATCCCTTTTTGTCATCGCAGGTAACCATACCGACGTGCCAAAAATGGATACGTATCGTTTGCCTTCTAATTGGCAGGAAGATAACTTATTTCCGCTTATCAAAGATCCACGTGGCCACGCCAACGATCGCATGGCACCTGGTGGATGGATTGCCAACCTTGATCCCGAAGGAAAACGTTGGGAATTGATTAGTGCGGGTTATCGCAATGCATTTGACATGGCTTTCAACGAAGTGGGTGATTTGTTTGTGTATGATGCTGACATGGAGTGGGATTTTGGCTTACCTTGGTATCGCCCCACGCGTATCTGCCATGCTACCAGCGCAAGTGAATATGGCTGGCGTACCGGCAACAGTAAGTGGTCAGCTACATTCCCTGACAATATGTCGCCGGTCATGAATATCGGACAAGGTTCACCTACCAACCTTATTCACTTAAAGGATGCGAAATTTCCTGCTAAATATAAAAGAACGCTGTTGGCCTTCGACTGGAGTTTTGGTATTGTTCACGCTATTCACCTCAAACCTTCTGGCTCTACTTACACAGCCGAGCATGAAGAGTTTTTGTCAGGTATTCCATTGCCTTTGACTGACGGAGCTATTGGCCCTGACGGAGCGCTCTACTTTTTAACGGGAGGACGTCGTTTAGAGGCAGATTTGTATCGTGTTTACTATGTCGGTTCAGAAAGCACAGCACCAGTAGCTGCTGCCCCCATCAACAAAGAAAATGAACTTAGAAGAAGTTTAGAGAAATTTCACGGGGATCCTAATCCTCAAGCGGTTGCTACTGCTTGGCCCTATTTGAAACACCCTGACCGCTTTATTCGTTATGCAGCACGTCTGGCCGTAGAACACCAACCTGTGGCTGAATGGCAAGATAAAGCTTTGAGTGAAAAAGACCCTATTACTTCTATTCATGCTATCATCGCCCTCGCACGTCAAGGCAAGCCAGAGCAAAAAAGTGCGATGATTAAGTCACTTTTGAATGTCAATTTCAAATCACTTTCGGAATCACAGCAATTGGATATCCTACGGGCATTTGAGTTGGTATTTCTCCGCACGGGTGCACCTGATGCCGCTCAAAATGCGCAAATCGTAGCCTATTTTAACCCCTATTACCCTGCCAATGGCGCTGATCTCAATCGGGCACTTAGCAAAGCCCTGATTTATTTGGAAGCGCCTGGAGTAATTCCTAAAACACTGGCTTTGCTGGAGGCAAAAGAACAGCCTACGAATCTTACAGCTGGTGGAAATACAGCAACTGCCTCGGCCGAATTAATCATGCGTAATCCGCAGTATGGTCTTGACATTGCCGATATGTTGAAAAACATGCCTCCTGCCCAGCAGACCTATTATGCTACCATGTTAAGTTTGGCAAGCAAAAACTGGACTCCTGAACTACATGAACGTTATTTCAAATGGTTTTACAACGCATTCAACTACAAAGGTGGCCGTAGCTATGTTGGATTTATTGATCGTGCGCGCAAACTGGCATTGAAACATGTTCCCGAAGGTAAATTTGCCTATTACAACAAACTCTCTGGTGCTGATCTATTAAGTAAGTCAGGGAATGATTTGACAAGTCTCACCTATCCAAAAGGGCCAGGTAAAAACTGGAAACTGGAGACAGCCCTTCCACTCTTTGAGGCACAGTTGTCCAATCGAAATTTTGAGCAAGGCAAAAATATGTATGCCGCTACTACCTGCAACCGTTGCCATGGAATGCGTGGTGAAGGCGGTAGTATTGGCCCAGATTTGACCCAATTGGGTACGCGCTTCTCTACCAAAGATATGCTCGAAGCTATTATTGAACCTAATAAGTCGGTTTCAGATCAATATGCGGCTACGCACTTCACCCTCAAAAATGGACAGACTATCGTAGGGCGACAAACCAACGAAGATGCTAATGCGTTTTATGTAGCACAAAATCCGTACGAGCCTGAAACAGTTCTCAAACTGGCAAAGAAAAATGTGGTATCTCACAAGTACTCGCCAGTTTCTATCATGTATGGCAATCTGATTAATAGCCTCAACGAAGAGGAATTAAAAGACTTAATAGCTTACTTGATGGCAGGTGGAAACGAAAAAAATCCTATTTTTTCGGCGAAGGCTGGCAAATAATTACAACCAATAAGTAAAAAATCGGCACTACGTAACAACGTTTTGTGCCGATTTTTTTTTAAGGATGTTGAACCGCTCTATTTTGTTAGTTGTTAGTCTCTTTGAAAAAAAGTTCAAAAAAATAGGGGTAATAAAAGTTAAAATCAGATGGACTTTGGGAAATTGGAGGATATAGCTGGGGTAGATTTTAGCTTGCCAAAAGTTCATACTTTTACGAGCAAAGTCCTCGAAAAAATAACGAATGAGCACATAGCGAGGTGCTTCGTAGGGCCACCAATCTGGGCTAATAAACAGTGGGTTGGAAAAATATATCCTTACAATGCCAAAGAAAAAGACTTTCTCTATCACTATACGCGACAGTTTAACACCATCGAACTCAACGTAACGCATTACCAAATTCCTAACGAAGCCACTATTCTACGATGGAGAGAAGCAGCAAATACGGGTTTTCGGTTCTGCCCAAAATGGCCGCAAGAAATTAGCCACGACCGACAATTGATTGGCTGTGAGTCTTTAAGCCAAATTTTCACAACAGCTATTTTGGGATTGGAAGAATATCTGGGTACTACTTTTTTGCAATTAGGGCCTTATTTCGAACCGCGCCAACAAAAATCACTTTACCGTTTTTTGCAACAACTCCCACCTCAATTCCCTATAGCCGTCGAATTCCGTCACCCAGATTGGTTTTCAAATCAAGCAGTTTGGCAAGAAACATTGCAAATGCTGGCTGAATTGGGTGTTGGAACGGTCATGTCCGATGTAGCAGGCCGCCGCGATGTACTGCACATGAGTCTGACAAGTGATACTTTAGTCTTGCGATTTGTAGGGAACGAGTTGCATCCCACCGATTTTAGTCGGGTTGATGCTTGGATGCAGCAGCTAAAAAACTGGTTTGAAGAGGGACTAAAAACGGCTTATATTTTTGTACACTGCGGTGAAAATCTCAATGCACCTGAATTGACTAAATACTGGGTTAAATCACTGAATTTGCACTGCGGTTTTAACATGTCTCCGCCGCGTATTCAGCCGCAGATGGTGCAGGGGGTGCTTTTTTAACGATTTTTTCAACGCTGTCAGCGTTTGGAACGCTGACAGCGTTAATCTACCACATGCTACTTCTTTTTACCCGCTTTTTTGACTGGGGCTTCTTCTTTGATTTTTGGTGCGGCAGCTTTTGCCTTGGTCTTAGAAGCTGTTTTTGGAGGTTTTACTTCCGTTGGTTCTACATCGCCTTTGGCCAAATTAGCAATCGGTAGGTTCATGGCCGATGTACGCACAAAACTACCCCAAGTCAAGTTAGTTTTACCTTCTTGGTAAGCATTGGCTTTTTCGATGGCCATTTTTGCAGCATTCTCCACAATCCAATCAAAATTTTCTTGTCCTACCGAATGAATATCGGCATCAGGAGCAGGGTTACAGAAGTCAATCGCATACGGAATACCGTTATGGATAGCAAATTCTACGGTATTGAAATCGTATCCTAGGGCTTTGTTCAAGCGCAACACATAGTCGGTGATGGTGGCCATCAATTTTTTATGGGCTTCGCCAGTGGTTTTGGGTTGAGTAGCGTAGCGAAGGTGGTGTGGGTTGCGTGGTTCATAAGGCATAATATGAACGTACTTACCTCCTAAACAATAACAACGATAATAGTCATCAAAAGTCACTTCACTTTGAAGCATCATAACCAATTGATCAGTTTCGGCATGTTTATGCCATAAGTCGTCCATGTCATCAATTTTATAAACGCTTTTCCAACCACCACCCGAGTGGGGTTTCATATAGGCTGGGAAGCCTACGTAATCGAACATCTCTCCCCAAGCCATCGGCATTTTGAGATTACGGAAAGAGGATTCTGAGGTGTCTGTTGGTCGCTCTTTAGAAGGCATAAGGATAGTGTTTGGTACAGGTACACCTAATTTGATAGCGAGGGCGTTGTTGAAAAACTTTTCGTCGGCACTCCACCAAAAGGGGTTGTTGATGACCGCTGTGCCGCAAAGGGCAGCATTTTTGAGAAATGCCCGATAAAAAGGCACATCCTGCGATATACGGTCAATGATGACGGCGTAATCGGTGGCTTCACCTTGTACTACGCGGTCAATTAAAACAGACTCGGCGACGACATTTTTACCGTCCAACTGATTGACACGCTCCACAAATGCCTGCGGAAACGTATTTTCCATTCCATGTAATATTCCTACTTTTTTCATATAGTTTTTGATTTGAACTTTTATTCTAATTCATTTAATACTCTTTAATCTAAAATTAAATCGGATTCATCAGTGCCTAAATCTACCTGCTAAAAAGCTGATGGCCCACTGCTAATTGTCGATAGCCGCCTTACAGTCCCATATTTGAGACATATTCAGGAAACACCCTGTTCCATAATGGCCAATCATGTTTATCCCATCCTTTGATATCCAACCAATGATTAATGCCTTTATCTTTGAGGATTTGCGACATACGCACGTTATCCTTGAGGCAAATATCCCATTCTGATGTACCCAGTACAATCTTCATGTGATTGTATTTCCAATTTTCTTCATTTTGCATAAAATCCACGGGATTATTGAAATAGACGGTATCGTCATTATAGCCATCCAAGAAACTTCTGATGTCAAAAGCACCGCTCATACTGAACATATAAGCTACTTTGTCGGGGTGTTTAAAGGCAAAATTGAGCGCGTGATAGCCGCCAAAACTACATCCTGCTACGCCGATTTTATCTACGTTGGATTCGTGACAGATGGCAGGAACGAGTTCTTCATTCAGAAAACGATCATATACACTATGATTATAAGCCCTTGCCGACGGATGTAAATGTTTGGCGTACCAACTATCTTGGTCAATACTACCCACTAGATAGAGTTTAATTTTTCCCGTTTCTACAAACCAACGCACTGATTCGGTCAAACCCATATCTCGGTTTTGATTAAAAGTTCCCATTGAGGTTGGGAAAAGCAGGATAGGATAACCCCAATGCCCCAAAGTGAGCATTTCAATATCTCGCCCCAAGGTGGACGAATACCATTTTTGATACGATTCTTTCAAGGTTTATGAAGTGTTAGTGATAAATAAAACGGACGAAATATAAATAAAACTCCTTACATAAGTTGTAGTACAGCATAGATTTAATTGTTTTAAAGTAGATTTTGTTGATTTTTAGTCGTTTAAATCTATTCAACTGCTACTCAAAACCTATCTCAAATTAAATCAACTGCGCGGGTGGCCTCGTTTAAATCCACCGTACGGGCGGCCCCGCGCACAGGCAGCCCCACCTAAAATCCCGTAAACTACCTATATATTTGTCGAACCAAATATTGACTAAAAATGTATCGTTAATATGACCCGACTAAGTGTAAATATAAATAAAATAGCCACCCTCCGCAACTCACGCGGAGGCGATAATCCCAACATAGTGAAAA
>Ga0105048_10017584_pt1 | contig 11030 bp, 4 predicted proteins | sample MAT05_FD_78382 | JGI IMG/M metagenome (GOLD analysis project Ga0105048, IMG submission 78382) | Freshwater microbial communities from Lake Fryxell liftoff mats and glacier meltwater in Antarctica - MAT-05 | ecosystem: Environmental > Aquatic > Freshwater > Ice > Liftoff microbial mat | place...
CTGGCAAAAATAGCCGCCGCACTAATATATTCTACATCACAAAGATTGTGTGTGCCCAGAAATTTGCGGTAAGGGCTATTGGCCATTGCTATTTGAATTCTCTCTGCCTGTGAAGTTGAAAACATATATTTAGCAGGGTCATCAGTATAGTCCATAAAATTCATAAACATTTCGCCATCGGGCGAATTGACGGCACAAATATTTGCCTTTAACGGGTAATTGGGCGAATTAAAATTACTCGCAGAAGCTGGTGGCGTATCTGCGCAAAAGTCAGTAGCGGAACAATTACCGTCGCCCCAAATGTGGCGCAATCCCACCCAGTGTCCTATTTCATGCGTGCTGGTGCGCCCTCTGTTATATCCCGGTAAATAAGTGCCAGAAGGAAAAGTTGAGGCTGAACCAAAAGCGGACGCAACAGACCAAAAGCCATCGTTGAGGCTGTTGCCACCTGCTCCTGGGATGCCCTGTAAGCCTGATAAACGTGGAAAAGTAGCGTACCCCAACAAGGAAACAACGGAATTAACTTCTGATATCCAGATATTGAGGTATTTAGAAACATTCCAGATTGTTTGGGCCTTCACGATGCCGTCCATGTAATTTCTAAAGGTTGTTGTAGAGTTAAAACTCGCGGGATTTGCCCATCCGCGGCTTTGGTAGTTTATTCTATCAATGCCCGGTTCTACCAGAGTATTGCCGAGACTGTCTTTTTTAGCAAGACAAAACTCAACGCCGCAGTTGGCGATTATTATTCTACCGATGGAATCAATATTTGCTGAAGACAAACTTTGCGTGGCCGCCCAATTCGAAAAAGCGCTTAACGGGTAATTTCCACTATTAAAACCTGTGCCGGCGAAATCATTATTTAAAACCTGGATCTGGGAGTTGATCTGCCCCTGTGCAAGATTTGGATAATTTCCGACAGCTTGTCCCCCATGGATCACGTGAATAATAACCGGAATAACATAGTTGTTTTGCTGCGCTTTGGCAGAACTCCCAAAAGCTTTTGCTTCATTGATTAGTTTCTGAAATTGATTCTCCCAATCATTTGATGGAATTTCGCTACCGCAAAAATCTTTGGATGGCCTTTCGTTCTGGGCGCCCGCGTTTAAAACGTAAACAAAAGCAAAAGCTGTCGTTAGGGCATATTTTATAATACTCATTTTTAAAAATTGTTTTTGCCAAATTAGTGGATTTAAGCGATAAACCAAAATTTACAGATCCAAAACGTTGTTTTCATCAATTGCAGTTTTTTTCTGGCCGATTTCAACTGGATTAACGTTCTCTACTGCCTAAATTGAAATTAAATTACTCTACAGGTTAAGGTTTTTCTTTTGAAGTCTAATATTAGCTCACAAAACAAGAATTATTCTTATCTTCGTTGTTACAAAAAATCTGCCCATGATACCTTTTAAAAATGTCATCCTCAGTTTAGTTATTGTTTTCCCTGCATTACTTTTTTCGCAATCGCCGAAAAAGTTTTACGAGATAGGAGAGAAATTTGAGTTGGTTGCCAATTACAAAGATGCGGTTGACAATTATTCGAAGGCCATTAACATGGATCCCAAATACGAAAAAGCCTATCTCAAACGTGCTGGTGCTTTAGAACAGCAAAATTTAAAAGCTGAGGCAATCGAAGATTACAAAAAGTTGTTGGCCCTTGATCCGAAAGAAAAAGAATATTACTACAACGCCGGGCGATTAATGGCAGATCTCAAAAAATATGCCGATGCCGATTTAATGCTTCGCAAAGCCCTTGAGCGCGATAAGGGTTACAATGAAGCGATTATTAAGGAAGTAGAGGTTTTACATGCCCTTAAAAATTATTCTTACGGTATTGAAATTACCCAGCTGGGTCTCGATAAAAGAAAAGATTTTGTTTCTTACTTCAACCACGCAGTGATGTTAGATAGTGCTAAAAATTATGTAGAAGCGGAAAAGTTTTATAAAAGTTCGAAGGGAGATAACTCAAAATTTATTCCCGCTTACGTCGGCTTAGCGCTTGTTCAGGTAAAACTGAATAAAAATGTAGATGCTTTTAAAATTTGTGAAGACGGCCTTGCAAAAGATCCAAATAACACCGATGTATATTCTGCCCGCAGTGTTGTAATGGCTGATAGGAAAGATTTTCAGGCGGCCTTAAATGATATTACCAAAGTTACCTTGTCTAAACCAACTATCGTGGCATACAAACAACGCGCTTCTTACTACGAAAAAATGGGGCAATATCAAAATGCTGTAAACGATTACATTCAAGCAATAAAAATAGATGATAAAGACGCCGAAACGTATTTCAGAAAAGCAGCGGCTAATGAGCAGATGCAAAATTTTAAAGCGGCATTGATTGACTACAATAAAGTAGCTTTGCTCGCCGTGGGTAATGATAAAATAGAAGCGCAACTAAAACTAGCCAAAAAGAAAATGACTGAGTTAAGTCGCGAAAGTGTAAAACCCGAAATTCTACTTTCATTTCCAAGGGCTAACGATAAGAACCTTGTAAAGGTTTCTGCCGACAAAGAAGACCTTGTTATTAAAGGAAGTGTTTCAGATGCCAGCCTTATTAAATCAATTACGGCGAATTGCGGTACCCCGATATTTTCAACAGACTCTATCAACCCTGAGTTTACAATCAAAGTAAGTAATCTCTCTAAAATAAACGAGATCGTCATTACAGCTATCGATATTTATAATAACACGCAGGCGACACAATTTAAAATTGAAAAAACCGAAAGTAACAAACCCGCCATTGCCATCGAAATTCCTGAAACTTCATTTGAGAATGAAATATTCATAGACAATAACAATCCCGAAATTTACTTGCAGGGCAAAATAACTGATCAGAGTTTAATAGAATCGGTTACAATCGACGATCAACTCGCTTCGTTTAATCATGCCAACCCAAATCCTGATTTTTCAGCACAGTTCAGCATCGCAAATAAAAATAAAATTACCATCGTTGCAAAGGATATTTACGGCAACGAAACAACACAAATTTATAGCCTAAATCGTAGCGGTGCTTCTGCTGGTCTCGACAATCCAATGGGCAATACTTGGGTGGTATTTATTGAAAACAGCAAATATAACAGCTTTCCCAGCCTTGAAGGCCCTGCGAAAGACGTTGCTACCATGAGGGCAGCACTTAGCAATTACAAGATTACCAAAACGGTTCTCAAACAAAACATGACGAAAAACGAAATGGAAAAATTCTTTTCAATTGAGTTGAGAGATTATGTAAAAAACAATAACATAAACTCATTACTGATCTGGTACGCAGGCCACGGAAAATACGTGAGTCCTACAGGCTACTGGGTGCCTGCTGATGGTAAAACAGATGATGAGTTTAGTTACTTTGGGATCAACAATTTAAAAGCGGCTATGCAGTCCTATTCTTCAAAATTAATTCACACACTCGTAATCACCGATGCTTGCGAGTCAGGAGCTACCTTCCTCATGGCCATGCGTGGCGACGAGAATAGCAAACGCTGCGATAACTGGGAACAAACCAAAGCCAAATCTTCGCAGGTATTTACCTCGGCAGGGTATGAGCTTGCCTCAGATAATTCGCAGTTTTCGAAAACGTTCGCTTCTACACTCAATAACAATACCGATGCTTGTATTCCTATCGAAAAAATAACTAAAAAAGTTTCAGCAGCCGTTATCCAAGCCGGTAACCAATCTCCTAAATTTGGTAAAATTAAAGATCTTGAAGATGAAGGCGGAACTTACTTTTTCATAAAAAAATAATCTTTTGATTTAGTTTTATGGTAAAAAAGAGATTTTTATACCTCTTATTATTTCTCTTTCCTTTTTTACTTCAGGCGCAAACGTATCCTTTTTCTAATTACGGCATTAAAGATGGTTTGTCGCAATCCAATGTTTCAGGAATTATTCAGGACAGTTCTGGGTTCTTATGGCTTGCCACCGAAAGTGGCGTTTCGCGCTTCGATGGAAAATCATTTGTGAATTACACGACCGAAAATGGCCTGGCCGACAATAATGTAAGTGCAATCTTTCTCGATAAAAACAATAAAATTTGGCTCGGACATGAAAATGGTGCCGTCACTTTTTATGATGGTAAAAGTTTTTCGGAGATTAATTCAAGCCTTCTCCCAAAAGACAAAAAAATTTACGGGTTTTCGCAAGACAAAAAAGGAAGTCTGTGGATCTCCACCGCTACAGCCGGAAGCATAAAAATCATCGACCCTACCAAAGCCGGTGGATCAAAATTGATGATTCGCGTTTATTCGAGCAAAGCGGGCTTAAGTCAATACGTTTTTTTTGCTGTTGAAGACCGAAACGGTGACTCTTGGTTTTTAACGGACGTGGGTCTTAAATTTCTAAAAAAAGGGAAGTATGAATTTGAGTTTTTCCGCGCTAGTGGATTACCTTCAGGGCAAATAACCAGTATTGCCAAAGACAAAAATTCGAATCTTTTGATAGGAACTTTCAATGGTTTTATCTCGCGGTATAATCCCGAAACAAAAGAATTTCAAACACTTGTTAAGCCAACAGATCTTTACCGCGGAAATGAAGTTAGTGGTCAAACTATTATTTACAGCATGTTTGAAGACAGCAAAGGAAATATCTGGGCGTCAATTTTAAACGCCGGCGTTTGTCGCTACGAAACTGTTACAAAAAAGGTCGCCGTTTTTAATATGGCCAATGGCTTGGGCGCGAATAAAATAAAAAGTATTTCTGAAGACCGCGAAGGCAATATTCTTTTTGGCACCCTAGGCGAAGGCATGGAGGTATTTTCCAGCGAAAAATTTATCTCTTTTTCCAAAAATGACGGGTTAATTGATAACCAAGTGTGGGCTGTTAGTCGCGACAGGAAAGGCAACTACTGGTTTGGCACCAATGAAGGCATTACAATCTACAACCCATCTGAGAAAGAAAACTCACCATTTAAAACGCTCAGCGTTTACGACGGCTTGCCCTCGAATAGCGTGCGCGCAATTGTAACGGATAAGAATGGTGATTTGTGGATTGGCACTTGGGGTGGAAAAGTTGTAAAGTATGACTGGCAGCTAGGGCGGATTGTAACCGTGCCATCACTCAACGATATTGTAGATCGTTTTGTTAGTTGTTTAATGCTCGATAAAAAGAATAATCTCTGGATCGGAACCCTCGAAGGATTGATAAAATACGACATCTCTACATCTCAGGTAAAGCCCTACCGAACCGTTCATGGGTTGAGCGACAACGATATAACTGCTTTGTGTGAGGACGACAAAGGTCAAATCTGGATCGGAACAAAACAAAAAGGTATTACCGTTTTTGATGGGAAAAACTTTAAAATAATAAACCGCGAAAAGGGCCTGTACAATAGCATCACCTCTATTGCAAAAGATCGAGCCAATAAAATATGGATTGGTACTGAGGGCGGTGGTGTTTTTGTTTACGAAAATGCTAAGTTCACCAATTACAGAATAAAAGACGGACTGATTTCAGATTTTATAACCCTGATAAATTTCGACGAAAAAAACAATACTTGGCTTGGAAGCAACAAGGGCTTAAATAAATTTGATGCGACAAATAAATCTTTTAGCGCTTACACCGAAAAAAATGGCTTTTCCGGTGTTGAAACAAAAACAAAGTCTACCTATCTCGACAACGAAGGTAATCTCTGGTTTGGCACTGTTAACGGTGTTTTTAAATACAATCCTAAAAAAGATCTCCCAGTTAAACTGGAACCGATTTTAAAATTAACCAGCCTCAAGGTAAATCTAGAAGACTATCCCGTTTCTAAAGAAATTATCTTAGCCTACCAAGAAAACTCATTGCGTTTTGATTTTGTTGGGATTTCTTTTTCTAATCCATCCGGCGTTACTTACAAAGTAAAACTCGAAGGCTACGACAAGGATTGGAAAGCTGCAACTTCTCAAAATTTTGAAATCTATTCCAATTTACCCCATCACCGATACACCTTTAATGTAATCGCTTGCAACGGCTCTGGCATTTGCACCAGCGAGCCTTTTAAAATGAAAATTACAATAACTCCACCATATTGGAAAACCTGGTGGTTTTATTTATTGATTTTCCTGACCATTAGCAGCGCACTTTTAGCCTATATTAAATTAAGGGAAAGAAAATTAAGATACGAGAAAAAAATTCTTGAACGGAAAGTTGCGGTGCGCACTGCGGAGGTCGTACGAAAAAATATTGAGTTGGATGAGATCAACCAAGATATAAAAGCCAGTATTCGTTACGCTAAACGGATACAAGATGCTATTTTGCCCCCTGATGACTACGTAAAAATTCACCTTCCAAATACATTTATTTTATTTAAACCAAAAGATATTGTAAGTGGCGATTTTTACTGGATGACCGATACAAAACACAAAGTAGTGTTTGCTGCCGTTGATTGCACGGGCCATGGTGTACCTGGCGCTTTTATGTCGATTGTGGGCCATAATTTACTTGACCGCATTGTCATTGAACAAAATATTTTACAACCTTCGCTTATTTTAGATGAATTAAATAAAGGCGTTAGTGACACTCTGCGTCAGTCGGATCTTGAAGAAAATACAGTAAGGGACGGCATGGACGTAGCACTTTGCACCTTTAACCGCCAAACAGAAGTACTGGAATACGCGGGCGCTTATAGCGCGATGTGGCTGATTAGAAATGGCGAACTTACTGAAATAAAAGCCAATAAATTTCCCATAGGAAATTTAAAATCGGGCGAACAGAATAAGTTTACCAATCACGAAATACGATTAATCAAAGGCGACACTGTTTATATTTTTTCCGATGGCTTCGCAGATCAGTTTGGCGGCCCTTTAGGGAAAAAATTTAAATCCAGCAATTTTAAACAGTTGTTGCTCGACTCTATCAATCTTACGATGGAAGAACAGGGAGCGTTGCTTAACCGCACACTCGAAGGCTGGCGGGGCGAACACGAACAGGTAGATGACGTTCTGGTGATTGGCACGCGATTATAGAAATAAAAAATGTTATTGTTAACGCTTAACTGCGCCATCATACACAAAAACAGTGTTGAGGTTAGAACCTGCAACGATCCCCATACCGTTACTTACATTGCTATAAACCAACACGGGCTCTGAAAATAGACTTCCAGTTGCAAAGCCCTGCTAGGTAAGTGTTGTTTTATATCTGTAAAAATCTTCGTTGATATTATAAAGCTTTAAAAATACTTTTACACTTCCTATGTCTTCAGCGGTGTCTGAAAAACCATTTAAATAAATGCTAATATCTGTTTCAATTTCTTTTCCGTTTACCAATGTTAGGTCGTTTATATCGACTGTTAGGGATTGGCCATTAACGTTATTAAAATTATTTGTTTTTGTATTTAACGTAATAGAAGCTGTTATTTCTATGTCGTCGATCATATTACCTGCGGTATCGTATGCCTCAACAATAGGCTGAATGCTATAGTAATTCTTTCTGCTTAAGTCGTCGATAATCCTGAATCGATAACTTGTAGAACCAATCAAGAATAATTGACCGCTGCCGTAATCGATTAGCCGATAAAAAGAAATGGTCGTGTCGTAGCGCTCGATGCTTGTGATTGCTATGTTACCTAGCATGGTAGTGCTAGCCTCAATACTTTTATAGTTTGGCGCACTAACCTTAAATGTGTATTTCTTATTTGACTTGGCATAAATTGTACTCAGGTATTGTCCTTTTTTAGCATTTATCAAATTCTGAATATACACACCATCTTCATACAATTCGCACACGGCATTATCAATAAATACATAAGCTTTTGCACTTAAAATACTTTTACTGGATGAAATGTTTGCGCTGATCAGTGAGTCGGTATAAAGGATACTGTTTAACACAATTCGTGCGTCTTGTTGAGGCAACTCACCGGGTTCAATCACCTTTTCGCAAGAGCCAAACAATACAGCCATTGAGAAGATCAATAAGTAGGTTCTATATTTTTTCATATTAGTTGTTTTGTTCTTTTTCAAATTCTTCCAATTCTTCGTCATCTTTAAATACCTCTTTAAAGTTTTTAAAATCGAATTTAAACGCCCAGCTTACTGAAGGAATGAAAGGGAATAAACTTACCTGTATGAGTTGTTTACGACCCGAAGCATTATTCCTAAAATAAAGGAAATAAGGGTTTTGACGGCTGTACAAATTATAAACACCTGCGCTCCAGGTTACCCGACCCCATTTCTTTTTCTTGTGCCTATTGATACTCACGTCGAGCCTGTGATAAGCGGCCATTCTATAATTGTTTTTGCTACCATAATATTGCGCATCCGGTGAAAACAAACCTGGAACCGTTGCAGAAACATAACTCTGCAATGGTAAGCTAATTGCATTGCCCGTTCCATACACAAACGTTGCAGCAATGTCTAATTTATTACTGATCTTATAAATGTTTACAAATGAGATATCATGTCTTCTATCGTATTTGTAAGGATATACCCTCCCACTATTAATTTGCGCAAACTGCCTGTTGGTCCACGACAATGTATAACCAATCCAACCTGTATATCGGCCGGTTTTCTTTTGTAATAAAAACTCGCCCCCATAGCTCCAACCCATACCCTGTGCCACTTTCTGTTCCCAATCGTTTGCGCCGCCAACAAAGTTTGCGCCATCTAAGTAATCGATAATATCTTTCATCTCCTTGTAATAACCTTCAACACTTATCTCAAACATATTTTTATAGAAACTTTTTGCAACGCCAACAGCCCCTTGGAAAGATTGCTGTGGCTTTATAAGATTTGTGGCCGGCACCCATAGATCGGTGGGCAAACCTATGTTCGAATTAGACAGCAAGTGTATAAATTGCATCATGCTTGCGTACGAAGCTTTCACGCTCCAATTGCCAGGTAACAAGTAACGTCCAGAGAACCTCGGCTGCAAAGATCTGTATAAATTGTTCTTTACAAAAAAACCTGCTGCGTGGAGTCCGATGTTAATCTTAAATTTTTCATTGATCTTCCAGTCGTCTTCGGCGTAGAGACTAATTTCATGCGCGAATATATTGGGATTGCCGCTGATGGAATCAACATCCCTGTCGAAGCCGTTTGTCTGGTATTGCTCAGCACCGGTTTTAAAAGTATGGTAGGTATAACGTCCGCCATACCGGATATAATGATTTGGCGCAGGTATAAAATCAAAATTAATATTCGCTGCCCAATCGTTAATACCACTAAAATAATCGGCAGTAGTTTTTGTTTCATTTTTGAAATCCTTTACTTCCTGACCGATTCCGAATTTATACCGCGTGTAAGTTACACTGCTGTTGCAAAACAAACGGCTATTAAAAACGTGGTTCCAGCGCGCAGAACCTATGGTATTGCCCCATTTTAAATACGCGGCGTAGCTAACATCTCCTGTAAGCTGTGTTCCGGTTCTTAGCGAAAAATTATCGAGGCCGTTATAAAGACTTAAAAAAACACGATCTCTATCAGAAATTTTATGGTTGACCTTTAAATTAAAATCATAGAAATAATAACCGCCATCGCCTTCACCCCGCGTTGCTGCTCTTACAAGAGGCCGGGTTAGTTTATCGATGTAAGTTCTTCGTCCGGTAACAATAAACGATGTTTTGTCTCTCCAAATAGGACCTTCAATTAACAGTTTACTTGAAATAAGGCCAATAGATCCTTCAACATTATATTTCCTCATGTTTCCTTCTTTCATAGTAATATCAATAACAGAAGATAATCTACCGCCATAACGGGCCGGAAAACCGCCTTTGGTTAATTCTACATTTTTTATTGCATCGGCATTAAAGGTTGAAAAAAAACCAAACAGATGAGATGCATTGTAAATAGGCGCCCCATCCAATAAAATTAAATTCTGATCGGGGCCGCCTCCTCGCACATACAATCCGCTAGTGCCTTCTCCGCCGCTTTTAACGCCCGGCAGTAACTGCAGTACTTTTAAAACATCGACTTCGCCCAAAAGAGCAGGCACTTTTTTAATTTGCTGAATGGGTATATTAATAGTGCTCATGCGAGTGGTTTCTTCAATCCTTTCCCCTCGTTCGGCAATTACCTCAACTTCTTTTAAATCGTTTTCAGGGGTGAGGTCAATGTTATAGGTCTTATTTTCATTAAGCAAAAAAGTTTTTTTCTGTACGGCAAAACCAATATAAGAAATAACAAGACGTACACTATCGTCAGGTATCGTGAGACTGAAAAACCCATAGGCATTTGTAGTGGTATTGGCTTTTGTTTTGGCATCATAAACAACCGCGCCGATAAGTTTCTCTTGAGTTTTTCTATCGCCCACATAACCACTAATTGTGTGCTTTTGAGCAAATACAACATTTGTAAAGCACAATACAAATAAGGCAATGATGAATTTTGACATATTTTGAATCAATCTTTTTTATTTCATTGAACGACAATCGGTACCTTGTAAAATATGTCCATCAAAAATTATTTTTTTAAGAAAACGGTTATTAAATTATTTTATTGCTTGGATTTCTAAATTACAAAAAAATTAATCCCGAAAAATATAATTTAAAATGTATTCCAATGTTATTAAACTAATGGTTTTATAATTTTCGAAAGTCCATTAAACTGCATTTGGGCAGCAGAAGCCTTTGAAAAAGGTGAACTGCCTGTCTTAAAGCGGGTAATGCCGGAGATGAGCCAGTAAGGATTTCTACACTAATAATTAGTGTCTATTCGAAACCTCCATTTTCGTCGTTGTGTCAAAAAAAATAATCGCTCATTTACTCCAGTAAACCTCACAACCATTTTTTTAACATGCCTCGAAACTGAATTTTTCCTTTTAAACTACTAGTTTTCGGCCAAACACTAATTACCTAAAATCTGCACCAACACTTACTCGCCCGCTTTGAACGGCGGGCAAGATAGACAATTGAGTTTTAATTGTTTGTTTGGGGTTAAAATCAAAAGATTCTAGATTTATTAGAAGCCTATGGTTTAGTGTAGGCAAACATGGCTGATGCAATTTTATTTCAGGTCAGAAAACAAATCTTTTAGTTCGACTTCACTTAGGTTGCGCCACTCTCCAATCTTTACCTTATCGAGCTTTAAATTCATGATGCGCACACGCTGCAGTTTTAAAAC
>Ga0105048_10017585_pt1 | contig 11029 bp, 9 predicted proteins | sample MAT05_FD_78382 | JGI IMG/M metagenome (GOLD analysis project Ga0105048, IMG submission 78382) | Freshwater microbial communities from Lake Fryxell liftoff mats and glacier meltwater in Antarctica - MAT-05 | ecosystem: Environmental > Aquatic > Freshwater > Ice > Liftoff microbial mat | place...
CTGCCGGGCGGCTGGAACAGCGCGAAGTACTCCACGTACTCCTGCCCGCGACTGTCGAGGTTGTTGGTGTTCACGCCCTCGACGTCGTTCGCCGCCCAGCGGATTGCGGTCGGCGTGTAGCCGCGCTGCGAGCTGTTGAGCACCTCGGACTGGCGGAGCTTGCACTGCTCCGTCTGCGTGCCGCCGGGGGTGTCGCACTTCGCTCCCTCGCAGTCGGTGATGTCTTCGTCCTCTTCGGCGCCCTCGTCACATGCACCGAACGACAAGCCGGTGCCGAGCAAGAGGGCGAAGGACAGGGATCGCGTACGAGAGTTCATGATCATTGGTCCGTAGTGCGTTGGGGGGTCGCGAGGTCGGGCGCTCTCGACTACTCGAGCACGCAGGTCGTCGGGTTGAGCTTCGCCGAGGTGGGCACGTTCAGGCTGTCTTGGGGCAGCGTCGCCGGGAACTCCACCACCTGGAGCTGACGCACTTGGCTGCGAGCGAGCGAGACGACCTTGTTCGCGTCGGCGAAGAACTCGGCCTCGGGACGCGCCGAGCAGGCGGCGAAGAACGTAGCGACCGCCTCGCTGTGCTTCGTCGCGTCCTTCGTGTCCTTCAAGAAGGCCACGAACGTCGCCTCGGGCGTGCCGGCCGCCGGCGTCTTCAGCTTCGCGACGAAGCCGTCGCGGATCTTCTTCGGCAGGCTCTTGACCGCCTTGCCGGTGCTCGTCGTGAGCTTGCCGAGGGTGGTCGGCGCCTGGTCGAGCAGGCGGCAGCGCGCGTCGGAGAAGAGCGGACGGGTCATGTCGATCGCGAGCACGTCCTGCTTGAAGCCCTCGTCGATGACCTTCAGCTCGACGAGCTTGTCGATGTAACTCTGGTCCTCGCGGGAGACGACCGGGAACGAGAACGCGAAGTGGGTGTCGACGACGCCCTTGCCGCTCTTGTTCTTGAGCTGCGCGCCGTTGTTGCCGACGATGACCTGCTTCGCGGTCTTGAGCTGCGCGTCGTAGCTCGCGTCCGACACGGAAACGCTGCCGAACCCGAGACGGCTGTCCACGAGCGCGGAGCCGGGAACCTCGCCCGGCTTGCTGCCCGACGACGACGTCGCGCTCTCGATGTTGATCTGCACCGTACAGAACAGCGGACGCAGGACCTTCTTGAGGTCGTTGGTCGCGAGCAGTGCCTTGGTGTGCTCGGCGAGGATCGCCGCGTTACCCTCGTCGACGATGCCTTCGAGCTCGATGCCGTCGGTCTTCGTGCCGAGATCGTCATGCTTGTCGACGAGCGCGTCGGCGCCCGGGGTGGTGGTGTCGCCCTCCCAGTGCACCCACGGCGCCGCGAGCTCCTTCATGATGAGCTTGCCGCTCGGGTGGCAGCCGTCGCAGCGCGACTCGCCCTCACCCGTGAAGAACTGCGTCGAGTCGCCGAAGTGATTGATCTGACCGCCCGTGACCTCGTAGTAGTTGAAGAGCTTTTTGGTGCGGTCGAACGCGATGACTTCGACGTTGCCGGACAGCGTCTTTTGCGTGCTGGTGACGCCAAACGTCGAGAAGAGCAGCTCGAACGCCGAGCGGTCGCCGCACTGCCGCGTCGTCACGACGCGGTAGCTGTCGGCCTTGCCCATGACCTGCGCGGTCTCGGTGACGACCGCGGAGCGGATGCCGTCGCGCACGCCTTCGCAGTTCTCGTTGTCCACCTCGCGGAGCTTCGCCATGACCTCGCCGTGGGTCGTCGGACACTCGGCCTCGTCGCCCTCGGCCTGCAGCACGAGCCGCGCGAACACGTCGCCGAGCTCGGAGAGATCCGCCTGCTCCTCGCCCTCGTCGCCGAGGCTCTTGTCGAACACCTTGCCCGCACAGATGCCCTTGTCCGCAAGGTTGTCGCCCTTGCCTCCGCCGCCACCGCCCTCGTCCTCGCCGTCTTGTTCGGCGCAGGCCAGCGAGGTGGAGAAGAACGCGAGCGAGAGAGCGGTGCGGAGCGTGCGTGCCATGGGTCAGGTACTCGTAGGCTTAGGTGGGACATCTGCCCTTTTGGTTCACGTTCCACTTGCTACTTTCGGCATGCTGTCTGCTTGGGGGGCGCGAGGCCCCTGACGTTTCGGGTCGAAACGTCGGGGTAGCTCACACGCCCTTGGCGCGATGAACGGCCGTGGCTCCGCTGCTACCGCACCGTGATGGGCCAGACGTTCTCGTGACCCGTCGTGTCGCGGATCCGAACCCAGGCGATGAGATCCCCGCCGCCGGTCCGCAAAACCCCGCGGAGCTCGCCGAGCACGGTGCCGAGCGCGGTCAAGTCGTCGACCTCACGACCGAGCATCCCGAGGATGACGCCGCCGTTGAGGCCTTGGCCATAGCGACCGAGGCCGCGCGCATCGACCGGCCCGATGATCGTCGGGCGGGTCGCGTCATGATCGAGGTGCACGCCGAGCAGGACCTCGGCGTCGATGAACGTCTGATCGCGCTCGGTCGCCGCGCCGATCTCGACGCGGACGCGCTCGACTTTGCCATCGCGGACGAACGCGACCTCGAGTCGCTCGCCGGGGTACGTCGCGCGTACCGAGTCGACGAACCACTGCGCGAGCACCACGCGGTCGGCCGCGCTCGACATCGCGTCGAGTCGAGCACCGCGGACCTCGACGAGCACGTCGTCGGTGACGAGCCCGGCCTTCTCCGCTGCACCACCTTCGATCACTCGAGCCACGACGAGGCCGGTCTGGTAGCCGAGCGCGGCGACCGATTGTGGCACGTCGCGATCGAGCCCGAGCTGGATCCCGAGCGCGCCGGCTCGGCGACCGCCTTCGTCGGTGATCGCCCGTAGGAAGCCACGCACGTGATCGACCGGCAGCGCGAACGCGATGCCCTCCGCCGTGCGATCGCGCGCCGCGACGATGCCGACGAGGCGCCCGTCGAGCGTGAACAACGGTCCACCCGAGTTGCCGACGTTGATCGCGGCGTCGAGCTGCACGAGCGGTGCGCTCGCGCCCGCGACACCGGTGCGATCGAGCGCAGCGACGATGCCCGACGCGACCGAGTGCGAGAGCCCGTTCGGATTGCCGATCGCGAACACGGCCTCGCCGACACGCAGCTGCGACGACTCGCCGAGCGTTGCGGCTTCGAAGATCTCGTCGGGATCGCCGGCGAGCCGCAGCACCGCGAGATCCTCGTCGCGATCTGCGACGACCACGACCGCCGCGACCTCGCGACCGTTCGCGAAGCGGGCGCGCACCGCCGGCGCTTGTCCGCTCGCCGCGGGCATCGCGTCGCCGACGACGTGCATGTTGGTGACGACCCAGCCGGCCGGATCCACGATGACGCCGGCACCTGCGCGGGTCGGTGTCCGCAGTGAGACCACCGACGCACGGGTGCGCCCGACCGCCTCGACGAGCGTCGGCGCAGGGGCGGACTCGACTGGCGCGGCGACAGGCACCGCCTCGATCGGCGCGGGCCGATGGGTCGCCTGCCCGAGCATGACGGCCACCGCCCCGAGCACGACGCCTGCGAGACCTGCGCTCGCGGCGAGCAGACCACCGCTTCTCGAGGGTGTCGGGGGCTGCGGAATGGGGTCGCCCATGGCGGCCGGCATACCGTAGCAGGCGCGCCGCGATTTCCTGCCGCACGGTCGGGTTTGACAGCCGCGGGCGGCGGCGCTAAGCACCCCTTCGAGTTCAGTTCAATTTGAAACGAACGGACGACAGCCCCGCCCCGTCCCCCGACGCCGTGCTCGCTCGAGCGCAGGACGAGCTGGCCGACGTGTTCGGCAACATCGCCGCGTTCTGGGGCTTCACCCGCACCCAGGGCCGCGTGTTCGGGCTGCTGTTCCTGTCGCCAGAGCCGCTCGGTCATGCCGAGATCCGTGCGCGCCTCGACGTGAGCGCAGGCTCGGTCAGCATGACGCTCACCTCGCTGCAACACTGGGGCGTCGTCGCTCGTCAGGGGCGCGAGTTCGTGGCCGAGACCGACTTCTGGCAGATCATCACCGGCGTCATGCGTCGCCGTGAGCGCGCGCAGGTCGACGATGCGATCGCCAGGGTGCAACGCATCATCGCTGCGCTCGCGGCCGCTCCGCAGACGCCGACCGTCGCGTTCGCGCGCGCCCGCATGGAACAGCTCGGCGATTTCTTCGAGCTGGGTCGACGATTTCTGGATGCATTCGTGTCGCGCACGCGGCTCTCGGGACTCCTGTCTTCGATCGCCCAACGTGCGGCGCGCTTTCCGGCACTGCTGAGGCACTGGGGGCAAGATGTCCGAGTTGGCTCGTGATTTTGCGATGAGCACCGCTGCGGCGGTCGCGGTCGCTCCCTCCCCCGCGGCAGCCGCTGTGCTGCACGACGCGCTCGGGCTCGTCGGCGACGACCTGGCACTCGCCGAGCGTGAGCTCGCACGATTGCTCGAGTCGCCCGTCGCCGTCATTCCCGATGTCGGGGGCCATCTCGCGTTTGCCGGCGGCAAGCGCTTCCGACCGCTGCTGACTTCGCTGTGTGCCCTCGCTGCGGAGTACCGCGAGCCGAGCCGCATCACGATCGCGGCGGTCGGCGAGCTGCTGCACACCGCGACGCTGCTGCACGACGACGTGATCGATCGCGGCGAGTTCCGTCGCGGCCGCCCGACGGCGCGCAGAAAGTGGGGTAACGGCATGGCCGTGCTGGTCGGCGACTACTGCCTCGCGCGCGCGCTGCAGGCGGTCGGTGCAACCGGCGAGATCGCGGCGATCCGCAGCATGTCCGACACGGTCGTGCGCATGGCCGAAGGCGAGGTCGCGCAGCTCGAGGCGTGTGGAGACCACACGCTCGACCGCGAGCGCTACGCGATGGTCATCGATCGCAAGACCGCTGCACTCGTCGCGTGGTGCAGCAGCGTCGCCGGCCTGCCCGACGCGCGCTTGGTCGGCGCGCTGCAGCGCTACGGCACCGAGCTCGGCTTCGCGTTCCAGATCGCGGACGACGTGCTCGACTTCCATCCCGCCGCCGCGAGCGGTCCCGGCGAGACCGGCAAGGAGCCCGGTCAGGATCTGCGCGATGGCAAGCTGACGCTGCCCTTGCTCCTCGCGTGCGAGGCCGACCCGCTGCTGCACGCACGCATGCGCGCGGCGATGCAGGGATCGTCGCCGATGCCCGCGCGCACGGCGGAGGCGCTGTTCGACGCGGTCGTCGCGACCGATGCGCTCGCCCGCGCATCCCGGATCGCGCTGCAGCACGCGGATCGGGCATGCGAAGCACTCGCCGCCCTGCCCTCGTCGCGCGCCCGTTCGGCGCTCGAGCACGTCGCGAGCTACGTCGTGCGGAGGAACCGATGAGCGCCGCACCGCAGCCGAGCGCGATCGCCGTCGTCGACGACCACGGCGCGCAGGTGCAGCGCATGTTCGGACGCATCGCGCACGGCTACGACCGGGCGAACCGCGTGATGAGCCTCGGCATCGACGTGCGGTGGCGACGTCGCGCCGTCGCCGACTTGCTCGCGCACGTACCGACCGATCGGATTGCGAAGGCGCTCGATCTGTGCGCCGGCACGCTCGACAGCACGCTCGCGATCCACGACCGCTTCCCGACCGCGACACTCGTCGCGGGTGACTTCGTCGCCTCGATGCTCGCGCACGGCGAGACGAAGCTCGTCGGCGCTGCGAAAGAGCACATCACCACGCAGGTGATGGATGCGCACGTGCTGCCGCTGCCGGACGCCGAGCAGGACGCGATCTTCTGCGCGTTCGGGATCCGCAACCTCTCCGATCTCGCGCGGGCGACCGCCGAGCAAGCGCGAGTGCTGCGGCCCGGCGGGCGACTCGTGGTGCTCGACTTCTTCAGGCCGCAGCGGTGGACGACGAAGCTCGTGCACGCGGTCTACAACAAGGGCGTGCTGCCGTGGGTCGGCTGGGCGGTCACCGGCGATCGCGAGGCGTATCGCTACCTGCCGCGCAGCATCGGCCGCTTCGACAGCACCGACGAGTATGCGACGCGTCTGCGCGACGCCGGCTTCGTCGACGTCACGGCCGAGTCGCTCACGCTCGGCATCGCATCGATCGTCCGCGCGACCCGAGGTCCCGCGTGACCGCGCGCCGCATCGTGGTCGCGATCACCGGCGCTTCCGGGAGCGTCTACCCGCGACGATTGCTGACGCTGCTCGCGGGGGCCAAGGGCGGCACGCTGCCGGGCGTGCCAGCGGATCCCGAGCTCGACGTGCACTGGATCGCGACGGCGAACGCGGGACTCGTGTGGCAGCAAGAGCTCGGCGAGCCGATGCCGCAGGTGATCGCCGGCGCGCGTCGGTGGGACCGTCACGATTTCTCCGCGCCGTTCGCCTCGGGCTCGAGCCCGGCCGACGCGGTGATTGTCGCGCCATGCTCGATGAGCACGCTCGCGCGCGTCGCCCACGGCGGCGGTGACGACCTCACGAGCCGCGCGTGCGAGGTCGCGCTCAAGGAGCGCCGCACGCTCATCCTGCTCGTGCGCGAGACGCCGCTGTCGCTCGTGCACCTGCGCAACATGGTCGCGGCCACCGAGGCCGGTGCGATCGTGCTGCCCGCGATTCCCTCATTTTATGGTGCGGTCGGCTCGCTCGAGGCGGCGATCGACACCGTGGTCGTGCGCGCGCTCGATCGCGCAGGCGTGCCGTTGCCGCTCGTGCGGCGCTGGGGAGAGAGCTCATGAACGAACGAACCGTCGCGCACGCCGCCGAACCGCTCGGCGATGCCGTCCCCGTGCCGGGCACGCCGTCGGCCGATGTCTTGCTCGCACTCGTCGACGAGCCGCTGCTCGCCGCTGCACGCGGTCGGGCGCGCCGCGAGTCGCTGCACGGCCGCGAGATTCGCATCGTCGCACGCGAGACGATCGTGACGCCGGAGCACGCGCTCGTCGTGTCCGCCTCGTCGACGTCGACGCTCACGCACTGGCCCGCGAGCCGCGGCGGCCTGCAAGAAGGCGATCACGCGGTGATCCAGATCGGCGCCGCGCCGGCCGAGCGCGAGCGCTGGGTGCGTTGGCTGCTCGAGCTGTCGCGCGCCGAGCTCCCACGCTGCAGCATCGCGCCGTGCTCGAGCACCGCCGCCGGGCTGCATCCGCTGTGGTGCATCGCCGTCGCGCGCCTGTGCCTGCCGTCGCAGGTCACCATCGAAGCCCGCCACGACGTGCTCGGCATCCGGCTCGCCCAGATCGCGCTCGGCTTCGGTGCCGACGTGCTGTCGGGCCCCGTCGACACCGATCGTCACTTGCCGCTGTGCGGCGTCACGCGCCCCGACGAGGCGACCGCGACCGGACTCGCGACGCTGGTTCGTCACGCCGGGCTCGTGCCCGTGCTCGAGGAGACCCGATGACCACCGACGCTCGTCTCGCCATGATCGAGCGCAAGCTCGACGATCGCACGCCCTTGTCGTTCGACGATGGCGTATGGCTGTACCGCCTGCCCGACCTCTGCGCGCTCGGCAGCCTCGCGAACCGCGTGCGCGAGCGGATGCACGGCGATCGCACGTACTTCAACATCAACTTCCACATCAACGCGACCAACGTCTGCCACGCGGACTGCAAGTTCTGCTCATTCGCGCGGCTCGAGCCCGGCATGCCGCAGGCGTACACGATGTCGCTCGACGAAGTGCGCGGCAAGCTCATCGAGCGTCGCGGCCAGCCGGTCACCGAGATCCACATCGTCAACGGGCTGCACCCGACGCTGCCGTGGTCGTACTTCACGGACACGCTGCGCGTGCTGAAGGCGGAGCGGCCCGACATCCACCTCAAGGCGTACACCGCGGTCGAGATCCACGACTTCGCGGTGCGCTACGACATGAGCTACGAGCAGGTGCTGCGCGAGCTCGTCGACGCGGGCCTCGGCAGCCTGCCCGGTGGTGGCGCGGAGATCTTCGCGCCGCGCGTGCGCAATAAGATCTGTCGCGACAAGGCGACGGGCGACCAGTGGCTCGAGATCCATCGCACCGCGCACCAGCTCGGGCTGCGCACGAACTGCACGATGCTGTACGGCACGATCGAGACGCTCGAGGAGCGCGTCGATCACATGATGCGACTGCGCGCGCTGCAGGCGGACACCGGCGGCTTCCAGACGTTCATCCCGCTGTCGTTCCATCCCGACGGCAACGATCTCGGCAAGCTGCCACCGCCGACCGGCATGGACGATCTGCGCACGTACGCCGTCGCGCGGCTGATGCTCGACAACATCGCGCACATCAAGGCGTACTGGATCATGCTGGGCATCAAGGCCGCCCAGATCGCGCAGAGCTTCGGCGCCGACGACATCGACGGCACCGTGCAAGAAGAGAAGATCTATCACATGGCCGGTGCCGCGACGCCGCAGATCCTCGCGCGCGTCGACCTGGTTCGGCTCATCCGCGAGGCCGGTCGGCACGCCGTCGAGCGCGACACGCTGTACAACGTGCTGTGGGAGGACGACGGATCGCCGCTGCCGGGGATCCGCGTCGATGCGAGCGTGCCGTACTCGTCGGGGGACGCGCGCAAGCACCTGCCGATCGCGACCGGAGGTGCCGCATGACGACGCCACTTCACGTGCTCGGGGTCTCGTTCCTCAATGCGCGTCCGCTCGTCGCGCCACTGCGTAGCGATATCGCGACGTGGCCGGACGGCACGCCGCTGTTCGCGCTCGCCGAGGCGCTGCCGAGCGCCTGCGCCATCGCGCTCGCCGAGGGCCGCTGCGACGTCGCGCTCGTGCCCGTCGCGACGTTGCTCGATCATCCCGAGTGGGAGGTCGTGCCCGACGTCGCGATCGCGTGTCGCGGTGCGGTGCAGACCGTGATCGTCGCCGCCGAGCGGCCGCTCGAGGATCTCGCGCGCATCTGCCTCGATGATGCATCGCGCAGCTCGGCGCTGCTGTTGCGCGTGCTACTCGCGGCGCGCGGACTCTCGCCGGTGCTCGAGACGGTGCCGCACGGCGAAGGTGCGGCGCGGGTCGGCGGCGACACCGGTGCGCTCGTGATCGGCGACGCTGCGTTCGGCCTCGCGGGTCGCTTCGCGCACACCGTCGATCTGGGCGCACAGTGGTTCCACGCGACCGGCCTGCCGATGGTGTTCGCGGTGTGGGCCGCGCGGCCGGGCTGCCTGCAGCCCGAGCACCTCGCGGCGCTGCGATCGGCGAAGGACAAGGGCCTGCGCCACATCGAGGAGTACGCGCGGCAGTACGCGAGCGAGCGCAGCGGCACCGAGCCCGCGCTGCCCGAGTCGCACTACGCCGCCTATCTGCGCCGCGCGATCCGCTACGGCCTCGACGCGTACGAACGCGAAGGCATGATCGAGTACCTCAGCCAGGCGAGCGCGCTGCTCGGCCGCACGCATGGCGACGACGACGACGCGCTGCACGTGCGCTTCGCTGATGCCGGCTACGCACCGCTGCGACCGGCGCGGGCGCCCTCGCCGAGCGTCACCACCGCGAGCGACGCGCTCGCCCGCGCGGCCCGTGGCGAGCGCCTGTCGCTGCGCGAGGGCCTCTTGCTGTACGACGAGGCCGACCTGCTCGAGCTCGGCCGCGCCGCCGATGCCCGCCGCGCTGCGCTGCATCCCGAAGGCATCGTCACGTACATCGTCGATCGCAACGTCAACTACACGAACGTCTGCACGGCGCGCTGCAAGTTCTGCAACTTCTACACGCCACCGGGGGGTCCGGGCGGCTACGTGCTCAGCCGGGAGATCCTCGACGCAAAGTTCCGCGAGACCGAGGCGCTCGGCGGCGTACAGATCCTGCTGCAGGGCGGACTGAACCCGGAGCTCGGCCTCGCGTGGTACGAGGATCTGTTCCGCTGGACGAAGGCGAGCTTCCGCCTGCGCCTGCACGCGCTGTCCCCGACCGAGATCATCCACCTCGCGAACCTCGAGGATCTCAGCGTCCGCGAGGTGCTCGTGCGCCTGCGCGCCGCGGGCATGGACTCGCTCCCGGGCGGCGGCGCCGAGCTGCTGCACGACGAGATTCGCAATCGCATCTCGCCGTTCAAGAACACGACCGACGAGTGGCTCGAGGTCATGCGGCAGGCGCACATGCTCGGCATGAAGACGACCTGCACGATGGTGTTCGGCTTCCAGGAGAGCGGCGACCACATCCTCACGCACTTCGATCGCCTGCGTGGGCTGCAGGACGAGTCGCTCGCGCGCGACAACGGCGGCTGCTTCACCGCGTTCATCACGTGGCCGTTCCAGGCCGAGGGCACGCGGCTCAAGCTGCGCGACGACACCAGCGCGTGGCGCTACCTGCGACTGCAATCACTCGCGCGGCTCTACCTCGACAACATCCCGAACATCCAGGTCAGCTGGCCGACGCTCGGTCCCGAGATCGGCGAGGTCGGTCTGCGCTTCGGTGCGAACGACTTCGGCTCGGTGATGATCGAGGAGAACGTCGTGTCGCAGGCCGGTGCGCACTTCATGCTCACCGCCGAGCAGATCGAGCACCACATCCGCCAGGCCGGCTTTCGTCCGGCGCGGCGCAACATGCAGTACGAGCTGATGGAGTCGCGGGTGTGATCCACCAGATGCGGGCGTTCGGCCAGCTGGTGAAGCTGAGCCACACGATCTTCGGACTGCCGTTCGCGCTCGCCGCGACCGCGCTCGCGCATCGTCAGGCGATCGCGATGGGCGAGCGCGGCCTCGACGTGCTCCGCGTCGTGTGGATCGTGCTCGCGTTCGCCGGTGCACGCGCAGCTGCGATGGGCTTCAACCGCATCGTCGATCGCCGCTTCGACGCCGCGAATCCCCGCACCGCCGATCGCGAGCTGCCGCGCGGCGTGATCTCGCTTTTCGCCGCGTGGACGCTCACCGCGGTGTCGGCCGCGATCTTCATAGGCGCTGCGGCGATGCTCGGCCCGCTGCCGCTGCTGCTCGCGCCGGTGTGCCTCGTCGTCGTGCTCGGCTACAGCCTGTTCAAGCGCTTCTCGTGGTCGAGCCACCTCGTGCTCGGCCTCGCGCTCGCACTCGCGCCGGGCGGGGCGTGGATCGCGGTCACCGGCAGCTTCGCCGGCGCCGCGGTGCCGACCGCGCTGATGGTCGCGGTCGCGACGTGGGTCGCTGGCTTCGACGTGCTCTACGCCCTGCACGACGAGGCATTCGACC
>Ga0105048_10017586_pt1 | contig 11029 bp, 11 predicted proteins | sample MAT05_FD_78382 | JGI IMG/M metagenome (GOLD analysis project Ga0105048, IMG submission 78382) | Freshwater microbial communities from Lake Fryxell liftoff mats and glacier meltwater in Antarctica - MAT-05 | ecosystem: Environmental > Aquatic > Freshwater > Ice > Liftoff microbial mat | place...
CCGCCAAGCCGCCAAGCCGCCAAGCCGCCAAGCCGCCAAGCCGGTGTGCCGGTGTGCCGATGACCGTGGTTGCGGGTCGAATGCACTTTACACTCTCGCTCATCACCGTTGAAGCTATGGTGACACCATGGCTGTTCGATATCCTTGGTTGTAAACTTTCGGTACGCGTGCCACAACCCGAATGGTAACCAACTCCCGCTGAGCGGCCCCGGTCTCGGGCACATCAACCGTCGCCTGTCGAACCCAGACCGTTCCGATGAACAGGATAGTCACGTTCGTCGACAATGTCGCCAGCAGGAACTGGAGTCGAAACGCAGCATGCCGGTACCTTCGCGCCCATGAGACCCGCCGAGATCGCCGCGCTGCTCCGTTTGGAGGTAGCTCTGGACCTGCGCCAGCGGGCGGCATGGGCGGGCATGCTGCTGTATGTGGTAAGCGCTGTTTACGTGGCGTATTTGGCGGTGAAAGGTGGCTTAGGAACGGCCACATGGAATGCGTTGTTCTGGATCATCCTGTTGTTCGCGGCGTTCAATGCGTTGGCGCGGTCGTTCCAGCGGGAGGATGCCGGGCGCCAGCTCTACCTGTACACGTTGGTGGATCCGCGCAGCGTGGTGCTGGCGCGTGCGTTGTACAATGCGGTTACCATGGTGGTGCTGAGCTTGCTGAGCTTGGTGGTCTACACCGTGCTGCTGGGCAATACGGCATTGGAAGAAGCCGATCTTGGGCAATTCGTGTTGGCGGTGGTGCTTGGCGGCATCGGTTTCGCGGCGGTGCTTACGTTGATCTCGGCCATTGCGGCACGGGCAGGCAACGGCATCGGGCTGATGGCGATCCTCGGCTTCCCTTTGGTGCTGCCGTTGCTCTTGTTGGTGATGCGCGTGAGCAAGCTGGCGTTGGACGGCGTGGCGTGGAGCGTGACGAGCACCTACTTCGGCGGGCTGGTGTTGCTGGACGTGATAACGATCACCTTGGCCTGGATCCTCTTCCCGTACCTTTGGCGGGATTGAAATGCGGTGCACCACCCCGGCCGTCGCCGGGGCTGGCTCCGGCACGGAGACACGGAGAAATACTGGTAACGGCTACTCGAAACGTGCTTGAGGTGGGTAATTCAGAAGGATGAGACAGTGGTGGTGGAAATTCCTGGCGGTGGCTTTGCTGCTGTTCGCATCCATTGCTGCGTTGCGGGTGCCCTTGGCTTCTGCTTTGGTGCATGTTTCGCCAGATAGGATCGCGCCCGGGCCGGTGGAGATCACCGTAACGGGCTACAATACCCGGTTCGCTATGGAAGAGGTGGTGTATCTGGAGAACGATGGTCAGCGCGTTTGTGCGAAAGGTGTAAACGTGATCGATGGAACACATCTGCAAGCCACCTTCCATATTCCCGCTGGAATGAAGGCGAACCTCACGGATATCCGTGTCGGTCGATTGACATACAAAGGAGCGCTGTTCACCGCAGGACTTGGCGCTGGCATAACCAGCGGTTCCTGTGGGCCGGGCACGACCAAGCTCGACATGACCGGCTTGGCATTTGTTTTTCCCAACCGCAGCATCCTCTACGAGAGCATCCGCAACCTCTGTTTCCATGTGCCGATGTGGTTCACGATGATCGTGCTGATGGCGATCTCGGTGTACAACAGCATCCGCGTGCTGGGATCCAATTCGCTGGTGCAGGACCAAGCGGCGGAACTGGCGGCGAAAGTTGGTCTGTTGTTCTGCTTCCTTGGCTTGATCACCGGCGCTGTGTGGGCACGTGCCACGTGGGGCGCATTCTGGACCAACGACGTGAAACTGAACGGTGCAGCCGTGACCGGATTGATCTACCTGGCCTACTTGGTGCTGCGTGGCTCTGTGCAGGATGCGCACAAACGCGCACGGCTTGCAGCGATCTACAACATCTTCGCGTTCGTGCTGCTGGTTCTCTTCCTCTTCGTGGTGCCGCGCCTCAACGCCGTTGACAGCCTGCACCCCGGCAACGGCGGTAACAGCGGCTTCAGTGACCTCGATCTGGACAGTCGCTTGCGCATGATCTTCTACCCGGCCGTATTGGGCTGGATCCTGCTGGGTGTCTGGATGTATGACCTTCGTGTGCGGGCCGCACGCCTCGCCGAAACGCTTGACCGATGAGAACATTCCTTTCGCTCTCCCTGTTGTTGATGTCAATCACCGCTTCGGCTCAGAACGCCGCGCCGACCTGGCTGGAAAGCACGCTCTACGGCAGCGGTAAGATCAACGCAGTGGTGGCCGTGGTGGCGGTGATCATCTTGGGCATCGGAGTGTGGATGTGGAACATGGATAAGCGCATCCGGCGCATGGAAGGCAAAGGGAAGTGAAAGTGGAGAGAACGTAGAAATGTGGAAAATGGAACAAGAAGAACAATGCGGAAATGGGTGAATACGGAAATGTGCTCCGGTCTCCTTGAACAACGGTTGATCGATAACGCCCCACATTTCCACATTCGCTCAGTTCCATATTCCTAGATCATGAAACGCTCCCACATTATCGCCATCGTGATCATCGCCGTCGCCGTCGGGGCGCTGGTGGGATCGCTCTACGACAGTAGCACTTACGCCGACCTGGACCAGGCCATCGCGAATCCCGGCAAGGAATACCATGTGGTGGGTACGCTGGACCGGTCGCAGGAGATCATCTACGAACCGAGCATGAACGCCAGCCTGACCACCTTCACCATGAAGGACCTGCAAGGGCGGGTGTGCAAAGTGCATTTGAACAAGGCCAAACCACAGGATCTCGAGCGCAGTGAGCGCCTGGTGTTGATCGGCGAAGCCAATGAGAACGGCGATTTCGAAGCGCGGGACATGCTGATGAAATGCCCGAGCAAGTACAACGAGGAGAACAAGGTGAACGGGTGAGGAGGCTGCGCTATGCCTGATGATAGACTGTCTTATGTCACTGGGCCCAAGCAACGCGTATTGGCATTAGACATAGTTCAACCAGCATAAGACCTCAGGAGAACGCCACATGATCGACTACGTCGGAGAACACCTTTGGGCGGGGCACTTGGGCCACACCTTGGCCATTGTTTCGCTGGTGGGTGCAGCGTTGGGCACGCTGGGGTATTTCCTCGGCGTCACATGGAAGTCCGTGGAATGGGCGAACCTGGGACGGATCGGATTCAGGCTGCATTCGGTGGCGGTAGTAGGCATCGTGATCACGTTGTTCACCATGCTGTTCAACCACTGGTTCGAGTACGACTACGTATGGAAGCACAGCAACCTGGCCATGCCGATGAAGTACATCGCCAGTTGCTTCTGGGAAGGGCAGGAAGGCTCTTTCCTGCTGTGGACGTTCTGGCACATGGTGCTGGGGAACATCCTGATCATGCGCGCCAAGGACTGGGAAGCTCCGGTGATGACGATCGTGGCGTTGGTGCAGGTCTTCCTCGCGTTCATGCTGTTAGGCATCTACTTTGGTGATGTGCGGTTGGGCAGCAGTCCGTTCTTGTTGATCCGCGAGTTGCCGGAGAACATCGGCTTGCCGTGGACGGGCATGGCAACGTACCTCAGCGCGATCCCGCAATTCGCCGATGGCCGTGGCTTGAACCCGCTGTTGCAGAATTACTGGATGGTGATCCATCCGCCCACGTTGTTCCTGGGCTTCGCCTCAACATTGGTCCCCTTCGCTTACGCGATAGCAGGCCTGTGGCGGCGTGACAAACAAGGCTGGATCACGCCTGCCCTGCCGTGGACCTACTTCGGGATCATGATCCTGGGAACAGGCATCCTCATGGGCGGCGCTTGGGCGTACGAGGCTTTGAGCTTTGGCGGTTTCTGGGCATGGGATCCCGTGGAGAACGCATCGTTGGTGCCATGGATCACGCTCGTTGGGGCGGGCCACTTGATGCTGGTGAACAAGCGGAAGCCCACGGCGCTCTTCAGCGTATTTCTGATGACGCTGATCACCTTTATCCTCATCCTTTACTCCACCTTCCTCACGCGCAGTGGCGTGCTGGGTGATACCAGCGTACACAGCTTCACGGGCGACGGTATGCTGCCCGCGCTCGTGCGTTTCCTGTTGGTCTTCATCGCGATCAGCGCAGCTATGCTGCATCCACAGCGATCACAGCGTTGGTTCTACGTGGGCATCTCGCTGGCACTCCTGATCATCGGCATCGCGCTGGAAAAGGAAGTACCCGCGATCCTGCTCTTCGGCGCCGTAACGGTGGTCCACATGGTACAAGCGTACCGCATCGATTTCACCAGCAAGGAACCGGAGGAGTCGCTCTGGTCGCGCGAATTCTGGTTGTTCATCGCGTCGCTGGTGTTGTTGTTGAGCGCGGCGCAGATCACCTTCAGTACTTCGGTACCGGTATTCAACATCCTCCTGGAACCATTCGGTAGCGCGTTCGCGTGGTTGGGAGAAAAGACGGGCAGTGCGTTCATTGCCGGTCTCGCCGATGCCAAACTGGCGCCTCCGGGCAAGGCGATCGAACACTACAACAAGTGGCAGGTACCGTTCGCATTCATCATCACTATGCTGGTCGCTTTCACGCAGTATTTGCGCTGGAAGGATAGCGATCGCAAGAAATTCTTGCGGCAGATCGGGCTATCCTTCGTGCTGGCCATCGGCGTCACCGTTGTTGCCGTGCTGGTGCTGGACTACACCTTGGCCGAACTCACGTTGGTAGCGCTGCTCTTCTCGGCATCCTTTGCTTTGGTAGCGAACCTGCTCTACATCCCTTCGGTGTTGAAAGGCAACTTGAAGAACGCCGGTGCATCCGTTGCGCACGTTGGTTTCGCACTGGTGATGTTAGGTGCGCTGATCAGCAATAGCCGCCAAAAGGAAGTGAGCCGTAACACCGGCGACATGGACCTGCGCTTCCTGAACGAAGGTTTCGACAACAACGAGGACCTGCTGCTGTACCGTGGCGACACTGTTCGGATGGGCGAGCACTTCATCCACTACAAGGAGAAGACACAGGACGGCGTGGACATGCACTACGCGATGGACTACTTCGCCGTGGGACCGCGCACCTACAAGACCGGTGATACCGCACGTGTGGGTGACATGTTGTTCCGCGCCAAGGATGCGCACACGGCGGGCAAGTTCTTCTTGGAGGACCAGCCTGCGCATTGGGAACCCTTGGAGGAATTCACGCGACGTGCTCTTTGGCATGCCACGGAATGGAGCTCGGCGACACCCGGTGAGCGCGTCTTCGGCCTATCACCGTTCGTGCAGATCAATCCGCGTTTCGGCAACGTGGCCGAACCCAGCACGAAGCACTGGCTGCAACGCGACCTGTACACCCACGTGCGCTATGCCGACATGGCCCTGGCCAGCGACACGGCGGATGACCTGTGGATGCCGGACCGCCTGTACGATAAGGTGGTGGGCGATACGATCATCACGCCTACGGCAATGGCGATCGTGGATAGCGTGACCATGGTGGCGGACAGCGTCGTGAAGCAGCGCTTGGGCGACCGGTTCGTGGTGTACACGGCGCACATCCGGGTACGCGACCTGTACCAGCGCGATCGTTGGTTCCTGGCCGAGCCCATCGTGATCTATGCCGATGGCCAGCCAGTAGCGGGCAAGGCGGCGGAACTGGATGCACTACGGATCAAATACGGCCTAGCGACCATTGAACGCACCACTACGCCGAGCATGGGCCACAGCGGTCCCATTCCGGGCGGCGGCAAGGAGGCGTGGAAGATCGGGCTCAACGTAGCGGAGTCCGAATTCCTAGTGTTGCAAGCGATCGTTTTCCCGGGGATCAACATCCTGTGGATCGGTTGCGTGCTGCTGTTCTTGGGCACTTTGATGGCGGTGTGGCAACGTGTGAAGCGATAACTTCGGGTGTGCGTTCACTCCTCTTCCTTCTACTTCTCTTCCCGCTTATCGGTATAGCGCAAACGACGATGTGCGTGGCGCTGGATCCCATCGTACACACGATCCAACGCATCGATCTTTACAATACGGACGATGCCCAAGCGCGTATCGCGGATCTTGATCTATCCAGTTGCGCGCAAGCGGATTCATTGCACGAACTCGCGCCCCAACTGATCGCCGTGATGAACGCAATGGACGACCACCACGGACACATCATGCTGGATGGACGGCCCATTGCGTGGATGACCGATGATACCTACACCAACCGCGATGACCAACGCGCACCGGACCAACAATTCTGGAGCGAGGTGCAGCAAGGGCGCTATGGATATGAAGCCTCGATGCGCGGCAAGAACATCGGGTATCTGCGCATTCCGGCAGTGAACGGTGGTGATCTGCAGGAGACCGCGCAGCGCTTCCGTCACGGGCTGGACAGCTTGGTCTCTGCTGGTGCTGAACGCTGGATCATCGATCTGCGCGTGAACAGTGGTGGCAACATGTGGCCCATGCTCGAAGCCTTGTCGCCCTTGTTCCCCGAGGGTCGTGCGGCGACGACCGTGGACCGGCACGACGGCCTTTTCGCGGCGTATGAATTCCATCAAGGCCACTTCGAACGCGACGCTTACCGGATGATCGAACTTCCCGTTGGTGCGGATCGATCCCAAGATCCCGTGGTCGTGCTGGCCGGTCGCTACACAGCGAGTTCCGGTGAAGCCGTAGCCGCCTGTTCCATCGACCGCGCGAAACTGTTCATCGGGGAGACCACGGCTGGCTACGCCACGGAAACGGGCTGGACAGTGCTATACGATCGAGTTGCGTTGAGCATTTCGGAAAGCGTGTTCATCGGACCGGATGCGTCGCAGTTCCGGCATGGCATCGGCACGACGATCGAGATCCCTCAACCAAAGCCGACATTCGATGAAGAGGACCCGGCGATCAAGGCGGCACTCGCGGAACTGATCGAACGCTGACCTATGACAAAGATCCTCATCATCGGTACCGGCCGCGCCGCTTTCCACGTGGGCCACGCTGTGCTGAACACGGGGAACGAACTCTTGGGCATCGTCGGCCGCGATCTCACCAAGACCACGGACCTCGCGGATGAATTGGGCTGTGGCGCTTACAGTTTTGGTGCTACACTCCCGGCCGCCGATGTGATGCTGATCGCCGTGAGCGATGATGCGATCGCCGATGTCGCCGCGCACATTCCCATTTCGGACGCCGTTGTGGTGCATACGAGTGGTGCCAGCGATATGGACAAACTAGCACCGCATGTGGACCGCGCCGTGTTGTGGCCGGTGATGACCCTTAGCCCCGGCACACCGATGGACTTCCGCAAGATCCCGCTAGTGATCGATGCGAATACCGAACACGCCAGAAAAGTGGTGCTGGCTCTTGCTTCCGGGCTGAGCGACCATGTTACCGCGTTGGACCATGCGGCACGCGAACTGGTCCACGCAGCGGCGGCGATCAGCATCAATTTCCCCTTGTACTTGTTGGGCGCCGCACAACGACTGCTGACCGAACGCGGGATCGACCCGTCGCTGCTGATGCCTTCCTTCGCAGCCATGGCCGCCAAGGCCGCAGCCATAGGTCCGGAAGCGGCACTCACCGGTCCCGCTCGACGTGGCGATATAGGGACCGTTCGTCATCATCTCGAATGCTTGGCGCACGATGCCGAACTTCGCGCCGCCTACGCCCTTCTCAGCAGCATGATCCTGCGGGCATACGGCCATCCGGACCATGAGCGATAAGACCTACAAAGAGCGGCTCGCAGCACTCACCACCTTCATCTTCGATGTGGACGGGGTGTTCACGGACAACCGGAACCTGCTGATCCCCGGCATCGATCCGGTGAGGACCTTCCACACGCGCGATGCCTATGCAGTACAACACGCGGTAAAGGAAGGCCTGCGCATCGTCATCATCAGCGGTGGGCGCAGTGAAGGCGTGCGGCAGAGCCTTGGACGCATGGGGGTGAAGGAGATCAACCTCGGCACTGTGAACAAAGTGGAGCTCTTCGACCGTTTGGTGAGCGAAGGGCTGGACCCGGCGCGCACGGCATACATGGGCGATGATATCCCCGATCTACGCGTGATGCACCGTGTGGGTTTTCCGTGCTGTCCGTTCGATGCCGCGCCCGAGATCAAGACGATAAGTGCCTTCGTGAGCCACGCGAAAGGCGGCGAAGGCTGCGTACGCGACCTGTTGGAGCAGGTGATGAAAGTGCAAGGCAAATGGTTGACGGAAGCGGCGCACACCTGGTAGCATGAAGGACTTCATCCGGCTCACACGCCCTTCCAACCTGTTGATCATCGCGGGCACCATGGTCGTGATGCGGTACGGCGTGATCGGCGGCAACCTGGAGCGGGGCCTCTATCAGTTGATCGCGGAAGTGGGCGGCGCCGAACGTGCCGACCTTGCCTTGCCAGCGGGTTTCGGACCGCAGATGCCGTTGCTGCATTTCATCCTGTTGGTCCTGAGCACCGTACTGATCGCGGCCGGTGGCAACATCATCAACGACTACTTCGACACACGCATCGACCGTATCAACAAGCCGGACGGTGTGATCGTGGGGCGCACCGTGAAGCGTCGTGTGGCAATGACCGGACACGCTGTGCTCAGTGGACTGGGCTTGCTGCTCGGGGCCATCGTTGCGTGGCGCAGCGGCCTGTTGCAATGGGCTGCTATCCCGGCGTTCGCGATCGGTGCGTTGTGGACCTACAGCACCACGTTCAAGCGACGGTTGAGCGTGGGCAACGGTCTGGTCGCGGTGCTCACCGCACTGGTGCCGCTCACCGTTGGTCTGTACGAACTTCCCTTGATGCAGCGAGCTTTTGTCGAACCGTGGATCGTGGGCCTACCCAGCGGCGAGCAGTACGAGATGGTACCGGTCTTCCGCGAACTGTGGTATTGGATCCTTGGCTTTGCGGCCTTTGCGTTCTTGAGCACACTGGTTCGTGAGTTGCAGAAGGATATGGCCGATGTGAAGGGCGATGCTGCGGACGGTTGCCGCACCATCCCGATCGTCTGGGGCATGAAATGGGCCCGGGTCCTCGCCCTGTCGTACATCGGGGCGATCATCTTGTTGCTGCTGTTCCTGCGTTGGCAGATCCTGCGGGATAGTCTCACGTACTGGTACATCGGCATCGCGGTCATCGGTCCGTTGCTGCTCTCGGCGGGCTTCACCTACCAGGCGCAAAGCCGAGCTGAACACATCCGCGCCGGCATGATCATGAAAGTGGCGATGGTGATGGCGGTAGGTTACGCACTATTGATCCGTTACATCCCATGATCGGAGCTCTGATAGGGCAAAGTCGCATGAGCACCTGTCCACACGAGCAGATGACCGCATGATGTCTCCTCCCCTTTTTCCTTGGCGCCTGATCCTCTCGTCCGTATCGCCACGTCGTCGCCAGTTGTTACAGGGCTTGGACCTCCCCGTGGAGATCACCAGCGTGGACATTGACGAGACACCGCCGCTTGGTATGCCCAACGACCAGGTCGCCGAGCATCTCGCACGAGCAAAAGCCGAAGCATGGACGGGTACGCTCGCGTCGGACCAAGTATTGATCACGGCGGACACTACGGTGGTGATCGGTGACCACCTATTGAACAAACCCGTGGATACCACCGACGCACGACGGATGTTGACGCAATTGGCCGGAAGTACGCACCGCGTGATCACCGGTGTATGCTTGCGCACGGCAACAGGTACGACCAGTTTCGCCGATACGGCTGAGGTCACCTTCGCACCGCTCAATGCTGCTGAGATCGCCTATTACGTGGAACGCTATTCCCCGTTGGACAAAGCCGGGGCGTATGGCGTTCAGGATTGGATCGGATACGTGGCAGTGGAGCGCATCAACGGAAGTTTCTACACCGTCATGGGACTACCGCTGCACAGGGTCTACGCCGCACTGCGGGACTTGCCAACGCCAGTATCGTGATATCGTAGACTTGTGATCAGAATGCGGGGTCCCATCCGCAAGAAACTTCTACAATGCTTCAGCACCCGACCCCTCGCCTTCTCCCATTTCTCTTGTTGTTGCCGATCACCGCAAAGGCGCAGAACCCATTGCCCAAGCCCGGTGACGTCTACTTCACCGCTAGCAGCGAATGGATCTTCTCAGTACCGGTCATGGACGTGCGTGGCTCCGACAAGGGCGGTGTCGTGCGGTTCTCGCCCTTCTTCAATGCCCAAGGGATGCTGAACTACGACCTGAGCAGTTCCTTCGGCACGTTCGTAGGCCTATCCATCCGCAACCAAGGGTTCATCTATCAAGTGCCGGACACGTCGCTCCGGTTCAAGTTCCGAACGTACAACGTCGGTATCCCGATCGGCTTCAAGGTGGGCAAGATGAACAAGACCTTGGTCTTTGCGGGGTATGAATTGGAACTGCCCTTCAACTACAAGGAAAAACGGTTCGAGAACGAGAAGAAGGAAGAGACGTTCAACGTGTGGTTCAGCGACCGCACGGAGAACATCTTCCATTCCGCATTCATCGGTTTTCAAGGCCCCGGCGGCGCGACGTTGACCATACGGTATTACTTGACGAACTTCCACAACACCGACTTCACGGAGGATAAGGCTGGGGTGGTCTACAAACCCTATGACGGCCTTAACGCCAACATTCTTGCCATATCCCTCGGCTTCGGCTTGTTCGATGCGGGCAAAATGTCCCGTTCCGGCGAGCGGCCGAAAGCGCCAACAGATATCCAAACGAGGCTCTTCTAGTGAAGCTCGGCTTGCATTGGTCGCGGTGAGGGCAGGTAGTAACCATTCGGCTTCCGTGCTTGCAGGGTCATGAACGAACCGTGGCCGTACCTTCGGCGACGAACACATGCGCAAGACGATCCTCCTCCCCGTAGCTCTTTTCGGCAGCCTCTGCTGCATCGGTCAAACCACGAAAGAGGGCTACGCCTTGAGTTGGGCCCATACCCTTACCGTTGTGCCGGATACCTTGGTGAACGGCACCTTCAAACTTCCCGCCCATACCATTACGATCTTCGAATCGGATGCCAGCACGGCGCTCGATCTGTGGAAGGCCGACTTCAAGACCATGAGCACGGAAGTGTCGGGATCCAAGCCCATGAAAGCGATCGGTGCGGTGCAACCCACGATCGCCGAGGGACCGATCATGGTGTTGGCCCAAAGTACCACTGACAAGAAAGCCGGTTC
>Ga0105048_10017590_pt1 | contig 11027 bp, 6 predicted proteins | sample MAT05_FD_78382 | JGI IMG/M metagenome (GOLD analysis project Ga0105048, IMG submission 78382) | Freshwater microbial communities from Lake Fryxell liftoff mats and glacier meltwater in Antarctica - MAT-05 | ecosystem: Environmental > Aquatic > Freshwater > Ice > Liftoff microbial mat | place...
CACGCTCTCTCCCGTTAGGGACGCTTCCAGAGTATGAAGTTCGACCGTTTCCACCAGCTTCGCGTCGGCGGCTACGGCATCACCCTCAGCGATGACCAGCAGATCCCCAGGCACCAGATCCCGGCTCGGGACCCGCGCTGGTTGACCGTTGCGAATCACCGAAACCTCCGGAGCCGCCATGGCCCGGAGCGCCGCCATCGCCTGCTCGGCTTTCCCCTCCTGCACCAGCCCCAGCGCCGCGTTCATCACCACAATCGTCAAAATCACCAATGATTCATACGGCCATGCCGCTTCCCGCTCCACGTACCAGACCACTGCCGAAACAGCGGCCGCACCCATCAAAAGCAATACCAGCGCATCCTTGAACTGGGCCGCGGCACGTTTCCAAAACGGCGTTGCGCCGGCTGTCTCCAACTCATTCCAGCCGAACTCCCCGCGCTTCGCGGCAACCTCGGAATCGTTCAAACCGGCTTGGTCCGGCATATTAGTACGGCCACTTCCAGTCGCGAATTTCCGGAAGATCGTCGCCATACTCGACGATGTACCGTTTGTGCTCCGCCAGTTTGTCGCGGAGGAACTGTTGCGTGTGCCCGGCCACATTTCGTAGTCGCGGGACGCGATCGATCACGTCGCTTGCCAAATGATACCGGTCCAGGTCATTCAGGACGGTCATATCGAAGGGCGTGGTGGTGGTGCCCTCCTCCTTGAACCCTCTCACGTGTAAGTTTGCGTGATTGTGCCGCCTGTAAGTGAGACGGTGGATCAGTGTCGGATAGCCATGGTAGGCGAAGATGATCGGTTTGTCGGTAGTGAAAATGGAATCGAACTCGCGGTCGCTCAATCCGTGCGGATGTTCGGAAGCCGATTGCAGCGTCATCAGATCGACAACATTGACCACGCGAATCCGCATATCCGGGACCTGTTGCCGCAGCAAATCGACGGCAGCCAGCGTTTCCAATGTGGGAACATCGCCGGCGCACGCCATCACAGCGTCTGGCTCCTGGCCGGCGTCGTTGCTGGCCCAGGTCCAGATTCCAATCCCCGCCTCACAGTGCCGCTCGGCCGCCGCCATATCCATCCACTGCAATTCGGGCTGCTTTCCAGCGACGATCAGATTGATGCAATTCCGGCTCCGCAGACAATGATCCGTGACGGAAAGCAGCGTATTCGCGTCGGGCGGAAGATAGACTCGCACGATGCCGGCCTTCTTATTAACCGCGTGATCGATAAACCCTGGATCCTGGTGACTGAAGCCATTATGATCCTGCCGCCAAACGTGCGAAGTTAGTAAGTAGTTCAACGACGAGATTGGCCGGCGCCAAGGTATGTCTTCGCACACCTTCAACCATTTAGCGTGTTGATTGAACATTGAGTCGATGATATGGATAAAGGCCTCGTAACACGAGAAGAGACCGTGCCGTCCAGTCAACAGATATCCCTCCAGCCAGCCCTGGCACATATGTTCACTTAGAATTTCCATGACACGGCCGTCCGGTCCCATATGCTCATCGCCCGGCTCAATCCGCGCCATCCACGTCCGATCAGTCACCTCAAATAACGAGCCCAACCGGTTCGACGCGGTCTCATCCGGCCCAAAGACACGGAAGTTCTTCGCGTCCGCGTTTGTTTTCATAACGTCGCGCAGAAAATCACCCATGACGCGAGTCGATTCGGCCATTATCGTCCCCGGCGCCGTCACTTTCACGGCGTAATCGCGGAAGTCAGGCAACACCAGATCGCGCAGCAGCAGCCCGCCGTTCGCATGCGGGTTGGCTCCCATTCGCAGATCTCCCTCAGGGGCCAATTCCGCCAATTCCGGCCGCAGCCGGCCGGAATCGTCGAACAACTTATCCGGCTCATAGCTCCTAAGCCACTCTTCCAGTTGCCGCAGATGTTCCGGATTCGAGGCGATTCCGGCTAAAGGTACCTGATGCGAGCGGAAGTTGCCTTCGGCCGGCTTGCCGTCCACCACTTTAGGACCCGTCCATCCCTTCGGGCTCCGCAGCACGATCATTGGCCACCGCGGACGTTTCGTAACGCCACCGGTCCGCGCGGCCTCTTGAATGCGGTGAATCTCCGCCCAGATATCATCCAGCGTTGCAGCCATCAATTGATGCATTGCCATCGGCTCATCGCCTTCAACGAAATAGGGCCGGTAGCCGTAACCGGAGAATAACTGCGTTAACTCCTCGGTACTTAGCCTGGCCAGCACGGTCGGCCCCGCGATCTTATACCCGTTCAAATGGAGAATTGGCAGCACGGCGCCGTCGCGCGCCGGGTTCAGGAACTTATTCGAATGCCAACTCGCGGCAAGCGGCCCCGTCTCCGCCTCACCGTCCCCAACCACGCAGCATGAAATCAAATCCGGATTGTCGAAAACCGCGCCAAACGCATGCACCAGCGCGTATCCCAATTCCCCTCCCTCATGAATTGACCCCGGTGTCTCCGGCGCCACATGGCTCGGAATTCCTCCCGGAAACGAGAACTGCTTAAACAATTTTTGTAACCCATCGGTATCTTGCGAGATATCCGGGTACACTTCGCTGTAAGTTCCCTCCAGATAGGTATTGGCAACCAATCCAGGTCCCCCATGTCCCGGTCCTGTAATATAGATGACTCGTGATCCGTGCGCCTTAATCATCCGATTCATATGAACATAGATGAAATTCAGGCCGGGAGTCGTTCCCCAATGTCCCAATAACCGGCGCTTGACGTGCTCCACGGTTAACGGCTCGCTCAGCAGCGGATTCGACTGCAGATAAATTTGACCAACCGACAGGAAGTTTGCCGCCTTCCAGTAAGAATTCATCCGGTCCAGCGTCTCGGGCGATAGTGGCGTTTGCATGAAGCACCACCTCCTGTATCCAGCCTAGCGCCGTTTCGTCCCGCGCGGTAAACTTCTGGCATGCCGTCCACTCGCGTTCTGGTCCTCTACACTGGCGGCACTATCGGCATGGTTCCTGTCGATCCTTCCCGGCCCGATGGCGCCCGCCGCCCCGGTACCAAGGAAGACGTCCTTCGCTACATTCCAGGCATCGGGGAACGCGATGGCATTCACTGGGAGCTTCGCATTGACCCCGCTCTCCCGCCCGTCGATTCCTCCGGCATTCGTGCCAAAGACTGGCTCGCCATGGCCGCCCTCCTCCAGCGCGAATACGCCGATTGGGACGGCTTCGTCATCCTCCACGGCACGGATACCATGGCCTATACCGCCTCGGCCCTCTCATTTTTATGCGAAAATCTCGGCAAACCGGTTGTTCTGACCGGCTCGCAAACCCCGCTATTCCATGACCGGACTGACGGCCGTCTCAACCTCATTCACGCTTTGCGCATCGCGGGGCATCGCGCCACGGGCCTCCCGCTCGTCCCTGAAGTCGTGATCTGCTTCGGCAAACGCGTCGTCCGCGGCAATCGCGCCCGCAAAATGAGCACGACCGATTCCGACGCCTTTGACTCGCCCAACCTTCGCCCCCTCGGCGCCATTGAAACCGACGTTTTCCTTGACCGCACTCTCCTCAGTCCCCCTCCAGAGAAATCCTTTTTCACCTGCGCCGCGATGTCCAGCAAGGTAATCGATATCACCATCGTCCCCGGCCTCCCGGCATCCCTCCTCCAAAAACTCCTCGCGGGCAGCGAGATCCGCGGCGCCATTCTAAGAACCTTCGGCCAGGGTAACTTCCCCTCGGATCCTGAGTTACTCGAAGTCATCGCGGATGCGTCCAACCAAGGCAAAATTCTCGTCAACGTAACTCAATGTCCGCGCGGCCGCGTCAACATGGACCAATACGAAGCCGGCCTGCTGCTCTCCGCCCGCGGCGTAATCGGCGGCGCCGACATGACTCCGGAAGCCGCTTACACCAAACTTGCCTGGCTCCTCGCCACCAGCGAAGACGTCCGCGGGCAGATGCAACTCAACCTTCGTGGCGAATTAAGCCCCGCGTGATGGCCGCTTAATCTCGATACTCAGGCGCTTGATCTTCTGATTCAGCGTCGACAACGGAATCCGCAAACGCTCCGCCGCCTCGGTCTGCGAGAAGTTTACGCTTTCAAGCACATCCACAATCGTCCGTCGTTCATAATCGGCAACAATCTCATACAAACTCGCGTCGGACGGCAAACGTCCCGCGTCGTCTCGGCGAATGCGCACCCCTCCCGGATGCAGCACCGAATCCGGCAGCACGGTCGCCGGCACACTCGGCGTCGTCGCCAATACCACCGCCCGTTCAATCGTATTCTCCAACTCCCGCACGTTCCCCGGCCACGTATGCTCCATCAGAAGTTGGAACGCTTCCGGTTCGAACCGCAACTCCGATTTCCGCGACGCGTCCAGATACTTCTCGTTCTCCCGCGAGTACTTATCAAAGAAGTGATCAGTAAGTAACGGGATATCTTCCTTGCGTTCCCGCAGCGGCGGCAAGGCGATCTGAATGACATTCAGCCGGTAATAAAGATCCTCCCGGAACCGCTTCTCTTCCACCATCTTCTTCAGGTCTTCATTGGTCGCCGCCACCAGCCGCACATCCACATGAATCGTCTCATTCGACCCCAGCGCCATGAACTCGCGCTCCTGAATCACCCGCAGTAATTTCGCCTGAATCTCCGGCGAGATATTCCCGATCTCGTCAAAGAAAATCGTCCCCTGATTCGCCGTCTCGAAGACACCCTTGCGCGTCGCGATGGCCCCGGTGAACGCACCCTTAACATGCCCGAACAGCGTCGATTCCAACAGATCCGGCGGCAAGGATCCGCTATTCACCGCTACAAAAGGATTGTCCGCCCGCGTCGAATTCGTATGAATTGCCTTGGCGATCAACTCCTTCCCCGTCCCCGTCTCGCCCGTAATCAACACCGTCGCGCGCGACGGCGCCACCTGCGCCACCGTGTCCAGAACGCGCAGCATCCGGTCGCTTTTCCCGACAATATTCGGGAATGCATACCGCTGCTTCAGTGCCCGCTTCAGCTCGACGTTTTCCCGCTCCAACCGGCCCTTGGCGATCTGCCGGTCAATCTCGATGATCAGCTTCTCGTTGTCCCATGGCTTCGAAAAGTAGTCGCTCGCCCCGGCCTTTAACGCCTTAATCGCGACATCGAGCGACCCGTAAGCCGTAATTAGAAAAATCGGCGTTTCCCGGTCCCGCTGCCGCACTTCGGCCAGCACTTCCATCCCCGACATATCAGGCATCATCAGGTCGAGCAGCACCAGGTCATAGGCTGACCGCCCCATCCGCTCCAGCCCCGTCGTCCCATTCACCGCCATGTCCACCGCGTAACCCTCGATGTTCAACAGCGTCTCCAGGCTCTCTCGAATGTCTTCTTCGTCGTCTATGATCAGGATGCGGCCGCGCGTCGGAGCGGCCGTGAAATCAGGCATTAACAGGTTTCCTCACCAACGGGAAGTCAAGCTGGAAGCGCGTGCCCTGCCCCGGCTGCGACAGGACGCCAATCGATCCTCCATGCTCCTTCACAATACCGTAAGTAATGGATAGCCCGAGGCCCGTTCCCTTCTTCGCACCCTTCGTCGTAAAAAACGGATCGTAGATGCGCGCCAGGTTTCCCTCGGGAATACCGCACCCGGAGTCGACAATTTCCACCCGCGCCGTCGCATCATTCATCGTCGTCACCACCGTCAGCGTGCCGCCTTCCTCCATCGAGTCCCGCGCATTCAGGAACAGGTTCAAAAACACCTGCTGCAGTTTTCCGGCGTTCCCCCGTACCAATCCGAGTTCGGATTCAAACTGCTCTTCCACCGTAATATGAGCCTTCGTCAACTGCGGGTGAATCAGTTGCAGCGTCTCCCGCGCAATCCGGTTCAAGTCCACTTCCTCGTAGGCAGTCGACGAAGTGCGCGAGAAATTCAACAGCGAATTGACAATCTCGCTCGCCCGGAATGTCTGCTTGGCGATCTTCTCCAGCAGCTTCGACTTACTCTCATCGCCATTTACCTGTTTGGCCAGCAACTGCGCGTAAGTCGAAATCACCGCCAGCGGCGTGTTCACTTCATGCGCCACGCCCGCCGCCAGCAGCCCCAGTGACGACAGCTTATCCGCCTGCACCAGCCGGTTCTCTAGCACCGAACGCTCCGTGATGTCGTCGAACAGAATCAGCCGCCCGATCTGCTCCTGCTCCCGCGAGACCAGCGGCGCGAACACAACGTTGATCACCCGATCGGCGTCAGTCGGCCCAGGGAGCGGAAATTTATAAATCGTGTGTATCCCGGGTTCCGTTCGCAGCCGCTTTAGCTGTTCGATCAGGTCGGCGGGCAGCAGGTCGCGCAACGGCCGGCCCATCGCGTCGTCGCGCCGGATCCCCGTCAAGTGCTCCATCTGCGAGTTCCAGCTCTCCACGCGGTCTTCAAAATCGGCCGCCGCAATGCCGACGTTGATCGATTCGACGATGTTCTCGCTGAACTCCTTCAGCCGCTCGTACTCTTCCACCTTCCGTCCGAGTGACCGGTACAGCCGCGCATTCTCAATCGAAATGCCCACGTAACCGCACAACGTCTGCAGCAGCTCCACATCGTCCGACGACAGGAAATCTCCCTCCGTCGTACGGCTCGCGCCAAGATACGCGATCACCCGCCCACGCGCCGTGCAGGGGATGTAGTAGGTCAAGTCCAGATCCGCGATCGTGTGCAAAACCGAAGGCGGCTGCTCCCGTAACGTCGCATCATACGGTCCGCGCGTCCGCTCGAAAAACAGGTAGTGGTTTGACGCCGTTTCTTTCTCTGGCAAAAATGCCAAGTCCACCATGTCGGGAACCGGTCGTTGTAAACCCGCCGTCATGTAGAGCCGGAATCCGCCCGCCTTCTCATCGTTCAGGAAAAACGTGATGCGCTCAATAGAAAGCGTCCGCGTCAGTCGATCCGCCACCGCGTTCAACGTCCGGTTCAGGTCCGTCTCGCTTCCCAGTTCCCGCGCGAACTCAACCAGCGTGCGCCGGTAATCATAGCGGTCTTTATAGAAGAAATGGCGGTCCAACACCTCTTGCAGCCAGTTCCGCACCGGTTGGAAGATAAACGCCGCAATCAAAATCAAACTGATCAACGCCGGCGGACTCAAATCGTCGACGCGCGCGCCCGGCTGTCCCTCCGCATGCGGCATGGAGGACGTAATGGAAAACACCAGCCCATAAAAAATCGCCAGCATCGCCAACGTGGCCAATGTATACACATAACCCTGCTGAAAGATGATGTCCACATCCATCAACCGGTAACGGAAGATCGCATACGCCCACGTAATCGGCACCAGCGCCAACGGCAACACCGCCATCTCCATTGCCGGGCCTAATACCGCCCCTATCAGATACGGCATCACATATAACGCCGCGAACGGCAGTACCCCAAACACCGCCCCGTTCCGGAGCCACTTAATCTGCTGCCGCGTGATCGGATCCACCGCGGATCGATACCGCCAGGACAGAATTCCCGCGCCCGCCAACTGTCCCCCAGCCAGGAAGCCGAGCCACGCGCGGTCAAACATCCAGCGCAGCTCAATCGGGCTAATCGCAATTTTCACATAACCGCCCAAAATCCCTGTCCACAAGGCGCCCAGCGCTACCGCCGGCACGTAGAGCAACACAGTCCGCCCGCGTCCCCGCAGCCACTGCGGAGGTTCCGGAAACACCAGCGCAAAATGGATAAACAGCGTCGGCATCAACAGTCCCGCAAACACATTGCCGAAATAGATTCCCTGGTCGAAGTTGTTCAGTTTCCCTGTGTAGTGAAAGGTGTAGAGAATGAAGCTCGCCAGACACAGCAAATAGAAATGTACGGCCCGGTGCGCGTCGCCCCGCCGGAAAAATACAAACAATCCGACGAACAGATACGCCGCGCCCACGAAGTACTGGTAGTAGACCGCGTCCGAAGCCGTATGCTCCGCCACAAAAACCGTATAGCGAACCTCCAGCGCCACTTCGTTCCCAGCCCTCTTATACGGCCGCTCCACGAAGTAATCAACTTTCTTCCAAACGCCTAGCCCCACCAAAATCTCGGAAACCTCCGCCGCCGTCGACACACCCAGGTTGTCGATCCGCCGCAGAATATCGCCTTCTATAATCCCCGCCCGGTTGGCCGGACCGCCCTTCACCACGTGGAGCGCCACCACGTTGTTGCGGATGATCGGCTGTCCGCCCGGAGCCGTTCCCGCCGCGCCTTCCCGGTCCACCCACGTCACACCGTCCTCTGGCAAATGGAATCGGCTCTGTTGCTGGAAGTTGATTCCGGCAGCAATCACCGCGGCGATCGTCAGTATAACGATCAACCCCCCGGCGAACTGTCGCTTCAACTCGTTCACTGCGATTCGAACCTTTCCCCTACCGTAACCGGTATGCTCTGCAATTTTGCGGCCACTCGCTAACCCGTTGGAATCCTAAAGAATACTAAATTCCTCGCCCCCTTCGCCCGGCCTTCTACAGCTTTCGGTATCTATATATAAGAAACGGAATATTACGACCGCGTTATCGTAGAGAAATGATCGGCTCACCAACTCGTACCGAAGCGGCGGAATACTACTACACCTACATCGACAAAGCGCAAACGGATGACATTTTGGGACACCTCGAAACCCAGTCTTCCGAACTTCTCGCCTACCTATCCACCATCGGCGAAGAGCGCTCGCTGTACCGTTACCAGCCCGGCAAGTGGTCGTTCCGGGAAGCGCTAAACCATATCAACGACACAGAACGAGTATTCTCCTGCCGCGCGCTCTGGATCGCCCGCGGCGCCGAAGCCCCGCTCCCCGGTTTCGAGCAGGATCTGTTCGCCGCCAATGCCAATGCCGACGCTGTCACCTGGGCCGCCCATATCGAAGAGTTCCGCGCCATTCGCGCCGCGACGATGCACCTCCTGCACTCCTTCACACCCGAAGCTTGGAGCCGGGCCGGCATCGCCGGCAACAACCCCATCACGACGCGCGCCCTGGCCTTCATCATCGCCGGTCACGTCGAACACCATCGCCGCATCTTCGTGGTACGATACCAATAAAATGCGCCTCCTGCTCCTCGCCGCCACGCTCTCCGCCGCCGAGTTCGTCCCCATACCGCCCGGCGAGCAAATGGTCAAGGATTCAGCCACCGGTTTTCAAGTCAAGATCCAAACCGGCGCGTACTTACTCGGCTCCACCGAAGTTACCCAGCAACAATACACCGATGTGATGAAGTCCAATCCTTCTCATTACAAAGGCCCGAACCGTCCCGTCGAAAACGTCTCCTGGCACGACGCCATCCTGTACGCCAACCGCCGCAGTGTGTTGGACCGCCTTACCCCCTGTTACAACCTGGCCACCGGACAACGCCGGCCAGCGTGCACCGGTTACCGCCTTCCGACCGCAGCCGAATGGCAGAACGCCTTCGACAAACCCGACCCCGCCGCTTTCCGCAATACCGGTTATCAGGACACCGCAAACCTTTTCACCGCCGAAAAATCGGAAACGCGCGACGCCGCGCACGGCAATCCCAACAAGTATGGCATCCAAGGTATGTCCGGAAACGTCTGGGAATGGTGCGAAGACTGGTACTCGCCGGAACCCGCACTAGACGCCATTCGCGACCCGCAAGGTCCGCCAACAGGCGTCGCCAAGGTCATCCGCGGCGGCAGTTTCCTCACCGGCGGCACCCAGTGGAATCGAGGTTTGGCCAACTCCATGGCCCCCAACAAACGCAGCCAGTTCACCGGTTTCCGCCTCGCCCGCACCGTCGCCCCGGCCCCCAAGCCGCAACCTCCAACCGCCGCATGGCTGACCCAATTCCAGCACGAAATCAAAGATCGAATTGATCTGAAATCTCACGATTGGCTCGCAACATTGGGCGCCCCGAAACTCCCCGCCGCCGCGCCAACCGCGGTTCCTATACGCACCTTCACCGACCCCACCTGGAACGGCCAACTCATTGACCTTGCCGTCGAACCCAACTTCCCCACCCGTATCCTGATCACCGAACCGGTCCGCAAACCCGCGGGCCGCCTTCCGGTCATCATCGTTCCCTACTACGATGTCGACACCCCCGCCGGCGCCGATCTCGGCGGCCGCCGCTACACCCCCGGAGGCACCCGCGCCTTCGCCCGGTTAGCCAACCAGCGAGGCTTCCTCGCCGTCTCCCTAAAATGGTACGGTGAAGCCGACGCCGAGGGCTACGACGAAGCCGTCTATCAACTCGCCAAACGTCACCCCGGCGTGGCCCCATTGGGTAAATGGATCTGGGACCTGCAGCGTGTTATCGACTACTTACAAACCAGACCGGACGTCGACGCCACCAGAATCGGAATTATCGGCCACTCCCTCGGCGGCAAGATGGCGCTCTACGGGGCCGCCTTCGAACCCCGAATCAAGGCCGTCGTCTCCAGCGAACCCGGCATCAGCCTGAAATTCTCGAACTATCAGGATTTCTGGTACTTCGGCAAGGCCATCGAGAAACTGCCTAAGGACGCCGACCAGCACGAACTGATCGCCCTCATGAGCCCCCGGCCTTTCCTCCTCATCGCGGGCGAGTCCGCCGACGGCGACAAAAGCTGGCCCTACCTCGCCGCCGCCCAACAAAAATACCCCAATAAGACCAGTATCGGAATGATCAACCATCGCGCCGGCCATTCACCCACCGAAGCAAGTGTCCAGCTCGCCATGGAATGGCTCGAACGCTGGCTGCTTCAGTAGTTACGACGCCCGCGTGCCGGCCGCTGCGTTTTCCACCCCCCACCAATAAACCTAAATCCGGCAGTTGAAGCGGCCGGATCTGGTCAAAGTTTCTGAAAACACGGCGTTAAGGCTTTGCCGCGTCCTCACCCCCCAGTTTCTGCGGAGCAGTTATGTTTAGGGAATGGAATCAATGGTTTGCGACCTCGGCGCTGACCAAAATGTGACCACCTGTGCTCCGCTAGAGTTGCCCATCCCCGGCACCGCACCTTGGCCCGTAATCTGTGTAACGGACCGCGATAATTCCGGTTAACTTGACCAACTTCGGCCCCAGGAACTGTCGCGCTGTCCTCCCCCTCCCCGATGGTCCCAAAGTGGTCCTCGCCGTCAAGGGTACGCTCCGCC
>Ga0105048_10017591_pt1 | contig 11027 bp, 13 predicted proteins | sample MAT05_FD_78382 | JGI IMG/M metagenome (GOLD analysis project Ga0105048, IMG submission 78382) | Freshwater microbial communities from Lake Fryxell liftoff mats and glacier meltwater in Antarctica - MAT-05 | ecosystem: Environmental > Aquatic > Freshwater > Ice > Liftoff microbial mat | place...
ATGTGGGCGAGAGGCGTCGGCTGTCAAAAGCCAGGGGCCGCCAGAGCAAGACCGAGAAGGTCGAACGCGACAACGACACACTGAGCGAGACCGGCATCCGAAAACTGCGCCGGGAAAAGGCGATCTCGACGCCAAACGGCTACCCGCCGCTGGATTTCACGCAGGAGGAAGTGAAGGACGACCCGGACTTCCGCGAAATCGTCGAGCCGCAGAACTGCTACATCTGCAAACGGGACTACTCCACGATCCACCATTTCTACGACCAGCTCTGCCCGGCATGCGCGGAGCTGAATTTCCGCAAGCGCACCGAGTCGGCGGACCTGCGCGGGCGCGTGGCGCTGCTCACCGGCGGGCGCGTGAAAATCGGATACCAGGCGGGCATCAAGCTGCTGCGAGCCGGGGCGCAGGTGATCGTGAGCACGCGCTTCCCGCGCGACTCTGCGGCGCGCTATGCCCGCGAGCCGGATTTCGAGGAATGGCGCGACCGGCTGGAGATCTTCGGGCTGGATCTGCGGCACACGCCGAGCGTGGAGGCATTCAGCCGGCATCTGCTCGCGACCCGGCAACGGCTGGACTTCATCATCAACAACGCCTGCCAGACCGTGCGCCGTCCGCCGGATTTCTACGAGCACATGATGGACGCCGAGAACGCATCCCTCGATGCGATGCCGGAGCGGGCGCGCAGCCTGCTCGGCGCCTACGAAGGCCTGCGCGGCTACCACATGCTGCCAGAGGGCGACCGCGCGCTCGCACAGCGGCGCATCGCGGAAATCGGCGGACTCACCCACGCGGCGGCGCTCTCGCAGGTGCCGCTCCTGCCGGATGAATTCGCGGCGCAGAAGGATCTCTTCCCCGAGGGGCGCCTCGACCAGGATCTGCAGCAGGTGGATCTGCGCGAGCGCAATTCGTGGCGGCTCATGCTCGCCGAGGTGCCGGCCGTCGAACTGCTCGAAGTGCAGCTCGTCAACGCCATCGCGCCATTCCTGCTCAATGCGCGCCTGAAGCCGCTCATGCTTCGCACGCCAGAGCGCGACAAACACATCGTGAACGTCTCCGCCGTGGAGGGGCAGTTCTACCGCAAGTTCAAGACGACGCGGCATCCGCACACGAACATGGCGAAGGCCGCGCTCAACATGATGACGCGCACCTCCGCCGCAGACTATCACGCCGACGGCATCCACATGAACAGCGTGGACACCGGCTGGGTGACGGACGAGGACCCCGTGCAGATCGCGGAGCGAAAGGTGAAGGACCACCGTTTCCATCCGCCGCTCGACATCGTGGACGGTGCCGCGCGAATCGTGGACCCCATCATCGCCGGCTTCAACACAGGCGGGCACGTGTGGGGGAAGTTTCTGAAGGACTACCGCCCGACGGATTGGTGAGGCAGAGGGCGGAACACGAAAGCTGGAGCGCGCTGTCGCAAAGATCGCGCCAGCGGAAGTGGGGCAAGCGACTCGCCTGCCAAGTCTCAGCGGGCGACTCGCCCGATGTTCCGGCGAGTCGCCGGAACAGACTCCCGCAGGCGAGGTCGCCTGCGCCACTGTCCCGCAAGTCGGCTCCTTCAACGTCCGAATGCTCCAAAAGCTTTCCTCCTCGCGACCACCCGCCATCTTGATGCGTCGCCCTGCCCGCAGATGGTTGCCGACGACCTCCATTTCTGGAAGAAGGGTGCATGCCCGACAAGATCGACTGGGATTTCTTCATTGCCCACGCAAGTCCGGACTAATCTGCCGCTGAGACACTGCACGAAGCGCTCTGTCCAAACGCGCGGGTTTTCGTGGATTCCAAATCGCTCGAACTGGGCGACGACTGGGACCAGGAGATTCGACGTGCGCAGCGATTACGCGGTCGGTTTTCCCGAGGACGCGAAGAGTGGCGGATTCGACAACAATGGCGCGGCGCTCAGCCTTTCCGCCGAGCAGATGGAGCAGTATTTGAAAGCGGCGGATTTCATTTTGAACCGCGCCATCGTCACGACGCCGCGCCCGCAGATGAACAAGGTCGCCTTCACGTTGCTGGAACTCCAGGAGCGCAAAATGCAACGCGACGAGGAGCGGGCGAAGCGGCTCGGGAACAAGAAAGGCGAAGGCTACACCCCGACACCGGCGGAAAAGAAACAACAGGAACGCGCGCTCGCCACAGGCAATTCTGGGCCGCCGTTTTATCCGCCTTTCGGTGCGGACGCGCTCATCCCCATCAAGTATTTGAAGCCGGACACGAAGGAGTTTTTCCCCGTGCGCGAGGCGGGCTGGTATCGCTTCAAGGTCGGGGCGTATGCGGTGCGCAACGCGGGCCAGCCGATGCGGCTCGAAGTGTCGCACGGCACGGAAAAGCTGACGGACATCCCGACCAGCGCGGGCGTCACGCAGCTCACGGACGCGACGCCGCGCGACATCGAATACCGCGTGTATCTCCAGCCGAACGAGCGCGTGCAGGTGGCGATGCTCGATGGTCAGAACTGCTGCCGGGGTCACGCATTCTCGAAGATAAATCTCCAGCCATCGCCATCCGGCGCGTGGAGATGGAAGGGCCGCTCATCGAGCAATGGCCGCCGCGCGGACATCAGGCGCTCTTTGGCAAACTCGACGCCGCGAGCCTCGACGATGCCGTGGTGCCGCAATTGCTGCGCGACCTCGCGCCGGAGCTCTTCCGCCGTCCGGTGGAAGCGGGCGTCGTGGATGAGTTCATCGCTTTCTACAAAGCCCGCCGCGCCAATGTGCGCGCGCTGGAAGCCTTCAAGCTCACCGTGAAGGGCATGATGACCTAGCCGCTGTTTCTGTTCCACTACGAGCCCGCAGGGAAGGTCGATGACTTCGCGCTGGCGAACCGGCTCGCGTATTTTCTCTGGCGCTCGATGCCGGATGCGGAACTGCTCGCGCTCGCGGCGAGAGGCGCGCTGTCGCAGCCTGCGGCGTTGCAGAAGCAAACCGCGCGTCTGCTGGCCGATGCGCGGGCGGAGCGTTTCCTCAAGGACTTCACCGGCCAATGGCTGCAAACCACGAAGGTCGGCGAGATGCAGCCGGACAAAGGGCTTTACTCCGAATACGACGGCGAACTGGAGCGCGCGATGGTGCAGGAGACTCAGCTTTTCATCCGCGAGATGCTCGTGAACGACCTCAGCCTCGCGAACCTCATTGATTCCGATTGGGCGACGCTCAACGACCGGCTCGCGCGGCATTACGGCATCGCGGGCGTGCAGGGAAATGAGTTCCGCAAAGTGAAGCTCGACAAGCCGCAGACCGTGCGCGGCGGCTTGCTCACGCAGGCCAGCATTTTGAGCATCACGTCGAACGGCACCACCACCTCGCCCGTCGTGCGCGGGGTGTGGTTGCTGGAGCATTTGCTCGGCACGCCCGCCCCGCCGCCGCCGCCGGATGTGCCGCCCATCGAGCCGGATATCCGCGGCGCGACCACCATCCAGGAGCAGCTCGCGAAGCATCGCAACATCGCGCAATGCGCCGCGTGCCATCGGAAGATTGACCCGTACGGACTCGCGCTGGAGAACTTCGACGTCATCGGCGGCTGGCGCGAAAAATACCGCGCGCTCATCGTGCAGAAAGGCCGCCCCCGCGCGCAGCTCGGCGATGGCAAACCCGTCACCGCCGCCGACGAACTGCCGAAGCTCGGCGCGTATCGGAGCTTCGCCGAATTCCGCGCGCTGCTGCGCAAAAACGAGGCGCTCGTCTTCAACAACATGGCCGAAAAACTCACGACGTATTCGCTGGGTCGCAGCGTGGGTTTCGCCGACCGCGAAGGCTTGGCGAACATCGTGAAGACCACGCGAGCGAACGGCGGCGGACTGCGCACGATGGTCGCGACGCTCATCCAAAGCCCGCTTTTCCGCAGGCCATGAACCACCGTCACGCTTCACCCACGGAACGCAGCAGCACGAGCGCCGCGGTGTCAGCGACCCGGTATCGGCCGCTCTCAGCAATCGTTGCGAAAGCAGCGGCCAACGACGGAATCAGACCCTCGCGTCGTGCGGCGGTCAGCACGGCAGGCAGCGCCAGACAGGTCAGCCCGTGTGACTCGGCATGGCGGCGGGCTTTCTTGTCGTCGAGCAGAATGGCGGAGGAATTTTCCGCGACTGCAAGCGCGATGGCTTCGGCTTCACCTTCGTCCACCTTCAGACGCAGCCGGTCCAGGAGTTCGCCAGAGGGTGCGCTGCGAATGGAGCACCACTCCGGCAGCATCGGGTGGAATTGGAGCAGTTCGCGCGCAACCGCGTCAGGGATGAGGACTGGACCGAAAAGCTGCGGCAACAGCCATTCCAACCCGGATTTAATCAGCGTAGTCAGCGCCGTCGTGTCGCTGACTGCCGTCACGAATTCCGCGCAGGCGCCCCATCGCCGTTCGGCCACAAGCGGCGAATCGCATCCAGGTCGTTCACCGCGTCACGCTCATCGTAAGGCATCGGCAGCCTCCGCTCGTTCATCGCCTCCATCAGCGCGGGCTTTGACAATCCAAGCGCGGCACCAGCCTGGCCGAGTGTCAGCCGTCCTTGCAGCAACAAGCCGACCGCCATGCCAAACACCAACTCCTGTGGGGTGCAATCGGCTTGGGCCGCTAGGGCATCTGGAACTTGCAAAACCATGGCCGCTGATACGCCCCTTTGCCTTTCGCTTCAAGCCCGTCCTTCCATTCGCTGACAACCCATGACCGCACCCTTGGATTCAACCGCAGAGAAGGGACGGACGCAGAGAAACGCAGGACATTTTCCAATCAACTCAACAGCCATGAACACACCCTCACATCCCACCTCTGCGCCCGTCCCATCTCTGCGGTTTCCATTCATCACCCGCCGCCATTTTCTGAAATCCACCACCGCCATGCTCGGCCTGCCGTGGCTCGAATCGCTCGGCGGTTTCGCCCATGCGGCGGATGCGAAGGCCGGGCCGCGACGCTTGCTGCTCATCAATGTCCCGCTCGGCATTTACCACGATGCGCTGATGCCGAAGGGCGCGGGCGCGGGCTACCAGACCTCGGAATACTTGTCGCTCCTCGATGGGTTCCGCGACCGTTTTACCGTCATCTCCGGCCTCGACCATCCGGGCGTCGGCGGCGGTCATGCTTCCGACGGCCGCATCTTCACCGGCGTGCCGTCGAACCAACGCAACGTGCGCTCGCTCGACCAATACCTCGCCGCGCACATCGGCCAGCACACGCGTTTCGACACGCTGCCGCTCTCCGCCGGACGCAATATTTTCTCCTGGACCGAAAGCGGCACGATGGTGCCCGCCGAGGCGAAGTGCGGAAGGCCGCGCGACCGCGCTCAAGTCCAGTGGCAAACCGCCGATGACCGTCGAGGAATGCGCTCTCATCGGCAAGCTCACGGAACTCGTGGTCGCGGGAAAAGACGCGAAGGGACCGCCGGTCGCGAAGAAAAGGCAGGCATCACTCCATCACTCCCCATGAATCACACCGCAGCATATCAACCGCAGAGGATGGACGGGCGCAGAGGGTTCTCGCGTCACTTCATGTTCTGCGCCCGTCCCCGCTCTGTGGTTTTCCTCATCAGAGCAAACGCCATTGGAAAGCCCGGCGGCTCGGGCTATTTCGACTTGCGGGCGAATGCCGCATCCAGTTTGTCGAGGATGGCGAGGCCCTTCTTCACGGAGCCGCGCGCGGCGAGGGTGCGGAAACGGGTCTCGGCGTCGAACTCGGCGATGCTGATGGTGGCCAGTTCCTCCATGAGCTTGTTGATGCTCATGGAGCGGTGCTTGGCGAGCTTGCGGAGGCGGAGGTGTTTGTCGTCGGGCAGCCGAATGGTGAGTGTGCTCATGGTGTCAGAGGGTTTTCAGAAATTGGGCGGGAGTCAGGATTTGCAGATGCGGAAACGCAAGCTCGCCGCGTCGCACATCGCGCACGTTGTTGGTGACGATGATGTCCGCGCCGCCCGCGAGGGCGAGTTCGACGAGATGGTTGTCGGCTTCATCCGGCAAATTGGGACGCCAGAGGTAGTAGATGCGGACCCAGACGCAGACGGAGAGGAACGCCTCGAAAAGATGTCCGCGCTCGACCGGAGTGAGCGGACTTTTCTTCATCAAGTCCGGGCGCGCGAGCAGGTCTTCGTATTCGTGGAACAGGGCGGCTCCCATCAGCGGATGAGCCTTAGCGGTGAGGCAGGCGCGCAGGACGCGGCGGTTCACGCCCGCGGGGCTGAGCACGGCGGCGGTGAATACATTGGTGTCCACAACGATGCGCGGAGGCATGTGGAGTGATAGCGCATGTGCTATCGCCTGGTCAACATGCGCTTTGTCTTCCCTTCACTCTCGGCACTCCCACTCTCCCCATGAAATACCCCGCAGCATTTCAACCGCAGAGGAGGGACGGGCGCAGAGGAAGACAGACAAATCAGAAAATCATGAAGCCAAAAAACGCAACCCACTCCTCTGCGCCCGTCCAATCTCTGCGGTTATACGATTTATACAGCCGGAATGCCTGAATGCAGGAGCCGGCGGTTGGGTCGCGTAGCGTAGCTCTCCAGAGCTGCGCATCATAAGGCGTCACCTGCGGTTCCACCCGCGCAGCTCTGGAGAGCTACGCTACTTTCCGGTCCCGCGCCGCCATCTGGCAGCAGGACTATCCAAATCGTATTATCCATCGCGCTGCTCCTACTGTCCTTCGCCGCCACGGCCGCGCGGGCGGATGAGCGCATGCAGCAGGCTCATCTCAGCGGTGGTCTGGCGTGCTTCGTGAATCCCGCGGACTCGCTGCCCTTCGACCTCGCGCAGGGCGGGAAATTCCTCGTGTATGTCGCGGAAGCGGATGCTGGGAAGGTGCAGGCGCTGCGGTTAAAGGCGGCGGGCGCGGGGCTGCTTGGGCGCTCGATGTATGTCGAGCATCGCGCGGAATCGAAGCTGTCGTTTGGCGACCATTTTGCCGACCTCGTCATCGCGCCGGAGTCGGCGGACGAAAAGCAAATCCTGCGCGTGCTTTCGCCGGTGCGCGGCCGGGCTTTCCTCGGGACGCGCATCATTTCCAAGCCGCTCGCTCCGGGCATGGGAGACTGGACGCATCGGCTGCACGCAGCGGACAACAATCCCGTTTCCGACGACACCGCGTTTCACGGACCGCCCTTGCTCCAATGGCTGGCCACGCCCATGCAAACGAGTTTCCAGGGCGGCATGCTCGCGGCGGGCGGGCGGCGCTTTGAGCTGTCCGACTGGGTGACGAAGAAGCCGGACCGCAACGCGGTGGCAGGGGCAATTCGCGCGCTCGCTGCAAAACGGTCTCTCGCTGTGGGAGCGCGAGCTGCCGAAGAACATCGAGCCGGACATGCCGCTGTGCACGGTGGACGCACAGCATGTTTATCTCGCGACGAGCGACGCCTGCGCCGTTCTGGTGCTCGACGCCGAAGACGGGCGCGGAACTCCGGCGCATCACGCCATCGGGAAATCCCGGGCTGCGCGTGAACTGGCTCGGTATGGAAAACAATCGGCTGCACCTGCTGCTCGGTCCGCCGCTGGAGGTGCGCACCGCTTTGCAATTTATGGGTGGTGCAAACCAAGCGAAGAAGCGCGCGAATCAGTTCGAGTCCGGCCACACGCTCGTCGCCTGGGATTTGCAAACAAACCGCGAGTTGTGGCGGCACGAGGAGAAAAACACCATTGATTATCACACCGTGGCCGTGCGCGACGGACGCGTGTATTTTTACAGCGAACAAAAACGCCTCGTCTGTCTCGGTGCCGATGGCAAGGAAGCGTGGGCCTTTGACCAGCCGGAATTCATCAGCCGCCTGCCGCGACCGAGTCGCTTTGCGAACATCAACACCGAGGCCACCAGCACGCTCATCGTCGGGCCGAAGGGCACGCTGCGTTTCGCCATTCCCGGACGCGCCGGCGGCTTCATCTTTGACAGCGCGAAGGGCGCGCTGCTCTGGGAGGACAAGCTGCTTGCGCCGAAGTGTTTCTTTCTCGATTGGACCTATCTGAGCCCGTCGGGCGTGTTCGATGCCTTCACCGGCAGCAAGGTCGGCGATACCCGCGTGACCGGCTCCGGCTGCGGCATCATGAAGTGGGGGCCGGGACTCGACGAAGCCGTGAACCACACTTCCTTCGGAGTGAAATCACCCTGCGGCGTCGGTGCCTTCGCAGCGGAAGGGCTGCTGCACTTCGCGCCGAGCCAGTGCGACTGCTGGCCGCTCGTGCGCGGCGGCGTGGCGCTGACCAGCGGCGGCACCATTTTTGAAACAGCGGCCAAAGGCACGCATCCGCTCGTGAAAGGCAACGCCCCGGCCTCCAAGCTCGCCGCCAGTGCGGGCGACTGGCCGGAGTATCGCGGCGGCGGCATGAGGCGCGGTGTCACGATGACGAAAACGGCGGGCACCGCGACGATGCAAGCCGTCGTGAAAGTCGCGCACGCGCTGCCCGTGCCCGAGGGCCACGACATGCACCGCATCGAGTGGCTCGACCCGGCCCACACCGCCCGTCACCGCAGGCGGCATGGCCTTCTATGCGTCGAGCGATGGCTCCGTGCGCGGCGTGAATGTGACGGCGGCCGCCGAGGCGTGGACTTACTGGACCGGCGGCCCCGTGCTCACCGCGCCCGTTTTCACCGCCGGCAATCTGTATGTCGGCAGCGGCGACGGCTGGGTGCATTGCCTGAACGCAGAAACTGGCGCGCTGCGCTGGCGCTGGCGCGGCGCACCCGTCGAGCATTCGATGATGGTCTATGGCAAGCTCACGAGCGCCTGGCCCATCACCTCCGTCATGGAGCACGACGGCGTGCTTTACGGCGTGGCCGGCATGTGGATGCAAAACGGCAGCGCCACCTTCGCGCTCGATGCCACCACCGGCGAGCCGCGCTGGACCACCTGGACCGCGCCGCACCACGATGACGCGCTGGAGCTTTTCAAACGCGAGGCCCACGGCTTCGGTCCCTGCGGTTATCTCGCGATGGTCGGCCCGCATCTCTGGGTGCGCACGCATCTCGGCATCCCCGCAGTCTTCGATGCGAAAACGGGAACGCGTGTGCCACCGGCGGCGGATTTTTTTGCCGTGGCAAAGAGCGGCTGGAATATCGGCTTCCGCACCGCCACCGCCGGGCAGGACATCCTCGTGCTCGACGAGCACACCGTCCTCCAGGGCGGCCAGCCCCTGCTGAGCAATCCCGACATGCGCCACGACAAGAGCGCCGCGAAATACCTCGCGTGGATGACCGACGCCGACGGACGCGTGACTGCAAAACCCCTGCCGCAAGGGGCCGTGCCGCACAGCCAAATCGCCCCCGCCGTGGATAACAGGGAAGCCCTCATCGTCGGCGGCGTGGGCAAGGACGGCCGCAGCGCGAACTCCACCCTCGACCTCAGTCTGTGGGACGCGGCCAGTTGGCGAAAAGAATACACCGCCATGCCCGGCGCCAAAACCGCCACACGTGGCGACGATGACGCCGCCGACCCCTCCGCGCCCAAAGCGAAACCGAGACCCGGCAACCGCGACTCCGCCGTGGGTGCCGAAATCCAGAACTTCAAGACCACGCTCGACTTGACCAGTCCCGCTGGCGGCTCGACCAGATGGATGTGAACGCCATTGCCCTCACCGAAAACGCCGCCATCGTCGCGCACGGCAAGCGCGAAAGCTGGGGCCGCTCCGTCGCGCATCCCGGCTTCACCGCCTGGCAGCTCACCGCCCTCGACCGCGCCACCGGAAAGGAACGGTGGACCGTGAACCTCCCCGCCGAACCCATCTTCAACGCCCTCGCCCCCGCCGCCGATGGCCGCTGGATTCTCACCCTGCGCGACGGCGGCCTCGCCGTCGTTGTCGGTAAATGAGGTTCTCCTATGAAAACCACACTCTCCTTCCTGCTCGGGCTGGCGGCGACTTTGGCCGCGCCGGATTTCGAGCGCGAGGTGCGGCCTTTCTTGAAACAGCACTGCTACAAGTGCCACGACGCGCGAAAGGCGAATGCGGGGTTTCGCGTGGATGAACTCGGCACGGATTTCCTGAGCGGAAAAAACAGCAGACCACTGGCATGAGGTCATCAATCAAATCAACTCCGGTGAGATGCCGCCGTGTGTCACCCGCATCCGGGCCGGTGCCGATGCCCTCTTGGCCCGCGCCAACGACACCCCGGCGCATGTCAGCCGCCCCTTGGCCCCGTGCGCGGCGGGCCTGGCCGCGTGCCAGCCGTCCGCTGGCCCGCGCGAGTTCACCCTTGCCCCGTGCAAACCGCCCCTTGGCCCTGTGCGAGCCGACCGCTGCCCCGTGTCAGCCGACCCTTGGGCGTGTGTCAGCCGGGGCTTGGATGCGTGCGAGATGACCCTTGGAGCGTGTCAATCGAGCCTTGGCGAGTGTCAGGAGTGGCTGGGAATGAGCGATTTATGCCAAGACAGGCGAAATCCCGTGAAAACCCGAGGCGGACGGTTCGCCAGCTTGCGGCGCTGAGTCTTGTTGCCGATGTGCCGCTGCCACTCGGGGCCGTCCTGCGCGCTGTCAGCGTCGCCCGCGTGCTTTTGCGCTTTCCCCCACCGTCAGCCCTACTTCTTCGGCGGGGTCTTCTTGCGGCCATCCAGATACCACTCAAACAGCCGCGTAAAGAACTCCTTCGAGACCTCCGGATCATCACTGACCTTTTTGTAGAACTTGAAGTTGTCGTTCACCAAGTCTTCAAAGGCATCTTCCGCCACTTGCCGGAAGGTGGCTTCCACGGGGTGTTTTGCTCCGTTCTTGAGCTGCTGTTGGAGCGCCTCGTCTTCGCTGATCTTCTTCTCCAGTTGTTTGATCACCATGATCCCGTCTTCGGTGAACGAGGTGTTAGAGCCTGTCATGCAGTTTTGAGGCGGACATGCGCTGAGGGCCAAAGGCCCGCAAACATGCCAGCCCATGGCAACGCCCTGGGTCGTGGGAAACAAAAGGATTAAAGCCCTGAAAGGGCGGCCTCATCTTGTCGCGCCCCTTCAGGGCTTTGTCCTTTCCCAATTCAAACCCAGGGCGTTGCCCTGGGCTGGCATGGTTCGCACCGTTGGTGCTTCAGAGACATCACGCCTCCTTGGCAAACGCCTCCATATCCGCCGCCGGGAGCAA